>Ga0209689_1001470_pt1 | contig 17596 bp, 9 predicted proteins | sample GraSoiAngelo_149_FD_187119 | JGI IMG/M metagenome (GOLD analysis project Ga0209689, IMG submission 187119) | Grasslands soil microbial communities from the Angelo Coastal Reserve, California, USA - 14_1009_09_30cm (SPAdes) (version 2) | ecosystem: Environmental > Terrestrial > Soil > Grasslands ... | reverse complement strand
TACGCCGCGCGTCTCGGCCACGTGCTTGGCGATCGCCTCGCGAAGCTCGGGCAGTCCCGCCGACGGCCCGTAGTGCGTCGCGCCCGCGTCGAGCGCCCGCTTCGCCGCCTCCTTGATGTGCGCCGGCGTGTCGAAGTCCGGCTCGCCGATCTCCAGGTGGACGATCTCGCGGCCCGCCCGCTCGAGTGCCTTGGCGCGCGCCAGCACTTCGAACGCCGACTCCGTCCCGAGCCTCGCCATTCGCGCGGCGATGTTCATGCCTCTCCTCACGTTTAGGGCGTTTTCCGGAGAGCCCCATTATAGCTAGACTCCCTGGCGTGGACTTCGTGGAGGTCGCGGCTGGGCCGTTCCGCATGGGCTGGGCGTCGGGGCACCCGTGCGAGCGCCCCGTGCACGAGGTGTGGGTGGATGCGTTCTGCATCGCGACGACGCCCGTGACGAACGAAGAGTACGCGGAGTACCTCCACGCGACCGGCGCCCCGCCCCCCGCCTTCTGGCGCGACGCCGCTTTCACCGACCCGCGCCAGCCCGTCGTCGGACTCTCGTGGGAGGAGGCGCTCGCGTTCGCGCGGTGGGCCGGGGCGCGGTTGCCGACCGAGGCGGAGTGGGAGAAGGCGGCGCGCGGCGGCCTCGAGGGCGCGCGCTATCCCTGGGGCGATGCGAAGCCCGACCGCACCTTCGACCGGCCGCCGCGCATCGGCGAGACACCGCGGAACCCGCTCGGGCTCACGGATCTCGCGGGCGTGTGCCACGAGTGGTGCGCCGACTGGTTCGACGAGGGCTACTACGCGCGCGCGCCCGCGCGCAATCCGCGGGGGCCGGCCACCGGCGACCGGCGGGTCAGCCGCGGCGGCGCCTGGCGGCACGCCGATCCGTGGAGCCCCGTCGCGCACCGCTCCTCCCTGCCGCCGCACCTCCGCTACTCCGACTTCGGGGTGAGGCTGGCGCGCGACCTTGCCCCCCGTGAGGGGCGAAGCTAAGATGGCGACGGCCATGGCGCCAGCCCAGCGGTCGGTGCTCCGCGAAGGCATCGTTGCCGGCCTGATCGGCGCGGCGGTCGTCGCGGTCTGGTTCCTCTTCTTCGACATCGCGCGGGGCCGGCCTTTTCTGACGCCAGGCCTCCTCGGCGCCGCGGTCTTCCAGGGCGTGACCAACCCGACCGGGCTCGAGATCACCGTGGCGAACGTCGTCGGCTACACGCTGATCCACGGCCTCGCCTTCATCGCGTTCGGCGTCGTCGCCGCGAGCCTCATGGCGATCAGCGAGCGCGAGCCGACGCTGTTCGTCGCCTTCGTGATCCTCTTCGCCGCGTTCGAGGTCTTCTTCTTCGGCGTCGTGGGCGCGCTCGGCCGGTCCATGCTCGGCGCCCTCGTGTGGTGGGCGATCCTGATCGGCAACCTGCTCGCCTCGCTCGCGATGCTCTGGTACCTCTTCCGCGCCCACCGCGCCCTCCCGCGCACCCTGGTCGGCTCCTGGGGGGGCGTCCTGCGCGAAGGTGTCGTCGCGGGGCTCATCGGGGCCGTCGTCGTCGCCCTGTGGTTCTTCGCGATCGACGCAGTCCAGGGCGAGCCTCTCAGGACGCCCAAGCTCCTGGGCACGGCGCTGCTGCGGCAGTCGGCGCCGACGGCCGCCGTCCTCTCCTACACGGTCGTCCACGGTCTCGCGTTCATCGTCGTCGGGGTGATAGGCTCGGTGCTCATCGCCGGGGCCGAGCAGCAGCCGCTGTTCGTCTTCGCGCTGGTCATCTTCTTCACCGCGTTCGAGGTGCTCTTCTTCGGCGCGGTCGTGATCCTGGCCAAGTGGGTGCTCGACGAGCTGGCGGGCTGGACGATCTTCGTCGGCAACCTCCTCGCCGCCGCGGGGATGCTCGGCTACTTCTTCACGGGCCACCGGACGCTCGCCCGCCGCCTCACCGAAGCCTGGGCCGACGACGACTAGCGTAACGGCAGTGAGCGCGGGGTGGCATCTCCGCGCGGGGGCGGCGAGACCCGTTCCCGCCGCGCCGAACGCGGACGCGACGCGTGCGGTGGAGCCCAGCCGCGACAGGTCATGCGCGCGCCGGCCGCGTGGTCGAACCGCCCCCGCCAGGGGATAGCCACTCCGCGCTCACTGCCGCTATTTGCCGCGGCGCCCCTTCCACCACTCATCGATGATTTCCCACGCAGCGGACGCAACGGCCTTCTCTCTGTCTCCGAAAGGCACTCGGTCCCACACGTAAACATTCCGGAGATTGCAGATGGTCAGCATCATATTCGCCTGGTGCCTCGGTATGACTTTGTCCTCCCTGAGGGTGGTGATGAAGGCGGAGACGCTTTCCGGCGGAGCCTCCTTTCGCGCGCGTCCCCACAGCTCCTGGCAACGATGCACGATTTCAGTCCGCATTCTCTCGACGTCGACCTGCTGGGACACCTTTGCGGCGCGCGCTGGAGCTCGGGCTTTCTTGAGCTCCACGGCCCCGTCCGCGGCGAGCGCATTGACTTTCGTCGAGCCGCCACAGCGAGCGCACGTCCCGTCCGCTCTGCGGATCGCGCCCTGTTTGCTCAATTTATTGCAGACCTGGTTGACCTGTTGACGAGGCTTTATCCCAAGCTGCTTCGAAATGCAGCCATCGCAGAATTGTCGCGCACGATCGTGCTCGAGGAACTCAAGAATGATGTCGGCATTGCTCATCGTCGTCACCACAACGCGTCGGGAAGCGGCAATCCCGCGAACGCGTCGACCGGCAGCGGCTCGGGCGGCGTGAGCCCGTGACGCTCGACGAGGACGTAGAGCTGGCGCAGGTGCTGCGCGGCGTGCCACGTCGTGCGTTCGAGGAGGTCGTGGCCGGACTGCGGACCGTAGTACACCCGGATCACGCGCTCGAACTCCCCCGACGCGGCGCCCTCGAACCAGCCCGCGATGCGGGCGCGCACGAGAGCACCGTAACGCGCGATCGCCGCGCCGTCGGAGAGCTCGGCGGGCGCCCGCTCCCCGAGCCACCCCTCGGGGAACTCGCCCAGGTCCATGCCGTCCACGAACCCGAGCGACAGTCGGAAGACGTGATACGCGAGGTCGCGTAGCGGACGGGCGCGCTCGGGCGGCGACCAGTCCAGCAGGGGCTCCGGGACGATCTGGACGAGTCGCTGGGCGCAGTCGAGGATCCGGTCCAGGCGCTGCGCGAGCTCCGCTGGTAGGAACTTCGCGTCGGGCGTGTACGCGACGCCGAGGAGCTGCGCGTAGGCGGGCGGGTTCCAGCCGTGGACGACGCGGGCGCCGACCGTCACGGCCGGGACGCGCGGCACCCCGACGCGCGCCAGCTCGGCGAGCGCATCGGGGTGCGCCTGCACGTCCACCGGGTCGAACTCGACCCCCCAAGACGAAAGGAGCTCCTTCGTCTTGGCGCAGGACGATCAGCCGGGACGATAGTAGAACGTGGCCGATTTTCCGGCTGCTCGAGCGTCATCACGACTCATCCTCGTCTCCCCTCACCGGGACGCCTCTGCGCCTTGTCTCAGGGCGATTCGCCGAGTGCCTCCCGCGCGACAAGGTGGAAGGACTCCACCGCCACCCGGAATGATTTGTCGGCCGGCGGAGGCGGCATCGAGAACGGCCAGCGGCCGCGGGATGAGATATTGCCGTACACCCAGCCGAACGTCTCGCCCACGACCTGGTTGGAGCCATCAAGAATCTCGACACGGAGTCGCACACCTCCAATTCGAAATTGGGAGTCGTTGTAGACGTAGCCTTCGATGGCGGGGCGCCCCCCGAGTGAGGTCGTCCGTTGCCACTCGACTCGGAGGGAGTTGGCCACTTGCGTGTGGAGCGCCTGCGCCGTCGCGCTGTCGATGAGTCCAAGGACGGCCAGCGCGACCGCCGACAGCATCAGCGCTAGGGCCGTACGGCTCCGCACCCACCACACCCCTTTGCAACCCGCCAGGGACACATCGTCAGACGCTCGCATGGCCGACCTCCCATCGTTCATTACTCCTAACACAGCTCCTTCAACTCCGTCTCCGCCTTCTCCAGCCAGAACTGCATGCCCATCTCGCGGAATGCGGTTGTCGCGGTGGCAAGGTGCTCCCGGGCCGGCTCTCGCTTGCCTGCTCGCCGGTAGAGCTTGCCCAATCCGAAGCGGCAGTGTGCGACGAGTGGTCTCATACCAAGCTCCGTACCGCGGGCTCCCGCTTCGAGGTAGTGCGCTTCGGCCTCGCCGACGTCCCCGGGTGCACGGTGACATGTGATCTCGCCGAGTACCCACATGACCCACCCCTCGTTTCCCCGCTCCCCGCGCTCACGGGCCAAGCGGAGAGCGTCGCCGGCAGCCGCCATCGTATCTTCAGAACGTCCACTGCGAAGATACGCCCCGGCGAGCCACGTGAGGGTGAGGGCGAGCTCCTGCAACCGATTCCTCGACGTCTGGATCCTCACGCACTCCTCGAGCAGCGGTATCCCGTCGGCAGGGCGGCCAGCGAGGGTGTAGGCGTGGCCGAGCTGCGCGGCGCTCAGGGGAAGCCAGGCGTCGAACGCCAGTGACCGGGCGAGCTGGAGGCCGCGTTCGAGGGTGGCGAGCGCCTTCGGCAGTACGCCTTGCAAGAGGTAGACCCGTCCGAGGCCAAAGCAGGCGATGACCACGCTCAACGGGTGGTCCAGGTCTTCGGCGCGGCGGAGGCCCTCCAGCGCCACACCCTCGCCCTCCGAGAACTGGCCCATCTCGCCCAGGCACCGGCCGAGCCAGCTCCGTGAACCGACCGAGAGGAAGAACGGAGTGCCGAACCGCTCGGCCTTCGGGTTCGATTCGAGCAAAGCCACGACGCTCTGGAGCAGCGTCAGCATTCGCCGAAAGTCACCCAGCAGGTAGTAGCTCTGCGCGAGCCGGAAGTTGGCCACTGTCTGGAGGGTCGAATCTCCGAGCTCGCTCGCGATGGCCAGGGCGCGCTCGCCCGCCGCGATGGCTCGCTGGTGATGCCCGAGCGGCGCGAAGTAGTTGGCGAGGTGAGCGAAGACCAATCCGAGCCGTCCTTGGTCCCCGAGAGCCTCGGCGATGGTCCTCGCCCCTTCGAGATGCTCGAGAACCGCCGCGTACTGGCCGAGCGGGGCCAGCGAGTTGCGAAGCTCAAGGCGCAGGTCGACCGCTTCCGCCATGAGCGCTGGGCTCTGCGGGAGATGCTCCAGCGTCCTCAGCGCCTGCGTGAGGTAGGCCGCAGACTCCCGGTACGCGGAGCGCGCAGCGGCTTTCGCGCCCGCCTGACGCAGATACGTGAGCGCCTTGTCCCAGACTTCGCCGTGGAGGGCGTGGTGGGCGAGCTGCTCGACGTGCTCCGAGAGGCGAGCCGAATCGAAGTGCTCGATGGCCTCGACGATCCGGGCATGGAGGGCGCGCCGCCGCTCCTGAAGCAGGCTGCCGTACGCCACCTCGTGGGTCAGCGCATGCTTGAACGTGTATTCGAGGTCGGGGAAAAGCTTCGACTCATAGAGGAACTCCGACGCCTGCAGGTTGGCGAGGCTGCGCCGAAGCGCATCCTCGGGCGCGCCCGCGATCGCCTGGAGCAGCGCGAACGGCACATCCTTGCCGATGACGGCCGCCGTTTGGAGTAGTCGCTTCTCCTCCGGAGTAAGTCGGTCAATGCGAGCGGCCAGCACCGCTTGAACCGTCGGGGCCACGCGGATCGTGCCGACCTCTTTCGCGAGGCGATACGCCCCACGCTCGCCAACCAGGACGCGGGTCTCGACCAGCGTCCGAACAGTTTCCTCGAGAAAGAACGGGTTGCCCTCGGTCCGGTCGGTCAGGAGCCGCTCGAGGGGCCGAAGCTCAGGAGCGTCGCCCAGGAGACCACGAAGCAGCTCCTCGGCGGTCGCTGGCGGCAAGGGGTCGATCCGGAGCTGGCGGTAGGAGGTCTTTCCGCCCCAGCCGTGCTGGTACTCGGGCCGGTAGTTGACGAGGAGCAGCAGGCGCGCCGTCGGGAGGCTCTCCACGAGGCTGTCGAGGAGGGCCTGGGTCTCCGAGTCGATCCAGTGGAGGTCCTCGAAGACGGTCACCACGGGCTGCACCTGGCTCTCCCGAAGAAGCAGCCGCTTGACGCCGTCGAGGGTGCGCTGCCTCCGCCGCGGGGGGTCGAGCCGCTCCCACTGGGGTTCCTCGACGGCAACGTCGAGAAGGGACAGCAGCGCCGGCAGAAAAGGCTCAAGGCTTCGGTCCAGCGCGAGCAACTTGCCCGTCACCTTTTCCAGGATCTTGCGGGTATCGTCGCGGCCCTCGATCTGGTAGTAGGCCTTCAGCAGACCGATGACCGGCAGATACGCTGTGGCCTTGCCGTAGGACACGGCGCCGCTCTCGAGGACCATCCAGCCCTGCGTTCGATGCGAGCGCGTGAGCTCGTGGAACAGCCGCGACTTGCCCACACCCGGCTCCCCGACGAGCGCGACGACCTGGCCATAACCCTGGGCCGCTCCCTCCAACGACTGCTGCAACTGTTCCAGCTCGGCGGTCCGGCCGACGAAGCGCGTCAGGCCGCGAGTCGCCGTCGCTTGGAGACGTGTCCGCACCGGTCCCGCCCCCGTGACCTCATAGACCTCGACAGCCTCACCCAGCCCTTTCACCCGAACGGGACCGACCGGCTTCACCTGCACGTAGCCCTCGGTCAAGCGCAGCGTGTCGGCAGCCATCAGGATCGATCCCGCCGCGGCCATCTGCTCCATTCGCGCGGCGAGATGGGTCGTCTGCCCGACAGCCGTGTAATCCATGTGGAGGTCGCTGCCGATAGACCGGACCACCACTTCACCGGAGTTCAAGCCGACCCGAATCTGAGGGAGGATACCCTCGCTGCGACGGACATCCTCGGCATACCGCTTCACCGCTTCCTGCATCCGCAACGCCGCATAGCACGCCCTGATGGCGTGATCCTCGTGGGCGACCGGCGCCCCGAAGAGCGCCATGATGCCGTCGCCCATCACCTGGTTGACGGTGCCCTCATAGCGATGGACGGCCTCCATCATCCGCTCGAGGACGGGATCCAAGATCTTCCGCGCTTGCTCAGGATCTCGGTCGGCGAGCAACTCCATCGAGCCTTTCATGTCCGCGAACAGGACCGTGATCTGCTTGCGCTCACCCTCGAGGGCAGCCTTCGACGTGAGGATTTTCTCGGCGAGGTGCCTGGGGGTGTAGGCCTGGGGTGAGGCGAACGCGTCCGACTCCGACGTCAGCGACGCGCCGCAGGAGCGGCAGAACTTCTTACCGACCCCGACCGGCTGGCCGCAGCTCGGGCACGCGAGTTCGAGACGAATCCCGCACTCCTCGCAGAATCGAGCGCCCTCGTCGTTCTGAGCCTGGCACCGAGGACAGTTCATCCACCCTTCCCATGAGCCCGGGTCGGTGATCACCTCCCCTCGAAGGTCGGCGCCTTCTTGTTCGCGAACGCCCTCACGCCGTTCTTGAAGTCCTCGGTGCGGCCGCTCGCCGCGATCGCCTGGGCTTCGAGCTCCATCTGCGTTTCGAGGCTCTCCCACGTCGACTGGTGGAAGAGCCGCTTCGCGCCGCCGAACGCCTTCGACGGCCCCTGCGCGAGCTCGCGGGCGAGCGCGTCGACGGCACTCTTGAGCTCCGCGTCCGGCACGACGCGCGTCACGAGCCCCCACTCGAGCGCCTCGCGGGCGGAGAGCACACGGTTGGTGAAGTAGAGCTCCATCGCGCGGCGCAGGCCGACGAGGCGCGGCAGGAAGTACGACGACGAGCCGTCGGGCGTCGCCGCGATCTTCGAGTACGCCATCGTGAAGCGGGCCGACTCGGCCGCGAGCACGAGGTCACCGGAGAGCGCGAAGGAGAAACCCCCGCCCGCGGCCACGCCGTTGACGGCCATGATCACGGGCTTGTCGCTCCTGGCGAAGCGCGACACGGCCCCGTGCAGGTAGGTCGTGAGCTCCTTGACGAGCACCCCGATCCGCGGAAGGTTGTCGGCGAAGTCCTTCACGTCACCACCTGCGCAGAACGCCTTGCCCGCCCCGGTGACCACGACGCAGCGCACGCTCGGGTCCTCGTCGACCTCGAGCGCGGCGTGGAAGAGCTCCCGCCCAAGCCCCAGGGTGAGCGCGTTGAACGCGTCGGGTCGGTTGAGCGTGATCGTCGCGACGCCGTCGCGGCGGTCGAGGATCAGGGACTCGAAGTTCATCGTGGGCACCTCCGTTCAGGTCCGCCAGACGCGGCGGCGCGCCACCTGCGCGACCACGTCCAGGATCTCCTGGATCTTGAGCGGTTTCACCAGCACGAGGTCCACACCGTGCTCGCGGCGCTCCTCCGGCGAGAGCTCCACGCCGAAGCCCGTCACGAGGATGACGGGGACGGCGGGCGCCATCTCCTTGATCGCCCGCGCGACTTGCCATCCCGACGCTCGCGGCATTGCGAGGTCAGTGAAGACGACATCGAACGGCTCGGCGCCGAAGCGGGCGATCGCCTCGCTGCCGTCGCTCACGACCACCGCGCGGTGGCCGCCGGTCTCGAGCACGTCGCGCAGCATCGCGCCGACCGTCGGCTCGTCGTCCACCACGAGGCAGCGGAGCGAGACGTCTCCGGCCGATGCCGGGGCGGCAGGCGCCGCCTGGGGCGCCTCCAGCTCCGTGGCCGGTCGGAAGGTCAGGTGGAAAATGGTGCCGCGCCCCTCCTCGCTCTCGACCGTGATCCGGGCGCCGTGCCGCTCGAGGATGGCATACGTCATGGACAGCCCGAGCCCGGTCCCCTGCGGCCCCTTGGTCGTGAAGAACGGGTCGAAGATCCTGTCGCGGATCGTCGTGGGGATGCCGACGCCGGTATCGCTCACCGTGACCACGATCTCGCCGCGCCCGACGGCGGTCGTCAGCGTCAGCACACCGCCGTCGGGCATCGCGTCCACCGCGTTGAGGATCAGGTTCGTCAGCGCCTCGCGGAGCTCGACGGGGTCGCCGGCCACTTTCGGGAGGGCGGCAAGATCGTTGCGCACCTCGAGCGGCACGCCGCGGCTCACGGCCTCATCGCGCCACCGCGACTGCGTGATCTCGAGCGCCTCACGCACCACCTGGTTCAGGTCGACGGCGACGAACGGCTCGTCGCGCCGGATCCGTGTGAACTCCTGGAGGCGCCGGACCGTCTGGGCGCCGTCGAGGGCCGCGCGCTCGATCACCTGGAGCCACTGGCGGAGCTGCGGGTTCTGGACCCGCTGCAGGACGAGCTGGGCGCGCCCGAGGATCGAGGCGAGCAGGTTGTTGAAGTCGTGGGCGACGCCCGACGCCATCTCGCCGAGGGCGCGGAGCTTCTCGGTGCGCACGAGCTGGTCCTGGGCGGCGGCCAGCTCGCCGTACGCGCGAGTGCGCTCTTCGAAGAGCCGCGCGCTACGGAGCGCGAGCGCGGCGAGGTGCGCGATGTTGGTCAGAAGCCGCTCGTCGCGCTCGGTGAAGGGGCGCTCCCCGCCGCGGAGCGCCAGCACGCCCAGGACGCGGTCGCCCGCGACCATCGGCACGCCGAGCCAGCGCCCGAGCTCGGCGGAGGCCCGGATGGGCTCGACGCCGTGCCGTGCGCACTCGGCCGCGTAGTCGTCGGTCCGGATCGCGCGCCCCGTTTCGCGCACGACCGACATCAGCCCCGACGCGCGCTCGGGGTCGCGGAGCGGGGGCTGCACGTCGGGCACGCCGCCCGCGAGCCGGCGCACGACCTCGAACTCGTGCCGCTCCTCGTCGTGGAGCGCGACGACCATGTTGCGGGCGTCGAGCACGCGCGCCACCTGGGCGTGGATCGCGTCGATCAGCGCCGCCCGCTCGAGCTGGCCCGTGACGGCCTGCGACAACTCGAGGAGGACCGAGAGCTCCTGGACCTGCCGGCGGTTCTCCTCGAAGAGCCGCGCGTTGTCGATCGCCACGCCCGCGTGGTTGGCGATCGCCTCCATCAGCGCCAGCTCGCTCTCGGAGAACTCGCACGCGCGCTCGTACCAGATCAGGCCGAACCCGCCGATCACTCGCTCCTTGGCGACGATCGGCACGAAGAGCTGGCTCCGGTGCGGCAGCACGTCCCGCACGACCGCCGAGGCGCGGGGATCCGCCGCCACGTCCGACGAGGAGAGGGGCCGCCTCGTGCGCGCCGCCTCCGCCAAGAACGGGTCCTGCACGAGCGAGAGCCGGATCGTGCGGAGCTTCTCCAGGTGCTCCGACGGGAGGTGGTAGCCGACGACGGGCTCCAGCCACTCCCCGTCGCCCTCACGCAGCCAGACGCCGCCGGCATCCGCGTCGACGGCCCGCGCGACGCGACGGAGGAAATGGCGCAGCAGGGCCTGGAGGTCGAGCGTCGAGGAGAACGTGCGGCTCACGGCGAGCAGCGTTTCCGTCTGCCGCAGCTTGACCTCGCTCTGGCGGGCCAGCTCCGCGTTTTCCATCACGAGGCCCACCTGCGCGGCGACGCCCTCGATGAGGCGGGCCTCGGAGGGCTGAAACTGGCGTCCCGGCCTCCACCAGACGACGAACAGCGCGCCGATCGGCTCGCGGCGCGCGGTCGCCGACGCCAGGAGCACCGAGTGCGGTGGGAGCGCGCCCAACCAGTCGCGATCGAATCGCGGATCGTTCAGGGGGTCGGAGCTCCACACGGCGCGGCCTTCGCGCCACGCCGACAGCAGCTCGGGTACCCGCGCGAGCACGATCGGCCGCGTCGTGAACCACGCGAGGAGCTCCGGCGGCACGTGGTAGCCGCCCAGCGGCGCGAGCTTCTCCTTCCGCTCGTCGAGGAAGTACGCGCCGACCATGTCGGCGCCGCACGCCAGCGCGACCTCCCTCGCCACCTGCCGCATCCGCTCGGCGGCGGGCCCCGGCCGCGAGAGAATCTGGCCGACGTTCATGAGCGTCGTCGCCTCGCGGAGGCGCTCCTGGACCTCCGTGTAGAGGCGGGTGTTCTCCAGCGAGAGCGCGAGCTGGCCCGCGATCGTCATCGCGAGGTCCACCTGCGACGGCTCGAAGGGCACCGGCCGCTCACAGTGGTCCAGCGTCATGACGCCGATGACCTGGTCCTGCCGGATCATCGGCACGACGAGGTAGGACTTCAGGCCAAAGGTCTCGAGCCACTCGCGCGGCACGAGGTCGCTCTCACGCGCGTCGTTCACGACCACCGGGCGGCGCGTCTCGCGGGCACGCGCGTTCGCCGGGATCTCGAGGAACGGCCGCGAGGCCACCGCCTGGAAGGCGACCCACTGCGCGGGAGCCTTCCGGCCGTCGGCGTATTGCGACACGAGGGGCGTGACCTGGCCGCTCTCCCACAGCACGAGCGAGCAGCGGTCGACGCGGCACACCTCGGCAATCTTGATCGCGACGCGCTTGAGCAGTCGCTTCGTGTCGAGCGTGGAGTTGAGGATCTCGACGACCTCGAGCAGCGCGCCCGTCTCCTCCAGGCGCCGCGCGGTCTCCGAGTAGAGCCGGGCGTTCTCGAGCGCGATCGCGGCCTGCGCCGCGAGCGAACCGAGCAGGGACGCCGTCTCCGGGGTGACCGGCGAGGGCGCGGCGCGGTGGACGGCGAACGCGCCCAGCACGCTCTCGCCCATGGCGATCGGGTACGCCGTGACGTAGCGGAGGCCGCGGCGCACGAGCCGGGCGCCGTCCGCCACCCGCGGGTCCTTCGCGGCGTCCGCCCAGAAGATCGGCTGCCGGTGGAGCGCGACCCAGCCGATGGAGCCCTCGCCAAGGGGCAGCTCGCGCTCGAGCTTGCCGGCGACTGCCGGGTCGCCGTGGACCAGCCAGCGCGAGAGGCGGCGGCTCGCCGGGTCGAGCACCCACACGCTCACGTAGGGCGCGTCGAAGAACCGCGCGACCGCCGCGGCGATGTTCGTCAAGACTTCGTCGATCTTGAGCGACGAGGAGACGAGGCGGTTCACCTCCTCGAGCGCCGCGAGCCGCTCGGCGCGCTCCCGCGCCTCGCGGTAGAGCCGCGCGTTCTCGAGCGCGATCGCCGCCCGGCCGGCGAAGGACTTCAAGACCTCGAGGTCCTCCTGGAGGAACGGCGCCGCGCCATTGCCCGTCCGGTGCAGGGCGATGACGCCGAGGAGCCGGTCCTGGACCGTGAGGGGGTGCGCCATCGCCCGCCGGACGCCGACGTCCTTTCCCCGCGGGCGCGCGAGCAGCGAGCTGGGGTAGTCGTTGACGATGAGCCCGTGCCCGAGCTGCGCGGAGGACCCGACCACGCCCTGGCCGAACGGGACCGTCACGCCCTTGAAGGGGCTCCCCTCGGTCCACGCGCGCGGGACGAGGGCGCGTCCGTCCTCCATCAGGTAGATCACGCCGTTGGCGTCGAAGAGGCGCTTCGCCCGCTCGACGACCATCCTGAGCAGCGGCTCCGGGTCCAGCTCGGTCGCGAACCCGCGCTCGATCTCGGCGAGCGTCGCGATCTGCGCGCGCCGCGCGGTCTCGAGCGAGAACAGGCGGGCGTTCTCCAGCGCGAGCGCCGCCTGGTCGGCGAACGCCTGGAGCAGCTCGACCTCCGCCTCCGTGAAGACGCGGCCGACGCGGTCGGCGAGCGCCAGCGTGCCGATGAGGCGAGCCTTCACCCGGAGCGGGACCGCGACGAGGGAGCCGTCGCCCGCGGCGCGGATCGCGTCCCGCAGATCGTCCGTCAGGACGAGGACGGGGTCGCTGAGGATGTCGGCAGACGCCACCGTCCGCCCCTCGGCGACGGCACGCCCGGACACGCTGACGCCAGGGGGCAGCAGGTGGCCGACCCGCAGCGTCTCGCGGCTCGTGCCACCGACCGCGAGCAGGGTGAGCGAGCCGTCGGACTGCAGGATCCAGAGCCCGGACGACCGGGCGGCGAAGAGCGTGAGAACGCTCTCGACGATGCGGTTGCCGACCGCGCCGACCTCGAGGCTCTCGGTGAGCGTCTTCGCCAGGCGCGCCAGCTCCTCAGCCTCGAGCCGCCGGCGCGTCGCCTCGGCGGCCTGGCGCGTGGCCTCGCGGTAGAGCCGCGCGTGGTCGAGCGCGATCGCGGCCTGGTCGGCGAACGCCTCGGCGATCTCCCGGTCGCGCGCGGTGAACGCGCGTCGCGCGCGGAAGGTCAACACGCCGATCGTCCGGTCGCCCACCCTCAACGGCACGCCGAGGAACATCGTGTAGCCGAGCCGCCGGTCCGCGTCGAGATGGTCGGGGACGACGTCCGGGACGCTCTGGATCTCGCAGATCAGCGTCCGGCCGGTCGCCACCACCTTGCCGCTCAGGCTCTCGCCCACCCGCATCCGCGGACGGACCATCGTCTGCGACGCCGTGCCGGCGAGACCGGCGAGGACGAGGTCCTCGCCGTCGAGCAGCCGGAAGCCGGCGTTGTCCACGTCGAGGAGCCGCGCCGCCTCGTCGGCGATCGACGCGAGCAGCGTCTCCGTCGGCGCCATGCTCCCGATCTTCGTGTTGATCTCGAGGAGCGCGCTGAGGTACGCGCGTCGGGCGCTTTCCTCCGAGTACCGGCGGGCGTTGTTGATCGCGTTCGCGGCGTGGAGGGTGAGCGAGGCAAGCACGCTGAGCTCCTCGCCGGTGTACTCGTGTCGCTCGCGCACGCCGACCGACAGCGCCCCGAGCACCCGGTCGCCGATCAGGAGTGGAACGATCGCGGCCGACGCCGTGCCCTCCGCACGGAGCTCCTCGACGTTGCGCGTGCGCGGGTCGTTGAGGACGTCGGACACCGTCAGGGGCTCACGCGTGGCGACAACCGTTCCGACGAGCCCCTCGCCGACGCGGACCCGGCGTGGCCCCTCCACCGACGCCCGCGCGCCGACCGACGCCCGCAGCGAGACGTGCTCACCGTCGTCCTCGACGAGCCAGAGCCTCGCGACGCTCGAGTCGAACAGCTCGGTGGCCGCGTCCACCACGCGCTGGAGCACCTCGTCGAGCGACAGCGTCGCCGTGAGCGTCTGCGCGAGCCGCGTGAGCGTCTCCAGGCGCCGGGTCGTCGCGCGGGTCTCCCCGAAGAGGGCGGCGCGCGCGACGGCCTGGCCGACGTGGTGGGCGACCGCCTGCAGGAGTGTCAGCTCGTCGCCGTCGAACGTGCGCGGCTCCCTGGAGATCAGCGCCATGACGCCCCAGATCCGGTCGTCCACGGTGATCGGCAGCGCGAGCTGGGTGTGATAGCCGCCGGCGGCGACCCGCTCTCGCACCGCGGGCGTGAGCACGCGCGAGCGCGTCAGGTCGGTTACGACGAGATGGCCCGCGCGCACGGCCTCGCCGACGTGGCTCTCGTCCAGCGGTCGCACGCGCAGCTCGGCAGCGTCCTTCGGCGAGAGGCCCCGATGAGCGACGAGCGCGAGCGCCCGCGCCGCGGGGTCGAAGCGGAAGAGCCCGCCGACCGCCATCCGCGCGACGCCGCAGGCGACCTCGAGCGTGCGCTCGGCGGCGACCACGAGATCGTCGCCGTTGCCCGTCGCGACCGCGACGGCGTAGAGCGCCTCGAGCTCTGGGCGTAGCCGTTCCGTGGGAGCAGGTGGGACTGACTCCGTTTCGAGCGGGGGCTTCGTTGCGAGCGCGGGCTTCGTTGCGAGCGCGGGCTTCGCCCGCGCAACCGATCCTGGGGGTGGCTCGGAGCGGGCCGTCGCGGCCCCCTTCGATGATCCCACGGACCCCGCGGCGACAGCCACGCCGACCGCGGCGACGAGCGAGAGGGCCCACCAGAACCAGAACCACTGTTCGGCGGCGCGCCGGTTCCCCTCGGAGACCAGCGCCCAGAGACTCCCGCCGGCCACCCCGGCGAGCGGCCGCACGAGCCACGGCTGGCCGTTGACCGCGACGTGTCCCGCCCGCGCGGCGTCCAGCCAGCCGCGCGCGGGGACGCCGGGCAGCGTTCCGCCGATGGCCAGGTCGCCGGCCACCACCACGACCGCCGGCCGCGACGGCAGCCCCGCGAGGAGCCGGTCGAGCGACTCGACGCGTCGGCCGACCACGACCATCCCGGCGGGCAGCGGTGCCAGGCCGAGGAGGTAGGCGCGGTCGTTCACGACGGCGACGCGCGCGACGGCCTCGGTGGGCCGCGGGATCCCGAGGCCCTCGACCCGCGGCATCGGGGGCACCTGGACGAGCGGCGCGCCGCTCGCGTCGACCACCAGGAGCAGGTCGGCGATCCGCTCCAGCGTGAGCGCGAGCATCCGGGGCGAGGCGCCGCGCGCCAGAGTCGCCCAGTCGCTCTTGAGTGCGCCCTCGACGATCGCCGGGTCCTTCGCGAGGATCCCGGCCTCGCGGCGCAGCTCGTTCTGCGTCGCGTTGACGAGCGCGCTCAAGGCCGCGAGGGTATCGCCCACCGCGGCGTCGTAGCGCTCCGCCGCGCGCCGCGAGAGCGCGAGCCCGCCCGTGCCCCAGACGGCGACGAGCGCCAGGAGCACCGGGACGAAGCGCGCGAGGCCCGGACGCCGCACCGCCGGCCTCAGCGACGCTCGCCCACGCGGTGGAGCTTCAGGAGGTTCGTCGTCCCTGCAACCCACATGGGCGAGCCGGAGATGATGACGAGGACATCGCCCGGCGTGACCGACCCGTCGCGCAGCAGCGTCGCTTCGACCTCCTCGATCATCTCGTCGGTCGTCTGGACCTTGCGGATGAGCCGCGAGTCCACTCCCCACGACAGGGCGAGCCGCCGTTGGACCTCGACGAACGGCGTCAGCGCGATGATCGGCACCCTCGGGCGTGCGCGGGAGATGAGGCGCGCCGAGGAGCCCGACTGCGTGAATGCGACGATCGCGTGCGCCCCGAGCGCGTGCGCGGCCTGGGAGGCCGCGTCCGAGAGCGCTTCGGGAAAGCCGACGTCGTGGAGCGGCCGGCGCGGGGCCTCGCTCGCCAGCACCTCCCGCTCGGCGCGCACGGCGACGCGGGCCATGACCTCGACCGCTTCTGACGGATAGCGGCCCGTCGCCGTCTCGGCGGACAGCATGAGCGCGTCGGCGCCGTCGAAGATCGCCGTCGAGACGTCGGAGACCTCGGCCCGCGTCGGTCGGAGGTGGGTGACCATCGACTCCAGCATCTGCGTCGCCACGATGACCGGCACACCCGCCTCCCGCGCCTGCCGGATGATCTCCTTCTGGAGATGGGGCACGTCCTCGATCGGGACGTCCACGCCGAGGTCGCCGCGCGCCACCATGACCGCCGCGACCGATCGCAGGATGCCGGGGAGGTTCACGATGCCCTCGTGGCGCTCGAGCTTGGCGACGATCGGTACGTCGGCACCGAGCTCGTGCAGGGAGCCACGCACCTCCGCGATGTCCGCCTCCGACCGCACGAACGAGACGGCGACGAAGTCCACGCCGTGCGCGAGGCCGAAACGGAGGTCCTCGCGGTCCTTGTCGGTGAGGCACGAGACGGGCAGCGGCACGCGCGGGAGCGAGATCCCCTTGTGATCGCTGAGGCGCCCGCCGACGACGACGCGGCAACGTACCTCCTCGGGCGACGCCTCCTCGACGCGGAGCTGGACCATCCCGTCGTCCATCCAGATCTGGTCGCCCGGATGCACGTTCGTGAGGTACTCGGGGTGGTTCAGCGACGCGCGCTCCGCCGTGCCCACGACGGGCTTCGCGCAGAGCGTGAAAATCTGGCCGGGCTCGAGATCGACCCGCGCGCCGCCCGCGGGGCCGAAGGTGCCGAGCCGGATCTTCGGCCCCTGCAAATCTTGAAGAATCGCGATCGGTCGGCCCCAGCGAGCCTCACCCTCGCGGATCAGCCGGATGACCTCGGCGTGCTCGGCGTGGGTGCCGTGGGAGAAGTTCACGCGGGCGACGTCCATGCCCGCGGCGACGAGGCGGTCGAGCTCGGCTCGGCTGCCGCTGGCAGGCCCGAGGGTGCAAACGATCTTGGTCCGCCGCACGCCCGCTATCCGCGCTCGAGGAGCGTTCGGAGGAACTGGCCAGTGTACGAGCGGGTGGCCTGGCGCGCGATCTCCTCGGGGGTGCCCGTGGCCACGACCCGACCGCCCTCGTCACCCCCTTCCGGCCCGAGGTCGATGATCCAGTCCGCGGTCTTGATCACGTCGAGGTTGTGCTCGATGATCACGACCGTGTTGCCCTGATCCACGAGCTTGTTGAGCACGTCCAGGAGCTTTTGAATATCGGCGAAGTGCAATCCCGTCGTCGGTTCGTCGAGGATGTACAGCGTCCTTCCTGTTGCTCGCCGTGACAGCTCCGTGGCGAGCTTCACCCTCTGCGCCTCTCCCCCCGATAATGTCGTCGCCGACTGCCCCAGGCGGATGTAGTCGAGCCCGACGTCATCGAGGGTCTGGAGCTTGGCCCGAATCACCGGCACCGCCTCGAAGAACCCGAGCGCCTCGCGGACTGTCATGTCGAGGACCTCGGCGATCGACATCCCCTTGTAGCGGACGTCGAGCGTCTCGCGGTTGTAACGGCGGCCCTTGCAGACGTCGCACGTCACGTAGACGTCGGCGAGGAAGTGCATCTCGATCTTCACGAGCCCGTCGCCCTGGCACGCCTCGCACCGGCCGCCCTTGACGTTGAACGAGAACCGGCCCGGCTGGTAGCCCCGCATGCGCGCCTCGGGCGTGCGCGCGAAGAGCGTCCGGATGAACGTGAACACCCCGGTGTAGGTGGCGGGGTTCGAGCGCGGCGTGCGGCCGATCGGCGACTGGTCGATGTCCACGACCTTGTCGACGCGC
>Ga0209689_1001466_pt1 | contig 17619 bp, 16 predicted proteins | sample GraSoiAngelo_149_FD_187119 | JGI IMG/M metagenome (GOLD analysis project Ga0209689, IMG submission 187119) | Grasslands soil microbial communities from the Angelo Coastal Reserve, California, USA - 14_1009_09_30cm (SPAdes) (version 2) | ecosystem: Environmental > Terrestrial > Soil > Grasslands ... | reverse complement strand
GCCGATATTGTGCGCATGGCGCTGCGCCCGCTCAAAGGCCCCTTCACCGTGGATAGCTACCAGCGCCTGGCCGAGCTGGGTATCCTTGGCGAGGACGACCGGGTCGAGCTCATCGACGGCCAGGTCGTCGAGATGAGCCCCATCGGTGACCGTCACGCGAGCTGCGTGCGGCGGCTCAATGGCCTGTTTGCCCGGCATCTGCTGGACGTCGCGGTGGTCGACGTGCAGAACCCGGTGGTGCTCGGCCAGCGCGAGGCGCCGCAGCCCGACGTGACGCTCCTTCAGCCCAGGGCCGATGGCTACCCGCACCACCCGCGCGCCCAGGATATCCTGCTGGTGATCGAGGTCGCCGACACGACCGTCGCTTATGACCGCGACATCAAGCTGCCCCTCTACGCGCGCGCCGGCGTTCCGGAGGCCTGGCTGGTGGATCTCGAAGCTGATCGCGTCGAAGTGTGCCGCGAGCCCGCGGACGGTCGCTATACAAGCATCCGCCTGGTGTCCCGCGGGGACACGATCACACCGCTCCGTTTCCCAAACATGAAGGTTTCGGCGGACGAGGTTCTGGGGTAGGAATCGGGCCTTCGTCCCCCCTCTCCGCATTGCGGAGACGGGGACAGGGCGAGGACGCTCCTCAGGAGGCGGCGAGTTTCAGCAGTCCGGGCACGGAGACGAGCCGTCGATTCACGGGATCGGCAGCCAGCCGGAAGCCCTCCAGCGCGAAGACACCCAGGATCGGCTCGGACCCCGGCTCCCCGAATACGACGATCGTCGGCCGCGCGCGCTCGCCGATCCGGATCGACGTCCACGCCACCGCATATCGGACCTCGCGCCCGTCGGCTAGCACGAACGGCCACTCCTCTTCGGGCGTCACGCCGAGCGCCGTCAGCACCTCGCGTGGGACCCAGGTGTACGTGGCACCGGTGTCCACGAGCGCATCGATGGGCTCGAAGCGCTCGCCGGTCCGGTTGCCGATCTGCACGGCGACTCGAAAGTGGCCCACGCCCGAATCTGGCGTCCGGGCGGAGGAGGGAGGTAACCGATCCATTGCGTCCTCGGTCGAGAAATTGCGCGACAGTGCGCAATCTACGCTCGGCGGGGCCGAGTGAGCAACGAAGCCTCGACTGGCGCATCCTCGCGCCTCGGCGCAACCTTTCGATGACGCTGTTCCGCGATCGAGATCCATCTTCCGGAGTGTGGGCATCAGCTACGTCCAGGGCATCGTCCGCGGCCCCAGCGGCGCGGAAGCGATCGTCCGCTTCCTGATCGACAGCGGGGCGACCTATTCGCTCCTCCCGGAGTCGGTGTGGCACGCGATCGGCCTCGCACCTAAGCGGGAGATGGAGTTCGTCCTCGCCGACGGCACGACCGTCCACCGGGCCGTGTCCGAGTGCCACCTCTCGCTTGCCCAGGGAGAGGGTCACACGCCCGTGGTCTTGGGTCAACCGGGCGATGCGGAGCCGCTGCTCGGCCTCGTCACCCTGGAGATCCTTGGTCTCGTGTTCGACCCCTTCCGCCGAACACTCCACCCGATGCGGAGCTTGCTGGTCTAGGAGGGAGCAGGGAGCAGGGAGCAGGAGAAAGACGGCATAAGCGCGGACCGGGCGGGAATGCTTTGATTACGTGGTCTGCGGCCCGGCGTCACAGGTTTCCGAGCATGCGGAAGTACCGATCCCTCGTCGCGTGGCAGCGAGCGCACCAGCTAGTTGTGCTCACGCTCAAGACCGCCGATGCCGCCTACCATGCGCGCTCGGGTGCGCTCCTGGACCAGCTCCGAAGAGCGACCATATCGGTCGAAGCCAACATCGTCGAGGGATATGCGCTGAGTACGCCGCTTCAATTCCGCCGGCATCTGCGAATTGCAGTGGGCTCCGCTGCCGAAGCGGAGTCTCTGATCGAGACGGCGTCCGAAATGGACTACTTACCGGCTGACGCGGTACGAACCATGAGGGAGTTGGTTGACGAGACACTGGCTACCCTGTTCGGTTTGCTTCGCAAGCTCCCCTAACCCGCTCCCTGCTCCCCGCTCCCTGCTCCCTGCTCCCTCTACAACGCCAGCCTCGCCCCGACCCCCACCGGCCAGAACGTCGCGACATGCCCCAGATTCGTGTCGCGCATCCACTGCCGCTCGACCCGCGCCTCCAGGGTCACCCGCGGCGAGACCGTGACATCGAGGCCGACACCCCCTGACCAGAAGGCGTTGGTGTGATAGACCGTCAGCCCGTTGTCGTCACTCTTGAGCCGATACGCGCCGGCACCAAGTGACACCACCGGGCTGACCGGACCGCGCGGCAACAGCGCCAGCTCGGCGCGCCCATAGGCCTCGAGCAGCGCCACCGACACCGATCCTCCCGTCGTGCGGTCGGCGCTGAGCGACCCCGCTTCGGCGCCGAGCGCCAGCGACAAGCCGTCGGCCCCCGGGAACGATCGGCGCCCGAACAGAGCGAAGTCGCCCCCCGAGATCGCTGTCAGCTTAGGCGACGCGATCCATGGGTCGTTCGCGCCCAGCCACGCCGACCGCACGCCGATCGCCCACGGCCGCGCGGTGGCGGGCAGCGCGACGTCCAGCGTCACCCGCGCGCGCAGCCCCGAGGCCGAGACCTGCACGTCGCTCACACCGCTGCGGCGCGGCTCGACCGTCACCAGCGCTTGCGAGTCCGCGGCCGCCGCGGCCACGAGCCCGATCGCCCGCCCGCTCGTGGTCGCCGTGAAATCGGCGAGCGTGGTGCGGTTGCCGTACGCGTCGCGCGCCACCACCCGCAGCACGACCGTATCGCGCGACCGCACGGACACGCTCCCCACCACGGCCGCGCGGCCGCGCTCGACCACCAGCTCGTGCGCGGGACCGGGGTCGGCGTACACGGTGGCCGTGCGACTGAACGTCCCCACCTTGGCGGTGATCACCACCGGGCCGGCGCGTTCGGGCAGCGTCACGCGCACGCGCACCGTGCCCGTCGGGTCCGTCTCCGCCGCAGTAGGCGTAACGGCTCCGGCGGACACCGCAAACGCCGCCGGCTGCTTGGCGACGGGCTCGCCCGCACTGTCGCGCACCTCGAGCACGACTGCCACGGTGGAGCCGGCCGCGCCGTGCTGTCCGGCGCCGCGCGTGAATTGGGTGACATCTTCCGCCGGCACCGGGCGCGGGGGAGGCGGGGCCGGTGGGGGCGGAGCGGGCGGCGGGGCTGTGGGGACGGGGGCCTGGGCCGCGGGGGCCGCGGGGGCCGGCTGCTGCGCCACGCGTGGCGCCGCGGGAGCGGTGGGCCGTGGGGCAGGGCGGCTCACCGGCGCGCGCGCGCGCAGGCACTGATCGATTGCCGCGAGCACCACGTCGTCCGCGCCGGCGGCCCGCAAGTCGGCGCGGTCGCGCTCGCTCGGCCGGAACGCGACGCAGTTGCGGCGCACCAGCGCCGCGACTTGCGCCGTCGACATCGCCCGGCTGCCGAGCAGCCGCACCAGCTCGCCCTTGCGGAGCGGCTCGGTTCCCCCCCGTTGGGCGCGGGCGGCCGTGGCACAGAGGTGCCCCGTCAACACGAGCACTAGGGCTGCCCGGAGCGCGGGTGTGATACGTCGCTTCACGTCACGGCCGGGGGCAGGCCGAGCGCTCGAAATCGTCTTCCACCTGCTGCACGTCCGCGGCCAGGCCCCGCGCCGGCGTCGCGACGCCGGTATCTCCGGGCGCCGCGGCTGGGGACGTGAGGGTGTAGGCCAGCCACGCCGCGTCCACGGCGGCGAGACCCGTTGCCAGGTCGGCGCACGTCATCTGGTGGTTGGTGAACAGGGTCCCGCGCAGCTGGTACGCGTCGACGGCGCGCCGGACTGCGGTGGCCGCGACGATGTCTGGCGCGGGGGCGGCGGCGGCGGGGGGGAACCCCGTGTCCACCAGCGGGCCGGGAGGAGTGGCGGGCCGGAGCCCCAGGCGCACACCCAGCGCGACTGCCCCGGCCACCGCTCCCCAGGCCACGATCCACCAGCCCCACAGACCATGGCCCCCGCCTCGAGGCGGCCGCCGCCTGGGGTAGTCGTCCTCGTCCTCCTCCATGAGGAGCGGGGTGCCGCGGCGCGCACCCGACGGGCGCTCCGATGGGGTAATTCGCGGGGCGCGCGGCAGCTCGCCACGCGCGCGCCACACGGCGCTATCGGGCGACCAGTAGGTGCTCCAGGAGACGCGCGGCTCCTTCGCACCGTCCCGATAGCTCTCCGCGTCGAGCAGCTCGTAAAACGGCAGGTACGGCGCGGGCGCGGGCGAGCCGGGATCGCCCGCCGGCCGGAAGACCCCGCCCCGCGTGCCGGTGGGGCCGCTCGTCAAGAGGAGCGCGATCTGCCAGGAGCGCGGGAAGTGGCGGGTGTGCGCGGCGTGGTCGCTGGCGGAGATCTTGAGCGCCCCAGTGGGATCGCTGCGGTACCAGCCGACCACCACGCCGTCCTCCGGCGGCAACATGCGCTGCACCGCCGCGAGCGATTGCGCCACGACATGCTCGCTCGCGCCGGCCACGATCATCTGGGGCACGCGCACCGCGCCGTGCACCACGAGGTAGGGGAGCCCCGACTCGGGAGACTCGAGCACCCGCCCGACCAGGTAGCCGAGCAGCGCCTGCTCGGGCGCCGACAGCAGGTGGTCCTCCACGGCCGCGAGCGCGCGCTGCGCCATGAAAATCAGCGTGGTATCGCTGTCCGGGCGCGCCAGCTCCTGGACCGTCGGTCGCCACAGCACCGATTGGGCAGTGGGAGACGGTTGCGCGGGAAAGCGCGCCTGGCCGCCGGGAGGTCCTTCGGGCGTCATACGGGTCCTCGTCTCATGCCAATACTCCTCTCATGCCATATAACAGACTGCGCGTCGCGTGCCTACGCCACAAGGCGGCGCCGGGCAGGCCGGCATCGCAGTGTGTGGCGGGGACGCGACACTACGGGGGAGGGGTGATGATTCAGTGTGACACCCCCCCCATTGGAGCGTGACCTGACACGAGCTGGCGCGCTCTTTACCCCCAGAGCCATGCCTACGGATATCCCCCACAGCGTTTCAGAGGAACACCCAGTGTCGGATGTTACTCTGTTGGAGCAGGTCGCCGAGGGCGACGTGCGCGCCCTGTGGGAGTTGTCGGTGCGCCACTCCTCGAGCCTCCGGGCCCTGGCCCTCGGCATCCTGCGTGACCCGGTGGTCGCCGAGCAGGTCGTGCAGGCCACGTTCCGCGAAGTCCGCTACGAGGCGGCCCGATTCGATCCCTCGCATTTTCCCGTGTTCGGCTGGCTGGCGGAGCTGACGCGAGTGAGCGCGCTGCAACGCGCGCGCGCGGGCGTTCCATCGATTTTTGCATGACACCGCGGCGCTAAGCGCCGATTGACAGCCGCCTGGCACGGCGGCACACTACCAGCGCAGGGGACGAAATGCGAGGCGCTCAGTGGGCCCGGCTGCAGGAGCCCGCGCGATGCGGGCTGCGTTGGGGTGCATGGTACCCCGTCGTGGGGCTCACCCCGCGCGAGGCGCGGCTGTGGGTGCGTGGGCACGCCATGGTGGTGGCCCGCTCCCTGCTCGAGCTGAGCGACGCACAGCCCCACGAGTGGACCGTGGCGCGCCCCACGGGTGGGGCGGAGCCGTACGTCGTCTGCCCCAGCTGCCGGCATCGGGCACACCTTCCGGATGCGCGCGTCGCCACGCTGCGCTGCCCGCGGTGCAACCAGCTCTTCACGATCGCATGGGACAATGGCTCGGGTAAACCGTCGAGGGAAGAGCTGAAGGCCGACCGCCGCATGACGCGTCGCCGCATGCCCCGCGATCGCCGCACCGGCGAGGATCGCCGCGCCCCAACAGGACCGGAGCGCCGCGCGTCGGGCTGGGCCCCGCTGGCCGCTGAACGCCGCCTGGCCGATCGCCGGGTAACCGGCTACCGCCGCCGCGAGGGGCAGCGACGCGCCACGCTGGAGCGGCGTCAGCGGGCGACCAGCTGGTGACATAAGCGGGCGACGAGCTGGTGACGTAAAGGGAGCAGGGGGGTGCCGCCCAAGAGTCGCGGCTCAAGCCGCGGCTCGGCCCTGCCGCTGAAGCGGCCTCGCGCGGTCAGTTCACTGACAGGGCCGAGCCGCGAGTTCACTGGCGAAGTCGCGGGAGCGTATAGGTCACCGCTTTCGACCGCCACGCCCAGTCCACAAAAACCCGCGCCTCATTCCACCGCCGGTTCGCTTTGCGAAGCGAGCCTCCCAGCAGGCGAAGGAACCCCAGCACAAAGGCCGCGAGGCCCGCGCCCGCCACCATGGCGACGTAGGCGCGGGCGTACGCCGCGCCGCGATGCTTGACGAAGTAGCAATAGGTCGCCTGGAGGCCGAGGCGTCGGATCAGCGCCGACGGCAGCTTCCTGGTGCTCACGCTGTAATGATGCAGGATCGTCGCGCCACTCAGGTACCGCAGGCGTCCCAGGTCGCCGAGCCGCTTGCACAGGTCCATATCGTCGAGGTAGAGCGGCACGGATTCGTCGAATCCGCCCAGCGCTCGCAGCTGTTCCGTGCGGCATAGCATGGCGGCGCCGAGCAGGCACTCGACGTCGCGATCGGTGGTGCCGTCCCACGGCCGGTAGTACTTCCAGGCGAAGATCCGCGAGCGTGGAAAGATCAGGTGCAACCACAGCGCGTCGCACAATTCGGTCCACAAGGTCGGCAGCCGTCGCGCGCAGTTGGGCGACATGAACTCCGCCGGCTTTCTGACGCGAGGACCCACGGCCGCCCGCTCGGGGAACCCGCCCAGCTCGGCAACCATCCGTTGCAGCGTGCCCGGTTGCAGCTCGGAGTCGGGATTGAGAAACAGGACGTACTCACCGCGCACCAGGCGGAGCGCCTGATTGTTGGCCTTCGGGAACCCAAGATTCTCCGAGTTCGCAATCAGCCGCACGGCCGGAAACCGCGTGTGTACCAGCTCGACCGAGTCGTCGCTCGAGGCGTTGTCGATCACGATCATCTCGTGCGGCATCCCGCCGACACAGCGCTCGACCGATTCGATGCAGGCGACCAGCTCGAGCGCCGTGTTGAAGCTGACGATGACGATGGAGACTATCGAACCGTCCCCTCGGCCCGCATCCGGAACGTGACTCCGATCGAGCCGACCCAATGCGTCGCGGCGGCGCCCGTCACGTGCCCCGCGTTATGCACGAAATGCACGCCCCCGTTCGCCACCACGCCCCACTGTGCCCGCTGCCAGCTGCCGCCCAGCGCCAATCGAATGGTGCGCTCCACCACGCCCTGCAGGATGGTCGCCGTGGTGGGGTAGTCGGGCACGAGCGGATGCGGCAGGCGCGGGTCGCCTTCCCCCTGGCGCAGCAGCGTCAGCTCGGGCTCGAGCAGCGCGCCCGATCGCGTAACGATGCCCAGCTTCGCGGTGGCCTGGTCGTAGTCCGCGAAGTTGCGTCCCGTGCCGAGCCCGTGAAACAACGGCACCTGGAGGTCGTCCTCGTTGCGGTACGTGAGGTTCGCGACCTGGGTGTAGAACAGGGTCCATGCGGCGGCGCGGCGGCGCAGCCGGCCCTTCGCGCCTACGGTGAACGCGTAGCTCGTCGGCTTCCGGTCGGACGCGACTTTTCTCGAGACCTGGATGTCGTCGAGCATGAACTGCCCGAACAGGGTCGTGCGCGCGTGGCGCTCGAGGTCGAGCCCGACGAAGCTGTTCACGTTGGCGCCGGTGCTGCTCTGCCGCAGGACGCCGAGCGTCGCGACGTTCAGATACCATGGCTCGAGCTGGCGGCCCACGCCGGAGAGGACGCTGCCTTCCCACAAGGCGACGGTCCAGCGCCCGCGCGGCCTGAGCCAAAACCGATGGAGGACCATGTAGCGGTTCACGATTGCGCCGCTCGTGTCGGTGCGAGAGTCGAGCTGCGTCGCGATGGCGGCGATCTGTACGCGCTCGGTGCCGATGCTCAGGTACAGGTGGTCCATGCTGTAGGGATCGTCCGAGAGCAGGACGCCCTGGATGCCGCTCGGCCCCCAGTTGCGGTCCAGGATACCGAAGAACGCCTCGCCATGGCGCCATTGCCCGCTGACGTACCCTTCTTCCCACCGCGTCGCGTTATCGGCGCTGGCGGTCCAGTCGGGGTCGTATTGCAGCCGGGTATCCACCGTCGGATGGCTGACGCCCACGAACGGTCCGAACGCGAGCTGCACCTGGCCCGTGCCGCTCGCGAACCCGCGTCGCACCGCCTGGCGCGGCGGCACGCCGCGGCCCAGCTCGAGCGGATCGCGCACCGTGTAGCTCGCGGCCGCGAGTCCGGCGCCCAGCTCGACGCGATAGCGGGCTCCGCGGACCCGCGGCCGGAGCTCGGCGAGCAGCCGGCGCACGGTGGCTTTGAAAGCGCTGCCCAAGTGGGTCGTGTCTGCGGCCTCGAGGGCGAGGACGACGTCGGCCTGCTTGAGCGGCCGGGTCAGCGGCGTCGGGTCCGCGATGACGCCGGACGAGATGAGGTATTCCACGTACGGCGTCGCCCAGTGGTGCAGGGGGACGTAGGGCGACGCGGTCTGTGCGTCGAGCGGTGTGGCGCTGAAGGAGGTTGCGACGAGCAACAAGGCGCCGGCGGCGCGCATAGGGGCGAGAATGTGGCCCCGCCTCTCGGGTCGCGCAACCGGCTTAGAGGACGTCGTCGACCGGGATGGAGCTTGCCGGGAGCAGCAGCGCGCTGAGCGTATCGCCGCGCCGGAGAGTGTGAACCTCACGGTACCCCTCGAGCCCCGGCTGCCGATGCACCTCGATCACGTCGGCCGCGAGATCTACCAACCAGGCTTCAGCAATGCCCGCGCGGGCGTACAGCGGAAGCTTGACGTCGCGGTCGGATCCAGCCGTAGTGTCCGCGACTTCGATCACCAGGAGAACATCTCCGGCTCCCGGATGCGCCGTCCGATAGCCGTCGGCCCGCGGCCTGAGCAACGCGACATCGGGCTGGGGTTCCCACCGTGTCCCCAGGATCAGCGGATTCTGCACCCGAACGACAGCGGTGTCTCCGACCCGGCGCGACAGCAGCGTGGTCAGAGCGTCGACGCAACCCGCGTGCTCCGGACCGATCGGCGTCATCTCGACTACCTGCCCGTCGAGCAATTCGACGCGGTCGTCCTCGTCCAGGATGCCCAGCTCGGCCATGCGGTGGTAATCGTCCACCGTGAACGGGCCCTTGAGCAGTCGTTCCGCCATACGTGATAGCCTCCGGGATCAATCTCGGATCGGTCGAGGGTAGGTGCAAGTCGCGGCCGGGACACGGCCGACGATATTGACCGCGCCGGGAGGGACCGTCATCGAAATCTTGCGGCATGTAGCGGAGTCGTCTTATCATCCGGCTAACGCCACTATCATCTCGCTCCGCCCCAAGGAACTACAAATGACTCGCTCGTCGCTGCTCCGCGCTGGCTTTGCGCTGATTCTGTGCGTCGTGCCCGCTCCCCGCTCCCGGCTCCCTGCTCCCTCGATCGTCGAATATCCGCTCCCGCGCCCCAGAGCGTTCCCGCACGACCCCGCCGTCGGCGCGGACGGGATCGTGTGGTACACGGACCAGGCGAACAGCTATATCGGCCGGCTCGATCCCGCGACCGGCAAGGTGACGGACTACGCCACCCCCACGCCCGCTTCGGGGCCGCACGGCATCGTGGTCGCTCCCGATGGCGGCGTCTGGTACACCGCGAACTTCACCGCCCGACTGGGCCGGCTCGATCCCGCGACCGGCGTCATCAAGGAATACCCGCTGCCCTCCGAGGCGCGCGACCCGCATACGCCGCTGTTTCATCAGGGAAAGGTCTGGTTCACCGTGCAGGGCGGGAATCTGTACGGCGTGCTCGATCCCGCGTCGGGAGCAGCCAAGCTCTATCCCGTGTCGACGCGCGGCGCCCGGCCGTACGGGCTGGTCGCCGCCCCCGACGGGATGATCTGGATGGCTCTGTTCGGGACCAATCAAATCGGCCGCATCACTCCCGCGGACGGCAGCCTGAAGATCTTCCCGCTCCCGCAATCGGGCGCCCGGCCGCGCCGCCTGATCGTGGACTCCAAGGGAATCGTGTGGTACTCGGACTATTCCCGCGGCAAGCTGGGCCGGCTCGATCCCGCCACCGGACAGGTGCGGGAGTTTACCTCCCCGGGCGGCGACGGCAGCCAGCCGTACGGCATCGCCGCCGGCACCGACGGACGCATCTGGTACGACGAGTCGGGCAGGGACCAGATCGTGGCGTTCGACCCGGCCACGGAGCGGGCCGAGACCGTCAAGATCCCCACGCCGGGCTCGGTGGTGCGGAACATGGCCGTGGACTCGACCCGGGCGCGGCTGTGGCTGGCATTGTCGGGTGTGCAGAAGCTGGGGAGGATCGACCTCAAGTAGAAGCCGCGCTACCTCGCAGCCCGCGCTTGACCGTCGCTTGACTGCCGCCCGCGATGCTTGGACCGATGCAGGTCGACATCCTCCAGCACGGGAGACAGATCCATGAACGCGCCCAGGGCTTACTACCTCGTCGGAATGCTCGCGGCGACCGGCTGCGCCCACCACTTTGTCGCCGCGAATTTCGCGGGCACCTATCAGCCGCGCGTCCACGCCTTCGCGATCGCGCCCATCGCCAACCTCTCGACCGAGCCGGAGGGCGCCAAGGCCGGGCAGGCGATCCGTGAAGCGATCTACTACGAGCTGGCCGAGCGTCGCGACCAGTACACCACGACGATTCAGGACATCGCGGAGAGCGACCACCTGATTCATCAGGCGGGCCTGAGCGACAGCGCGGCCGCCCTGCTGCCCGCGGGCGAGCTGTGCAGGATGCTCGGTGTGGACGCCGTGATGCGTGGCAGCGTGACGAAGTACAAGAAGCACGGGGCCGCCGGACAGCTCGTCACCGTCGCCCTGTTCGGCTTCGCCAAGGGCAGCGACGTGAAGGCGGACGTCGCGATCTACGACGGCGGCGACGGCCAGCTGATCTACCAGCACAACATCGAAAAGGCGGGCGGCTTGTTCAGCTCGCCTGACGGGCTGCGCAACTCTGTCGGCAAGACTGTGGCCAAGAACTTTCCCTACAAGAAGCAGGGCTAAGCGCCCGGTGATCCGGTAACGTGACCATCGACGTCTCACACTAGGAGCCCGGCCATGAAGCGCCTCACCCACGCATTCCCCTTGCTCCTCGCGCTTGCGGCGGGGTGCCAGGATCCCAGCGCCGTCCCGACGGCCACTCGCCCCCTGTTCGCGGCGCTCGCGCCGAGCGCCTGCCCTACCCCCGCCACCGTCACGGTGAGCGACGAGGCGGGGCTGCGCGCCGCCCTCGCGGCCGCGACCCCCGGCACCGTGATCGGCATCCGGGGCATGATCGGGATTACCCAGGATGACACGATTGCAACGGCGGATGTGACGCTCACGTGCGCCACGCCCGGCTCCGGGCTGTTCGCCGTCGCGGGATCGGGTGTGCAGGACCTGTTGATCGCCGCCGCCAAACGGGACGTCGTCGATCGGCTGGTGCTCGACGCCAGCCAGGCGGGCGACAGTCCGTTGGCCGGGTTCAACGACGGGACGACGTTCTTCGCGGAAAGCATCCGCTTCACGAACAACGCCGCGATGTGTGCTCCCGGTGGGGAGTGCGTCTTCATCTCCGGCGGGCTGGGCGCCGTGGTGACCGACAATCACTTCGAAGCGCCCGGGTCCTTCTCGGGAATTCAGCTCCAGGTCGACGTAGCCCGGGTCGACGGCGCCCGGATCGAGCGCAACACCCTCGTGGCTACGGCGCCATCCATCGGTCCCCGGCAAGGCGGCATCCGACCGGCGGACGCCGCCGACGTCGTCATTGCCGACAACACGGTCGTCGGTCCATGGCGCAACGGCCTGAGCGGAGCGCGTTTGGCGCGCAGCAGGGTCCAGGGCAACCAGCTTCGCGGAGCCGTGCGGAACGGGATCCGGCTGTCGGACGCCGGGCCGCTTTTCATCGGCGGGAGGCCGGCAAGCGACAACCTGTTCAGCAATAACCGCATCGCAGCCTCGGGGGAGGCGGGGATATTCGCTCACCTCGCCTGTCGCAATGCATTCATCGGGAACAACCTGCAGGGTAATGCAGGGGACATCGGCGCGATCTTTCCCGACAGCTCGGGCGCCAACACGCTGACCGGCAACGGGACGATCGTGGTCGATGACGGTGCGTTCGACTGCGACGCCGATGGGCTGAACGATCCGAACATCATCACGGGCGCGGCAGCGGTGAGACACGGTCTGCACCTGGGCGAGGCGGTGAGCGGCGCGGTGCGCACGGTGCGGGGCATAACCGTGGAGTAAGAGGGCGGCCGGACGATTCGTGATGTGGCTCACACCACGCGCCTGGTCCATACGATGCCGACAGGGGTAGCATGTTCGACGACTTTCCCTCGGCGAGGTGCGTATGATGGGCCTATCTAAGATGCGGCGCGCGCTCTGGCTCGCGCCGGTGGCGTTCACTTTCACGGCGTGCGATGGAACGGCGCCCAGGGTGTCTCAACCGCTGACCCTGTCGGTCACCACCAGGGGGACCTCCGGTGTTTCCGTCCCCGGCGGGTCCGGCATGAGTGCGGCGATCCAGATCGGCAGCGGCGCCAACTCACTCACGATCAACCAGGCGCAGGTAGTGCTCGCGCGGATCGAGCTCACGACCGCCGCCGGCTGCGCCGCGACGGGTGAACAAGACGACTGTGCCGAGCTGCGGTTGGGCCCGACGCTCGTCGACCTGCCCGTCGACGCGACGACCCAGGTGATGTTGGAGGATGTGGCCGTGCCGGCCGGAACCTACAGTGGGGTGCAGGCGAAGCTGGACGCCGTGAACCCGGACGACGACGAGCGCGGGGCGAGCGCCTTCCTGACCGCCCACCCGGACTGGAAGGGAATCAGCGTCAAGGTGACCGGCGTCTTCACGGATGCAAGCAACGCAACTCACAACTTCACCTTTACCTCCGGGGTCGACGCCGAGATCGGGGCGACCTTCAACCCCCCGGTCACCCTGGCGAGCGATACCAAGAACTTCACGATCGCGGTGGACATCGCGAGCTGGTTCAAGGATGCGAGCGGGGCCGTGATCGACCCGACCAACGCCGCGAACGCCGAGGCCATCGCGCGAAACATCGGGCGGTCGGCCCGCGCGTTCGAAGACGACAATCACGACGGCGTGGACGATCACGAGCAAGGACAGCACGAGTAAGCAGCCGGAACGGGGGCCCCGCGCCGAGGGTATAGCTGTTCACCGGTGCGGCGCCCCCTTTCCTTTCTCACCTTCCTGATCCTGATGCTCGGCGCCGCCGCGCGGCGCGCCGGCGCACAGCAGCCAACCGTTGCACCACCTCCCGACACGGCCGTGCTATTGGGAACCGTCTACGACACGCTGTCGGGCGCGCCGCTGCGCCTCGTCATCGTCCGCGTCGTGGAATCGGGACTGTCCGCGCTCACGGACGACGCCGGCCGCTATCGCGTGACCGGGGTGCCCGGCGTGCTGCACCTCATCGTCCGCCACATCGGCTACGAGCCGGAGTCGCTCAGCGTCACCGCACCGGCCGGCGTCACGCGGCAGGACGTGTACCTCCGCCCCGCCGCCGTCCCCCTGGCGCCCGTCACCGTGACGTCGGGGGAAGCGGAGGACCCGGCCCGGCGCATCATCCGGGCGGCGATCGCGCGCAAGCACGAGCTGTTCGGTCGGATGCACGACTACCGCTACGGGGCCCACGTGAAGTTCGTGGTGCGCGACCTGGCGAAGCCCCCCGACTCCGCGGCCTCTGTCCTATTGATCACCGAGACGCGCACCGCGGCCTACTGGGAGCAGCCCGACCGCTATCAGGAGACGATCCTGGTGCGCCGCCAGTCGCGCAACCTGCGCGCCGAGCAGAACCTGGTGACGGTGGGCCAAATCGTGAACTTCAACCGCGAGCGCATCGATCTGCGGCGCTATGCGCTCGTCTCACCCATCGCCGACGACGCGCTCGACGCCTACACCTACCGGGTGCTCGACACGCTCGCAGTGGATGGGCGCCGCGTGTTCCGTCTCGCCCTCGAGCCCCGATCCGACGCGTCTCCCCTGTTCGTGGGCGTGATCGACATCGCCGATACCACGTACGACGTGGTGGACATCGATGTCGGCGTGAATCGCACGGTGCGCTTCAACTTCGTGCGCAACCTGCGCTATCGGCAGCGGCTGCGCGACATGGGCGGGGGCCGCTGGATGCCCTACGAGATCCGCCTCACGGGTGAGGTGCACCTCCGGATCCCGCTTCCGGGCTTCCCTGGCAACCTCGCATTCGAGCACGTGGCATCGCTCGCGGACTTCCGCTTCGACGAAGGCAACCGCCCTCCCGATCTGCGCGAGTTCCGGGTCGTGGTGAGTGCCGCCGCCGACCGCCCGGACTTGAGCGCCTGGGTCGGCCCGAGCGCAATGCCGCTCAGCGCGGCCGAGAGCAGCGCCTGGGCCCGGATCGACTCGCTCGCGCACGAGGCGCCGTCGTTCCTGGGCCGGGTGCGCGACGGCGTCGGGCTGGCCGCGTTCGCGACCAGCGACACCGACTTCTTCCACTTCAATCGCGTCGATGGGACGTACTTCGGCGCCGGGCACACGTGGCGCCAGTGGCCCGGCCTGACGCTCGACACCAAGCTAGGATACGCGACCGAGAGCGAGCGATGGCAGTACCGGGCCGGGGGTCGGGTCCAGCTCTCCGAGGCCGAGCGCCGCTGGATCGGCGCCTGGTATCACGACGAGACGGTCACGCGACCGACGTTCGTGAGCCGCGCCTACAACCCGACGTATCGGGCGCTGCTGTTTCGGCTCGATCCGCGCGATTACTATCGCGAGCGCGGCTTCACGCTGGCCGCGGGCACCAAGCTCCTCGACTTCACCCGCCTCGAGCTCCGCTACGACGACCAGCGCCAGACCAGCTTGCCCGTGGTCACCGACTACTCGGTGTTCACGGCCCGGCGACCGCAACGCCCCAACCCGAGCATCCTGGAGGGAAAGCTCCGCTCCGTCTCCGGAACCCTGACCTACGACTCACGCTCGATGCTGCGTCGCAAGGATGCGGACGTGTACCTCCCGAGCCTCACCTGGACCCGGGTGACCCTCGGCGCGGAGATCGCAGCTCATGACCTGCTGCACAGCGACTTCGCCTACCGGCGTTACTCGGTGACGGTGGAGCGACGGCAGCGCACGTTCAATCTTGGCGTCACGACGCTGTTCGCGGCCGGAGGCGTTTCCACCGGGTGGGTCCCGCCGCAGCGCTACTTCGCGGTGGATTTCGGGATGCAGGCTGCGACGTTCCAGCGGGGCGGGTTCAACACCATCTCGCGCGATACGAGCTATTCGGGCACCCGCGCCGCGATGATCACGCTACGCCACGACTTCGACCGGCTGCTCTTCGCCAAGAGCCGGTTACCGCTGATCCGGGGCCTGCCATTCACGTTGAGCGTGCACGGCGGCGTGTTCTGGACGGACTTCGACGGCCATCCGCCCAACCCCGGGGACTCGGTGTTGTTCACGGCGCGCCGGGCCTACACCGAGGCGGGGTTCGGGCTCGGCAATCTGACGCCGTTCCTGTCGCCCATCAATCTGGCGATCCATTTCACGTGGCAGCTGTCGTCGTATCCGACGAAGCAATTCCAATTCGGGCTGGGACTGACGCGCCCCTAGTTGGGTCATGGCGGGGACGCCACTCTTGCTTCCCAGCCGGCTTCTCCCACATTCGCACCGGGACATGCCCACATCTCGGACCGGTGACCTCCGCCTCGACGCCTTCTTCACCACGGCGCCCGCCGGCCTCGCGATCCTCGATCGCGAGCTGCGCTACGTGCAGCTCAACGAGACGCTGGCCCTCATGAACGGTCGCCCGGTGGCGGACCACGTCGGCAAGTCGGTGCGCGAGGTCCTGCCCGCGATCGCGGCTACGCTCGAGCCCCTGCTGCAACGCATCCTCGACACGGGCGAGCCGGTCCTGAACATCGAGCTCTCCGGCGAGACACCCGCCCAGCCCGGTGTCACCCGCTACTGGCGGGCGTCATACTTTCCCCTCGCGGCGCGGGGCCGGCGCGGGAAGAACGGCGCCGGTGGCATCGGAGCGATCGTCGTGGAAGACACGCCGCGCCGCCATGCCGAGCGGGCGCTGCGCCGCTCCGGCGCCGACTACCGCGCCATCGTCGAGCAGGCGACCCACGGCATCTATCGCTCGAGCCTCGAGGGCCGGTTCCTCAAGGTCAATCCCGCCCTCGTGACCATGCTCGGCTACGACTCCGAGGCGCAAGTGCTCGCCCTCGAGCTCGATCGCGATGTGTACGTTGAGCCGGGCGCGCGCGCCCGCGTGATCGAGCAGGCCGCCGGGCTCGACCGGATCACCGGCACCGAGGTCCAGTGGAAGCGCCAGGACGGCCATCGCATCATCGTGCGACTCTCGGGTCGGGTGGTGAGGAGCGAGAAGGGGGATGTGAGGGGCTTCGAGATGATCGCCGAGGACGTGACCGAGCAGCGCACCCTCGAGCGCGCCCTGCAGCAGGCCCAGAAGATGGAGACCATCGGGCGGCTCACCTCCGGCATCGCCCACGACTTCAACAACCTGCTCACGGTGATTCTGGCGCAGTCGAACCTGATCACGAAAGCGCTGCCGGCCGAGGGCTCGGCCGAGCTGCGTCGCGACCTGGCCGAGCTGACCGATGCCGCCCGGCGCGGCGCCGAGCTGGTGCACCGGCTGCTGGGATTCAGCCGTCACGAGATTCTCGATTTCCGGCCCTTGAGCGCGCCCGAATGGGTGCGGGAAGAGCTGCACACGCTGCGACGGCTCCTGCCCGCTACCGTCGAGATCCAGTGCGACGCCGAGCCCGAGGCAGGCGTGGTAGAGGCCGATGCGGGCGCCCTCGAGCAGATCCTCTTGAACCTCGCGACCAACGCCCGCGATGCAATGCCCGGGGGCGGGACGCTGTATCTGGACGTGCGCCGCACGCGGTTGGATGCGGAAGATCGGCCGCTCCACGCCTGGGTCGAGCCCGGGAGCTATGTGTGCATCGCGGTATCCGACACCGGCGCAGGGATGGACGCCGAGACGCAGGCGCGCGTGTTCGAGCCGTTCTTCACCACCAAGCCCGCGGGGGTCGGCACCGGGCTCGGCATGGCGATGGTGTACGGGCTCGTGAAACAGCACAAGGGCTTCGTCCACATGTACAGCGAGGTGGGGCAGGGGACGACGGTGAAACTCTATTTACCGCTCGCCCTCGAGCACCCGGTGCCGGGGGACGCGCGCGCCGCCGGCCAACCGGAGACGCTCCCGGGCGGCACCGAGGCGATCCTGCTGGTGGAGGACGATCTGCATCTGCGGACGGTGGCGCAGCGACTGTTCGAGAAGGTGGGCTACCGCGTCTTCGCCGCGGCCGATGGCGCGGAGGGGTTGGCGTCGTACCGTGCACGCGCGCGCGAGCTGGACCTGGTGATCACCGATCTGGTCATGCCCAAGGCCTCAGGGCACACGCTGTACCAAGCGATTCGGGCGGAGCAGGGCTCGGGGAAACCGGTGAAGGTGCTGTTCACGAGCGGCTATCCGGCCCCCGATTTCCGCGAATCCCTCGCCGACGATCCGAACGTGGCGTTTGTGACGAAACCGTGGACGGCGAGCGAGCTGCTGAGGCAGATCCGGGGACTACTGGAGCGGTAGCCCACGTC
>Ga0209689_1001465_pt1 | contig 17629 bp, 20 predicted proteins | sample GraSoiAngelo_149_FD_187119 | JGI IMG/M metagenome (GOLD analysis project Ga0209689, IMG submission 187119) | Grasslands soil microbial communities from the Angelo Coastal Reserve, California, USA - 14_1009_09_30cm (SPAdes) (version 2) | ecosystem: Environmental > Terrestrial > Soil > Grasslands ... | reverse complement strand
CGTAAAAGTCCTCCCGAGGTTACGCCCGCACAACCAAGATCAGATGGCGCAACTCGTCTTCGATATCGCTGGGTGTGGCGACGGTGTGGGCGATCTCCTCTCGCAACAATGTCTGGTAACGCTGGCGGAATCGGTAAAACGCTTGTTTTACCGCGTTCTCGGTCATGTCGAATTCGCTCGCGATCTGGGCTTGCGATTGCCGGTCTGGTTCGTCCATGAGCATTTTCTTCATCTGATCGAAGAACCGCACATTGCCAGCGCTGCGATACTCTTCCCGCAATCGCGCCATCACTTGCTCCAGCACCGTGAAGGCCCAGCGGCGTTCATAGATTTGATCAGCTGTGAGTCTATCGCAGTATTCTGGATCGATTCGTTCGCCCTCGCGAATACCGTCGAACGGGATTAAGCGCTGTCCTTTGCCCCGCTTAAGCGCCATCGCGTGGCGTGACTCGTCAGTCAAAAAATGTTTCACCGACGTAAGCAGGTACGAACGAAGGCGTCCCTTTTCCTTGCGCACGGTGTTTAGGTCCTTGCGCTCAAGTAATAAAGCGAAGAACCCCTGAGTGAGATCCTCGGCGTCTTCGGCGCCGACGCCCTGCCGCCGCACAAAGCCATAAATAGGGCGCCAATATGTACGGCAAAGCTTTTCGAGCGCCTCTTGTGCCGCCGGCGATTCGCCCTGTGCCTCCAGGACGACGCTCCAATGCGTGGTAGCAAAGACTCCCGGGGCATGGGCGATTTCGCCAATCCCGCTCAACGGCGTCGCATGCTGCTCGGCAGGGGGCACCTCTCAATGCAACCAAAAAAGTGCGAGCAAAGCAAGCTTGGATTGAGACAGCGGCAGTATCGACCGACCTACTGCTAAAATCGATACCCGTGCAGTTTGATCTCGTTAACGAATGCTTTCCCTATGAGGAGCCCTTGTTCGTCACTGAAAACTTCTCGATACGGTCGGCGGTCGGTGCGGTAGTCGAATTTCGCTGCGATACCAAGCGTTCCTTCAAATGGAATCTCAAGGTGCGCGAACACTTCGCTGAGTTCTGCAAGGAGGTTCTCGTAGCGCACAACGCGATCAACGATGAGTTTTTTCCCGGAACGATCGGTGTATCGAAAGTAGTTAATGGGAAATCGCCCGCGAGCGAGATACTCGTCGAGTAACAGCGAACCGCCTGCGCGCGCGTTGTGCATGTGGTAGTGAGACAGAACTTTGTCCCATGGATTTCGCTCCACGCAAAATTTGAAGTAACCGCTCCAGACATTGGCGGGAACACGATTCTTCACCTCGCGTGCCGGCATGTGGTTGTAAAATTTCGTGTGACGCATCAGTGTGTGGCGCAACGTTGAGAAAAACCTGCTAGGCTGTTCGAGGATTTCGGGAATCGGATTGATGAAGCCTTCGTAATTGCGCGGTTGATGTCCTTCGACCGGCGGCACAATCGGGGTCACGATGTCCTGCGGGCCACAATGCTTGGACAGAAAGACTTCGATGCTCGTACCAGCGGTTTTCGCCGTTTTGATGAAGATGAACTTGTATTTATAGGATAGGATCATCGACGAATGGCAGAGCGCAGGTTCCCCTGCGCGCCGGCAACTTGCCAACACGAAAGGTTTTCGGCAAGCTCCCGAAAGCAACCGGCTGGAGCCTCTGCCTCCCCAGATTCGCGCACTCGAATGATGCACGTAAATTCGGCTACGCGCCGATGATTTCTTTTCAGAAACGTTTCCTGTTCGTTCACATTCCCAAGACGGCGGGTAATTCGATTCAAACCGTCTTGCGCGATTATTCGGAGGACCAACTTGTTGCTTTACGTAAGGAGCAGGACGGGATCGAGCGTTTCGGATTGCGCAATCCAAAATATAAGATCAGGAAACATTCTACGCTCAGCGAGTATCGCGACGCACTCGGCGAGCAGTTTCGAAGTCTGTACAAGTTCACGTGTGTGCGAAATCCGTGGGATCGGATGGTGTCTTATTACTTCACGCCGACGCAGAATCCGGAAACTTGGAGCAGGAAAGAATTCTGCGGGACAATTTTGAAAGCTGTATCGGCCGCGGACTATTTGCGACTGGACAACGGCGAAGAGGACCCGTTCGCCAATGTCGACTACATCATGCGCTTCGAAAATCTCACCAACGATTTCCAGACCGTCTGCAGCAGGTTGGACATTTCGCCACCAAGGCTGCCGCAATACAACCGCTCGAACCGCGGTCATTATTCAAGATATTACGATGAGGAGCTTCGCGAATTGGTGCGTGCCCGGTTCGCTGCGGAGATCGAGCGGTTCGGTTACATGTTCGAAGAACAATAACTTGTACTATGCTAGCCGGGGCCGGAACGCCGGGTGAGCTTTGATGCCGCTTTGGTGTCGCGCACTTCCCAGCCGAGTGCAGCGATCCGCTCGCGCAGTTCGTCGCTGCGTTTCCAATTCTTTTCACGCCGTGCGTTCTCGCGTTGTTGTGCGAGCTGTGCCACTTCGTGCGGAATAGCGGCGTCAGTCTCAGCTTCGACATCCAGAACAGTGTCGATCCGTTTCCACCAGTCCAGCCATGCGCTTGCCGACGCCGCGTCCAATTCGTTTTGATCCATCGCCCGATTCGTTTCACGGATCGATTCGAACAGAAATCCGAGCGCAGCAGAGATGTTGAGATCGTCATCCAACGCGTCTTCAAAAGTAGTTTTTTCGGTTGAATGTTCAGCGTTGGACGTTGAGCGTTGGACGTTTGCCTTCGCGACTTCCCGCAGCCGCGCCAGCCACTCATCGATTCGGGCTAGGGATTCGCGAGCCTCGTTCATGCCTTCCCAAGTAAAATTCAGTGACACGCGATAGTGCACGCGCAGTAGCGCGTAACGGAGCTCACGCCCGGTGTAACCTTTGGCAAGGACATCCGGCACCGTGTAAAAATTACCTAACGACTTGGCCATCTTTTGGCCGTCCACTAGCAGATGCGCGCAGTGCAGCCAGTAGCGCACGAATTTCTCTCCCGTCACACCTTCGCTCTGCGCGATCTCCGCTTCGTGATGCGGAAAGATGTTATCAACACCGCCGCAGTGGATGTCGATCTGATCGCCTAACAGCGCCGTGGACATCGCGCTGCACTCGATGTGCCAGCCGGGACGGCCTGGTCCGCATGGCGAATCCCATTTCACGGCTCCATCTTCTTCGTCCCACGCTTTCCACAACGCGAAATCGCCGATGTGTTCCTTGTCGTATTCGTCATGCTTCACGCGGCCTGTCGATTGCAACTGCGTCAGATCGAAGTGCGCGAGCTTTCCATAGTCCGGAAATCTGTTGATGCGAAAGTAAACTGACTTGTCGTCGGCCTGGTAAGCGAGCCCTTTTGAAATCAGCACACTGATCATCTCGATCATTCTGTTGATGTAACGCTGGTCGGTCGCTGCCGGATATTCGTCCGCGCCTTTGATACGCAATGTATGGGCGTCTTCGAAGAAGGCCTCTTTAAATTGTTCTGTGAACTTTTGCAGCGGAGTGCCGGCTTCGCGTGCGCCGCGGATGGTCTTGTCCTCGACATCGGTGATATTCATCACACGATGCACCTTGTAGCCGCGCAGTTCCAAGTGCCGTTGAAGCAAATCTTCGAAGACGTAGGCGCGGAAATTTCCAATATGCGCCCGGCTGTAAACGGTTGGCCCGCACGTGTACATTCTGACTGGACGCGCTCCCGGATCGCGTGGCTCGAATTCCTCAATCTCGCGCGAGTAGGTGTTAAAGAAACGAATTGCCATGGTTAGTCCGTCATCCCGAGCAAAGTCGAGGGGTCCAGTTGCGGAAGCTTAGAGGCAAGTTCCACAGGATTCCTCGACTCTGCTTCGCTCCGCTCGGAATGACATAAAGGTTACTCCGTTTCCACCGTCGCGATCGCGATTGCGGCGATGCCTTCGCCTTGCCCGATCGGTCCGAGCTTTTCGTTCGTCGTCGCTTTCACGCTCACGTCGGATTCGCTCACACCGATTGCTGTCGCAATTTCTTGTCGCATCGCGGGACTGTACGGCGCGATTTTGGGCGCCTCAGCGATGACTGTTGCGTCAACATTAATCACCCGGGCTTTTTTCTCTGCGAGCAAATTGCCGACGCGCCTCAAAATCTCCATGCTACTGATGCCGCGAATCGATTCATCGGTGTTTGGAAAATGCTGGCCAATGTCGCCGGCACCGATCGCGCCGAGTAACGCGTCAGCGATTGCGTGCGAGAGAACGTCGGCGTCGGAGTGTCCCTCCAGTCCGCGCACGTGCGCAATCTCGACGCCGCCCAAAATCAGTTTTAGGCCCTCGGCAAAACGATGGATGTCGTAACCGATTCCAGAGCGGATCATGGGAGAAATGCCGAATGACGAATGACGAACGCCGAATGAATGCCGAAATCCGAATGACGAGAATAGCTTCTCGGCTTCTCGTTTGTCATTTGAGTATTCGTGCTTCTCTCGTCGTTCGTCATTCGAGCTTCGTCATTCATTACAATTTGAGATCGATCAGACCGTTTGACGCGACGATGCTGTATTTGTCTTTCATCTTCTCGCGTGGGCGAAGATCGACAGTTCCACCGGCGTTTTCAACCAGTAGCCAACCCGCGGCGATATCCCACAAGCTGATTCCCGTTTCTATGTACGCGTCGAATCGTCCGCACGCCACGTACGCCATGTCGAGCGCCGCGCTGCCGAGTACGCGGCATTTGCGCACCCGATGAATCATTTGCTGAAGCAGCGGGAAATTCGTGTTGATCGTCTCTCCGGTTTTGGCAAGGCCGATCGAGATAACGGCTTCGGCGAGCTTTGCGCGATCGCTCACATGAATCGGAGCGCCATTCAATCTCGAGACCTCGCCTCGTTGTCCTGTCCAGATCTCGCCACGAATGGGATCGTAAATCACGCCGACGACGATCTCCTCGTGCAGGCGCAGCGCAATGGAAATGCAAAAATGTGGAATGCCGTAGAAATAATTCACCGTTCCATCCAGTGGATCGACGATCCATTGATGCTCGCTGGACTGATCTCCCACGAGCCCTTCTTCGCCGTAAAGCGCATGCGCGGGAAATTCTTTGAGAAGTAATTTGCCAATCAACTCTTGCGCCTGAACATCGATCTCCAGTTTGATGTCGTGCGCCGCGATCGCCTTGACGCGCTGCCGCCGCTCAAAATTTTCGCGTAATAATTTACCGGCAGCGCGCGCGGCGTTCTCCGCTGCATCGAGGTAATTCTTCATCGGGAAGCAGTACGTCGCACAAAGAATACAAAGTACACCATGGAAATCGTCCAGTTGTCATGTCGAGCGAAGTCGAGACATCTCTTGAAGCAAAATTAGAGATTCCTCGACTGCGCTCGGAATGACAGAGAAGAAAAGAAACCGGGAGGAAAATAAATTCTCCTCCCGGGTTGAAGTTAGGTGTTGTGACCCCGAAGAAATTCGGAGCCGTTAATACAGCGTGGGGCCTAGTGCCTCTTTTTCTTCGCTTTTTTCTTTGCTGCTTTTTTCTTTGCCATCGACTAATTCCCCCCTTTCAATCCGCAACGCGCGGAGCATTGTGAAGAGTTGGGAATGACTTCACTTATGTGCGTTCAGTAATCATGACATTTTTTTTGTCAAACATTTTTGTTGCGAATTTTCAAAAATTTTCACCAGCTCGCGCGCGAGAATTTGTTTTGGCGTGCGCGAAATTTTCTTGGTTTCACCATCACGAAACAGAATCAAGCACTCATTTTCGTCGGTCTCCATTCCGATGCGCGCGTCGTTCGCGACAATAATATCGCAATCCTTTTCGCGCAGTTTTTTCGTGGCATTTGTTTCGAGGTGATCCGTTTCCGCTGCGAAGCCGACGACAAGAAATTTCCGATTATGCCGCCGGCCTAGCGAATCGAGAATGTCGCGCGTGGGAATTAATTCGAGCGAAACTTGAGCGGCGCTTTTCTTGATTTTTACCGGCGAGACTTGCGCCGGCTTGTAATCCGCCACAGCGGCACAGAGTACGCAAACGTCAGATTCGTCCGCGTGTCGGTGTACCGCTTCGAACATTTCGTCACTGGTAGAAACAGAAATGAATTTGGTATTGCGCGGCGGCTCGAGGTTCACCGGACCGGAAACTAAAATCACGTCATGCCCGACATCCAACGCTGCTTCTGCGATGGCATAGCCCATTTTTCCCGACGAACGATTGGAGATGTAACGGACTGGATCAATCGGTTCCCGTGTTGGACCGGCCGTGATGAGAAATGTCACGCGATGAGTTTGTCGTGCCGGGTAAGAAGAAATTCCGCGCGGAACGCGATCTCGTCCACTTTCCACAAACGGCCGAGTCCTTCGTATCCGCACGCGAGCATTCCTTCTTCCGGCCCGATGAATTCTACGCCGTGCGCTTTGAGTTTTTGAACGTTCTCCTGCGTGGCGGGATGCCCCCACATTTTTCCGTTCATCGCCGGCGCCATCAGAATCGGCGCGCGTGTGGTGAGCGCGATGGCCGCAAGCGGATGACCCGCCAGACCATGCGCGAGCTCAGCGATTATGTGCGCAGTTGCGGGCGCGATCAGCAGCAGGTTCGCTCGGTCCGCAAGCTCAATGTGGCCCGGTCGCCAGCTTTCTTTTTCGTCGAAGAAGCTCGTCATCACAGGATTTTTCGAGAGCGTTTGCAACGTCAGTGGCGCAATGAATTCCGTCGCATCGTGTGTCATTACTGCGAAAACTTCGTGGCCTTGTTTGACCAGCAGACTTGCAAGCTCTGCAGATTTGTACGCGGCGATCGATCCCGTGACGCCGAGCACGACCGATTTCCTGCCAGCGGGAATGTCCACGACTTTTCGTGAACTGATTTTCTCCAACTTACGTCTGGAACTTTTATCCATCGCAACCATATCGATCAATTTGGCGTCAGCCGCCTGCTCAAGAACGCTTCAGCAGACATAATATCGCGGACTTTTGCGAGATCTTCTTCGATCGAACCGCTGACGATAGTGTAACGGTAATCGCGCCATAATTCCATTTCTCGCCTGGCAGTGGCGAGACGCGATTCGATCTGCTGCGCCGTTTCCGTTCCGCGTTTCGCCAATCGTCTGCGCAACTCTTCAACATCAGGAGGCATGATGAAGATGTCCGCCAACGCCTGCCGAACAATCGCATCGTCACAATTTCGGATGGTTGCGGCTCCTTGCGTATCGATGTCGATCAGAACGTCGACGCCTTTTTGCAAATTCGTCAGCACCGATTTGCGTAATGTGCCGTAAAGATCTTCGTGTACCTTCGCGTGCTCCAAAAAATCGCCAGCATCGATTCGTGCGTGAAAATCTGCCGCGGAAAGAAATCGGTAATGTTCGCCGTTAATTTCCCCGGCCCGCGGCGCTCGCGTCGTGCAGGAGACGGAATAAAAGAGATTTCCGGTTTTTCTCAGGGCTTGAACGACAGTGGTCTTTCCCGCACCCGATGGAGCGGAAATGACGAAGAGAATTCCGTGCCGGCTGAATCGGTTACTCAAGATTTTGAACTTGCTCGCGGATCTTCTCCAGTTCGGCCTTGCAGCCGATGACGCGTTGGGCGATTGCAGCGTCATTCGCTTTCGCTCCGAGCGTGTTGAGTTCGCGAAAAATCTCCTGCGTGATGAATTCCAGTGTACGCCCAACGGGCTCTTTGCTCCGCAAATGATGGGCAAATTGAGCAAGATGACTCTCGAGTCGCGTCAGCTCTTCCGATACATCGGCGCGATCGGCAAAGAAAGTAATCTCTTTCAAGACGCGCTCGTCATCGCCAGCCAGCGGCAGCCCAGCTTTTTGTATCCGATCAAGCAGCGCCGCGCGATACCGTTTCACCACATCGGGATGCAGTGCCCGGACTTCCTTGAGTTTTTTTCGAATTGCTTTGAGACGGTGAATCAAATCCTTAGCCAGATGTTTGCCCTCGCGTTCCCGCATTTTTATCAGATCCGCGAGCGCGGCGCGCAGAGCGCGTTCGACTGCCGGCCATGTATCTTCGGGATTCAGGGCTTCTTCCGGAAACCGCATCACGCCGGGCGCTTGCAGGATGGTGGCGATGGTGATCTCGCCGGGCGCGTTCAATTCCTTTTGCAACGCGCGCATCGCTTCGTGATACGAGCGAGCGAGTTCCGTATTGAGCGCGAGCTTCCGCGCGCCATTCGAGCCGCTGTGAAGACTGACCGTTGCGTTCGTGCGACCGCGCGAAATATTTTCGTTGATTGTCTGGCGAATGCGAGGCTCGAGCTCAACGAGATCGCGCGGCAAATTGACCACGACATCGCTCTGTTTCCGGTTCACGGAATTTAGCTCGACAGTAAATTTTGTTCCGTCGTGATCGGTCTCGCCACGACCGTATCCAGTCATGCTTCGCATACGTCGAAAGCTTATCGCAGAGAAATATTCAACGTTCAACGAGCGTTTGGATCAAGCTTTGTGCTGCGCGCCGGTGGGGTAAAGGCATTGCGACCTCCTCGATCGATCCAAACCAACGCTGTCCGGGAGCGATTCGCTTTGGCGCAGCGCGACGATACACGGAAAGCGTGACTCGATGATGGGTGAATGGAAACACGGACTCATAAACTGGCTGTCCCTGAAAACGCGACTGTTTTGAGCAGTCAACATCAAGCGGCGGCAAGATCCACATTTCGCGCCATCGGTGGCGAGATTGCTCGAGCAGAATCCGGCCGCGCCTAACAATCAATGCGTGCATTTCGATCAATTGCTTCGTTTCGCGTCTGGAATTTCTTACGGGGAGTGCAGCCGGATTTTTTGCGCGGCAAAGCGCTTTGACGGGGCACACATCGCATTTCGGCTTCCGGGCTACGCAAATAAGCGCGCCAAGATCGAGAAGTGCGGAGTTGAAAGTCGCGGCATCGGATTTTGAGAGAAGACGCGCTGCATGTTGCCAAAGCATTCGCCGGCCCGGGTGGGAATCGATCGATTTGCGCAAATTCAAAAGCCGCGCCAAAACGCGACCTGTGTTTGCCTCGATGATCGGAACTGATTGATCAAAGGCAAAGCTGGCCACTGCGTGTGCGGTGTATTTCCCGATCCCGGGAAGTTGTCGCATTTGCTCGATGCCACGCGGGAAGTCTCCGGCATGTCGATCCATAACCGTTTTTGCCGCGGCGTGGAGATTTCGCGCGCGAGCGTAATAGCCGAGGCCTTGCCACGCGCGAAGCACCTCATTTTCCGAAGCGCGCGCCAGGGAGGCGAAATCGGGAAACGTGCGCAGCCACTTGTGATAATACGGGATGACGGTGGCGACCTGCGTTTGCTGGAGCATGAACTCGGAAACGAGGATTGCGTATGCGTCCTTTGTCCGGCGCCAGGGGAGATCCCGTCCATGCCGACGATACCAACTCAACAGGCGACGACGAAATTTGGCCGATTGGAAAGCCACAGATGCACACAGACTAACACGGATTTTCGAGCTGGGTTGCTGAACTCGTTCTGATCTGTGTTTCATCTGTGTTAATCTTGTGGCGTCAATGAATTCATACACACACGCGCTGACGCAACAGCAAGTGAGAAAGCTTCGCGCTTTGCTCGAGGAGTCTGGGTTCGAGTTCGCGCCGAAAGAGTGGACAATTTTTTTTGCGCAGAAGAACAAGCTAAGCGTGGCGGTCTATGAAAAAGGACCCAAGGTGCTGGTGCAGGGCCGGGGCGTCGAGGAGTTCGTGCAATTCGAATTGGAGCCTAAAGTTCTGGGCGAAGCGAAGCTCGGCTACGAAGAAGTGCACTCGCCCGAAATGTTCGAGCCGCATTTCGGTGTGGACGAGAGCGGGAAAGGCGATTTCTTCGGGCCTTTGGTAATATCTGGGGTTTACGTTGATCGCGGTATCGGGCGCAAGCTTCTCGACGGCGGCGTCGTGGACAGCAAGCGAATCAGCTCCGATGCGCGGATTCGCGCGCTGGCGGACACGATTCGGAAAACTTCACAAGGTCTGGTGGAAACAGTTCTAATCGGCCCGGCCAAGTATAACGAGCTGTACGAGAAGTTTGGCAATTTGAACCGGCTTCTCGGATGGGGGCACGCACGGGTGATCGAGAATTTGCTGGCGCGAAAGCCGGGCTGCCCGCGGTCCTTATCGGACCAGTTCGCCGACGCTCGTGTAATCAAGGAGTCCTTGATGAGGCATGGGCGCAACATTGTCCTTGAGCAACGGCCGCGAGCGGAATCCGACATCGCAGTGGCGGCGGCATCGATCATCGCGCGCGAGGGCTTCATCAATTGGCTCGAACGCAAAGGCAAAGAACTCGGTATGCGATTGGAACGCGGCGTATCTCCCGGGGTGAAAGAGACTGCAAAAAAGCTAGTCGAACTGAAGGGGCCGCAGGCACTGCGCGAAGTGGCGAAAATCCATTTCCGCACCGCGCATGAGATTGCTCCGGAGCATTACGCCGCGCCGCCAGCTCGCGAAAATTGGCGGAAAATGAGCAAGCCGACCGGTGCCGAATCGAGTACATGAGTTTTCAACTCCCACGCCTCCTCGCCCAGAAGATTCAACGCGCAGCAACGCGAGCACGGGGCTCCGAACTCAAACTACAGGGCGGAGTCGATGGATATCTTCGCGAATACTTGAAAGCGTTTGGAATCGACTATGACCCGGAGGTCAACAAGCACTTACAAATTTCGGATTATTCGACTCGTGGAAGGCCCGATAGCTTGTTCGGACATGTAATCCTTGATTACAAAGCGCCCGGTGTTTTGAAAACGACAGCCGGTCTGAGAAAAGCAAAGGAACAGGTCGTAGACGACTATTTGAATCCGGCCTGCAGCCGCAGCGGAACGTTTGATCCCGAAGAGGCAGAGAAGTGGGCTGGAGTTTTGAGCGAAGGAAAAGAATTGCACCGTTGAAATGAAGAAAAAGGGCGCTGGCGATATTTGGACTTGGACTGCAATTTGCGCGGACACGAAATTGATTCCCTGCTGGTTCGTCGGCAATCGCGATGCGGGATGCGCGTATCACTTCATGCACGATCTAGCAGATCGCTTGGCGCATCGCGTTCAACTCACAACGGACGGACACCGCGCCTATCTGAGCGCGGTCGAAGATGCGTTCGGAGCAAATATTGATTACGCGATGCTGCAAAAGATTTACGGCAGCGTCAGCGAGTCTCCAGAGACGCGCTACAGCCCTGCAATCTGCATGGGCCCTCGCAAGGCGGTAATCAGTGGCAACCCAGATCATAGCCACGTCTCGACTAGCTATGCGGAGCGCCAGAATCTCACGATGCGTATGTCGATGCGCCGGTTCACTCGACTGACAAACGGATTTTCGAAAAAGTTAGAGAATCACGAGCACGCTTTGGCATTGTACTTCATGTACTACAATTTTTGCCGGATTCACCAGACCTTGCGAGTGACGCCAGCAATGGAAGCGGGCGTTGCCGATCATGTTTGGTCGATTGAAGAAATCCTCGCGCTTTTGCGGGAATAGCCGATAATGCCTGACGGACGCCCTCGCCAAACACATCCGAGAACGACTTGAATTAAGGACGTCTTGCACCGTTTTTGAAAACAGTTTGGCGCGAGTGTGGCCGATAGCACCGCTAGTAGATCCCAAACGCACAGAGCGGATTCACGCTTTCGCGGCGTTAAATGGCTGGGCCGTTATCATCAACGACACTGGTACCCGCGCTGTCTTCAAAAAGTTGGCGGCAAACTGACCCACTACCTGCCGGATCACAAGCTTTACATGCTATCGCTTGATGATGAAAACGAGGCGCATTACGTCTGTGCTGTTCTCAATTCGCGACAGGTGCGTCGCATTCTGGGCGGTTTTTTAGTTGGAAAGCAGATCGGTACGACAATTTTTCGGTATACCGGGATTAAGTCGTATGACGCAACCGATCGCCGGCACCGCGAGTTGGCGACAATTTCGAGACGAGCACATCGATCACCGGCGAACACGAGAAACTCGGATGATCTCGTCGCAGAGGAGCAAAGTCGTTTAGATGAGCTAGTGCTTGCCGTGCAGGGTGATTAGATCCCGAGTATCGGATCAGCAACCCCACGCCTCTTGCTCCTCTGGTCGAACACCTTACCCCTTTTAAAAATTGCTTTTTTGTGCTTGAATTAGCCACCGGCAGAGTCACAAGGAACGATTACTAAAATAGATATGGCGAAATTAACTAAGCGCGACATTGTGGTGTCGATCAGCAATCAGACCGGGATGGTTCAGCATCAGGTCTTCGATGTGGTGCAAAAGACCCTCGATAAAATCACCGACAGCCTGGCGAACAATATTCCGGTTGAGTTGAGAAACTTCGGCGTGTTTCTACCGCGCCTTACACGACCGCGGATCGGACGAAACCCTAATCAACCGGGCAGCAGTTTCGTCATTCCGCCGCGTGCAACGGTGAAGTTCAAGGCGGGTAAAATCATGCGTCAACGCGTGGAGAAGCTCTCTCGCCAATTAAAAGAAGCAGAAGAGCGAAAGATTAAAACCGAAGTCGGCGCATAGGCTGGCAAATAAACCAAATCTAGTGTGGACGGTTGCTGTCTGCCCGTAGGTTGGCAGCTAGCATTGACTGGGTCCGATTTAGGAGAGCAAGCTCTGGATCGTTTTCTCCAGACGCTCAAGATTGATTGGCTTCGTGAGATGTTCAGCGAAACCTGCCTCTCTGGCTTGGGTCACATCCTGTTCGCTGCCGAAACCGCTGAGTGCAATTCCGGGCAAACGTTTGTTGAGACGCACTTCGCGCATTAGTTCGTAGCCGCTCCGATCGGGTAATCCGATGTCGCTGATAAGCAAATCGAATTCCTGTGTGCGGACTTTCTCGACCGCCTGCTCAGCCGAATGGGCAATTGTAATTTCGTAGCCGCGACGTTCCAGCATTCTTTTCATGCTGAGACAGGTATCGTAATGATCGTCTACCAGCAGGACACGACGGTGGCGTGGCACACCGGCGTCCGGTTTCCAATCTTTCGGTTGAGCTTTCCCGTCACCGTCGCGGTCGATCGGGCTTTCCACCGTGTTTAGTTCGACTGCAAAAGTGGCCCCCTGATTCTTTCCGGGACTTTCGACACGAATGTGTCCGCCATGCGCGTCGATCAACGTCTTTGAAATCGTCAGACCAAGCCCCAGCCCTCCGAACCGGCGGGTGATATCAGTCTGTCCCTGTTCGAATGCGTTAAAAATTTTGTCGATTGTTTCGGACTCAATGCCGATCCCGGTGTCGCTAACGCGGACCTCGATCTTGTCCGGTGCGGGATTAAGAGTTTCGATGCTGATGCGGCCTTTTTCCGGGGTGAATTTGACGCTGTTCTTGATCAGATTCCAAAAAACTTGCTGCAACCGCGCAGGATCGCCCTCCACGTAGGTGTGAACCGCGCGAAGTCCGAAGGTCACTTCGAGGTTCTTCGCCTCGATTTCCGTGCGGCATATCTCGTAAGCGCGCCGGAGAATTTCGTGAATGGAAATAGGTTCGAAGCTTAATTGGAGTTTGCCTTTCGAGATGCGCGTGATGTCGAGCAAGTCATCGATCAGGCGTGCTTCCAATTCGACATTTCGGCGGACCACCTCAAGCGCTTCCCTGACGGGCTTGGAATCCGGCACTTCGGCTTCGAGTTCTCCCACCATGGCGATCACGGGCGTGAGCGGACTGCGCAACTCGTGAGATAGTTGTGCCAGGAACTGGTCCTTTGCGGCGTTTGCGGCAATCAACTCCTGGCGCAGCGTGACATCGCGCGTCTTGTCTTCCACCAGATAAAGCACGCCTTGAACTGTTTCCTTCGCCCCTTGCAGTCTGAGCAGATTGATGTCGAAGAAATGCGTTACGCCTGAATTATCTTTCAATGGCTGCTCGATCAGTTGAAACGGTGTTCCAAAGTTAAGCACTCGCTCAACTGCCCCTGGAGGCGCAATCTTTACATCATCGCAGGTGATTTCGGTAATCTCGCGACCCGCGGGCACGTCTCCGAAGCGTTCAGCCATCCGGGCAAATGCGTCGTTGGAATGAAGAAATCGCCGGGAAACTGGATCGACTAGCGCGATACCGCCGGGCATGTTCGCCAGCATTTTCTCGTTGAAGATAACTTCACGCTCGAGTTGCTGCTTTGATTCCAGTTGCCGTTGGTAGAACCGGCTGCCCAGCCAGGCGAACACTGCCGTCAGAACAACCAACCAGGCTGCCAAAACCGTCATTCGCCCGATAAGATCATGAACCGGTTTGTAAGCTACGGCGAGCGGTTGCTCCACTAATGCCACCCAACCAGTCGATTCGATATAACTGAAGGAATAAAGGTTGTCGCGATATTCGAAATGCCCATTCTTGCTCTGGCGAATCTTGTTGAATAGCTCGCCGCTCTCAGGTGAAGTGGCGCGGGGATTTGGTTTGAAATCATTGGCGAAGAGCGCTGCCCCCTTTTGGTCGAGGACCTGGAAAACGAAGCGATCGGAAAACTCGATAGTGGACAATCGCTTGCCAATTCTTTCTATAAGGACCGAGTCGCCAACGAATCCAAGAACAGTCCTGTCAGGCGCACGAACAGGGGCGACAATGTCGGTGATGAGGCGGCCATCGGAGAACCTCGGATGGACCGAGGACACGGTAGGTTGCTCGGACGCAGTCGCTTCTTCACGCCATTGATTCGCCCCAAAGTCCTTGCCTACCAATTCGGGCGTCGTCGGGATTGAGCTGAGCAAAGCGCCATCCGGTGAGGCCAGGAACATCCCATCAATGTTTGGATGCGAATAGAAGGCGGAGTTAATCCACTGTTGGGCCGCGGGCGCAGGATTCGGAGAACTGAGAATCTTGGCAACCTCAGGAAGGGTCTCGTAGTAGCTGATGATAGCGCTGCTGCGGCTAAGATCGGTTCCGACCACGTGGCCAAGCAATTGCACCAGCGTTTGCCGATCGCGCAAGATTCGCGATTCCAACGTGTCGCGCAGGATCGTGTACGAAACGATCAACGTCAGGACTGACGGGATCCATCCTGCCAGCAGAATTGGAATGATGATTTTGGAGCGCTCGAAACGGTCGCGCCTTCGTTTCGTCATGAGATTTCCCAATAAAATGCCGGTATTGAGCAGAAACCGTTGAGTCACCGTTAACCTGCTGACCGTCTCAGGCAAGGGGAATTCCCGTAGAGATTCAGCCGATTTTCAGACGCACAATGCCCGGCGAACAGCGAGGGCGCCAAACCGGCCGGCGTCGCAATTGCGAACCCGATAAAAGACTGCTGTATATGAACACGATGTGACGGCAGTTTTCACTGGCAACCGTTTGATTTTTTGGATTGACGCAACTGTTGGAAATTGCATCATGACGACCTGACTGCCTCATCCATTCGCAGCCATAGGTAAGCCCTATGCAAGAAAGCATCGGACATATTATCTGGTCGGCCTGTTATCTGAGCGTGCTCATCGGCCTTTCCGCTTATGGGATCCATCGCTATTTCATCATCTATTTGTATTTGAAAAATCGGAAACGGCCGCCAGTTCCGGCCCGCTACTTCGAGAAACTGCCGAAAGTGACGGTGCAGTTGCCGATTTTCAATGAAGTGTACGTCGCCGAGCGGCTGCTCCGTTCGGTGAGCGAACTCGATTATCCGCAGGAGCTTCTGCAAATCCAGGTGCTGGACGATTCAACTGATGAAACACGCCAGATCACTGCGGCGTGTGCGGCGGAATTGTGCCAGCGCGGTTTCAATGTCCAGCGCATCCATCGGACTGATCGCACCGGTTTTAAGGCTGGCGCCCTCGCGGTGGGACTTGCCGCTGCCGAAGGCGAATTTCTTTGCATCCTCGACGCCGATTTCGTTCCGCAAAAGGAGCTGCTCAAACGCACTGTCCATTTCTTTACCGATCCAAAAGTTGGAATGATCCAAACGCGGTGGGGGCATTTAAACCGCGGCTATTCGCTGCTCACACGCATGCAGGCGATCTTTTTGGATGGACATCTTTTGCTTGAGCAAATCGCGCGTAGCCGCAGCGGCCGGTTTTTCAACTTCAACGGGACGGCCGGATTATGGCGCCGTTCATGCATCGAACAGAGCGGCGGCTGGCAACATGATACGTTATGCGAGGACCTCGATCTGAGCTATCGGGCCCAACTCGCGGGCTGGAAGTTCATTTATCTTTCCGACGTCGTCACTCCGGCGGAGTTGCCGGTAGACATGAATGGGTTCAAGTCCCAGCAGCATCGCTGGACGAAGGGTTCAATCCAGACATGCAAGAAGTTGTTGCCGAGCATTTGGCGAAGCCCGTTACCCTTTCCAATTAAGCTCGAAGCCACCGGGCATTTGATGTCGAATTTCGCATACCTGCTGCTGGCAATTCTTTGCATCCTTTTATATCCTTCCACCGGTGGACCTCCGGTTGGTTGGGTTCGCACAGTGGTCGTCGACATTCCGATCTTCCTGGCAGCATCGGCTTCTGTTGGCCTTTTTTACATTTGCGCGCAGCGCGAGCTGCATCCGGCAACGTGGATCAGAGAACTTCTTTTTCTGCCATGTTTGCTTGCATTAGGAATCGGTCTTTCGCTCAACAACGCGCGAGCAGTGATCGAAGCGATGATTAACCACAAATCGGATTTCACGCGGACGCCAAAGTACGGAATTGAACGCAAGTCGCAGCCATGGCGGAGCTGTAAGTACCGGCCTCTCAAGTCAGCGCTCCCGCTCGCCGAGCTGGCGTTTGCCATCTATTTCAGCTACTTCGTCGTATATGCTATTATGCACCGGCAGTTTTTCTCGGTCCCGTTTCTGTTGATGTTTCAGGGGGGATTCCTCTATGTCAGTCTCACTTCGTTCGTGAGTCGTTGGTCAAAATTCAATCTTGGCAGTTCACGGTCGCGGGCCACAATTCCCGCGTGACAAATCGAAATTGTCGAGTAAGAGATTCGGCCATGCCTCGACCCCTCGCCATCATTTTTAGTGTAATCTCGGCTACGTCCGCGTTTGCGATCGCGCCGCTGGACACTTCGAATCAGCTGATCATTAGCGTCCGTGATCAGAAGCTGATGCTTCTGCGCAACGGCAGTAAAGTGGCGATCTATCCCATATCAACGTCCATGTTCGGCTTGGGCGACGCGTGGGGACGAATGACCACTCCTCTCGGTTATCTGTCCGTAGAAAAAAAGATCGGTGACAACGTTCCGGTCGGTGCTGTGTTTCATAACCGGCGGTTAACGGGTGAAGTTCTTCAGCCCAACGCTCCTGGCCGCGATCCCATTACTACACGTATCATTTGGCTGCGCGGACTCGAGGCGCAGAACGCCCACGCGTTTCAACGTTGCATTTATATTCATGGAACGCCGGAGGAAAAAAAGATCGGTCGCCCCGCAAGTTACGGCTGCATCCGCATGAAATCGAAGGATGTCGCCGAGCTTTATGCGCAAGTGCCCATCGGTGCTGTCGTGCAAATTATTCCTGATCGGCTGCCCAAACTGGAAAAGGCCAAGCCGCGTCAGGAAACAAGTGGCGGTGTCGTGGCTGTAAACGCAACGCCGGAGCCGCCGCAGCAGATAAGTGCCACCACGCTCGCGACGCCACCTTCCGGCTCACTCAGCGTAGAACAAATGCGAATGGCTGGAGCGCTCGCGGGCGCCCGGCAGAAGGCGAAGCTTGCGTCGAACAAACGCTTGTAGAAATTGCTCTCGCGAGAATCCGGCTCTCGCAAAATTTTTCATCGGCAATGGCTAAGACGAG
>Ga0209689_1001463_pt1 | contig 17667 bp, 16 predicted proteins | sample GraSoiAngelo_149_FD_187119 | JGI IMG/M metagenome (GOLD analysis project Ga0209689, IMG submission 187119) | Grasslands soil microbial communities from the Angelo Coastal Reserve, California, USA - 14_1009_09_30cm (SPAdes) (version 2) | ecosystem: Environmental > Terrestrial > Soil > Grasslands ... | reverse complement strand
TCCGCCCTCTTCAGCCAGACGCAAGCGATAGTCGAAGCGATCGATGGCGATCACTCTTTCTGCACCCAGCATGAACGCGCTGCGAATCGCGAATTCCGCGACCGGACCACATCCCCAGATGGCGACAGTGTCACCCGGCTTAATGTCGGCATTCAGAGCGCCGAAATATCCGGTGGGGAAAATATCGGAAAGGAAAACTACTTTGTCATCGGGAATACCTTCGGGAATTTTTAGCGGACCGACGTCAGCGAAAGGCACGCGTGCGTACTGGGCCTGGCCTCCGGCATAGCCACCCATCATATGGGTATAACCGAACAGACCGCAAGGCGAGGAACCCAACAGCTTCTCTGCCATCCAGTAATTCGGGTTGGAGTTGTCACAGCAGGACCAGAGTTCACGCTTGCAGAAAAAACAATTTCCACAGGCAATGGTAAACGGCACCACCACACTATCGCCAATCTTCAGCTTATCGCGATCGACGCCAGCGCCGACTTCGACCACCTCACCCATGAACTCGTGGCCCATGATGTCGCCTTGCTCCATGGTGGGAATGAAACCGTTATAGAGGTGCAGGTCGGAGCCGCAGATACAAGTACTGGAAATTCGAACGATGGCGTCGCGTCGATTCAAAATCTCCGGGTCAGGTACGGTTTCCACGCTCATTTTTCCTACGCCCATCCAACAGACTGCTTTCATGCTATCCTCCGCTTCGCGTTCAAGATTTCTCTCATCTCTGCGTCTCCCCGAATCGGCCGATCGGGATCTGCCAAACGCATTGCCGCGGTCGCAAAGGAGCGCGGGCCGTGGGTTTGTCCATCAATCGTGGGAATTTCGCCGGTCTCGATTAACGCTTTGAATCGGCGAAGGTCCTGTCGCATCATGAATTTGGGGTCCTTGCCCAGCATCTTCGCAACCGCCCGGGCGGCTGCGCCACCGGGTGGACGGTATAGCACTCGGGCGATAACCAGTGTTCCTCGGCCTGCGGGTGCAGGACGAAATTTCACATACCCATCCACTTCGATCTCCGAATCAGGAAGAGAACGCCATGCAATCAGCTCGTTTTGGCGCTCGTCGACGATTTCAGCGTCCCACCGAAGGGGTGAACCGAAAGGTCCGGCCGCTATCCAGCGGTATCTCCCGTCGCCAATTTGAGTTACCGATTCAAGGTGGTACATAAATAAGGGCAGATCCTTGAAATTGCGCCAAAGACGGAATGCCTCTTCCGGAGTGCAGTTCAGTAACAAACTGCTCGCGGCCTCGAAGTGGTCCGGCAACTTAGTTCGTGCGCCCGCGTACACAAGAGCTCCGCCAGCGGCGGCCAAAGCAAGACCGGACGCCGAACGTCGGCTTAGTCCCAGGAGCGTAAGCGAGCCGCCAGCGATTAAGGCTCCCCAACGCTGTTTGGGATTCAACCCTGCGCAGGTCGCTCCATTTCCGTGAGTGATTCGTGCAGCTTGGTTCATGGATTGATGCCTTTCGTTTGGAATGAAGGTCAGATGCGAGGCGGCGAACAGAGGTGCACTGCTGCTTATTTTTTTCGGGCTCACTAGGATGAGCACCATCAGGTACTCTCATGATGTCGATGGCGTCTCTTCAGGACTTATGCGGGAGCTCTGCTTGTTCGGAATCGCGGAAGAGTGGTCAGGGGTTAGCGTTGCTCTAAGCCGAGTTCTTTGGCTAATGCCTTCCACTTCGTATCCACCATCTGCTTGGTTTTTTCGTCCATCAAGATTTCGTCGGGCCAGGGGCGAGTGAAACCTTCGCTAGGCCATTTGCGGGTGGCGTCGATGCCCATCTTGGAACCGTAATTGGGTAGGCGCGAGGCGTGGTCAAGCGAGTCGATAGGTCCAAGAGTGAACTGGATGTCCCGCTCGGGGTCGATGTGATTGAGAGCTTTAAGCGTGACCTCAGCAATGTCCTGCACGTTGACGTCTTCGTCTAACACAATAATGCATTTGGTGAACATTGCTTGACCGAGAGACCAGATGGCGTTCATCACTTTGCGGGCCTGGCCGGGATAAGACTTCTTGATGGAAACAATCATTAGGTTGTGGAAGATACCTTCGACGGGAAGATTGATATCCACGATCTCAGGGATGGTGAGCTTCATCAGCGGCAGGAAAATGCGCTCCACAGCTTTGCCCATCCAGCCATCCTCCATTGGAGGTTTTCCCACGATGGTGGTGGCATAGATTGGATTTTTTCTGTGCGTGATGCAGGAGAGATGAAAAACCGGATAGAGATCTTCGAGCGAATAGAAGCCGGTATGATCGCCAAACGGGCCTTCAGAACGGAGCTCATCAAGATGGACGTGGCCCTCTAGAACAATTTCGGAAGTTGCGGGGATCTCCAGGTCAACCGTCTCGCACTTCACCAGCTCAACCGGCTTCTGGCGCAGAAAGCCGGCAATCAAATATTCCTCGACATCAGGCGGCGCTGGAACGATGGCAGAGAATGTGATGGCGGGATCGGTGCCGATGGCGACTGCAACTTCCATCCTGCCGCTGGGACGGTCTCCCTCCACCAGGACCGAACCGCCCGAAGTTCGGGCCATGATGTCCACCGCTGCCTTAGCGGGCGATGATGAGCCCTGATGCGAGGCAGCCGCGGCTCGCAGGGCTTCGCGATAGTGCTCTGCTCCGACTTTCTGCCGCTGCCAATGCATGCCGGTGGTGTGCTCGTCATATACCTGCATGCGATACATGCCGACGTTACGCTTGCCGGTCTTTGGGTCGCGGGTGATTACGCAGGGCATGGTGATGAAGCGGCCGGCATCTTTGGGCCAGCATTGCAGGACGGGAAAGTCGAGCACTGACAGGTGGTCACGTTTGATGACTTCTTTGCATGATCCGGTGGAAACTGTTTTGGGGAAGAACTTTCCCATTTCCGCCAGCATGGGAAGCATCTTTACTTTATCGAGGAAGCCTTGCGGGGATTTCACATCCATGAAATGTCGTATGCGGTCGGCGACTTGGTCGAGCGAATCCACTTCGAGGGCAAGATTCATGCGTCGCGCCGAACCGAACTGGTTGATCAATACCTGAGAGCCGGGATGACCTTCAACGTTTTGGAAGAGGAGCGCCGGACCGCCAGTTTTGCTGACGCGATCGGTGATCTCTGCGATCTCCAGAATGGGATTCACTGGGGTGTGAATTGTTTTCAGTTCGCCCGCACGCTCCAGTGCTGCCATCCAGTCACGCAGATCTTCGTAGGCCAACGATTCCTCCGTTCACAGAACGCCGATTATACGGCACGGGGATCGGCTTTCTTGTATCAAGGTAGCAAGGTGTCGATTTCCAATTTCCGATTTCCAATTGCCAATTTATAACGCAAGGCGCTCGCTCTCGATCTCGGGCGGTGCAGCGAGACTTGACGAGCCTTTGACCGTCTGTGGTTCCCTTTTCTGGTGGATGTCGCATCCAAGGTATTAGGTCTGTTTAGAAATCGGAAATTGAAATCGGCAATCCGAAATCGTATATAGTCTGGTGCAAAGGGTGACTAGTGAAACGACGCGTGGTAATCACGGGCATGGGGACGGTAAGTCCTAACGGGGTCGGAAATGTGGCCTTTACGGAAGGCGTTCTACAAGGGCGCAGCGGGGTGCAGCGCATTTCACGTTTCGATCCGTCCGAAATTTCGGTGCAAATTGCGGGTGAAGTCCGCAACTTTGACGAACTGGCCTGGGTAGAGAAACGCGAGCGGAAGCATGTATCGCGGGTATTGCCATTGGCGCTGGCCGCAGCCACGGAAGCTTTGCAGGACTCCGGAGTTGATCCCGCTTCCCTGCCCTTGGAACAGAAACGCCGCTTCGGAGTGATTCTGGGATCAGGTGGAGGATCTCAGGAATTCACCGAAGAACAATACCGATTGTTCTTTCATCAACAATATAAGCAGATGAGCTTGTTCTGTGTACCCACGGGAGTGATGGGGACACTGTCCAGCGAACTCAGTGTGCGCTTCGGATTGCGCGGACCCAGCCATGTCGTGACCACGGGATGCACTTCGTCGACCGACGCGTTTGGATATTCTCTGCGGCAAATCCAGTCTGGCCGTTTGGATATGGCGCTCAGCGGAGGCGCGGATGCTCCAATTGCCCTCGGAATTGTTAAGGGCTTCCTGCTGATGAAGATTTTGACCGACTCATGGAATCAGGCTCCAGAGAAGGGTTCCCGCCCATTTTCCGTCGACCGCGACGGCTTTGTGTTGGCTGAGGGAGCTTGGATGTTCGTCCTGGAAGAATACGAACATGCGCGAGCGCGGGGAGCGAGGATGCTGGCTGAGGTTTCCGGATACGGTTCTACTTGCGAAGCTTTTCATCGAGTGCGCCTGCAAGAATGTGGCGAGGAACCAGCGCGTGCCATTGGGCTGGCGTTGAAGGAAGCGGGCATCGGGCCGAAGGACGTGCACTACGTCAATCTGCACGGAACCTCGACGCAATTGAATGATCGGATAGAGACGCGGGCGTTAAAGCTGGTGCTGGGCGAGCACGCGCCGCAAGTGCCGATGTCGGCGCTGAAGTCGCAGATTGGGCATCCCCAGGGAGCGTGCGGGGCTGCAGGTGTGGCAGCGACTCTAGTCGCGATGCGTAGTGGCCAGATCCCGCCTACCATTAATCTGGAGACACCTGATCCGGAGTGCGATCTCGACTACGTGCCGGACGTAGGGCGCAAACAAGCAATTCAGCACGCCATCTGCAATTGCATCGCGTTTGGGTCGAAGAACTCCGCGCTGGTTTTGAGAAACTGCGCGTGATTTCGGAGTGGCCAACCGGGGCTGGGCCTTTTCTTTTTTGCAGCGCTTAAAGCACTGAAGCAGCTACTTTTTTGCATGGCCGAGAGGGCTTGTGTCGTGCCTCCGGCACTTTGCTGCAAATGTTCCGTGTACCCAGCGCTGAAGCGCTGGGCCAAGTTATTTTGCCCCTGCGGGGCGGCTGACAAAAAATGGTATTCATGCGAGTAGCGGAACACGGCAAGATTGACCGGGGTGGTGCTTTCGACCTTCGGCTAGGTCGTGGAATGGGGATCGTTCAAGCTGAGGATTCGTCAGAAAACATCGAGGCATTCAACTCCAGAAAATCCCCGAGAAGTCAAAACTTGCGCGCGGAAATTCAGTTCTCAGGTCGCAGTTCCTGGTTCTCAGGCGTCAACTCTAGGTTCTGAGGTGTCAACTCTACGACTAAGCCGTCTCCCCAGCCATACTTGTCACGGGAGAGCTGCTGGATTGCCCGGGCTAGGTCAGTTTCAGGCGAGTGAACCCGAGCAACCGCCCTAAAGCTGTTCCCTGCCACTCGTACCTCTACCTGGGGACAGGCGACCAGATTGCGGATCCAGTTTGAAGTGGGATACTCCGCGATGAGATAGAAACGTCCCTCGCGATGAGTAAACCAAATCTCAATTTCCCTTGGAACGCCACTCTTGCGTCCGCGAGTAGTCAGGTAAAGATACTGTTCTTCTTGGAGGTTATTGTCCTTTGAGCTTGAGCTTGGACTTGTTTTCTTCAAGGAATTCACTGAGTTTAGGAGCAGCATCGAGGAGTCGCGTCCATTGTTCGTAATAGAGCGTGACGGGAAAGCGGCCTAAGCCATAGACGCTCACTCCGCCTTTTTCACTGACGCGAAATTCCAGACTACCGGTGCGGCGTGGTCCCTGTTTTTCGAGCTCGGCCAATTTAGCTTTGAGTTCTTCGTAAGTCGGTTCAGGCATAAGATTACCTCGTATGATGACGTGCTCTGTCCATCATAGGAGCTGCAAAAGATTTCGTCGAGTGGCAGCGACGAGAAAGGCCGCTTCCCGGTGCTAGGCTGCGTCTCTAAGATCGTTGCGAAAGGTCTCTACGTCCTCGGTACCGTTCTGGTGTATCACCGCGCGTGCGCGGTCGGCTAATTCCTCGGAATCGACATTGACGATCACCAGCGAGCGGCCTCGTTTCAACAGTTCACGATATACAACGACGTCGTCTTTAGGGACACCTTCATCCATCGAGTGTTCCGTTGCATTGCCAAGCGTGCCGCCGACCGCAGCACCTCCTAGTCCGAGAACAGCAGCAGCGCCGATTCCGACAGCTAATATCGGGCCTACCCCAGGAACGGCCAAGCTAGCGAGAGCGCTGCCCAGATATAGTCCGGCCCCGGCACCCATAATGCCGCCAACATAGGAACCAAGAGTCTTGCCCATACCGTCGGGTTCAGCGTCAGTGGTGGGAACTGAGGCGATTTCGGCCTGGGATTGATCTTGGGTTAGAAAGATGATGGATTCCTGAGGTACTCCGTTTTCCAGAAGTCCATTTAGCGCCTGATCAGCAGCAACTCGGCTGCGGAAGATTCCGACGATGGTATCCATAGGCTCTTTCCTCCAGAAACGCCGAAACTAAGACGCCGAAAATGGTTTGCGGGATGCTGGACATTCAACGGGCTGGGGTTAAGGTGTTAATCCGCAGCCATTTGCCGTCTCAACTCGCGACGAGCCAGGGAACGCTGCAAAACGCCTGTGACCTCGTTCGCCTCGGCGGGTTTTACGACCAGATAATCTACCTGCAGATTCAATGCTCTCCTTAGGCGATCCAGAGTGGGATAACCAGTGGAGAGTATAACGACCGGTGGCCGGCTGAGGTCTTTGGCTTCCTTCGCCAGCACTAGTCCAAGATCTTCCCTTTCCAGAGAGATATCGATCAAGGCAGCATCGTAGTTTCGTTCTTTGAGCTTCTGATGCCCACACTTGTAAGTAGAACACGTGGAAACCTCATAGCCCTCTTCTGTTAAGAGCAGATTGTAGGTAGATAGAATCGAGGGTTCGTCTTCCACGACAAGTACGACCGGGCGGGGTTCTGTAGCCACGAAGCGGACACTCCATACTGCTTAGATTCTAGTTTGATTCCGGCGCCAAGCAAGGGTTTGCCAGGGGTCAGACCATTTTTCCGGAGTCACTGAATGTTCGGGCCCTTTAGCAGGGTACAAAACAGAGTACCAGACCAGACTATTTCCTCAGCGCCCACGCCAGACCGTCTGCGCCTGGAGCCGTTTTGATGACCTTGGAAACTTCCCACTTGCTGAGATCAACGACTCCGACCTCTCCGGCACCCATGCAGGAGATGTAAGCAATCGGCTGATCTGGTCGGAGCAGAATCTCGACTGGACGCGCGCCCACAGGGAGGGTTCGAATCACCTTCATTTGCTCGAGATCAATCACGGCAACTTGGCTGGCGCTGGGCATCGTAACCAGTAACCATCTACCATCGGGTGTGGGAGCAGTTCCATATCCAATGGAAGGCAACGAAATCCAACTGCTCACCGCATTGGATTTGGTATCAATCACGGCGAGGCGTGGCTTTTTCTGATCCGCGGTGAAGACCCAGCGATCATCTGTCGACAGCGAGATGCGTTGGGCAACATCGGCGACGGAGATAACCGTCACGGGTTTGCGATGTACGAGATCCAAAACTGTAACCGTGCCGGAGCCGACGTTTGACGTATAGGCACGCTTGCCATCTTTCGTGATCGCAAGCATGTGAGCTTCTGGACGTTCAGTAGCGATGGAGGCGACACGCTTCTGACTTAGTGGATCGATAATGTCAACCGCGTTATCGAGCTCAGCCGTGACATACAGGAGGCCGTCTGGTGCAAACTTCGCACAGTGAGGTCGAACCGGACGTCCGAGATCAATCGTGTTCACGATTTTTTGGGTGGCCAGATCGATTACTTCGACGGTTTGACCACTCGAGCCGGACTGGCCAACTCCAGAATCCCCGTAGATCGGGACGTAAGCGAGCCGCCCGTCCGGCGATGCAATGACTTCGTGACCTCGGATACCGCGGGTCTTTATTTTGCCCACTTGCTGGCCGGGGCCGGGGTCAACGATGCTCAAGCTCTGATCTCCCTGATTGACCACTAACAACAATGCATGCGGCATGGAAGGTTCGTCACTTTTCGAGCTGTCCGTCCGAAAGGCCATCAGAAGTGCCAACGCGCCGAGTGCAAGCGGCCAATTCATAATTTGCTCCGTGAGCAGAACGTTCCCGATTACTCGTACCGGAGGGCCTCAATGGGATCGAGATTGGCGGCGCGAAAGGCGGGAAACATGCCGCTGCAAACGCCGACCAGGGCCAGAATCGAAGTAGAAATCAATAGGATTCTAGGAGCGACGATCAAGCGTATGTCCCCTGCCTCGCCATGTTTGGCCAAGGCGCTGTAGAGAGTCAAGGTTCCGACCGAAAAGGAAACTAAATAGGAAAGCAGAATGCCGCAAATTCCACCTACTGCGGTAATCACTAGCGCCTCGGCGAGGAACTGGAACATGATATCCCGTTTTCTGGCGCCAAGAGCTTTCTCCACACCGATCTCGCGGGTACGTTGAGTGACAGAGACCAGCATGATGTTCATCACGCCGACACCACCAATGCCGAGAGTGATGGTGCCAATAAAAGCCAGTAGAATCTTCAGTCCGAGAGTGATGATGTTGAATTGCGATAGCTGCTTTTGGGCATCGAAAACAAATACTGCGCGCTCGTCATCCGGCTTGAAGCCGTGGGCCAAAGCCAAGGCATCGCGGACGGTCTTGGCGAGCTTCTGGTGGTCCAAACCCTGGGAATCGAGCCAGAGGCCTCCCACGTAATAGTTGTCCCGCAAGACATCCATCGAATTGAACGGAACATAGACAACCCGGTTGATGTCGTTATCGCCTTCTTGCATTCGCGCCTGGAGCACGCCTACCACCTGAAAACTGATTCCATTGATCCGAATCGTTTCGCCAATGGCGGGCATTCCAGAGAATAATTTGTCCTTGGCCTCCGAGCTGATGGCCACAAAGTGACCATGACTGAAATTATCCCCATCATCGATGAAGCGTCCACTTTCCATGTTGAGATTCCAAATATATTGGATGGCGGGATCGGCGCCAGTTATCGGAAAAGAGAAAGAACGAGAGCCGTTTTGAACTGTAGCGTCCATAAAAGAGGTACGGGAGATGTGACGCGCCAGCGGAATGACGTTGCGGAGCAGTTCAACGTCCGCGTCGGTGAAGCGGACCTGCACTCCGGCTTTATTACCACCAGCCTGTTGCGAGGTGCGGCCGGGAAATATTCCGATCGCAGTGGCGCCGAAACTTTCAAAAATATTTTGAATGGCTCTTCCGAAACCTTCTCCATAGGCGAGAAGCAGGACTACCGTGGCGATGCCCCAAGCCATGCCAAGCATAGTGAGCACGGTCTTGCGTAGATCGTGCCGCATAGCTCCGTAGGCTTGTTGCATCAAGTCACGCTTCATATCTATTCCTTGCGCAGGGCGTCGACGGGCTGCAGCGTCGCCGCTTTCCGGGCGGGATACAATCCAGCCACTACTCCGGCAAACGCTAGTGATCCGATGGCCAGCGCCGCTGTAGTAGGCACCAGCTTGGGAGTATCGAATCCCGGAGGCTGAGGCAACGTGGATAACGCAGCCATCAACGCGGCCGCACCGCCCATCCCAAGCCCTCCACTCAGCAGTGTGAGAAATGCGCCTTCAATGAAAAACTGAAACATGATACTGCGATTGGTGGCACCGAGGGCTTTTCGGAGGCCGATCTCGCGCGTACGGTCGGCTACGGCCACGAGCATGATGTTGATGATTCCGATTGCCCCCAAAGCCAGCGTGACTAGTCCAACGCTGCCCAGAAACAGGTTCATCGCGTCGAAGATCTTGCCCACCTGGTCTACGGTCTTAATCGTGTCCCATTCGTCGAAGGCTTCAGGTAGTGTGTAATCGAATCCATGATTGCGGGCAATGATCTTATGGACTTCGGTCTTTGCGACTTCATGTACGTCGCGGGTGCGGGGCTGATAGTTCATGAACGAAATAGCGTCCTGTACCGATCCCACATTCTGGGGAGGGAAGTACTGCCGCATGGTGTTAAAGGGAATAAATATGCGCAGGTTTACGGTGTTGTTGTCACCATGTCCAATTCTTTTCAGCGTGCCGATTACTTCGAAGCGGATTCCATTTAATAAGATCGTGCTTCCGACCGATGGATGTCCGGGGAACAGAAGGCGGCGGGCTTCATCGCCTAGCACAATGACGGCACGTTTCTGGTTGTCGTCGAAATCGTTGAGCCAGCGTCCTTCCGACATCGGCATATAACGGAGTTCACTGAAGGCAGCAGGAACGCCCATCAACTGACCGCTGCTGGTGAAGTAATCACTGACCGCGCGAATGTCTCCTCGTGAGATCACGGGCACGATTGCTTTGACGTCCGGCGCCTCGGTCGAAACATCCAGATAGTCTTTGTAGGTCAGATAGTACTGGCGCATTCCGGTGAAACTGCCTCCGACTGCCGGGGCGCGGCCTGACCAGATGAACATTACGTTCTCACCTAGCTCATCAAACTGCTTTCGATTGCCGGAACGAAAACCCTCCCCCAAACCAACCAGCAAGAGCAAGGAACCTACCCCCCAGGCGATACCGAACATGGTGAGAAATGACCGCAGCTTGTGCGCCCAGAGCGTACGTAGAGTCTGGCTGGAAATCTCAAAAAGCAGGCGCATAGCTTCTTACAATCATACGCGAGGCAAGAAGCTGCGGTTCCATGGGACAACGAAGCCATGTTTTGTTGAGGCGCCTAGAGGATCACGTAGGAAACGCGGAGGAGGATGCTGGACTAGGGCTAGTTGCTGGACGCATCCAAGCAAAAGAACGTCTCATTGCGGAGCAATGCCTCAACGCCCTGCACAACTTCGCGTCCCGTGCTCTTGGAGACTGCTCCGCGAAAACCTGCGCTCTCGGCCTCTTCGGCAAGCTGGTTTGACACTTCTTGCACGGTGAGAAGAATCAGCGGAATTTGAGGATGAGCCTTATAGATTTCGCGCGCTGCTTGCAGACCGTTCATCTGCGGCATGCCCAGGTCCAAGACAGCGAGGTCTGGAGCGAGATGCTCGATTTTCGCGACTGCATCAGCACCATTGACGGCTTCTCCGCATACTTCCCAATCCGGATGATCTTCGAGCAATCGCCTCAGCAAGCGGCGTATCGTGGAGTCATCGTCCGCGATCAATATCCGGATCGGCATTGGATTCTCTCCCAAAGGCCGAGGTGCCGACGCGAAGGTACAGATCAGATTTTCTGAACTTTTTCAGTAAAATCCCGCCATAGATTCGGCCAAGCCCTGTCACTACCGACCTTAAAGGCAATTCCTCGATTGGACATTCGAGCTGACAGATTATGGACCAAAGTTTTTGTGGGCACGATACAGGCAATACCCGATTACCAAGAAGGTTACTGGGCCCTCGTTTGGGGGTATGTCACCTTTCGTGACTCGGGCGTGAGATGCACGCTTGGCCGCGTCTCAAATCTATACGCTCCGATCCCTGCGGTTTCTCTAGGCCGCGGCACTCGATGCAACTTCGAGGGCTTTTATGAACTGGTTCGAATCCGACACCCAGCCAAACAGAGTTTGAATAACCAGAAGGGATGCTTCGTGATTGCTTCTCGGCAAACCGTATCCTATCGGCTCACCCATACAATCCGCCAGCAGCACGCATAAATAATCTCTGAACATCGCATCTCTGACCGTCGACTCCACGCATACGCTCGTGGTACATCCAGTGACGACGAGGTATTTGACGCCCTGGTTTTTTAAGATTGAATCCAAATCAGTTTGATAGAAGCCGCTGAATCGATGCTTGTAAAGCACTACATCGTCCGGCCGCGGCTTTAGTTCGGAGAGAATGTCTGTGTTCCAAGTGTCCCGGATAAGAATTCGGCTTTCCGTACCGTTCGGAGCCCGAACCGTCTTTCCGACGCCCAACCGCAGGTGTCGGACTCTGTTCGGAGAGTCGGAAACGCCTAAGTCGGAAAGATCGGGCCGGAAACCCATCTTGAGATAAACGATCTTTGCGCCGGCTTGACGGGCTGAGGTCAGGACTTTTACGGTAGGCCCGACAACGCCTTGAATCATAGAAATATCAAGTCCCGCACGATCGAACATGCCACCTTTGCTGCCGAAGTCATTCTGCATATCGACCACGATCACGGCAGTCTTACCGATATCGATGGTTATTGGTTCTGGTTTTGCATCGACCCTGACAACCCGTTTCGGATTTTGAGTGGACTTACTCATCTGGTCCCCCGCCGATTGCTGGCCTGCTCCTCCAACCAGCGAGGCCGCCCCTGTTGCACCAATGAGGCCTAGCATTTCCCGCCGGCTAAGATTGTGGCTTTCAGGGCGCTCGTTTTCTGCCTTTGGTTTCATGGATGAAAGCCCCAGTCAGGACTGTTCTAAGCGGGCGACACTATATCAGTATTCAGTTTCTGCCGGAAGCGCGGTGACAGGAGTGCCGTGCTGGAATGAATTGGATGTAGCGGTGAGTACGCGGCGAGGGTCGACCAACAACCAGGCAGCAGCGCCGAGCACGCATAAGACCGCAGCAACCAGAAAAGACGCGGTCCAGCCGAAGCGTTCAGCGATAATTGGGGTGAGAAGACTAGTCACAAAGCCGCCAATCTGATTGCCTGTGTTCATGAATCCGGAGACCGACCCGGAAGAGCCGCCGGCGATATCTGCGGTTACGGACCAGAATGAGCTTTGCGAAAGATAGAGTGCTCCCGCACCACCTGCGAGCACGATGCTGGCCAGCCGGGCACTTTCGACTTGTGAGCCCAAGGCCAGGAAAACGCCGGCTGTAACAATAGCGAAGGCCGCCAAGATACATCGTCCCGCGCGCGGACCCCGTCTCCTGGTGACGCGGTCGTTGATTATGCCGCCCAGCGGCGAACAGGCTGCCATCGCCAGAAATGGCAACATGGCGTAGAAAGCGCTCGCTTTCAAATTCAAGCCGCGCACTTGCGCCAGGTAGATGTAAAACCAGCTGAAGAATATCCAGGCGACGTAGCCGTAGCAGAAGTAACTGAAGGTCACGGCCCACACTTCCCTGCTCTTTAGTACCCTCCCCCAGGGTACAAGCTGTCTCTTCGCGGCGCTTCCTGTGTGGATCGTTAGCCCTGATTGAATAATTTCCAGTTCTTTTGAAGACACTCGAGGATGCTCAGAGGGTGCGTCCCGAGCTGCCAGGAACCAGACGGCTCCCACGGCGAATCCGATAATGGAGCAAACCCAGAACGATGATCGCCAGCCATGATGGACCATGATGTAGGTGATCAATGGCGGCGACAGCCCAGCGCCCACGCCGACTCCGGCGAAAATCAAGCCGTTGGCGATTCCGCGCTCCTGCATCGGGATCCAGCGTGAGACAAACTGATTGGAAGCCGGATAAATTACCGCTTCACCCACGCCCAGCAGAAAGCGCGCGGCAATAAAAAAGAATAGCGGGGCACCAATGCCGCTGGGCACAATGGCTATCAAGGCGGTGAAAATACCCCACCAAACTACTCCGCCGGCAAGGACTCGGCGGGGTCCCAGTCGGTCAGCCAGCCATCCTCCGGGTGTCTGGAATAAGGCGTAGCCTGCCAGGAAAGCACTGAATACTCGGCCAAGTTGGGGGTTAGTGAGGTGATAGGCAGCCGCAATGGAAATCCCCGCAATGGAGATATTTACCCGGTCGAGATAGGCGACAGCACTCAGAATGAAAAGCCAGAACACCAGGAACCAGCGTATGTGACTCGGCTTTCCGTCGCTCATGGCTGCTCCATGAAATCGCTCTGCCTAAAATCCTGCGAAAACCAAACGCCTGTGCTATCGAACTGATCTCTGGCCACTGACCACTAGTTCTTTTCTCTTAGGTTCCAGTGGAGTGCTCCCGCAAAATGCGAACCAACTGATTGGCCACGATCTTATCTTCGCCGGGTTGCAGCATAAAGGAATTCATCCCCAGACCGGGTTGCTCTTCTCCCACCGACATCACGATTGAGGGCTTGGAGTCTTTCAATAGCTGCGACACTTCCTTGGGTGTTACAGAGATTTTCGCTGGATCGAAAATGATTCGCATGTGGGGAACATGATTGGCGATTTCGGGAACAAAGAAGGAAGTGGTCACGCCGGGCACCTTGGTGATCTGCCGGGAGATTGATTCCAGGCGGTCCTGCCATTCTTTGGTGAGAGCTTCGTGGCCTTCGTTGAGATAGAGTTCCAGAGCTTTCACCATTCCGACAATTTCTTCCTTGCCAACTTTTTGGCTGCGACCAATGGTGTCCTCGTGAGGACTGTTGTTGAGAAGCGCGTAAGCCACCAGATCTTTGCGGCCGATTAACATGCCGGCACATTGTGGTCCGCGAATGGCTTTGCCTCCGCTGAACGTAACGAGGTCATAGCCCATGTTGGCGTAGTCCCAAAGATGCGAGACGGGAGGCGTATCTGCTGCGGCATCGTTCATGCACGGAACTTTGTACTCTTTCGCCAGTTTTACCCACTCATCCACTTTGATCTGGCCCTGGGAATTGGCAAAGTTGCTGAAGTGCATCATCGCGGTGCGTGGGCTGATCGCCTGGCGCAGATCATCCCGGGTTTCGACGTCAATGAGTTTCACGCCGGTGGTGCGCAGCTGGTGATCGAAGGGATTGCGATGCGACTTCTGGATAATTACCTCGGACTTCATTCCAGTTAGATCCGGTATCTGCCGGATGAAGGCTTCATTGTCGCCGGTGAGAATGCCGGCGAGTCCCGACTGCATCGCTGCAGCGGCGCCAGAGGTAACCAGAGCGGTGTATCCCTCCGGCAATTTGAGCATTTCAGCAATTCGTTTCCCGGCAGCTACTTCCAGCTCCGGCATTCTGACAAAGTGGCGTCCCGCCTGAGCCATGACGGCTTCCAGTTCGGGGCGAATCACCGAGCCACCCAACATGGTCATGGTTCCCTGACAGTTGATGACGGTCGTGACTCCCAGTTCCTCGTAAGGATTGCCCGACTTCCCGAAGCCACTACTGCCGGTGGCACTTTTCGAGGCAAACAATTTTCGGGGCGCCAGTACAGAACCGGCAATCACTCCCAGACTGCCCAGAAAACTTCGACGATTCCATTTCGAACCGAGTCGCATGACGGATGCTCCTTCGCGCACGTTGCGGTTTTTACTTGCGGACGACTGCCGCGATGCAGTTAATTTCGATCATCGACTTACCTGGCAGCGCTGCCACTGCCACGGTAGTTCGCGCCGGACCGCCGTTTGGGAAATACGTCTTGAATATCTGGTTCATAGGCTCATAGTAGGCGAGGTCGGCAAGATAGACGGTGAGCTGCAGAATGCTATCCATGGTTCCACCGCCGGTTTGGACTAGCTCTTTTACGTTCTCCATTACCTTGGTGGTGTGGGTTTCGATGTCATCCTTCGACACCGGGCCGTTTGAATTGGCTCCCTGGCCGGCAATATAAATCAGGCCGTTATGGATGATCAGAGGAGTGATCATTTGCTTTCCGTCTGCTGGCTTGCCGTCGCGATTTAATTTGCGCACGTCCGAGTCCTTAGACTTCTTCGCCAGGGCCGTGCCCGTCATCAAGCTCCCCACACCGATGGCAGAGGCCATCGCTGCCAGGCTGCCCATCAGTTTTCTGCGGCCGAACATCTTCGAGGTCATAGTCAATCCCCTTTCTTCGTTTTCAAAATTGCAAAACTCTTACGGTAAGGCAAAGCTGAAAATATCGCTCCCCGCGGCGATGGCAACGTATTGCTTGCCATTGATCGCGTAGCTCATTGGCGACGCATCGATACTCTGACCCGTATTGAAATGCCACAGCGGCTTGCCGCTTTGCGCCTCCACAGCCTCAAAGGAATGAGCGTCGTCTGCGAAGAAAACCACACCGCCCGCCGTGGTCATGGTTCCACCGGACGAGAATCCCGTACTCACCTGCGGGTACTTCCAGGCAAAAGTTTCGGTATTGAAGTCATAGGCCAGAAGAAGTTTTTGCGGATGCTCTCCCGGATCGTGTTTGACGCCGGTCGAGTAGTACGTCTGTCCTTCGACAAATTCCTGTGGTTTCCGGAAGAACGTGCCGCAATCTTCGAGCACTTTGAAATAGAAAAGATGGGTCAACTCGCTGTACGACGGAGCATACCAGTTGGTCGCTCCGGCGAAACCTGGACAAATTCGCGTGCCTTCGGCGGTTGGCTGAACGCCGGTGCGGATGGGACGTCCTTGCGCGTCGATCCCTTTTGCCCAATTCAGTTTTTCGGCGAAACGAACCGCGGATAGGAATTTTCCGTTGGTCCGGTCCAGAATGTAGATGAAACCATTTCGATTGGCTTCGACCAATAATTTCCTGGCCTCACCCTTGTAAATTGCATCGATCAGCACGGCTGTTTCGGTTGCGTCATAGTCAAACAAATCGTGCGGCGTAAACTGGAAATACCATTTAAGTTTGCCGGTATCAGGATCCAAGGCCAGTACGCAGTCTGTGTAGAGATCGTCTCCAGGCCTGACCGCGCCATCGAAATCTGGAGCGGGATTGCTTGTGCCCCAAAAGAGTGTGTTTAACTCTGGATCATAGGTCCCCGGCATCCATGTCGTGCCCCCGCCGCGCAAATACATCTTCCCCGGCCAGCTCGAAGATCCAAATTCACCCGGGCCCGGAATAGTCCAGGAACGCCACGCCTCTTTTCCGGTAAGCGCGTCGTAAGCGGCAACGAAGCCACGCACTCCGTCATCCCCACCCGACGTTCCTACGATCACTTTGTCCTTAACCACGAGCGGCGCACTGGTGGCGCCATAATTTCTATTTCCAGTCGCGTAAGCAACGTCCCAGAGCAAGTGGCCGGAACGGACATCGAGACAGAGCAGATGCGCGTTATCGGTCAGCATGTAGACCCGAGTGTGCCACAGACCCACGCCTCGATTGAGGTGCCTGGAAGCATCGTCGATTAGTCCCTCAGTATCGGGACGTTCGTAGTGCCAGGCCGTGCGTCCCGTGCGTGCATCCAGCGCAAAGGCATGATTGGCCGCGGTGACCAGCATCAGTCCATTCACGACTACCGGCGTCACTTCGAGGCGGTTCGAATTATCCGCGTGGAAAACCCATTGAGTGCGAAGCTGATTCGCATTGTTTACGTTGATTTCTGCGAGGCTGCTGTAACGGCGTCCGGTGTAGTCGCCATTGTAGGAAGGCCAATTGGCGGCAGGCGGTTGTGCGACAAGATGCTCTGGAAGAACGTCGATGGCAGCGGAAATAGGGGCATTGAGTTTCTCATCGGCAAATGCCAATGCGGCCCAGCAACCGCAAAACGCGATCAGCGCCGTGGTTCTGAAGCTAAAATGCATGTTGAACCTGATCAGCTTGCCAACTGCACTTTCACTCGCGGCATGCTTGTCGCCGAAGACTGTGTTCCCCTTGGTCGATGTTTTGGGGGGAAGACGTGATCGTTCCCCGAGCTAGAGGCTTGATATCCCATCTCTTTCGAAATACGTTTGCTGACAGCTTGAATAAGTGGAGCGAGTTGCCTAAGCCGAGTAACCGACATCCGTACGGCTGGTCCGGTTATGCTCACACTGGCATTCACGGCACCGGTGTGATCCCAGATGGGCGCTGCAATACAACGGATATGCGGCTCGTTTTCCTCGAGGTCGCAAGCGTATCCGTTCTTCCGAACCTTTTGTAAGTGGGTTTGCAGTTCCTGGAGATTTCCGATCGAGTTCTCCGTCAGCCTTCTGAATTCAAGTTGTGGCAGGATCGCGGACAGTTCGTCTGGCGGCATATAGGCGAGCATCACTTTGCCGACCCCGGTACAGTGCAAGGGAACGGCCGCACCAATTCGCGAATAGATTCG
>Ga0209689_1001462_pt1 | contig 17672 bp, 16 predicted proteins | sample GraSoiAngelo_149_FD_187119 | JGI IMG/M metagenome (GOLD analysis project Ga0209689, IMG submission 187119) | Grasslands soil microbial communities from the Angelo Coastal Reserve, California, USA - 14_1009_09_30cm (SPAdes) (version 2) | ecosystem: Environmental > Terrestrial > Soil > Grasslands ... | reverse complement strand
AGTTGGATCGCCCTCCGTGGTCGCTGCGCAAACTGCGGCAGCAAAATCGCCTTTCGCTATTTTGCGGTGGAACTGCTTACGGCGCTTCTTTTCCTCGCGATCTGGCAGGCCTTCGCCTGGCAAGTGGCGATCGCATACTGGATTTTTGTCTCGTTGCTTATCGTCGGGACATTTATCGATTTTGAGCATTTCATTATTCCAGACCGTGTGACGATCGGCGGGATCGTCGCGGGCGTCGTTTGCAGTGTGACGGTGCCAGCTTTGATGGAAACGGATTCACGGATTGCCGCGGGCGTTCGCTCCATGCTCGCGGCGGCATTGGGCTACGTGATCCTGTTGATTGTTCTGGAAGCAGGCAAAATCGCCTTTGGGAGGAAGAAAATTCGTTTCGACACGCCGACGCCGTTCACGTGGACAAAACGCGAAGACGATGCGGATTTCGTGGTCGGAAGCGAACAGAGTTTGTGGAGCGACCATTTCGCCCGGGAGAAGGATCGACTCTTGCTTCAATGCGGCGAGGTGAAGATCGACAATCACACCTATGCCGGAGTGACCTTGGATTTTCATTACGACCGCGTCACCGTGGAGGGCACTGAGTTTCTGCTTGATCATGTAAACGAAATTTCGGGTGTCGCATACGAGCTGCTGATTCCTCGGGAGGCGATGGGACGCGGCGATTTGAAATTTCTTGGCGCGATCGGCGCATTTCTTGGGTGGCGCGCCGTGTTATTCAGTCTTTTTGCAGGATCGCTTCTTGGATCGATCATCGGTTTGATCACACTGATCGCAGGCAGGCGCATGTGGTCGGCAAAGTTGCCGTTCGGGCCTTATCTGGCGTTCGGCGCGATAAGCTGGATGTTTTTTGGCGATCTTTTTCTGCGTTGGTATGCCGGACTGCTCAGTCCGTAATGACCAGGAACATAGGGCCGCTAGAAGTCTATGTTCCGACTTCGAAGGCTTCCGTTCGAGCCGCTGCCGAAGCTTTACTTTCTGGAACGGTCGCTCGTGTAGCCAACATCAGTCTTAGATTGATGAATTCACATTTCCACCAACGCCGCAGCCCCCGCCAAATTTGCTTGCGCAGCCGCGCATCCGGAACAAATCCATCGTAAAGCTCGCACCAGCCGGTATTTCTTCTGCCGTAGTATCCGGTTGTCCACCGCCGCTTCGCCAAAGCCACAAGACGGCGATTGTAAAACGACATCACGTTCGCGGCGATTCTGCCCCCGATCCCATTGAACGGCAGGTTAAGAAATTCGCACTCTGGGTCACGATACGCTGCCGTGACCAAACCGATATAATAGCTGCTCACATCAAGAAGGAGCGCAGCCGACATCAGCTCGGCGTCTCCCATGTAGTAGTATTTGTCTTTGTACAAACTTTCGAACCAGTAACGATAGGTGATCAGATATTGCTGGTTGTAATGACGAAGCCGGTCAGCCACATCTTCGCCCGCTAAACTGCGCGCCAGTAAATCGGCGACGTAGTACGACGTGTAAGAACAAAAATCGAGACCCGGACTGTAAAGCGGATCGATGAAGCCGGCTGCGTCACCCACCGCGGCCCAGCCGTCATCGCAAACCTTTTCACTGTGATATGGCAACATCGACAAGGCATGCACGTCCCCCTCGATCACGCGTGCACCGCCGAAAATTTCGCGACCGACCGGATTGCTAAGAATGTGCGCATGGAGCCGTTGAGCCAGGCTCGATCCTTCTGGAAATTTGAAAATGCGGCTGTCATATACGATGCCCGCGCTCACGTCGCCGCCTCGAAGAGGAATGATCCAAACCCACCAGCCGCGACCAAACAGATGATTGGTGGCCCATTCACGTCCGACGCGACAACGATTTGCGTAATCGGGAAAGCGTTCTCGCCATTCATAGCTGTCCCATTGCTTGACGCCGGTGAATCGCGCCCAAACCGCGTTGACGGGATGCTCCGTGTTCTGGCGAAAATGCCCGAGCTTCCGGGCAAGCATGGCCGCGCGGCCTGTAGCATCGACAATCCAACGGCAAGTAGTAGTGCGTTCGCCAAGATCGACAAAAACGCTCACTCTTTGTCCGTTGCCATTGTCCAGCTCGCAGTTTGTTAATTTGGCCGGACGCCACAGCTCGCAGCCTGCTTGCACCGCGAGTTCGAGCATGTGTGAATCAAGTTTTGCCCGGTCCACTTGAAAACCCGGCAACCGGCTGTGGTAGCGCGTACCGACCTCGACGCAATCGTCAAAGGGCTGGTCGGGCCGGTCCGAAAACCATAAACGCAATCCCTGTTTTGCGAGTTGATGATGACCGAGATAATGGGTCAGACCCAAAATGCGTGTCATGTAACAACTGCTCACCTCGGTGGTCGATTCGCCCACCTTGCGATCGAACTCGATAGTTTTTTCAATCACGAGAATGCGCGCTTCGGGCCGTTTGCGTTTGAGCATGAGCGCGGTCGCGGCGCCGGAAAACGCGCCGCCGATGATTACGACGTCGTATTCGAAATTCATCGCAACCAGGAAAGTGCACGCTGCGGGTCGTAAACGCAATCCGTTCTGGGAGGGCTATTGAATTTTGGACGTTGGACGTTGGACGTTGGACGTTGACCGCGTGATTTTCACAAACGCGCGTTTGATTTTCCCGGACGGAATTCGCGAGGGCCTGGAGATCGTAGCGGAGCAAGGAAAAATTGCGGAGATCCGGCAACAAACGAAAACAGCCGCAAATGATGTTATCGATCTTGGTGGCAACTATCTTGCGCCCGGGTTTGTCGATCTCCATGTACACGGAGCAATTGGCCGCGACACGATGGAGGCTTCGGCGGAAGCATTTCGCGCTATCTGCGATTTCCACGCGCGTGGCGGCACTACCTCGCTCCTGCTCACAACGGCGACAGCGCCATTGAATAACATCCTCGGCGTTCTCAATGCAGTTCGCGATTGCATTCGTCGGCGCGCTGGGCCGTCGCTCCCTGCCATCGAACAGATTGCCGGCGTTCATATCGAAGGGCCGTTTATTTCAAAAGCTAAATGCGGCGCGCAACGCGGGGAATTTATTCAAGATCCGTCGCCGGTCGCGGTGCGGCAGTTGGTCGAACACGCGGATGTAATCAAACGCGTGACGATCGCGCCCGAGTTGTCGGGAGCGCTCGAGGCAATGGAAAATTTTCACACGCGCAAGATCAGCGTGAGCGGCGGGCATAGCGATGCGTGGGATGAAGACGCCCGGGCCGCATTCGACCACGGGATGCGCAGTGTGACGCACACATTTAATTGCATGTCATCAGCGCGCCGCCGCGGAGTCTATCGCGTTGGCGGCTTGCTCGAGTTTGCCCTGAGCGAACCGCAGATCAGTTGCGAACTGATTGCGGACGGCCACCACGTTTCCGCGACGTTGATGAAAATGTTGTACCGCGCGAAGGGCGCGGGCGGCATTTGTCTCGTGACCGATGCAACTGCCGGTGCGGGGTTGCTGAATGGATCTCGATTTTCGCTTTTCGGCACAGATTGCGTTGTGGAAGGTGGCGTTTGTTTGCTCGCCGACCGTTCAGCGCTGGCAGGCAGCGCTTCGCGCATGATCGATCTTATCCGGACGAGCGTCCACGATGTCGATCTACCGCTGCACGAGGCGATCACGATGGCGACAGAAAATCCCGCGCGCGCAATTGGTCTGGAAACGAAAGGCCGACTAGCCGTCGGCACTGACGCGGATTTCGTCGTTCTCTCTTCAGATTTGCAAATCTTGCGGACGTTCACCGGCGGCGAGGAAATTTGGTCTGAGTAACCACGAATCCGACCGCTGGCGGACCAATGAACACCAATTATTCGCGTCGATTCGTTTCCATTTGTGGTTGCAAACTGGATGGCCTCTAAGACGGCTAAAGCGACATCAGGAATTCCGCGATATCGAGCGAGGCGCGTGGTTGGCTCAAACGGCTGATGTTCGCTGCCCATTCGTGCCATTGTTTTGCGCCGTCGGCAAAGGCGCGCTGAACTTGGGCGGCTACCTCGGCAGGCGAATGCGCGATCACGCCCGAATTCGTCTCAACGATGAGCTGGGCATTGCCTTCCTCTTGACCGGCGACGACGTGATTAATGATCATTGGACAACCGGCAGCGATCGTTTCCTGCACCGTCGCGCCTCCGGCTTTTCCGATGAGCAAATGACTGGCCTGTAGAATGCACGGAAGTTCGGTGGTCCAGCCGAGGACATTGACGTTGCGATCGGCTGCCGCCGTTTCGATGGCCGGCCGGAGTCTATCGGCTCGGCCAATAGTCACCGTGAGATCGACGCCAAGATCGGCAAGCCGTTGCACGAGCTCGGGCGCGCCACGGGTTGCCGCGTGGATCATGTAGAGGACTCGGCGTTTGGAATTGCCCGAAGGGAGTTGTCGATCTTGTGTGGAATCGGCAAACTTCGGACTAACGGGAAATCCGAATATTCTAATTTTTTGTGGCGGCACTCCCCCGGCCCGCAAAACCGCGGCGCTTTGCTCGTTTGGAACAAGGAAATAATCGGCGATGCAGCGATACCAAATTTTGTTGACGGTGATCGAGTCGGTTACGACGACGACGCTTTTGCAGAGTCTGTCCGGTCCTAAAATCTGCTGAAGCAGGTACGGATAAGCGGGGAAAGAGGAAGCGACTAGGTCTGGTTGAAAGCGGTCGAGCAAAGCAGCGAAGTCTTCCTTGAGCCGGGAGAATCGCCGGAAATTTTTATCATAATCCTTATTGCGATCGATCCATCGGTAAACGCTTCCCCAAATACGCGGCGCAAAATCAACCACCCAAAGATAACTTCTCCGGACCAGCTCGTTGATCAGGGGGTAGGTTTCGGCGAAAAGATCGTGCAATTCGACCTCGGTGTGCTCCGAGGCGACCCGCGCCAGTCCATCACGCACTCCGCGGGCAGCGCTATTGTGACCCTCTCCAAAACCGGCGGTGAGGATCAGGATTCTTTTTTTCACAACTCGTTAGGCGATGCGGGCGAAACTGATGTGAACACAGCGGACGGAAGTTTAATGGATATTTGTGTCCGGCAAAGTAAACTCTCGGTCGGAGATGAAATATCTCGGATTTGTCTGGCGAGTGTTGCGCCGCCTGGTTTGGGAAACCGCCACCGATACTACCACCGGCTTGGCCGCGCAGATGGCCTATCTGCTCCTTTTCGCTCTCGCGCCCGGTCTGCTTTTTCTCTGGCATCTACTCGGTCTCTTCGGCACCGATCCAACGAAACTGCATCAAATGTTTCTTATCTTGCAAAGCTTCATGCCGCCCGACCCAAAGGTGCAGGATATTCTCGACACCGCGGTCGCCAGCGTGGTCGTGACAGGCTCGAGCGGGATGCTCGCGAACGCCGGCATCATTCTCGGGATCTATTTCGGCACCGTCTTTATCGCGACGATCTCCCGCGCCCTGAGCCAAACGCACGGCGTGCGCGAAGATCGAAATTGGTGGTCGAAATACATCATCTCGTTTTTCATGCTCTTTTGGTTTGGCATCGTCATCCTGTTTTGTTTTAACGCGATAGTATTCGGCGAAAAACTCGCCGGCATCGCAGAAGTCAATTTTCAGCTCGCGATCCCGCTGCAAACGTGGATCGGAGCGCTCAATTTGCCCTTCATTGCGCTGGCGCTGATCGGTCTCGCGCTGGCCGTGTATCTCCTGACACCGGAAAATTATCTCACAATCCGCCAGGCGTTGCCGGGCGGGATTTTCTTTTCGATCGGTTGGATCATCGCGACCAAGCTCTTTCAGCTTTATGTGGCAAGGTATGACCGCTACAACCCGACTTATCTCGCGCTGGCGTCCATTATCGTCCTGCTAACCTGGATGTATCTGACCTGTTTGCTCTTGCTCCTCGGCGGCAAATTAAACGCAATTCTTCGTCGCGAACGCGAAAGGATGCGCGAAGCCGCGCCGCGGGCGCCTGCTCCTGCCGCGCGTGCAGCCTGACTTCGGACCGCGACGATTTTCGCCAGATCCAAGAAGTTAAAAAGTTGAAAGTGTTACAACGTTAAAAGAGTTCGCCCTTTGTAACCGTTGTAATTTTTTTAACGAATCACGAGAGGAAGCTTCAGGGTTGATCACGTTTCGCACTCTGATACGCTCCGCTGCAGTGGTGCGCTTTCGCCTTTGGCTCGCAACCGCACTCGCGCTCGGCGCGATCGCCGGCAGTCTCGTTCGCGCCCAAGTCAGTGATAACGAAAAAAGCCAGCGCGACGAATCTGAGACGGGACAAAACGAAACACAGGCTGCCTCATCTCCCGCACCAAAGAAGTCGCCGAGCCCGGTTGGGAAAGCTAAAGCGGCAGCAAACAAGTCGAAGAAGAAAAAAGGTGCTTCCGCGACACCAGAGGAATCATCGCCTCCGATTCGGAAGGCGAAGCGAGCAACAGAGGAGTCGATGGAAAAGAGCGGCACCTCTGCCACAGCAAAAGAATCACCCAGCCCAATCCCGAAAACGTCCGGGACAGATAACTCGGCGAACGAAACCGGCCCCTCGCCATTAGCAGGCGAATCGCCGCGTCCTCCTAAATCAAATTTGGCGAAAAAATCCGGTGAGAAAGAAGAGGCGGCCCCAAAGCCAAAGCCTAGCGAAACGCCCGAACCGACTGCCGCTTCAAAGAAATCGAAAAAATCTGCGAGCCCGACGCCAAAGCCGAAATCAGCGAAGAAAAAAACGCGAAAGAAAAAAGAGCCCTCAGAACACAAGAAAGCGGCGAAAGGGAAAGGAACTGCGAAAGAAGAAGAGACGCCGAAGCCGGAAAAAACTCCGACCCCACCTCCGGTAGAAAATACCGCCCGGTCCGAGAGCCCAACCCCATCGCCGCCGCACGCGGTTGCCGTGCCGGCGCCGACAGCATCGCCACCGTCCAAAATTCCACGCGGTGGTCCTGTGGAGGAGCGAGCACAGGTTGTTATCGAAAAATCCGGCGTTGAGGAGGAGCAGGGTCTGGAGCCTGCGCCATCCCCGCCACCGCGCAGAGGTTTTTGGCCGTGGTCCAGGAGCCGTTCCACCGCAACTCGCTATCTCACAAGGTCGGTGATCGAAGCGATCCGTCGTGCGCCAGTGAAACGAAGGCGCTGGCAATTTATTGTCGTACATAATAGCGGGACACGGCAGGGGAATGCGCGCGCCTTCGATTATTATCATCGGCATGTCCGCCGAATGCAGAATGGCCTAGCCTATCATTTTGTGATCGGCAACGGAACATCGAGCGGTAACGGCCAAATCGAAGTAGGGGATCGCTGGCGCCGTCAAATCAACGGCGGCCACGTGCACAGCGATTACCTGAACAACATCTCGCTCGGCATCTGTCTGGTGGGCGACTTCAATCGCAGCCAGCCGACGCGCGCTCAGCTCGATTCGTGCGAAGAACTCATCCGCTACCTGCGAGAACGCTGCGGCAAGACGGACAGGGGCGCCATTCCTGTGCGGCCACATCGCGAAATGAATCCGCCGCGCTGGGCTACTGATTGCCCAGGGGACGATTTTCCGTATTCCTGGTTTCGTCGGTTTTAGCGGCGAGGATAGATTGAAGCGTTGGAGCGAACGAGGACAGCTACTGAAATCCCTTGCGTTCTGCGACCATCAAATTGGCTTCCTTGTAGTTCCAGCGATAACCGAACCCGAAGTCAAGGGGCGGCGGATTGCTTTGCGCGAAGAGCTCTTGCAGTTTGGGCTGGTAATGTTGTTTGAAGAGCTCGATCGGGCCAAGGTAATTGCCGAACAAGCGTAGATTCCATTTGGCTGGGTCAAAGTAAGCCAGCGGAATTCCCGAGTCGTCCTGCACAATCCTATTACTGTGCGCGAGAATGAAATTGCGGATCGTGTTGAAGCCATTCTCGAACATCAGATACGACGACGACTTGAGGAAACTCGAGCCGGCGCCCAATCGGTCGCAAAATTTCAAGAAACCCGGAGTGGATTTGATTCCGCCGTCCGAGATATCAGTGGTGAAATAGTACAGCGTTTGTGAGTTACCCGTTTGGTTGTCGGTATAATTGATCCGCACCCCTGGGATGCTGCCGCCTTTTTTTCCGGGCGCGCCCTCCTGAAAGGCGCCGTTACTGCTGAGAGAACCAAACGTCACCCTGCTGATCGATTTATCAGCGCGCGCGATGAAAACGTAAAGGATCGGCAACACGCCATTGAGGTTCTGCTGTTGCAGATCGACCTTCATGTCTTTGGTGATGAAGTAGGTGGTGGAGAGCGAGGACTTCATCGCGTTCTCCAGATTGCCGAGCGCGCCGGAGAGGTTGACGATGCGCAGCGGATCCGGCGGCGGCCCCATCGATTCCTTCCCGCAAAGAACGTAAACGGAAGCCCTCGGAAAAAATTGATCGACATAAAGGAAATCAGGACCGCTGAACATGTAAAACGCGACCGGAACTGATTGTGTTGTTTCCGGAAGGTAGGTTTCCTCCCATGCGTGCAGTTTTTGGAGTTCGCGCAGATTGAGTTTTGAGAACTCTTTCTCAAAGAATGCGGAATGTTCCTGCCACGCCGGATCGCGCATGAGCGGCGCTAGCGGAGAATCTTGCGGCACCGGCATTCCGGCAAGGAAGTGCGCGATATCGTTAGGGCCGGAAGTCACAGCAACCGCACGAGGCGCGATCTCTGGATTCTCTTGTGCGGGAACGCTGAGCGCGGTTGCCAGAATCAACAATACAACCTTCCCCGCGGTTTTCCCGAAAGATTGCTTTTTCATGCCGAGCGATTGAGGCGTTTTCCTGCGCAAAAGTAGAGTAGCAGACCAACGATTGCGGTCGCGAGTCCGGCCAGCGATTCGGTGGTCTTCCAACGCAGGAGATAAAACATCATCCAAAGAGTGATGACGGCGAAGATGATCGGGGGCAGCGGGTAAGCCCACAGCCGATAAGGCCTGGCGATTTCCGGACGCGTCGCGCGCAGCACGATCACGCCCAGCACAGTGAACAGCGAACAGAGCAACAGACTAAATTGGGTGTATTGCACCACGCTTTCAAAGCTGCTCGTGAACAAAAGCAAATTGACGATGAGCAACTGCAGCACCATGGCGTTGGTGGGAATGCCATGAGGATTCTTGCGGCCGAGCAGTCGCAGCAACCAATGATCTTCGCCCATCGACATGCTGACCCGCGGCCCGATCCACGTCATTGAGCTGATTGCGGAAATCAAACCGAGACAAATGACCGCGCCGGCAACTCGGCCGCCGTTTGATCCAAAAATATGTTTGCCTGCGATCAACGCCACTTCGAGTTGGCCTTTCAATTCTTGGGCGGGTGTGGCGGCGAGGAAGACAGAGTTGAGCAGCACGTAAATCACGATCACCAGGCCCGTGCCGACAAGCAATGAGCGCGGCACGTTTGTTGCCGGCTGCTTAATTTCGCCTGTGATATAAGCCGCTGCGTTCCAGCCCGAGTAAGAATACATCACGTAAACCAGCGCTACTGCAAACGGCGCGCCGAAGATCGACATCGTGTCGCCGGACGCGGGCAAAAAGTCGATCGGTTGCTTCGGTTGGACGAAGAAGCCGGCGGCGATTAGCGCGCCGACTAGGAGCAACTTTATGAGTGTGGAAAGATTTTGGAACGCGCTGCCCACTCGCAAGTTTTTGAGATGAAAAAGCGCGACCAGCCAAACGACCGCAAATGAGAGGAGGACCGGTGAACCAAAGTCGAGGACGCCGTGCAAGTATCTGCCAAAGGCCATCGCCGCGAGCGCGATCGGCGCGGCAAACCCGACCGTAGCGGAAACAAATCCGGCCATGAAGCCGAGCGCCGGGTGATAAATCTGCGACAGAAAATGATATTCGCCTCCAGAACGCGGCAGCGCGGCGCTGAGTTCCCCATAGCAAAGCGCGCCGCAAAGCGCCGCGATGCCGCCGACGACCCAGAGCATGAGCAGCGCAAAGCCAGATTGAATATCTGCCAGCTGAAAACCGAGGCTCGTGAAGATGCCCGTTCCGATGATATTGGCAATAACAATAGAGCACGCCGTGACAAAACCGATCGTGCGCGGTGGTGTGCGCGCTTTTAGTGAACGACGTTGAGCGATGGTGGTCATGGTTGGATCGACAATCCCGAAATTATCGGGACTCGCGAATTCTTTTGGAGTTGCATTCGAGTGCATGATTAGCAAATGGGCTCACGCCGGTATGGCCTCTGCGCAGGCAGTTCGCTGCTGACTTAAATGGGGCCCCGGGTCACATGTTGAAATTTTGATGAGTTGTCAGGAGCGATTCCCGGCATGACTTTGAAAGCGGCATGAACCCACATCCCAAGCTCTCCATCGAAACGGCTACCCAACTCGCGGTCTTTCTTGCAAATCGTCCCGGGGCGCTCGCGCGCGTGTGTGAAGCGCTGGCTAACGCCGAAATTAACATCCACGCGCTCGCGACTTCCGACACGGTCGATCACTCTGTCGTGCGCATGGTGGTCAGCGATCCAACCAAAGCGCTCATGCTTTTGGGCGAAGCCGGCGTGCTAGCGCTGGAGACCGAGGTGCTTATGATCGAAACGGCGAGCGAGCCCGGTGTGCTCGCCAAGATCGCAGAGCGCCTCGCGGAGGCAGAGATCAATATCGAATACGCCTATCTCGCGGGCGGCCGGGGGTCTGAGAAAGGGCTGATCGTTCTGCGCCCGTCCGATGTCGAAAAAGCGCAAGGCGTACTGCGCGATCTGTAGCGCGTGCTCTGATTAACATCGGGCTAAAGCCTCGGCGCAAACGATTGCTAGTAGAGCCACGGAATCAATCGCTTCGTGCGGCGCATATAGGCGCGATAATCTTCGCCGAGTGCGTCTGTGAGCGCGCTCTCTTCGATTCGGATGCGCCAGAGGAATGCGCCGATGATCGGCACAGTCAGAAACAAGATCGTTAGCCAGTTGCCAAAACAAAGTCCCAACCCGACAAAGGCGAGAAGCGCGCCGGCGTACGTAGGATGTCGGATGTAGCTGTACGGGCCGGAATCTACCAGCTTGTGTTCGGCTGAGATCGACACATCAATCGTAAAGTAGCGGCCGAGATAACCGATCGAATACCAACGCAAAGCCAGGCCGCCCAGGAACAAGATGAAGCCAAAAAAGTAAAATCCGCGCGGATATGGGAGGGTTGCGCTCGGGTAAAGCCAGATCATTTGAATCCCGAGCCAAAGGCTCACAATAATAACGGCCCAGAGCAAAAAAAGTGAGCGGCGGTCCCGGGAAACAGCCTGCGTCCGCGAGTGCCGAGTGAAAGCGAGATAAAGCTCCGAAAGACCGTAAATCGCGCCCAGCACCAATGGATTAGGCAATCGCATCAGGAGTTATTTCGGAAGGATATGTCCCATCTGTAATGATTCTGCGGCTCAGGCTGTACATCGACAAGCCGAAAGCGCGCAGGTCGAATTGACTTATGGGCGAATCTCGATTGTCGTGCCGTCCGGTGTGATCCGCCAGAGCTCTTCGATTTCTTCGTCGGTAAGCGCGATGCAACCGGCAGTCCAATCGTTCCGACGATAAAATGCGCCCATCCAGCCGAGTCCATTTCGGATTCCGTGGATCATGATGTCAAAACCGGCCGAGACGCCGCGCTCTGCAGCGCGTGTGTTATCATCATTAGACGGATAGGAAATATGCAGCGCAAGATGAAAGCTGCTTTGCGCATTCCGACTGTCGATCTTGTAAATACCTTCCGGCGTTTTCATGTCGCCCTCCTTTTCCTTCGGCCCGATGGGGCTGCGGCCCAGCGCAACGCGATAACTCTTGAGCCGCCTGCCGTCGCGAAAGATCGACAATTTCCTTGCCGCTTTTTCGACGACGACCCGATCGATCATCGTTCCGGAGGGGAGGGGATGCCAATTGTGGTGCGCGTAGAAGTAAACAGCCAGCGCGAGCGCACAGATGATAACAGACAGCAGAGTGATCTTGCGAATCACATCGTGAGCCTTTGACGGCTTAGCTAAAAACGCAAACGAGCAGACCTGAACGGTCGCTCGGAAATTAGCCGGTGGCGCAAGCCACCGGTGACATATAGTGACGAAACGCCAGCCCGGCAGGGGCATTGGACTAAAGGCAGGATCGTATTTGACGTCACCTTCGTGATTGCCAATGCGCGTTCCGTATTGCATAGATGCGCGCGCTTATGACTCCGGTAAAAGCTTGGCTCGGTTATCCATATCCGCTAGGCGCCACGTGGATGGGCAACGGCGTGAACTTTGCCCTTTTTTCGGAAACTGCCGCTTCGGTTGAGCTTTGCTTGTTCGACGATATTGAGGCCACCGAAGAAAACATTCGCATTCCTGTCACTGAACACACCGACCAGGTCTGGCATGTGTTTTTGCCCGATGTGCGGCCAGGACAACTGTACGGTTATCGTGTTTCCGGCCCGTACGATCCGGAGCGGGGCTTGCGATTCAACAGCTCGAAGCTCCTTCTCGATCCGTACGCGAAAGCGATCGCTGGGGAAGTGACCTGGGCCGATGAGATGTTCGGTTACGTTGTCGGAAGCGAAGACGAAGATTTGACTCAAGATTTTCGCGACGACGCGTGGGGAGTGGCAAAGTCAGTCGTAATCGATAGCGCTTTCGACTGGCACGACGACAAATTGCTTCGCATCCCGTTGCACCGCTCTGTGATCTACGAGGTGCACGTGAAGGGCTTCAGCAAACTTTGGCATGACTTACCTGAGGAATTGCGCGGGACGTACGCGGCCCTCGGGAGCGCGGCAGCCATCGGCTATTTCAAAAAGCTCGGCGTGACCGCAGTCGAGCTATTGCCGGTGCACGCGCACATTGACGATAAAGTTTTGATCGATCACGGTCTGACGAATTATTGGGGGTACAACACGATCGGATTTTTTGCGCCGCACGCACAGTACTCGGGAAGCGGACAACTCGGCGAACAAGTCATCGAGTTCAAATCGATGGTACGCAATCTCCATGCGGCGGGTATCGAAGTGATCCTCGATGTAGTTTACAATCATACTGCGGAGGGAAATCATCTTGGCCCCACGCTGTGCTTCCGCGGGATCGACAATCTCGCGTACTACCGGTTGCAACTGGATAATCCGCGTTTCTATCTGGATTTCACCGGTACTGGGAACACGTTTAACGTGTTGCATTCTCGCGCGCTTCAGCTCGTGATGGACAGCTTGCGCTATTGGGTTCTCGAAATGCACGTGGATGGATTTCGGTTTGATCTGGCTTCCACCCTGGCGCGCGATCATGCGGGTGTGAACAAGCTGCACGCCTTCTTCGAAATCATTCATCAGGACCCAGTCCTTTCGCAGGTGAAGTTAATCGCGGAGCCGTGGGACGTCGGCGAAGGCGGCTATCAAGTGGGAAATTTTCCCGTGCTTTGGGCGGAATGGAACGGCAAATATCGCGACGCGATGCGGAGTTTTTGGAAAGGCGACGAGGGCCGCATTGGCGAGGTGGCTTACAGGCTCACTGGCAGTCCCGATCTTTATCAGCACAATGGGCGGCGTCCCTACGCGAGTATCAATTTTGTCACGGCCCACGATGGATTCACGCTGAACGACCTGGTCAGCTATGACAAAAAGCACAACGAGTTGAACGGCGACGACAACAGGGACGGCGACAACAACAATCAATCTTGGAATTGCGGCGTGGAAGGTCCAACGGATGACCCAAAAATCAACGCGTTGCGCGAGCGCCAGCGCCGGAATTTCCTGATAACACTTTTTCTTTCGCAAGGCGTGCCCATGCTATCCGGCGGAGACGAGTGGGGCCGGACGCAGAACGGCAACAATAACGCTTATTGCCAGGACAACGAGATCAGCTGGTTCAATTGGGAGCGCGATGAAAAACAGAATCAATTTGTTGAGTTCACGCGAAAACTGATTCAGCTGCGGAGGGATCATCCCGTTTTCCGCCGGCCGAAATTCTTTCAGGGCCGACGGATTCGCGGTTCGGAAACGCGCGACGTGATGTGGTTCAATCCCGGCGGCAGCGAGATGAGCGAGGAAGAATGGACATCGCCGTTCGTTCGCTGTCTTGGCATGCTACTGAGCGGCGACACGATGGATGTTCTCAATTTTGAAGGTGAACCAATTCGCGACGACACGTTCCTGTTGCTGATCAACGCGCATTATGAGCCGATCCCGTTTGTTCTCCCGGGACAGGAACATATTGAGTGGCAACTCGTTCTCGACACAATGGATCCCAACGGTTTTTTGATGGAGCCCAGAAAATTTCCTTCCGGCGACGATGTCGATCTTGGCGGCCGCGCCGCGTGTTTGTTCCAGTTGGTAAGTGGTGCGCAGGCTCAAGCTCGCGAGGAATCGTGGAAAAAACGTCACGTCGAGTTTCCTGCGCTCAGCGCAGAAGAAGAACGCGCTCGCGGGAAATAGGAGGGTGCCGTGGAGCTTGTCGCGGATCGAGTGGGTTGGGTAGCGCACGCGTCTCGCGTGTCTGGTTTCGGCGTCGCGCCGAAACGAACTTCTCCCATGCGCCTTCATCTCTTTTACACCCTTTTTTTGCCTAGGAGCCCCGTGGTCAGAAAAGTTCGCGAACCCGAGACGGCTTCGCCAACACGCGAGAGGCGTGCGCTACCCGGAATAGAAATCAGGCAGCGCAATCTTGCCCTGACAAACGAATCGGTTATAGAGTGTGATGTACGCCTTCGGGGCGCGGCCAATCTTTTGGTCAGTGATTCGCCATGACACCAACTTCTCTCATCATCGTCACTGATCGAGGCAGTTTGAAAGCATACCGGGTCGATGAAACGCCAACGCGTGGGCCAAGTTTGCGCCTTGTACAGGCATTCGATTTAACAGATGCGCACGGAAGATTGATCGACAAAGTGACCGACCTTGCTGGGCGATTTCCGGTGGGCGATGGAGCGGGCGGTCGGCACGCCAGTTCGATTGCGGAACGAACCCAGATGGAAACAGAAACTCATCGCCGGATTCAGAAGCAACTGGCCGATCAAATCATAAAAATTGTCTCGCGCGATGGGAAGGAAGGCTGGTCGTTCGCCGCGCCAGCGGAAATTCACGCGGCGATTATCGATTTGTTGCCCGCGGCAGTGCGCGACCGGATTGTTGAACATGTGAAGTCCGATCTCGTCAAAACTGAGCCGTCAAAATTGCCCGCTCATTTTCGCTCGTTGCGGGAACTTTAGGCTGTCCGTGCACGCAACGTTTTTTTATCGCGCGCGGCTGCATCGAAGGTTAACCTCTTATCCAACCAACTATGCAACTGCCTGTTAAGATCACTTATCGGGGTCTGGAAAAATCGGACCAGATCGACAATCTCGTTTTGGATTACGCGGCGCGGCTCGAAAAATTCTGCGACCACATCAACCGCTGCGATGTCGCCATCGAGCAAACCAATCATACTCATCAAAAAGGAAACCCGTTCCGTTGTCGCATCGATGTGACCGTTTCGCGCGGTCACGAACTCGTCGCCGATGAAAAGCAAAAGGACAACGGCACACATCAGCCGCTCAACAAGGTCATCCACGACGCTTTCAAAACGATGGAGCGGGAGTTGTGTCGCGTGGTCGAAAAACAAAGGCGCGAAGTAAAAACACACGCCGACGCCCGTTCGCCGAAATAATTGCGGTCCGGAATACTTTCGGGGCTGGCCGATTAAATGCGACGCTCATAGAGCGCCGCCGCAGAAAGCGGAATCTGCATGCGGGCAGTGCCGATTCCTCCAGGCACAAACTTGCGACAGGAAATCCGGAGCAGAATTGGTCCATTTTCAGTAATTGCTGTGAAAAACCCTTGACCCCGAACGCCCGATTTTTCAAATTCCGGCTTTCATTGTCACACTCCCCTCATGAAAAAATTCTTCGTCTCGATGCTGTTAGTCGCAACCATGGCGCCATTTCGCGTGCAATCACAACAAACCGGCGGCACGCTTGCCGGCTTTCTGACCCGGCAAGGTCTAGCCGGCGCAAAACTGGAGCGGCGTTTCGGCAATCATCTTTTCGTTCCCGTGTCCATTAACAATCGGCGGGCTGCCCTGCTGATCGATACCGGCTCGCCCCACACCGTCATCGACGTTAACAGCGTGAATTCATTTGGCCTGACCGTAGAAAAAACCGACTCAAACGTCGGCGGCTTGTTTGGTCGGAGCTGGGAACGCTACGGCACGAGCAAAGTGAAGAACATCGCCTTGGGCAATTGCACGGTAACAAACGTCCCGGTGGCAATCGCGGACACATCCGACATGAATAGGGGCCGCAGCGGTCCCGCGACCGGATCGCACATCGCGGATTCTCAGAACCTGTCCCATGTCAACGGCGTCCTCGGCGCAAGCGAGATGGTCAAGTTTGGGATGATTATCGATTGCACGCGGCAAATGCTTTACGTTAGCCCAAACGGTCCGAGTTCCGCTGTGAGCCAGGGCATCGCGGGTTTCCTGGCTGGTCGCGGGTTTACGCGAATTCCGATGCGCCTGAATTCCAACCACCACTTCGACGTAGAAGGCGCTCTCAATGGACACGTCACCCGGTTCATCGTCGACACGGGCTCGGGAGCTACACTCATCGACAAGCAAGTCGCGGTTCGATCTGGAACTGGTATGACCGCCCTCACTGGCGTGGCCGCTGGTGGAGCCGGCGGCATGGTCGAAGCAGTAAGTCGCGCGGGCGTGAAAGAGCTGGCGATTGGCGGCTTCAAACTCGCAAATGCCGAAGTGGTAGTAGCTCATCTCTCGGGCGATATTCGGCTGTCGAAGTCCGCGGCGGAATCGAATGCCGGCGTTCTTGGCGAGGAATATCTCTCGTCGAATTTCGCGATCATCGACATGGGCAGCCTGGCGTTGTATCTCCGCCATCCCGACTCGCGCTAAATTTGGGTTCGATTGCTGCTCAAACAATCGGTGAAGCCGGCCGAAGCGCTGGTTTTTGCGAAACGCTGCTGCGGCTTTGGGTTTACTCCCCGCCCACCTGGTCGATACAAAAAAAGCGGCTCCGAAAGCCTTCGCGTGCGTCGGCTTAGATTGGGCGTGCCCAAGTTCCTCTTCCACCTGATCGCATTGATCAAATTGGTGCTGCGACTGCGGTCGCAAGCACGGATAGGAGTACGATCCGCTGGAAATAAAATCCAACGCGCAAAAGGAAGAGGAAGCGCGCTCCAGAGAAAACTTCAACCTTGATTAACAAACCTTATGAACTAGCCACCCACCTACCACACTTGACATCCTACATAGGGGTTAGATGCGTTTTTTGTCTGAAATGCGCGCCTGACGTCAGCGTGATGAAGCACAGCCAAAAGGAAAGCCGGTGGTGTCAGAAAAGAGATAAGCGCGCATACACCGATTACGAAGCGGAGACCTGGATAAACTGCCGCGGGAGACCGCAACTGCTGAAATACGGTGGGCGAGAGGAAGATCGCGAGAGCGGCGAGGATACAGTAAGTCGTAAGAAGAAGAGCCCGGCGCGCCCACTCGCGCGCAGTGTAAAGTGGAAATGCCAGAAATAGGAACACGCAGCCACAAATCAAAGTTATAAGCTCCGGGAGCGTCTGCCCTCGAAGCGAACCCGCCGCCGAAAGCTGGGCCCCGGTTGCAATTGTAACTGCTGCACCGAACGTGCCCGAAGCGACCCCGATGAGCCGCTGCCAAGATAATGTCACACGGGTGGGCTTCAGCATCTAACGAGAAAGAGATAAGCCACGGCAGGGTGCGATGGCAAGCACGCTGAAGTCGTTTCGCAATGGGGCCGTTGGCTTCATCGATTGGTTAGGCTCCGT
>Ga0209689_1001461_pt1 | contig 17675 bp, 17 predicted proteins | sample GraSoiAngelo_149_FD_187119 | JGI IMG/M metagenome (GOLD analysis project Ga0209689, IMG submission 187119) | Grasslands soil microbial communities from the Angelo Coastal Reserve, California, USA - 14_1009_09_30cm (SPAdes) (version 2) | ecosystem: Environmental > Terrestrial > Soil > Grasslands ... | reverse complement strand
CGAATCGAAACGGGCGCTGCCCGAGCTCGTAGACCTCGACAATCGGAGCCATGGCGGCGGGAAACTCGGTCAGTGCGGCCCTGTAGTCGAGATTGAGCCCTGCCAGCCCTGCCTGGAACTGTCCGGCCAGGCGATCGAGCCAGGCGGGATCGGCGCGAAATCCAGCATTGAGCTCGAGCGCGATACCGGGGCGTGGTGTGGCGCTCGCGTCGGTCACGACCGAGAGGCTAAAGGAGTGTGCCGCGGCGCTCAGCCTTGGCTCGCGATAAATCAGGGTCTCGATGTCCTCTGGGTAGATGTTGGTCCCCATCACGCTGATGGTGGCGTCGCGCCGCCTATAGATCCATAGGAAGGGGAGCTGAACCGACTGGACCCAGGGTAGTGGTCCGCGTGGACCGGCGGCGTCGTCCTCGCGGCCGAGCTCTGACAGGTTCGTGCCCAAACCACGGAGGATCGTCGCCACCCGACCGTAGTCGTGGATGCCGCCCTCGTCGTGAACGTTGTAGCGGATACGCGGAGCCAGGGGCCGTGGCGGGGCATGGTCGAAGAGTACCTTCAGCCAGGCGTTTCGCCACGCGCCGAGTCCGCGAGCCAGGGCTTTAAACGCCATCCGCGTCGTTGTGCCGGCTCAGGGCGACCACCTGAATCGGAACGCTCTCAAGCGCCGATGGGTAACGCCCCCGGCCGCCCACCGACGACCGGCTGACTACCCGGCGGTTGCGGACTTTTCCCTGGACGCCTGATACGACCGAAGCTTGCTGACCTTGGGCTGCGCGTTGATGACGATATACGGGTTCGACGGATTGCGCGCCGCATAGTCCTGGTGATAGGTCTCAGCTTCGAAGAAGGCCTCCAGCGGCACGACCTCGGTGACGATCGGCCGGTCGAAGATGTGGGCCTTGTTCAACTGATCGATATAGGCCTCGGCCACCCGCTTCTGCTCATCGTCGGCGTAGAAGATCGCCGAGCGGTACTGCCGGCCCGTATCGGGTCCCTGGCGGTTGAGCTGCGTCGGATCGTGCGCGATGGAGAAAAAGACCCTGAGGATCTGGCCGTAGGTGATCCGGCCCGGGTCGTACACAACCTCGACCGACTCGGCGTGGTTCGTGGTCCCGGTCGACACGGTTTCATAGTCCGCGGTATCGGCGGAACCGCCCGCATACCCGGACTTGACCGTTAAGACCCCGTCGAGGTTCTTGTAAACGGCCTCGACGCACCAGAAACACCCGCCGGCCAGGACCGCATTGCGCTGTCCGGCCCGGTCAGCCAGCGCAGCGTCGACGGCGGGCTCAGGGAATTCCTCGGGTGACACGCGTGCCATCAGTGCATTCTAGGGCGCCTCACGGCGCCGCTCCGCCTGCCAACTCGCTTAGCGTCTGTCCCGGATCTACTACCGTCTGCTGATGAGCCGGGCGCTCGACGCTGCCGCTCGCTGGAGCGACGCCCTTGCGTCGTGGGCGATCCCGGACTGGATCCTCGCCCAGGCCCAGGAGGATCCCTGGGCCCTTCCGGTGGCACTGTTCGAAAATCGGCAAGCCGATCTCACGCCATCGCATCAGCGCGCTCTTGAGGTGGTGGCGGCGGGCAGCACGGTGATCGACGTTGGCGCGGGCCGCTGTGCCATGTCGCTACCGCTCCGCCCGCCCGCCGAACGCATCGTCGCGGTGGATAGCGCGCCGGCAATGCTCGAGAACAGCCCGGCCGACGTCACGATCGTCGGCCGCTGGCCGGAGGTTGCGAATCGGGCGGGTCGGGCAGGCGTGGTGGTCTGTGGCCACGTGCTCTACAACGTCGCCGACCTGGTGCCGTTCATTGCGGCGCTCAATCAGGCGGCGACGCATCGGGTGGTGATCGAAATCACCCGCTCTCATCCGCGGAATCGGCCGCTGGAGCAGATCCTCTGGCGGCACTTTTGGAACCTGGACCGACCGAACGGCCCGGGCTGGCAGGATGCGCTGGCGGTGATCCGCGAAAGCGGTATCGAGCCGAACGTCGAGTTGTGGGAATCGGAGCAGCGCGGCGGCTTCCCGAACCTGGAGGACCTGGTTTCGTGGATGCGCCGCACCGTCTGTCTCGATCGCACTCGCGAAGCCGAGGTCCGCGCCGTCGTCACGCAGCACGTCGCGGAGCGCGATGGACTCTGGCGTTTGTCGACCGAGCCGCGCGCCCTGGCGACCTTCTGGTGGGACGTGTCGAGGTGAGGGTCGGAGGAGGCGCCGCACGCCTCCCCCGACTGTCGTGCTTAGCTCACGGTGAAGTCCGACATCATGCTGCCAACCTGGACGCGATAGGCTCCCGGTGTAGGAGAGCCCGAACCCGAAGGCATAGAGCGGGTTGTAGCCGGATCCCTGTCCCGAGTTGGTGCCGGGCAACTGGTCGAAGAACTTCGGCTCATCGCCAAGCGGCGACGGAGCGCCGGTCTGGAAGTCGCCACCCGGGGCGGCCGCGTCGGATGGCCAGGTCACCGACAATTTGCCGCTGAGATTGATTGCCGAAGATCGCGTCGGCGACGGCCGTCCCCGCCTCGGTGCTCCCCTGGTACGCCATCAGCACGGCGTTCGCACTCTCGGCGGCCCGTCAAACACGAAAAACGCTAGCCCTACTGGCTCAAATAGTCAATAGGTTCAAACATACAATCGGTGATTCGCGTTGCCACATATAGGAATGCTGCTCAGCTCAGCGAGCGGGCAGGCTGGCGCCGAGCAGGTGATACCGGTGCTCGGGCCGGCCGGGCGACCCATACCGCATCACCAGCTCGACGCGTCCCGAATGCACGAGGTGGTCAAGGTAACGCCGGGCGGTCACCCGGCTGAGGCTGGCGAGATCCGCCACCTCGGTGGCGGCAAGGTCACGGCTGGACTCCTGCAGGATCCGCAGCACCAGGTTCAGCGTGGGTCGGGATAACCCCTTGGGCAGCGCCTCGGTGCTCCCCTGGCGAAGGATGTGATAAAGCGTGTCGACGGCATGCTGATCCGCCTCGGATAGTTGCGCCAGCCGTTGCCGCATCGCCGCATAGGTCTGCAGCTTCTCCTGCAGCGCCGCGAAACGGAACGGCTTGATCAGGTAATGGACGACACCGCCGTGCATTGCCGAGCGGAGACTCTGGACGTCGCGGGCGGCCGTGATGGCGATGATGTCGACCCGCGAGGCGCCGGCCTCTCGGATAGTGCGCATCACCTCGAGCCCCGACATATCCGGCAGGTAGATGTCGAGCAGCAAGAGATCCGGCCGGGTGGTCGCCACCAGGCGAAGGGCTTCAGCGCCGGTGCCCGCCTGGCCGACTACGGAAAAGCCCGCCACCTTCTCGACGTACGCGCGGTGCAGGTCGGCGACCCGGAAATCGTCGTCGACGATCAGGGTGCGAATCATGCCGGTGTCACCATCGGCGCAGGCTTCGAGTCGAGCGGCAGCCGGACGGTGAAGACGGCGCCGCCCCGATTGACGACCGTTACCTGCCCGCCGCGGCGGGCGGCGACCTGCTTCACCAGGGCCAATCCGAGGCCACGCCGCGACCCGGGCGCGGCGGCCTTTGTCGTGTACCCCTCCGAGAAGATCTGCTCGCTATCGTCCACGGTGATGCCCGGACCCGAGTCGTGAACCTTGATCACGACCTCGCCGCCTTCCTGACGGATCGAAACCTCGACCCAGCGCGGGCCGCCATTGGGCGAGGCGGCGACGGCGTCCAGGGCGTTGTCGATCAGGTTGCCGACGACGGTGATCAAGTCGCGCGGATGACCGGCATCGCCATCGAGCCGGCTGTCGGGGGACAGACGGAACTGCACACCGCGCTCGGTCGCGACCGCCGACTTGCCCAGCAACAGGGCGCCCAGCACCGGATCGCCGACCCGCTCGAGGAGTGACTCGGTTAGTTCCTGGGACACCCCCGATGATTCCGTGGTCAGCTGGATCGCCTCCTCGAGCCGGCCCAGCTCGACCAGCCCGGCGATCGTGTGCAGGCGATTCGAGAAATCGTGCGCCTGAGCCCGGAGCGCTTCACTGACGCTGCGGGCATTGTCGAGCTCGCGCACCAGACCTTCCAGCTCGGTGCGATCCCGGAAGGTGGCCACGTAACCGATCGTGCGACCGCGCACCACAACCGGCATGCGGCTGACCACCAGCACACGGTCGGCCGCCAGCACCACCGCGTCCGCGGTGGTGACTTCGCCGCCGAGCGCATCGCGCACCCGGCCCGGTGGGAGAACGTCGAGAAGCGGCCGGCCCTCGAGCTGTTCGGGAAGCCGGAGCAGTCGCCGCGCCTCGTCGTTGATCAGCGTGATGCGTCCTTCCAGGTCGGTGGCAACGGTGCCTTCACGAATCCCGTGCAGGCTCGCCTCCCGTTGCTCCAGCAGCGTCGCGATCTCTTGCGGCTCGAGCCCGAAGGTCTGACGCTTGAGGTGGCGGGTCAGCAGCAGGGAGCCGGCCACACCGAACGCCACCGCAACCAGCAGATACAGCGCGAACCGGCCCAGATCGTTCATCAGCTGCTGGGAGAGGGTGGTCTCGAGGAAGCCGACGGAAACGATCCCGATGACCCGGCCGCTGCCATCGACGATCGGAGCCTTGCCGCGGGCGGATATTCCCAACGTTCCCTGCTGGACCCCGACGTACGGTTTGCCGGCCAGCACGGCTTCCGGGCTTTCGTCGATTTTCTTGCCGATCAACGCCGGATTCGGATGAGAATAGCGCGTCCCATCGGGGCCGGCGACGACGATGAAGCTTGCCCCGGCGGCCTGGCGCATGCCCTCCGCCAGCGGCTGAAGCGTGCGCGATGGGTCTGAGTCTTTAAGGCCGTCCCGCACGGATGGCATGGCCGCGACCTGCCGCGCCAGGGTCAAGGCGCGCTGTTCGTACTGGGAGTCGAGGCCGGCACGCTCGATGCCGATGGTCACCACCACGCCGATCACCAGCGCTCCCAGGATGATCGCCAGCTGGAACGCCAGGATGCGCGACGCCAGGCTGAGTCGCAGTCTCGCCACCGGTCTCATCGTATCGGGTGATCGTCGCGAAAGGGGCCGACCATAACGACCAGAACGATCGCAACCTCCGCAAGGCTATTCAGTGGCCATCCGGCCCATTTACCGTGGCCTGGGATGGCGGGAGCCGGAATCGAGCTGCGCAAGGTGACCAAGCGATTTGCCACGCCGAAGGGCGGCATCTACACGGCCATCCGCGATTTGAGCATGGAGGTGGCTCCCGGCGAGTTCTGCGCTGTCGTCGGTCCAACCGGGTGCGGAAAATCGACGACGCTGGCGCTGGTTTCGGGGCTGGAGCGGGCCAGCGCCGGCGAGGTCCTGGTATCCGGGCAGCCGGTCAACGGCATTCCCGACGGCATCGGCTACGTCTTCCAGGGCGACGCGGTCTTCCCGTGGAAGACAGTGCTGGGCAACGTCGCTGCCGGACCGCGCTATGGCGGCGCCTCCACGGGAGACGCCAACAAGCAGGCCCAGCAATGGATCGCGAGGGTGGGCCTGTCTGGTTTCGAAGACCGCTATCCGCACCAGCTCTCTGGCGGGATGCGCAAACGCGTCGGCCTGGCGCAGAGCCTGATCAACAACCCGCGCATCCTGCTGATGGACGAGCCGTTTTCCGCGCTGGATGTGCAGACGCGCACGCTGATGGAAAACGAGCTGCTCGCGCTTTGGGCAGCGACGTCGGCGTCGGTCGTCTTCGTGACGCACGACCTCGAGGAAGCGATCGCGCTTGCCGATCGCGTGGTGGTCATGACGGCGGGTCCCGGAACGGTGAAGGGCACGTTTGCCGTCGACCTGCCGCGGCCGCGCAACGTCGCCGAGATTCGGTTCCAGCCTCGCTTTGCCCAGATCTACGAGGCCATCTGGAGTCAGCTTCGCGATGAGGTGTTGGTGAGTTATGAGCGTCAGAAGCACGCAGCAGCGGTCTGAAGTGAGCGCGCAGGGAGGCGCGCCGCCGTTCGACAGCGTCGGTACGCAGGATGGCGCGACCGGCGCGCTGGCCACCCCAACGGCGGCAAGCGCCTCGATCGACTCCGAGCTGTCGGCCCGTCGCGCTGCCGCGGCGCGCCGGCGCCGGCTTGTCATCTATGCGCTGCGGGTGGCATTTACCATCCTCTGGCTGGGCAGCTGGGAATTGTCCACCCGGCTGAACTGGGTTGACCCCTTCTTCGTCGGGCAACCGTCCGGCGTCGTGCAGCGACTCTGGACGTGGATCACCGAGGGTACGGCGCTCGGACCCCTGTGGCTCCAGGCCGCGGTGACGATGCAAGAGGCGGTAGTCGGTTTCCTTATCGGTGCGGCGCTCGGCGTCGTCTTCGGCATCCTTCTCGGTCGCATCGAGGTGCTGGCCGAAGTGCTGTCGCCCTTCATCAAGGGCGCCAATGCCATTCCGCGGGTCGTGCTCGGCTCGCTGTTTGCGGTCATGTTCGGACTATCGCTCTGGGGCAAAGCGGCGACCGCGGTGGTGCTCGTGTTCTTCGTCGTCTTCTTCAACGCGTTCCAGGGTGTCCGCGAGGTCGACCGGAACCTGATCGCCAACGCGCGCATCCTGGGCGCCGACAACCGCCGGCTGACGACGGAGATCATCATCCCGTCGGCCATGACCTGGATTCTCGCCAGCCTCCACATCAGCTTTGGGCTGGCCATCGTCGGCGCCGTGGTCGGCGAGCTCTTTGGAGCCACCGCAGGCCTCGGCCAACTCATCTACAACGCCGGGCACACCTTCGACGTCAACGGTGTGTTCGCGGGCATGTTCGTCCTGGCAGTACTCGCCCTGATCGCGGAGGGACTCATCAGCGCGCTCGAAAACCGGCTCATCAAGTGGCGACCCAGTCGAGTCAGCGGCGAAATACCAATCTAGGGAGGAGAAACAGTCGATGCACGGAATCAGTCGGAACGCGGTCTCGGCGGTGGCGGCGATGGTCACATTGGCCGCCTGTGGCGGGACGGCGAACAACGCGTCGGGAACGAGTACGTCGGGCAGTGCGATGCAACCCGTCGACCTCAAGATCATGGTCGGCGGCCTCAACAAGCAGATCTATCTGCCGAACATGCTCGCCAAGCAGCTCGGCTACTTCGACCAGGAGAAGATCAATGTGACGCTCGTCGACGAGGGTTCAGGCCAGGGAACCGAGCTCGAAGTCGTCGCCGGCAACGTCGACGCCGGCTCAGGCGCCTACAGCCACCCGGTGGAGCTCAACGCGCTCGGAAAGAAGATCGAGACCATCTGCCAGTTCGGGATCGCACCTGGCGAGGCGGAGATGGTCGCCAGCAGCAAAGCCGGCTCGATCAAGTCGGCGGCGGATCTCAAGGGAAAGAAGCTGGGTGTCACCGACATCGGCTCCGGCACGCACACGATCAGCCTGGCGCTACTGGGCAAGGCGGGCTATGGCGGCAGTGACGCGTCGTTCGTCGCGGTGGGCGCCGGCAACACCTTCATCGCGGCGATCAAGAACGGCACCATCGACGCCGGCATGACGACCGAGCCCACCATCACGCGGCTATTGCAGAGCGGCGACGCCAAGGTATTGATCGACCTTCGCACGCCGCAGTCCACCCGCGCGGCGCTCGGCGGCGATTATCCCTTCATTGGCATCTTCGCCAAGAACGATTGGGTCAACAGCCACAAGGATGTCGCCCAGCGCCTGGTCAACGTCTACGTCAAGACCCTCAAGTGGATGAAGGCCCACACTGCCAGCGAGATCGCCGACAAGATGCCGGCCGATTACATCGTGCCGAGCCGCGACCTCTATATCGCCGCATTGCAGAACCAGCTATCCATCTTCGGCACCGATTGCAAGATGCCGGCAGCCGGCCCGCAGACCGTGCTGAACATCGAGCAGAAGTTCGTCTCGAGCTTCAAGGGCAAGAGCGCCAACTTGAGCGAGACGTATACGAACGAGTTCGCCGACAAGGCGAGCTGATCTGCTTCGCTCCCTTCGCCCGATCCCTCCCCCGCCACGCGGGGGAGGGTCAGGGGCGGGCCTGCGCTCATCTTTCCTACCAGTCCCACTACCCTCGAGCATCGCCAAACGGCGTTACAATCCGTGAGCGATACCCCGGCTCCCTTATGGGGAGAACACCGACTTTGACCCCCATCATGCGCGGGTCAAGGAGGGCCGATGAGCCGAAAGGCTTTCACCACTTTCATCAAATCGATATTTGCGCCCGGCGAGGTGGCGGCGAGCGCTGTACTCGTGGTGCTCGTGATCGGATTCGGCGTTGTCTATTTCAATGCGCGACAGCGTTCGGTCGCGCCATCGCCTGCGCCGCTAACCCAGACCCAAGCCTCCATCACGCCCGCGCTACTACTTGATGCATCGCCCAGCCCGAGGGCGGCCGCGACACTTTCCCCCGTCCCAAGCCCGAAGCGTTCGGTTGCAACGGCGACCCGGCCACCTCGGGCCGGCGGGCCGGCACCCGTAACTCCGGCCCCGACCACCACGGCCTCACCGAGCCCACCGGTTACTCCTACGCCAACGCCGACACCCACGGCCAGCCCGACGCCAGTTCCCACACCTTAGCGACTCAGGGCGCTGGGGCCAGGTCCGTGTAGTCGTTGATGATGACCTGGTGGCTGCCGCTCGAGGAGGTATCCAGGCCCCAGCTCTTCGAATAGGGCGTACTGCTCTGGGAGAGCATGTTGCCGGACGCATCCCTGGTGATGAAGGTCGAGGTCCCGGTCAAGGTGACGCCGACCAGTCGCGACGCCTGGGAACTGAACTTCGGCAAGAACAGGTTGAGGCTGACCTTGTCGAAGCTGTAGGTCTTCTGAATGATCTTTCCAGAGCCGATGTCCTGGTTGACCACGTCGACGAATTCTTTCAATGCGTCACCCGTCGCCCCGGTGCCGGCCAGTTGCAAGTCGTGCGCCCGGCGCGCCTCGGATTCGATGACCAGGTCGAGCACCACGTCGCGAGCCCACTTATCAGCGTTCTTGGGCGCGGACTGGTCGAAGGCGCTGACGTTCGAGGCTACCGTCACCGTTGGAATGGACGGCAGGATCCATACCGGGGCCGATGCCGCGGCGGGCCCCGAATTGGTGGGCGGTGGCAGCGCCGCGCCGGCCGAACTCACAACCCAGCCCCCGATGGCCGGTCCGGCACCGACGGCGAGCGCCAGGGTGGGCGTCGACCCATCCGCCAGACCGGCGGCCGGCTCCGGGCTGTGGGTCGACAGATCGGCCGCTACCGGAACGGTTCCCGCAAATACCAGGGCGATGGCGAGCGCAGCCGGCAGGCGCCAATGGAGGCGACCCCTCCCCGCCCTGCGCCGGCCTCGCGCGTCGAGTGGGACCATCGACCAGGCGAGCACGAAGCGCAAGGCACAGGCGATCACCAGGCTGGCCAGGATCGCCGTCTTCGTCCAGAACTCGAGCGTGGTTGGGCCGAGGAGCAGCACCGACAGAATGGCCACCACGATGCCGAACGCGATCCGCGCGACTGGACCGTCGGGCACCGTCCGGGGATCGGGGATCATGAAAAATACGAACACGAGAACTTCGGGCGAGGTCACCAGGACCGGCCAGAGATCCCATCCACACAGCGGTGCCACATGCCAGCTGGCGACCATGCAATGGTCAGGCACGGCAGCCAGCGCCAGCGCCGTCAGCCCCGCAAACGCTGCCATGAACCCCAGCTCGAGGCCGAGGAGACGCAGCTCCCACGCGATCAGCAGCCCGCCGACGATCAGGACCGCATAGGTCACGATCAGCCATGGGCCCATCGGGATCCACCACAGATCCTGGGGCTCCGTGAAACGCGGGCCCAGCGCGACAAACGCGATGACCAGGCCGAGGTTTGACGGGTTGAAGATGTGGCGTCCGCGCCAGCGGATCAGGTACTTCGATGCCATCGAGACGGCAACCACGCCAACAAAAACCCAGATCCCGTGCGTGCTCCACCATTGGCCATGAAGCGTGCCGGGCGTACGCAGGATGAAGGCCGCGCTGTTACCGGTCAGCAATCCGCTCGCCGGCCACATCAATGCCTTGTCTTTGAAAAAGGCGACGACAAACTCGATCAGGGCGCCGGTCGCGAGACAGACGAGAATCTGCGCCACCGAGAGCCGGAAGCCGAGCACCGTCTGGCCCAGCACCTGCAGCGTCCCCAGCACGGCTGCCACGTGCAGCCGGGGATCGCGCAGGCTGGGGAGCAGCACGGCGTATTCCCGGCCGAACAGGCGCACTACCCGGCGCTTGGCGCTGGTCACCTTCGAGTAACGGTTGGAAGCGCCCCGGCGTTACAGCCCACGATCGTGTTCGCACTTCCCTCGCTGTCAAAGGCGGCTTGCCGGGTTCGGGCAGGCCTGCTCGGGGTCGCCGTGGTCGCGACGCTCTCGGCGTGTGACCTTCCGTTCGGTCTAGGCCAGCCCACGACGCGCAGCCTCGAGAACGGCGCCGCCGGGACGCTGGTGGCAGCCACCAGCTTCGAGATCACGGGGTCATACACGGAGGGAACCGACCACTGGTCGATCGACCTGCAGGTGAGCCGGCCGAGCGCTGCGCACGTGATAGCCTCGACGGCCAACGTGAAGCTCGAGGCGATCGTCCTGGGCAACAACAATGCCTATTTTCGCGGGCAACAGTTCTTGTCGGCCCACATGGGCAATGATCTCCTTTCGCGAAGCTTTGTCAGGGCGGCGGGTAATGGCTGGTGGAAGGGGTCGGCCGGCCAGGTCCCGCAGCTGCCGGACCTGACCGACGGCAACCTGTTCAAGTCGACGTTCCTTGGCCAGGCCGTTACGCAACGCGTCGACCACGCCTCCGTTGATGGCCAGAATGCGATCGATCTGTCGGGCCCGCGAGCCGATGTCTTCATCGCGGCGGATGCCCCATTTTCGGTGCTTCGAGTTCGCCTCAAGCATGGTGTCATCGTCGACGGCATTCGCGACGGTGACCTGCGCTTCAGTAACTACAACCGCGACTTCAAGATCTCCGCGCCCGCGAACGTCATCGATTTCTCCAACCTGACCACGCTCCCTCCCATCTACACCGTGGTGTCGGTCGACACCTCGGGTTGCGGCTCGACTTGTGCCGTCTCGGCCCTGCTCAAGAATCTGGGAGGGATGACCGGCGCCCAGGCGCCATCGACCATCACCTTCACCATGACGGACAAGGCCTCGCGACAGGTGATCGGGAGTTGCAAGGTGCCGGTGGTGCCGGACGTCCCATACAACGCGACCACCGCGGTCGGGTGCACCATCGATAATCTCTCCGCTCAGCATTCGAACGCGGCACTCGTGACCGCAACCGCCGACAACCCGGGGCGTAGCTAGGACTCTGTCACGGCTCCAGGCACGCCCGCGGCATCGAAGGACGGGTCCGGATGGATGTCGAACGCGTCCGCCAGCCGCACGAGGAGGTTGAACAGCGCGCCGTCATAGACGGCTTCGGCGATCTGGGCATCGGTCCACCCCGCCTCACGGAGCCGCTGCACCTGCTCGTCGGTGATCCGGTACGCGTGTCGGGTCAACGTCTCGACGAAGTCCAGCAGGAGTCGGTGCTTCGGGGTCAGGCCGGCGGCGTCGAGGTCCCCGTCGCGCAGCGCGGCCGCCGCTTGCGAGTACTGCTCCCCCTGCAACTGCAGGAACCAGGCATGGCTGCTGAGTCAGTAATGACAGCGGTTGAGCGCCGAGACGTAGGAGGCGATCATTTCGTGCTCAGCTCGGCTGAGCGCACCGTCGGTGAAATGCAGTCGACTCGCCTGATTGATGGCGCGCAGGAAGTCAGGTCGCAGGCTCATTGTGCGGAGGATGTCGGGAACGTTTCCCCGCATGGAGGTTTGCTTCAACTCGGCGTAGAGTTCGGCAACCTCACCGGTTGCGTCACTGTCCTCGATCCAGGCGATCCGAGCCATGAGGCCTCCTCAGCTAAGAGTCACGACGACGTTTCCCGTCTTCTGCTCTGTTTCCACGTATTTTGTCGCGTCGACGACCTGCTCGAGGGGATAACGCCGATCGATCACCGGATGGTACGTTCCTCCCTCAATCAGTGCCTTGACGAAGAGAATGTCCTTCTTCGTCGCCATCGAGCTGGGGAATCTGACTTTCTTGCCTCCGGCACTCCAGGGCCGAAGCGCCAACAGGAGATTCCGGAAGCCGTCGGTCGCCAGGTAGCTGCCGCCCGGCTTCAGCGAGCTTCGGCACCGCCGGAACGAGAGCTTGCCGACCGCATCGAAGATAACGTCATAAGTCTGGCCGTTTTCGGTGAAGTCTTCCTGCGTGTAGTCGATTACCGCGTCGGCGCCGAGCGATTTCACGAGTTCGAGGTTCTTGGTACTGCACACCGCCGTCACGTCGGCTCCGAAGTACCTGGCAAGCTGCACCCCGGCGGTGCCGATGGACCCGGAGGCGCCGTAGATCAGGATCGTCCGCCCTTTCCCAAGATGCACCGGTCTGAGACACGACAGGGCATTGAACGCTCCGTCGCAGACCGCCGCCGCCTCTTCGAAGCTCATACTGTCCGGCTTGTGCGCAATGCGGGCGTTCTCCCGCATGCAGACGAACTCCGCGTGCGCCCCGAACCCCATCCCGGTCGCGCCGAACACCTCGTCGCCGACGGTGAACTCCCTCACGCTGGTGCCGACGGCTTCCACCACTCCCGCGAGCTCGCTGCCGAGGATCCGCCGCCTCGGTCGGCGGATACCAAAGACAAGGCGGCTGATGAGGGCGATGGCATGGCCACTGCGTCGGTTGGCGTCGCGAGTCGCGCAATCCAACCGGTTGACCGTGGTGGCGCGGACCCTGATCAGGACTTCGTCGGGGCCGGGTACAGGCCGCTCGACGTCTTCCAATCGCAGGACGTCGGGCGGCCCGTAGCGGTCGTAGACCACGGCTCTCATCGGACGAGTCTCAGGCTCAGGCTTTCCCGAGATTAGCTGAGCTGGAAGGGCGGATATTGATCGGTGACCAGAAGGAATGCGTAACCCGTGACCCGGTTGCTCCAACGGAGCACACCAACGACGAAGCGGAAGAGATTCTGGGGATAGCGGCCGGTGAAGAGAATGGCGAACCAGGCAATGATCACCGCCACCACCGCGCCGATCCAGAGGAAGAAGAGCACGATGTAGTGCGGGATCACGAGGAACCACTTGACGAGCGGTAGCCAACGGCTCAACTGGCGGGCATCGGGGTAGTCGAAGTCGAGGTGGACGGACTGCTGCTCGTCGGTCGATGGGTAGTGATCGTCGAGCAGGGCCAGGTAGGCCGTGACGCGGTTGGAGAAGCGAAGCACATTGATGTTCCAGTCGAACCACCAACGGGGGTACTTCTGACGGAACAGGAGCATCAGCAAGAGTGGCAGGAAGAGGAGGCCGGCGCCGCTCGCCAGCGAAAACGTCGTGTGATGGTCGCCCTGCACCGTGTCGTTGGTCAAGGCGCCAAGCAGAATGAGAATCGGGATGGCGACGATGATGCGGAAGGCGGTCGTGAGCCGGTCGAGTGAGCGGGCGGGGAAGTCGACGTCGAATTGAACCGGATAGCTGCTTACCATGTCTTCACCTCTTTGAATTCCGAGTCGGGTGGTCGAATCGGGGTTGACGTGAAACTGATGACTTCGTGACCAAGGAGCGCCTCGAGAAAAGGCTGGAAGCTGCCGCAGACCAGGCAATGCAGGAGCGCACCCTCCACTTGGACCTCGCTGACACCCGAGGCCCGCATGACCTGTCGCACGGGCGGGGGACCGACAAAGCTGACCTCCACCCGCTGCACCCGTACCTCCTGTGACATGGTCCTCAGGCTAGGGACAAGGTTGGGTTGTGAAATCCGTGGAATTACTGAAAAGACGCCGATCGAACGGAGGCCTGCGCTCGTAACTTGCCGCCGTAGTAATTTCTTGGTCACCATGGCGAGGCCTGCCCGCCGACTGGGCAATCTGCCCGCTGAGGCGACTAGCTTCATCGGCCGCCAGGGCGCGCTCGCGGAAGTCAGAAAGAAGCTCAGCCAGGCCCGATTGGTCAGCCTGGTCGGACCCGGAGGCGTGGGCAAGACCCGTCTGGCCATCAGGATCGGGACGGATCTTGGGCGAGGCTTCCGGGACGGCGTGTGGCTCGCCGAGCTAGCCGACGTTCGGGATGCCCGCTTGGTGAGCAACGCCCTGATGCTCGCGCTTGACCTGCGCGACCAGGCGGCTACCGAACCGCTCGCCCTTCTGCTCGCGTACCTGGAGGACAAACAGCTCTTACTCGTGGTGGACAACTGCGAGCATCTGCTCGCTGCCGCGGCTCAGCTGGTTGCCGAGGTCGTGAAATCGGCGCCGGGGGTGCGCGTGATTACCACCAGTCGCGAACCATTGTCGGTGGATGGCGAGTATGTGATCCCGGTTCTGCCTCTCGAGCTGCCTACCGGTCAGGCTGAGCCGCTCAGTCGGCTGCGCCAGAACGAAGCCGTCATGCTCTTCACCGAGCGGGCCGCCGCCGCGGCGGGCCGCTTTGAACTGACCGATTCCAACCGGGCTGCGGTGGTCGAGCTGTGCCGCCGGCTGGATGGCCTCCCATTGGCGATCGAGCTAGCAGCCGTCAGAATGCGAGTGCTGAGCGTGGAGCAAATCCGCGATCGCCTGAACGACCGCTTCAGTCTTCTCACCGCCGGAGGACGTGCTGCGTTACCGCGCCACCAAACTCTGAGAACCACGATCGAATGGAGCCACGAGCTGCTGAACGCGGGCGAACGGGCGCTGCTGCGGCGAATGTGCGTGTTCGCCGGCCGTTTCACCCTCGAAGACGCCGAGTCGGTCGGCACATCGGACGAGGTGCCGCCGGACCAATCACTGGACTTGCTGTCGTCGCTGGTCGACAAGTCCCTCGTCATCAAAGAGGACGTTCGTGGCGTGGCTTGCTATCGGCTGCACGAGACGATGCGCGAATTTGCGCGCCTCAAATTGCGCGAGGCTGGCGAGGAGGAAATGGTTGAAGATCGAGCCACCGCGTATTACCGGGCGCGGTGCCAGCAATCCGTCGGACAAAGTCGTTACCGGCTTGCCGAGTGGCTCGACTGGATGGACCTCGAGATCGACAACATTCGGGCGGTGCTTGGGCGATGCCTGGCTCGGTGTGACGCGCTCAGCGGAATCGACCTCGCCACCTCTGTTGGTTGGTACTGGATCACTCGGGCGACTACCGAAGGTGTGCACTGGCTGGATGAGCTGGCGGTCTGCGGACCGGGACATCCAGAGGCGCAGTTCTGGGCGTATTTCCTGCGGGGATTCCTGGCCGTACTGAAGGCTGACGCGGCGGCCGCCGGGCCCGCCATCGAACGAGCAGTGGCGACGGCTCGAAACCTGACCCAGCCTGTCCTGCTGTCGCAAGCCCTTTCGATGGCATCGATCGCTGCGAACCTGGCCGGTGACCGTCCGTCTGCCACGCGGTTGCAGGAGGAGGCGGCGATCGTGACCCGCCCTCTTGATGACCTGCCCGCTCGGATCTCGCTTCTTCAGGCTCGCGCCCTCAACGGTTTCTTCGAAGGCGATGTCGAGGCCGTCAAGGCGGCTGCCTCAGAAGGCGTTCGTCTCACCCGGGAGGCCGGTGATCTCTACAGCCTTGAAATGATGCTCTTGAACAGCGGCGGCACGGCCCTCATCTCCGGTGATCTCGAGCAGTCGAAACGGTTCTACGTGGAAGCGCTGACGATCGCGCGCCGGATCGACGACCGGGTCGCGCAGTACGCGTTGCTCGATGGATTGGGTTGCGTGGCGGCGGGATCCGGCCAAGCGCGCCTCGCCGGGCAGCTGATCGGGGCGGCGGAAACCGTGCGAACGCAGGCCGGAGCAGGCCTGATCCCGATTCTTGCTCCGTTAATCGGCCAGGCGGAAGCGCTGGCGAAAGTCGCGATCGGTGCATCCAAGTTCGACGCAGCGGTGAAAGCCGGAAAAGGGCTCACTCGCGATGAAGCGATCCGGCTGGCGCTTGGCGAGCCGGCTCAGGCAGCGGCTGCCGCCGCCGCCAATGGCGAGGGCAGTGCCCCGCTCGGGAAGCGCGAAGCTGACGTTGCACGGCTGGTCGCTGAAGGGCTGAGCAACAAGCAGATTGGCGCGCGGCTGTTCATATCGGAGCGCACCGTCGACAGTCATGTTCGCAGCATCCTCAACAAGCTCGGAGCCAACTCACGAGCCCAGATCGCCGCGTGGATCGCGTCGTCGACTCAAGCGTAACTCGTCGGTGATTTGGCTTCATGGAATGATTGCATGATCGAAGCCCGTCATTCCGCACGACCGCCAAGCTGTCCCCAGGACCGGCGACGATAAGGCAATGCAGGGTCTTTCTAAGGAGCAGGCGTCCCAACGCCTGGTGCCCCTCCGACACGACCTTGCCGGAAGAGGAGTTCGTCATCGAGCCGAGGGGCACGCTGATATCCTCCGCGAGCTGACCGACGGCGCGGTCGGCGAGTAGACCTCCTGGCCCGATCGGTGCGGTGCCGAGATCGCGCAAAGCGGCGGGAGTTCTCGGCGATTCCCTGAGCGCGGCTCGTGCTTCCTGCCGTCGCGTCGGTGGTTGGTGGCGGTGTCGATGTTGGCCGATCGTGTACGTGTAGGGCTGAGAGCCGCAATTACTCTGGTCCCGAGAATCTCAGGGGGCGGATCTGGGTGGCGCTGCCGAGACCGAAAGAACAGGAGATGAGATGGGAAAGGTAATCGTGATGAATTGGGTGACGCTTGACGGCGTGATGCAGGGACCGGGCCGCCCGGACGAGGACACGCGAGATGGGTTTGAGCGCGGCGGCTGGGGGATCCCATACGGCGACGAGGCGACGGTCGCCAAGATGGGCGAACGGATGGGCGGGGATCGCGCGTTTCTGTTCGGACGGCGCACCTACGAGCAGCTGCTGGCCTCCTGGAACGCCCGGGGCGGCCCGTTCAAGGACGCGCTCAACAACACTCCCAAGTACGTCGCCTCGAGTAACACAGGGACGAGGCTCGACTGGCCGAACTCGACGCTGCTGCACGGGGACGTTCCGGCCGCCGTGGCGGACCTCAAACAGAGCTCGGGCACGAACCTGGTGATCATGGGTAGCGGCGTGCTGATCGGCTCGCTGATGGCCGCCGATTTGATCGACGAGTACCTCCTGATGATTGCTCCTCTGGTGCTCGGCACCGGACGGCGGCTTTTTGCGGGCGCCACGCAAGCATCACTGCGGCTGGTCGACAGCAGCACCACGAGCAAGGGCGTGTTGATCGCCACGTACGGGCCTGCCCGGGGATAGGAGACCGCTGTGCCCCGCGATGCCCCGGCGGTCACCGCCTTACGGCGCATCGCCTTCCTTTTGGAGCTGGCGCAGGAGCCGACTTACCGGGTTCGCGCCTTCCGTCGCGCCGCCGACCTGGTTTCAGCACTCACCGCGGACGAGCTCGAATGGAGGATCCGTGATGGTTCGCTCCAACAGCTGCCCGGCATCGGTGCCGTCACGGCGCTGGCGATCATCGAAGCGCAGCGCGGCGAGGCCCCCGTCTACCTGCGTCGGCTGGAATCCACCGACGGTCGCTCTGTGGCCGACTACGCTGCGGCCTTGCGTGCGGCGCTTCGAGGCGACTGCCACACGCACTCCGACTGGTCGGACGGCGGCAGCAGCATCCTGGAGATGGCCGAGGCGGCGCGCTCGCTGGGTCACGAGTACGTCGCCCTCACCGACCACTCGCCGCGACTCAGCGTGGCCAGAGGCCTCTCCGCCGAGCGGTTACGCCAGCAGCTCGAGGAGGTGGCGCGGCTCAACGTC
>Ga0209689_1001456_pt1 | contig 17697 bp, 13 predicted proteins | sample GraSoiAngelo_149_FD_187119 | JGI IMG/M metagenome (GOLD analysis project Ga0209689, IMG submission 187119) | Grasslands soil microbial communities from the Angelo Coastal Reserve, California, USA - 14_1009_09_30cm (SPAdes) (version 2) | ecosystem: Environmental > Terrestrial > Soil > Grasslands ... | reverse complement strand
CACGGCGATCGTGTAACTGCCCTCCTCCGCGTAGAGGTGACTGCCGCTAACCGTGAAGGGACCACCCGTTGGGCCCGACACCACCCCTGCGGAGGATGAGCCGTCGCCCCACTGGATGGTCGCGGTAAAGTCCGCCACGGTTGCGCCCGGATTCGCGTCGCTAAAGGATCCCACCGTTCCAGACACGCTCGAACCCTCGGTGCCACTGATGACGGCCGGCGGTCCCGCGGTCAGAGCCGCATCACCGACCGAGGCACTCCCGGTTACGGTCGCCGAATTGGTGGGGTTGTCGACGTCCTGGATCACCACCGAAGTGCTGTAGGTGCCCTCTTCAGCGTAGGTGTGGTTGCCCGTCACCGTGAATGGACCGCCGCTTGCACCCGAGACCGTCCCGGCAGATGAGGATCCGTCACCCCAGCTAATGGCGGCCGAGTACTGGCTGGCCGTACTGCTCGCGTCCGGATCGGTAAACGTCGCCACCGTGCCACTGAACGGGGCGCCCTCGGTCGCCGTCACCGCGGCCCCAGTCGCGGCAATCGGCTGGTCTACCGTCGAGGTCACTGTGATCTTGGCCGTCGGTCCGGTGGGAGCCACCGCGACGCTGCCTGCGTCACCGCCGGCATTGTTGAAGTAGTCGCCTGGCAGGGCGCTGACCGTCACCCCAAAGTGGAGGGACACGCTGCCGCTCCCGGGGACTGTGAACGGCCCTGACCAGGTCAGGTGCTGGCCGGCCGTCGTGGGATCGGAGGTGGTGACGCCCGTGGTCGAGCCTGCGGTGTAGGTGAAGCCGGCAGGAAGGTCGTCGAAGATCGAGTTCAGCGTCACGGCCGCGATGTTGCTGTTGCTCACCGTGGTGGTGTATCCGTCCGCGGTGCCGCCCGCGGCCGTCGCCGAATCAGCCGTCTTCGCGGTCGTCAACGGGACCGTGCCCAGTGGCGAGAAGACGGTCAGATGTGAGATCGTGGCGGTCAAACCCGCCGGAACGGTCACCGCCCAGCTGAGACCGGCCCAGTTGTCTTCCCGAGTTGCGCAATCGCAGGTATCGGGGAAGGCGGTCTTCGAACCGATCCGCGCCCAGCCTGTGCCGTAAAAGGTTTCGTAGTAGTGACTGCCACTGGTGATGGGCACCCACTGCTCGATACGGCTGGTGGCCGTGGTGTCCACGGTACAGGCGATCGCTCCGGCGGGTCCCACTCGACCAAAGCCAAAATCAGAGCTCTGCAGGAAGCAGTCGCCCGCTCGGTACAGGAGGATGGGCAGGTTGGTAGCGCCCGCATTGGCCAGCTGCGCGTCGGTGCGGTACACCTCCTGGCCGACGACGTACGAGTCCGTCTCCGTCAGCGTGACGCCGGTTGTGCCCGCCGCCACTACGGTCACGATGCGGTAGGGGTCGGTTGCAGTGCCGCTTCCCAGCACGGCGGACTGGCTCACAGGAGTGAAAGCCGTTCTGGGGCTAGCACCACCCGATGCAAACCCAGTTGCAAAACCGTAGAGGGTGGTGCCCACGACGAGAAACGTTCCGCAGTCGCCGAGCTGGCTGCCCGGTGGGTAGAACTCGAACGCGCTGTCCCCCGTGTGGGCCACCTGGCAGTTCAGCGTGTCGCTGATGTAGATGTTCGTAAGTGGCCCCGAGGATGTGATCACATGCGACGCGGCGAGGGCCGGCCGGCCGGAGCCCAGCGCGGCCGCGATGGCCAGCAGCAGCGCGCCGGCGGTCATCAAAAACGCTCGCCAGCGTTCGTATTTGGAAGCGATCAAGTTCCCCATCTTGCCCCAACTCCTCTATGGATCGAGCTCCTCATGCCGGAGCGGCAGCCGAAATCCACCTGCTCGACAGGCGACGTGTTCCCCCTGGTGCCCCTCCTCCTCGTGCGCCCGCGCTTGCTGGTCCCCCGCGCAGTATGCGCCAAGGACGGCGGCGGTTCAAGCGACCTTGTTCTCTTCCGCCGGATCGGCTAGGCGGCGCGCGGGAGAGCGTCGTCGGGCGCAATCTCGACCTGGGGCGGCTTCAGGTAATTGGCGTGGAAGTAAGCGCGCACCCAGACCGTGATCAGCATGGCAATCGCCATCAACAGGGCAGACGACCAGAAGGGCATGCTCACGTGGAGGCCGTACATCCAGCCGGCGATCGGGTAGGCGACGATGACCACCGCGCCGGTCGCGAGGGCGAAGAGCCCGTAGCCCTTGGCCATGGCGTAGTCCGGCAGAACTTCGCCGATCACGGCGGTCATGACCTGGCGGAACGACCAGAACGCACCGCGCAGGAAGAAGGCGAGCCCCAGAATCGGCAGGGCCATCGAGGAGAGGAGCAGGATCGCCGACACGACATAGGCCGCCTCGAAGCAGAGAACGATGACCACGCTGCCCAGCGTGCGCCGCAGCCGCCCGAGGCTCAGACCCATGATGACCGAGCCCAGGTAGAGCACGCTCATCAAGACCCCGATCCAGAAGTTGTCGACGTGGGCCGCCTCGCGCGCGTAGAGCGCAGTGAAGGTCCACGGGATGAAGATGATGGCGGTCACGATCGTGAACAGCGAGAGCATCACCCGGTAGGCGGGGAAGCGCATCAGGTCGCGATAGCGGATCGACGGCACCGTGAACCGCGGCGTGGCCTTCGCCGGCAGGAAGGCGATGCAGACGGTCGCCAGAACGAAGAAGGCGAACGACATCCAGAAGAGCGCGCTCAGCGGAACGACCTGGGCCAGCCAGCCGGATAGCACGCTGGAGGCGATCAGCCCGAGTGAGTACGCGGAGAAGACCGTGGTCATCACCGCCGCGATCCGGTCGCGCGGCACGCCCAGGGATAGATAGACACTGATCGCGGGTGTGTTGAAGACCGAGACCTGCAGGAAGAGGATCCCGAGCGCGGTCCAGCCCCAGTGGGGAGCTACCGCGTAGCAGAACGGCGCCGGCACGGCGAGCGCCCAGCCGGCGATCACCGTCTTGCGCAGGTCGCGGCGCTCGGCCAGCCCGGTGCCCGGCAGCATCACCAGCGTCGCCACCAGCATGCCGATGGCGGCCAGGACGCCGATCTCGAAGGCGCTCGCTCCCAGTTCGCGCTGGTAGATGACGCCGAAGGCGATGAAGGGGCCGGCGCCCAGACCGGAGAGCCCGTGGGCGAAGAACAGCAGCCAGCCGCCGCGGTCGATCCGGACGCGAATCTCGGGCCGGTGGCCGCCCACCTCGGCGGGACGCGATCGAGGCGCGCGAGCCGGCAGCACACCGGTATATCGCGCCGGTCACGGCGACCCATCGAGCGGGCCGGCGACGAACCGGTGAAAGCGACGGCCGCGCGCCTAGCCTAGGCGGCGACGGGTTCGTCGAAGCCGATGCGCCGGTGCCAGCGGGCGAGGCGTCGCGGCGCCCACCAGTTGGCGCGGCCCAGCAGCCGCATCACGGCCGGCACGATCAGCGCCCGCACCAGCGTGGCATCGAGCGCGGCCGCCAGCGCGAGACCCAGACCAATCGACTTGATCAGGACCACGTCGGCGAGGCCGAACGCCACGAAGACGGCCACCATGATCGCCGCGGCGCCGGTGATGAGCCGCCCGCTCCGCTCCAGGCCCTCGGCGACCGCTTGCGTGGTGTCGCCGGTGCGCCGGTACTCCTCCTGGATCCGGCTGATCAGCATCACCTCGTAGTCCATCGAGAGACCGAAGACGATGCAGAAGAGCAGCACGGGGACCGAGGGATCAAGGGGGGCGGCCGTGAAGTTCAACAGCGAGCTCAGGTGCCCTTGCTGAAAGACCCAGACCAGCGCCCCGAATGAGGCCGCGATCGACAGGACGTTCATGATCACCGCCTTGAGCGGGAGCACCACGGATCCGGTCAGCAGGAAAAGCACGAGATAGGTGACGACCATGACGTAGCCGACCGCCAGCGGAATTCGCTGCAGGATGTAGTCGGTGAAGTCGATCGAGAAGGCGGCCACCAGCAGGCTGCTACCCGACGGCGGCGTCAGGCCGCGCAGGGTATGCACGATGGCGCGCGAGGCGTCGCTTTCCTGGCCGTGCTTGGTGACAACGGAGAGGATCGCGATCTGGGAGCCGGTTGTCCCGTGGACGATGGCCTGCACCCGCGCCGGCTGGGCCGCGGCGGGCTGCGTGAGCAGCGCCTGGTAGGCGGACCGGCTCAGCGATGGATCGAAGCTCACCAGGCTTTCGACACCCTCCACGCCCGGGATCTGCTTGATGCGCTGCGCGAGGTCATAGAGGTCGCCAACGCGGTCGTTGGTCAGTGGCCCGCCGCTGGCGTAGTCAACCACCACGGTGAAGTACGTCTGACCCTGTCCGGGGAACTGCTGCAGCTGGTCGTAGCCGCGGCGAGTCTCGGCGTTCGGCGGGAGCATCCCGACATCGCCATTCGCGATCCTGATTTGCAAGAAGGGCGAGGCCATCAACAGCAGCAGCGCGGCGACCGGCACGAGCACCAGCACCGGTCGTCGCATGACGCGTATCGCGAGGCCGTGCCACAACCCGCGGCCGGCAACAGGGCGCGGCAGGGGGAGCCGGAAGCGATTGACGCGATGGCCCAGGATCGCGAGCAATGACGCCAGGAAGGTCAGCGCGTAGAGCACGGCGATGGCAACCACGATGGCGCCGGCAAACCCCATCGAGGCGAGGAAGGAGCCCTGGAAAAAGAGCATCGCACTCAAGCCGATCGCGACCGTGATCCCGGAAAACGTCACGGCGCGGCCGGAGGTGCGGATGGCAGCGATCAGCGCCTGTTCGACGATCTGGCCGGCGGCCAGTTCCTCGCGGAAGCGGTTGACGATGAAGAGCGAGTAGTCGATCGCCACCCCGAGACCGATCAGCGTGACGATGTTGGTCGAGTATGTCGAGACATCGGTGAAGCGGGCCAGCAAACCGACCCCGGCCAGGCCGCCGACCACGGCGAGGCCGCCCACGCCGAGGGGCAGCACCATGCTGACCACGGTGCCAAAGACGATCAACAGCAACGGCACGATCAGCACGAGCGACACCAGCTCGGCACGGTGCAGATCGGATTGCAGGTACTTGTCGAAATCGGAGGCCACCGCGACGTTGCCGGTGCCGAAAACCTGTAGCTGATCGGAGTGCACCTTGGCACGAAGCTGCGTGTAGTAGCCGCGGGCGGTAGCGTAATCGTCCTGGAGCGTGACCAGGGCGTAAAGATGGTGGCCGTCGGTCGAGGTCATGGCGCGTGCCTGCTCGGCGGGGACGTCAAAGGGCGTCTCGACGCTCTTCACCCGCGCGTCATCCTTCAACGGCTGCAGTGCGGTCACCACTGCCGCCTTGAAGGCAGGGTCCTGCACACCCATCGCCTGGCTGCCAAACATGAGGAGAAAGGACGGCCCGGCGCCGTTCTGAGGAAGCTGATTCTGCATCAGAGCGACCGCGCGTCCGGACTCGGTGTTGCTCCCGCCGTTGTTCTTCAGCGTTCCGCCATTGAGCAGCGCGACGATCGAAGCGCTCAGCAGGAGCGCGGAGACGCCGAGCACCGGCCAGCGAAACCGATAAACGAACTGGCCCCACCAGGCGAACATGTCAGACGACCTGCGCCGAGGTCAGCCGCGGCCGCGTGGCAAAGGCGATCGCCATCTCACTCAAAGCGTCGATGGCCGCGTCGGCGTCGAAGTCGGGGTTCATCACTTTCTGCAGGTAGATGCCGTGCAGGCTGCCCCACAGCGCGGCCGCGATCGCATCCGCCGAGGCCGCCGGCGGATCAGGCATCCCCGCGATGACGCCCTGCGTGATGCGCGCGATGAACGCCCGCCGCTCCTCGATAAACGCGCGAACGGCGGCGGCGATCTTCGGATTGTGCAGGCCGACGCCGAACATGTCGAAGGTCAGAAGGAAGAGGCCGCGGTACGTTCGCAATTCCTCCTTGGCCAGCTCGAATCCCATGCGGGCGACCATCATCGGGTCGGCATCCTCCGGCAGCGGACCGCTAAGGTTCATCCCGGCCTGCCGCCAGGCGTCCATCACCGGCTGACAGGCGCGCTCGATCGCCGCCACCAGCAGGTCTTCCTTGGTCTCGAAGTAGTAATGCGCCAGGCCGGGTGCGACGCCGGCCTCGGCCGCGATGTCCTTCATCGAGGTTTCGTGGTAGCCCCGCTTCACCAGCGCACGGTAGGCGGCGTCGACGATCCGGTCCTTCGTCTGATCGGGCACCCGCTACTCCCTCTCGTTTATTTGGTCAATCAATCAAACGCCTGGCCATTTAAGCAGACGCCTGCCCTTCACGTCAAGGGGTCTGCGGAAATTGGGTCAGCCGGCGATGGCGGGGCGAAGGACCGGCTGAGGAAGCGAGGTGTACTCGGCCACCAGGCGATCGACCGTGTCTTTCCAGGTGAACTGGGTCGCGACCAGGCGGCTACGGCGGCTGAAGCAGAGGCGCAGTTCCTCGTCGGCGAGCAGGCGACCGATGCGCTCGGCGTATTGAGCGGGGTCGTGCGAGACGAGCGTGAAACCGGTCAGGCCGTCTTTGACGATGGTGGGGAGGCCCCCCACACGCGCCGCGACCACGGGCGTCCCACAGGCGGCGGCCTCCAGCGCGACCAGGCCGAAGGATTCACTGTAGGAGGGAACCACGCAGACGGCAGCCAGGCTGAGGTAGCCCGCGAGCGCGGGCTGATCGACCGAGCCGAGGAAGCGGACCTGTCCGCCGATACCGAGCGAATCGGCGAGCGCCATCAGCCGGGCCTGCTCGCCACCGCTGAGCCGGCTCTCGCTGGCTCCGTTCTGGCTGTCGGCGCCGATCACCAACAGGACGGGTTGTTGCGTTTGGGCCCGATCACCGACGAGGTGTGCCATTGCGCGGATGACCGTTTCGGCCCCCTTGAGCCGCTCGAGCCGCCCGGCGAAGACGACCACCGGAGCATCCCCTAACGCGAGGCGCCGGCGAAGCGCCGCCGTCGGCCGTTGCGAAAACACCTGGAGGTCCACGCCGGGGGCGACCACGCTCAGCTGGTTTCGCGACGCCCCGTAGAGGCGCATCAGGTCCTCCGCCTCCTGCGCGCTGGAGGCGATCAGGCGGTCGCAATTTCGCACGATCGCCTGCTCCACGGCGATCCGATGCTCTGGCTCGACGATGGCGCCCTCCGCGGCCCGCTCGTTCTTGACGCGGGCAAGTGTGTGGAAGGTGTGGAACCAGGGTAGGTTCCACTCGTCGCGCAGGCGCGAGGCGACCCAGCCGGACAGCCAGTAGTGGCTGTGGATGAGGCTGTAGTTGATTCGGCGCCGGCGCTGCTCGCTCAGGATCGCCTCACTGAAGTCGGGCAGCAGGTCGAAGAGGCGCGCCTTGTCGATGTCCTCGGCGGGCCCCACCGCCAGGCGCGTCACCCAGCTGCGCTCGGCCAGACGAATCCGGTCTGGCCCCTGCCCACTCGACCGCCGCGTAAAGACTTCGGTCGCGATGCCGCGCCGGCTCAGCTCCTCGCAGACCTCCCGCACGTAGACGTTCATCCCACCGTTTTCGCCGGCCCCCAGGGCAGCGACCGGCGAGGCGTGCAGGCTGACGATCGCAAGCGGTTTCAAACTATCGGTCTCCTTCTGGTTCGCGTGTCGCCATCCATCGTCGCCGTTTGGTTACCACGCGGTCAACTTCGAATGGGTACCAGCTCGCCGCGAACTGGCAGCAAACCTGTGCGGCCTGTGCTACCGTTGTCCGGATTCTTAGCCACCCTGGCCGGAACCCAAACTTACGATCCACCAACCGCCAGTCAACCCGCTGAGGCGATTTCGCCTTCCGCTCCTGGTCCTCACCCTGGTCTTTTGCTACGGGGTGATCGGCTACATGGTGCTGTTGCGCTGGAATTTCACGGACGCCCTCTTCATGGTCCTCACCACGGTGACAACGGTCGGCTACGAGGAGGTCCATCCGCTGGGGCCGGGTGGACGCATCTTCACGATGACGGTCATCGTGCTCGGCGTCGGCACCATGCTCTATACGCTCGGCATTCTCGCCGAAACGCTCATCGAGGGACACCTCGGGCGGTACGCTAGGATGCGCGGCATGGAACGCCGGATCGCCGGCCTGACTGATCACTTCGTCGTCTGTGGATACGGCCGGATGGGCACCAGGGTCGCCCAGGAGTTTCGCCAGCTCGAAACGCCCTTCGTCGTGGTCGAGAGCAATCTCGAACCGTTGGAACGGCTGCGCTCGAGCGACCTCCTCTACGTCGAAGGGGACGCTGCCTCGGACGACTCCCTGCTCAAGGCCGGCATCCTGCGCGCTAAAGGGCTGGTTACCGCGGTCGACTCCGACGAGCGCAACGTCTTCATCACCCTCACCGCGCGCTCCTTGAACCCCGCCCTGCTGATCGTCGCGCGCTCCTCCTATCAGGACTCGACCGAGAAGCTGCGCCGCGCCGGCGCCAACCAGGTGGTCTCACCCTACCTGATGGGGGCCCACCGGATGGCGGCGCTGGCGGTCCGACCGGTGGCGGTCGACGTCCTCGACACCGTACTGCACGGCGAGAACATCGACCTGGTGGTCGAGGAGCTCCTGGTCGTGTCGAGCTCCAAGGTGCTGGGCCGGACGCTCGCCGACTCCGGGATCCGCGAGGCCGGCGCCAACGTCCTGGCGATTCGGAAGCGCAGCGGCCAGCTGCGCATCAACCCACCGGAGACACAAGTGCTCGAGAGCGACGACCTGCTCGTCGCCATCGGAACGCGCAAGCAGATGAGCGCCGCGGAACGGCTGCTCTGACGCCGCGACGGAGCGGTCGTGGCCGCCCCTAAGCGCTTCCTCTTTTTGTTTTCAGACACCGGCGCGGGCCATCGCGCTGCCGCCGAAGCCGTGGCCGCGGCGCTCGCCCGCCGTTACCCCCACGAGTTCCAGGTCGAGCTCTTCGACCCGATGCGAGACCAGAAGGTCCTCGCCGGCCGCCTGACCGCGCTCTATGGCCCGATCACGCGGCGGGTGCCGTTCCTCTGGGGCGCGGCCTACCACGCGACCAACCTGCAGCCCACGGTGCGCCTGTTTCAGCACGCCATCGGCCGCGGGTTGCGTCGCAAGCTTCGTCACGTGCTCGACCCGCGGCCCGCCCTGGTGGCGAGCTTCCATCCGCTGCTCAACCATGTCGCGGTCGACGTCATGCCCTATGGGGTCCCGCGCGTCACGGTGATCACGGATTGGATCACCTTTCACAAGGCATGGACCGACCTGACGGCGGACTGCATCGTCTGCCCCTCCGATGCCGCCGTCGAGCTCTGCCGCCGTCGGGGCGTGCCGGCCGACCGTCTGGTGAAGGCTGGACTGCCGATCCATCCACGATTCCAGGACGCGATCCGCGGATTCACCGACAAGTCGGCGATGCGCCTCAAGCTGCGCCTGCGGCCTCACGCGCCCACCGTCTTGCTGGCAGGCGGCGGCGACGGCACGGAGCCACTGCGCAAGTACGCGGCGGCACTGGCCCGATCGCCGCTCGACATCCAGGTGCTCGCCATCTGTGGCCGCAACCGCAAGCTCGCCGAGCGCATCCGCGAGGACAACCACGCGGGCGTCCACGTCTTCGGATTCGTCGACAACATGCCGGAGTTATTGCTCGCCTCCGACCTGCTCGTCACCCGTGCCGGGCCCGGGATGATCGCGGAAGGCCTAGCTTGCGGTTGCCCGCTGCTGCTGACGGGCTACCTACCCGGCCAGGAAGAGGGCAATGTGAAAGAGGTGGTGAACCGCGGCCTGGGCCGCTTTGTCCCGCGGCCCGACCACCTGCTCGAGGCCGTGAGCGAATGGTTTAGCAAGCCTCAAGCGCAACGGTTGGCGGACGCGGCGAAGGTGCGCGCGGCCGCCGATCCCGGCGCCGCCTTCCAGGTCGCGGACGTGCTCGTCAGGCTCGCTGGCCGTGGATAAGAAAGAGATCCGCGTCACGCAGGAGATGATCGACGAGGCTCGACGTCTTGGGCTGACCGGGAGCGACCTCGTCATGGCCGCGATCAAAAAGGCCATCGAGCGCGAAACCATCATCTCGCTCAACGAGGGAGTCCGATTCATTCTGCCCGATGGCCAGGTCATCGAGACCGACGAATCGTGGCCACCGCCGAGCGCCACCGACGGCCAGGATGGGTAGGGGGTCTTACGCTATACGGCCGCGCTGGGACAGAGCTGGCGGAAGTCGCAGCCGGAGCATTTCATCCGGTCTGGTTTGGCGGTAAACAGCTCGGCGCGGATCCCCTCCGCGACCTTGACAATCGTCTGCCGGTCTTCTTCGAGGCGTTCCTGCGGCTTGTCGACGGTAACCCGCTCGCTGGTCTCGAGGTAGTAGTAGGAGAGGCTGAGCGGATCGAAGCGGAAGACCTCGCGGGCGGCGAGCGCGTAGACGCCGAGCTGCAGGTCCCGCTGTAGCTCCGCGGCCCGCTTCGCCGAGCCGGTCTTGTAATCGATGACCTCGTAGCTGCCGTCGGGATGACGGTCGACTCGGTCGATCCGGCCGGTCAATCGGAGCCCGTCCACGCGAAGACTAAAGGGCTGCTCCAGCAGCAGCGGCTTGCTCAGGTCGCCGGCGTCGAAGGCCCGCCGCAGGTAGGTGCGGCCCAGGTCCTGCAGGGAGGGCGCCTGCTCCGGCGCGCAGAACCGTTCCTTGGCCCACGCCGACACGTAAGCCGAGTCGACCATCGCCCAGGTGAGCGGCGTCTCGCGGTCGATGCTGCCCAGCGCGTCCTTGAGCGCGTCGTGAAGGATGCGGCCGAACTGCATCTGCGGCTTGGGCCGCGTCGGCAAGCGGAAGACGAAGCGGTACTGGTACATCTGCGGGCAACGCAGGTAGGTGTCCACCTGCGTGTAGGAGAGGGCAGCGATCGGTGGTGCGTCGTTGAGCGGCAGCTCCACCTGGCGGGCGACCTCCACCACGCCACCAGAGGCGGCGAGCAGCTGCGAGGCGGCCAGCTCGCGCGCTCCCTCGCCGCGAATGGGAGTCAGAAACCGCGACGGCCGCCAGTCCCGGATGCCCTCGTAGCGAGAGGCCAGCGTGCAGACGATCTCCTCGCGCGCGCGCGTCAACGCGACGTACGCCAGGCGGCGCTCTTCCGCGAGGTGCAGCTCGGCGGCGGGCAACTCCTCCTTCAGGAGCTCGTTCGGGAGCGTCAGTCCCTCGCCGCGCCGGCTTGCCGGGAAGCGGCCCTCGACGAGGTGCGGGATGATCACGAGGCCGAACTCCAGCCCCTTCGCCTGGTGGACCGTCATCAGGTGGACGGCGTTGACCGTTTCATCCAACGGCGCGATCTCCTCGTCCGCCTGTGCCGCCTCGGTCGCGTCGAGATGCTTTAGGTAGGCGGCGAGGTGGTGATCGGGGTGCTCGTCGCAGTAGGCCGCGATCAGCTCGGCGAGTTTCTGGACGTTGGCGCTGACCTGCAGCCGCTCGATCGGGCCGAGGAATCGCTCCAGGTCGAGGTAATGCGTTTGCTCCATCACCTCGTAGAAGAGGTCATCGACGCCGAGACGCAGCGCCAGGCCGTTGAAGCGCCGCAGGTCCTCGGTGAGACGGCGCGCCCCATCGTCGCTCGACTCCTGGAGAAGGTCAAAGAATCGCCGCCCGTCGTCCCGGGCCTGGCGCGCCCACCGGCCGGCCTGCACGGAGTCCGCGGCGTAGCGCGGCAGGCTCAACAAGCGCATCAGGCAGACGGTGTCGTCCGGGCTATCGACCGCGCGCAGGTAGGCAAGGCAATCCTTGATCTCGGGTTGCTGATAGAAACCGCGGCCGCCGCTGACCTGGTAGGCGACGCCCTGGCGCTGCAACGCGCGGGCGAAGTTGTGCAGGTGCGCGTTGGCGCGCAGCAGGATCGCGATCGCGTTTGGTCGGTGCCGCCCTTCGTCGATCGCGGTCTTGACCAGGGCGGCGACCGCGTCGGCTTCCTCGGTGACGTTGGTCGCCGTCAGCACGCTGACCGGGCGGCCCTCGCCGCGGGTCGCGATGAGCTTCTTTTCCAGGCGGTCCGGGTCTTCGCTGATCAAGCGGCCGGCGGCACGAAGGATGGGGCCACGGCTGCGGTAGTTTTCCTCGAGGCGGGTGACGGCGGCATCAGGAAACACGGCGCGGAACCGCCGTAGGTTGGCGACCGACGCGCCGCGAAACTTGTAGATGCTCTGGTCGTCATCACCCACCACGCACAGGTTGCGCTCCGTTCCGGCGAGCAACTCGAGGAGGCGGCTCTGGGCGAAGTTCGTGTCCTGGAACTCATCGACCATCAGGTGGCTAAAGCGCCGGGACTGGCGAGCCGCGACCGACGGTTCCTGCGTCAGAAGTTGCACGCTGAAATAAATGGTGTCGTCGAAGTCGAGGCGTTCCTCGGCGAGCAACCGTTGCTGGTATTCGCCGTAGATGAGCGCGGCTTGCCGTTGGGCGGCCAGCACCGGATCATCGAGTGCCTCGCTGGCCTCGGCCCACACCCGGAATTCCGCCGGAGAGACCAACTCCTGCTTGGCTCGTTCGACCAATTTGAGCAACTCGCCGATGCGCTCGTAGGGCCGCTGGGCATGGAAGAGGTGGGGCGGCCTTCGCTCCAGCAGGACATCGCGCATGAGTTCCCACTTTCGTACCTCGGAGACGATGCGAAACCCTTTGGGGATTCCGCACAGCCAGCCCTCCTCCTGGAGAAAGCGCTGGGCGAAAGCGTGATAGGTGAGGACGAATCGCTCGCCGGCGGGCAGGTAGTCCTCCTGCTCGACCCGGTCGAGCACTTCGCGCGCCGCCTTTTCCGTGAAGGTCAGGAGCAGGATCTGTTCCGCCGGCACGCCCTCCTGCCGGAGGCGCCGGTAGCGCTCGACCAGGACCCGGGTCTTTCCCGTGCCTGCGCCGGCCACGATCAGCAACGGTCCTCCGGCGTGGTCGACCGCGGCTCGCTGCGCCTGCGTGAGGGCGGCGGCGGTCGCCATCATGCGGACGACTGCCGAAATCGGATCTCCCGCACGGCGGGCACACCGATCCGCTCGTTGAGCCGTGCGATCAGCATGCCCCGCTCGAGATGCAGTTGGTGCGCGAGTGCTGGACTGCTGGCCGTCACCAGCAGCGTGCCGCCAGTGAGCTTGAGCGCGCGGGTCTCGCGGGCGACGGGCTCACCGACCACCTGCGGCCACAGCCAGAGTGCCTGCGCCTCGCGCGTCCGGCGTGCGATGCCGAGCGACGTCAGCGCTTTGGGGAGCGCGGCCCCGACGCTACGCATGGATCCCGCCTTGCTCGACGCGGAAGACGGCGGCCCGCTCCAGGATGCTCTTCGGCAGGTCGTTGAGGTCGGCCGCGGTGATCAGCGCCTGGGGACCTGGCTCGAGCGCGGCCAGCAGGCGCTCGCGACGCGCCGGGTCGAGTTCGGACATCACGTCATCGAGCAGCAGCACCGGTTGCTCGCCGGTCACCTCGGCAAGGTAGTGCAACTCCGCCAGCTTGAGGCTGAGCACGGCGCTGCGTTGCTGCCCCTGGCTGGCATAGAGCCTCGCTTCGTGATCGTCGAGCCACACCTCGATATCGTCGCGCTGAGGTCCGACAGCTGTCTGTCCGCGCCCGATCTCCTCGTCACGCGCCTCGCGCATGGCGGCCTTGAGCTGTTCAACGACGAGCTCCCAGGGCGCCTCACCGATCCGGGCGCCGGCGGGACGGTAGCGGAGCTCGAGGCGCTCGCGATCGTCGCTGAGCTCTCGGTGGAAGGCGGCCGCGATCGGTTGCAGCTCGAGCAGGCGGCGCTGCCGTTCCACCATGATGACCGCTCCCGACTCGGCAACGGCGGCCGTCCAGACGTCGAGCCCATCGACCGGCTGACGGCCTTCCCGAATCGCCCGCAGCAGAGCGTTGCGCTGCTCCAGCAGGTGCGAGTATCGATTCAGCTCCCGGGCGTGGTCATGATCGATCTGCGAGAGCAGTGTGTTGAGAAATCGTCGCCGGCCCTCGCCCGGCCCCTTGACCAGCTGCAGGTCGTCCGGCCAGAAGAGCACGACCCGAAGCGACCCGATCATGTCACTCGACCGGCGTGCGATGCCGTTGACGGTGAACTTCCGCGATGCCCGCGACCCGGCGGCGCCGGGACTGAGGTTGATGCGCACCTCCAGCTCCTTGAGGCCAGTGTCGGTCTGCACCCCACAGGTGACGCGGGCGGCCGGCTGACCGAATCGCACCAGCTCGGCGGCTTGCTGCGTGCGGGGCGAGCGCGTGAGGGCCGCGAGCGCCACGGCCTCGAGTAGGTTGGTCTTCCCCTGCGCATTACCCCCAAAGAACACCGTGGCGGAGCGCTCGAGCGCCAGGTCCAGCTCTGTGTAATTTCGAAAGTCGAACAGTGAGACGTTGGCCAGGAACACGCGGTCTGCGCGCTGACTACATCGCCACTCTGACCGGCATGATGATGTAGAGGTAGTTGTCTTTCCCAACCGGTTTGATGAGGCCGGGGTTCAGCGGGCCGGTGAAGCCCAGGGTCACCTCGTCACTGCCGATGATGGCAAGCACATCGAGAAGATACTTGGAGTTGAACGCGACCTGGAGGTCCTGACCTTCGATCTTGGCTTCCACGCCGGCCACGTTCTGCCCGACCTCGCTGGTGTTGGCCGTCAGGGTCAGTTTGCCGCCCTCAGCCTTGAATTTCACGACGTTGGCGGCATCTTTGGAAAAGAGCGAAACCATCTTGGTCGTGAAGAGCAGGTCCTGCGTCTTGCTGGTGATGGTCGTCGTGCTCTGCCCGGGAATGACCTGCTGATAGTTGGGATAGGTCCCCTCGATCAGCCGGCTCATCAACTCCACGTCGCGCGTCTTGAAGAACACCTGGTTCTTCTGCGCGCCGACGGTGACCTCGACACCGTCATCGCCAGTCTTGAGGATTCGGCTGAGCTCACTCAGGGCGCGCGCCGGGATGACGATCGTTTCGCCCTCACCGGGTTCCGCCTGGACCGCGAGGGTTTTGACCGCTAGCCGGTGCCCGTCGGTGGCGGCGAAGGTCGCGTTTCCCCCGTTGAGATGGACATAGACGCCGGTCAGCACCGGCCGCCCCTCGTCGCTGGAGGCCGCGATCACGGTTTGCTCGATCGCGTCTTTGAGCTCGGTCTGGTCGACCTTGACCTTGCGACCGTCGACCCCGGAGGGGACGGGTGGGAAGTCCGCCGGATCGATCCCACGGATGGTGGCGTCGAACCGATTGCTTTTGACCGCCAGCGACTGCGTCTTCTTGTCCAGGGCCATCGACAGCGGTTCGTCTGGATGCGAGGTCACGAAGTCGGTAAGCAGCCTCGCTGGGACAGTGATGCCACCCTCTTCCTGGACCTCGGCAGGAATGACCTGGCGGATCCCGATCTCCAAGTTGGTAGCGGTCAGTTGCAGACCCGTCTCGGCGGTCTGCAGCAGGACGTTGTTGAGGATCGGTAGCGTCGTTCGCGATGAGACCGCACGGGAAACGACTTGCAATCCCTGTCCGAGATTTCCGGCGGTGACGGTGACCTTCATGATGCTCCTGGTCTACACGACCCTCTAATAAGACGCGGTAATTGAAAGAAAAGACGTAGTCGTAGTGCGGTGTACAACAGGGAAAAACCCCTTCCCCGCGTTCAAATCGGGCCAATTATAGCGTTCAAAAACTGTGCGTTCCGGAGACGTGTATCCCCCGTCCAGCCCGATTCCAACAGGATCCACGTCCCTTGCGGCGCTATTCCACAGGCTCAATGCGAATAAAGAATCTCGCGGAGTTTCCGCAGGTCGGCCTGGAGGCGCTGGTCTTCTTTGGAGTCGGTATTGATCTTCTCGTAGGAGTGCAGCACGGTGGTGTGGTCGCGTCCTCCGAATGCCTGGCCGATCGCCGGCAGGGATGATGCAGTTTCCTCGCGGATCAAGAACATCGCCACCTGTCGCGGGAAGACGATGTGCTTGTCGCGGCGCTTCCCCTTCATTTCCTCGAGGCTGATGTGATAGAAGCCCGCGACCGTGCGGGAAATGGTGTCGATGGAGAGCGTCCGAGTCTCGGTGGAGGGGATCACGTCCTGCAGCAGTTTCGCCGCCATCTCCACATTGACGGCGCTGCGGTTGAGAGAGGCATGGGCAATCACCCGAATGAGCGCGCCTTCGAGCTCGCGGATGTTCCTCTGGATCTTGTGGGCGATAAAGGAGAGCACGTCCTCCGGCACCAGCCGCGCGTAGGGCCCGACCTTCGACTTGAGGATGGCGACGCGCGTCTCGAAGTCGGCCGCCTGGATATCCGCGATCAGGCCCCACTGAAAGCGAGAGCGCAGCCGGTCTTCCAGGGTGGGGATCTCTTTCGGAGGACGGTCGGACGAGATCACGATCTGCTTATTGAGCTCGTGGAGGGAATTGAAGGTGTGGAAGAACTCTTCCTGGGTCCGGTCTTTACCTGCGAGAAACTGGATGTCGTCGACGAGCAGCACGTCGACCGTCCGGTAACGCGTCCGGAAATCGTTCATCCGTCCTTCCTGGATGGAGGAGATCATCTCGTTCATGAACTTCTCGCTGGTCACATAGGCGACCCGCCGGCGGGCGTGCTTTTCCAGCACCGCGTGGCCGATGGCGTGCATCAGATGGGTCTTGCCCAAACCGACGCCGCCGTAGAGGAAGAGCGGGTTGTAAGCCTTGGCGGGGGTTTCCGCCACGGCCCGGCAGGCGGCGTGCGCGAAGCGAGAGTTGTTGCCGACCACGAAATGCTGGAACTGGAATTTCGGATTCAACTGGGATGCCTCGTGGAGCACTGGCTCCTCGGCTTCGGGCGGCGGTTCCTCGGCAACCGCCACTGCCGACCGGCCTGTGGCGGCCTCGGTCTGCCCCGGGATCACCTCGAAGGCGACGCTGACGTCGCCGGAGACGATCGCCGACAACGTCTCTTTGATCATCGCCGAGTAGCGGTCCTCGAGCCAGTCCTTGGCGAGCTTGGTCGGGACGCCGATCTTGAAGGCATTCTTCTCGCGGCCGACGAGTGAGGCATTCTTCAGCCATGTCTCGTAGCTGGGTTTACTGAGCTGAAACCGAAGTTCCTCTTGCGCCGCCTGCCAGATCTGTTGTCCGTTCATCGACTCCTCCACAAGCACATAACGCGCACAACGACATCAGTGGAGAGCAGAGCCGGTGCTGCGCGTCAGGCCGCGGAGTCGGAAACGAGGCCCGTGGACGGCGTATGCAGGACGGAACTTTTACACAAGCTTCCCACAACAGTGGAGAAGTCTATCGAGGTCTCCCCAGCCTCATGTGTATAAGTTGTTGATGATTAAATGCCGTAGCTCTCCAGGGCAGCGGAATAATAGCAAACGGTTCTCACGGGCGCAATCCGAAACTACGTACGAAGCGAAGAGCCGCACATGGTATGGTTAGGCGCCGAAAAACGTTGAGGTCTGCATGAAACGTACCCACCAACCGAAGAAGCGCCAGCGGGTCAAGGTCCACGGCTTCCGCGCCCGGATGTCGACGCCGGGCGGCGTCAAGGTCATCAAGGCCCGCCGTCTGAAGGGCCGTCGCCGCCTGACGCCGACGTCCAGCCGGCGCTACCGGTAACAGGCGGCCTCCCACCGCCCGTGAAACGGCGGTCTCGACTGCTCCGGTCGGCCGACTTCGACCGCACCCTCCGGTCAGGCCGCCGGGCGGCGTCCGAGTACCTCGCCCTATTCGTAAGCGATAATGAGCTTGGCCGGCCGCGGGTCGGCCTGGCTGTCAGTCGGAAACTCGGCAACGCTGTGGTCCGAAATCGAGTCAAGCGGCGCCTGCGCGAACTGGTGAGGCCGTTGTTGACGCGGGCAGAAGGCGGCCGT
>Ga0209689_1001455_pt1 | contig 17698 bp, 15 predicted proteins | sample GraSoiAngelo_149_FD_187119 | JGI IMG/M metagenome (GOLD analysis project Ga0209689, IMG submission 187119) | Grasslands soil microbial communities from the Angelo Coastal Reserve, California, USA - 14_1009_09_30cm (SPAdes) (version 2) | ecosystem: Environmental > Terrestrial > Soil > Grasslands ... | reverse complement strand
TCGGCGAAAGGGATTGGGTGGACCCGCGCCTCCACACCCAAGGCGCGTGCGATGCCTTCGATCAGATCGCGCAGGCCGACGTTTTCGAACGCGGCGTTGTATGCCTTGTGCGTCGTCTCCTTGCGCAGGTCGCAAGCCAGCGCGCAGGCGAACCCGATGTCCTTCACCCACGCGAGGTTGGCGGGGCGCTGATACGTTTCTTCCGGAACGAGCAGCGGACCGCCGTCGGCTACACGCTGAATGTACGCGGCGATGCGCAAACTGGGATCACCCGGGCCGAACACCGCCGGCGGCCGAACCACGGTCCACCGCAGGTCACGGTTGCGGGCGAGCAGGGTCTCGCACCAGCGCTTGCCGTCGAGGTACTCGAGCGTGGCGGGCGGCTCGCCGTGCAGCGGCACGAAGTCTTCTTCGCGCGCCGGCTGGCCATGAAGGTCCGGATACACGCCTGTCGAGATGAACACATATCGCTGGCCTTTGAACTGCCGTCCCACCGCTTCGATCTCACGGGGCTGATAGCACGCGAGGTCGAGCAGCACGTCAGGTTCTGTCTGGGCCAGCGCTCGTGCGAGTTGGCCTTCGTCGGTGCGGTCGAATGCGACGTAGCTCGTGAAGACTCCATATGGCCGCTCCTTGCGGCCCGCAGCGATGGTTTCGACGCCGCGGCGCATGAGCTCCTTGCAGGCGGCGACGCCGATGAACCCGGCGCCGCCTAGCACCAGGGCTCTCGTCAATCGATGTCGCGCGTTACGAAGTCCACGTCGACGCCTTCGATCTCCCGCAGTCGCTCCGCCAGCTCGCCGGCCAGCACGACCGACCGGTGCCTGCCGCCGGTGCACCCGAACGCGACCACGATGTGCATGCGTCCTTTCTCCTGGTACAGCGGCAGCAGGTCGCGCACGATGCTCTGCACGTCCTCGAGCAGGTGACCGGCCGCGGGCTGCTTCATGACGTAGTCGGCCACGGCCGGATCGCGGCCGGACAGGTCGCGCAGCTCGGGGACCCAGTAGGGGTTGTCGAGGAACCTGGCATCGATCAGCAGGGCAGCGTCTGCGGGCGCGCCGTTCTTGTAGCCGAACGCGAGGCACGTGATCAGGGGCCGCTTCCTACTCCTAAGATGCTGCGCCAGCTCCGCACGCTGTCCCGCCTCGATGCGGTGGTGTGCCCGTTCGAAAGTGCCGCCGCCGTGGTGGTCGTCCTCTCCGTCGTGAACCAGGACGTACTTGATGGCGCGGCGGTCGGCCTCGCGCAACAGCTCGGCGCCTCCGTCGCTGACGCCGAGCACGAAGTCGCCTTCGCGTGCGCCGTCGAGCTCCTCGATGCGGGTGAACCCCGCCGCCTCGAAGACGCTCACGGCCTCATCCATCCGCTTGCGGTTCGGCGCCCCGACGATGACCAGAGTCATCTACAGAGTCTCTTTGAGGCGGGCCGCCAGGCGTTCGGGTATGCCGAGCTTCACGATCTCATCGACCGGCGCCTCCCGGATCGCCTGCACCGAACCGAAGTGTCGCAGGAGCGCGCGCTTGCGCGCGGGACCGATCCCTTCCACGGAGTCGAGCGGCGACGTCAGCGCCTTGCGAGCCCGGACCTTGCGGTGATGGGTGATCGCGAAACGGTGCGCCTCGTCGCGGATGCGCTGGACGAGGAACATGCCCGGCGAGTTCCTCTCCTGCACGATCGGCTCGGCTCGGCCCGGCGCGAAGATCTCCTCTCGCTCCTTCGCCAACGCGAAGGTCGGGATGTCCGCGTAGCCGGCCGTCTCCATCACCTCGAGGGCCGCGCTCAGCTGGCCCTTGCCGCCGTCGATCAGGATGAGGTCGGGCCGGCTGGTAAAGGATCGGTCTCCAACCACGTCCGCCTCTTCGCGCCGCTGGGCTGACTCGAGTCGCTCGAGCCGGCGGCGGAGCACCTCCTGGAGCATGGCGAAGTCGTTCGGCCCCGGGACGTATTTGATCCGGAAGTGGCGGTAGTGGTCGTTGCGGGGACGGCCATCCTCGAAGACGACCATCGACCCGACCGCCGAGTCGCCCTGGATGTTGGAGATGTCGTAGCACTCGATGCGTTTCGGCGGACTCTCGAGGTCGAGCGCCTCGGCGAGCGCCGCGAGCATCGGCTCGGTCCGGCTGCGGTCGTAATCCGCCTGGATGCGAAGCTGCTCGAGCTCCTGTTTCGCGGTCTCGGCCAGCTGCGTCACCAGGGCTCGCTTGCGGCCGCGCCGCGGCACTTCGATCGTCACGGGACGGCCTCGTTTCTCGCTCAGCCAGCCGGTGATCAGCTCCGGCTCCTCGACCTGCCCCGGCAGGATGACCGAGCGCGGGACGTGCGTCGCGCTCGAGTAGTACTGGAGCATGAACCCACGCAGCAGCTCAGCCTCGGTGGCGTCCGCCGCGCCGTCGAGTGCGTGGCCGTCATGCCCGACCATCTTGCTCTGGCGTACGTACGCGACCTCGACAAAGACGTCATTCCCGCTGCGGGCGTAAGCGACGATGTCCTGGTCGTCGCGGCCGCGGGTCAGGACTTTCTGCCGGTCCGCGATGCGCTCGATCGACTGCAGCTGGTCGCGATAGCGCGCCGCATTTTCGAAATCCAGCCGGCCCGCCGCCGTGTCCATCCGTTCGTGCAGCTCGCGGACGAGGAGGTCAGAGCGTCCCTCCATGAACAGCGCCACCTCGTTGATGCGCGCCTTGTAGTCCTCGGAGCTGATGCGACGCTCGCATGGACCCGGGCACCGCTTGATGTGGAAGTCGAGGCACACCTTGCCCTGTTTGAAGATCTCGTCCGAGCACGTTCGGAACGGAAGCAGCTGCCGGATCGACTTGACGGTCGAGCGGAGCGACTGCGCGGACGTGTATGGACCGAAGTACTGCGCGCCGTCGTTCTGCACCCTTCGCGAGTAATGGACGCGCGGAAACTCCTCGGTGACGGGAAGCTTCAAGTAAAGGTAGTTCTTGTCGTCCTTGAGACGGATGTTGAAGCGCGGACGGTAGTTCTTGATGAGGTTGTTCTCGAGGACCAGCGCCTCGACCTCGTTGGCGGTGGTGACGAACTCGAAGTCGGTCGCCCTCCGGATGAGCTCCGATACGCGCGCCGTCTCCGCGTATCCGGGCGTGAAGTACGAGCGCAGGCGATCACGCAGCCGCAGGGCCTTGCCGACGTAGATGACCTGCGTCTTGCTGTCGCGGAACATGTAGACACCAGGGCTGTCGGGAACGGCCTGCAGCCGTCGCTTGATCGTTTCCTCGAGTGATACCGACATCTGAGTCGCCAGTTTAGGAACCCGTAGACTCGACCCAGTGAGCTCGAGCCCTCCGACCGGCGGATCGCAGGCCCAGCTCGGCGGCTACACACCTGCCGGCACGCAGACCAACAGCCTGGCCGTCGTGAGCCTGGTCACAGGCGTCGGCTCGTTTCTGGGTCACATCGTCCCGTTCATCGGTGGCGGCACACTGGCCTTGATCGCGATCGTGACCGGCTTCATGGCGCGGAGCCAGATCAATCGGACCGGCGAGCAGGGCAGGTGGATGGCCAACGTGGGGATCCTCATCGGCGTCATCCATCTCGCGGGACTGTTCCTGTTCCTGCTGTTCCTCCTGTTCCTCGTCTTCGTGCTCGGCATCGCCCTGTTCGGGGCGGCCACGCACAGTGGCTCCGCGCCGACACCATCACCGATGCCGACCGGCTAGGAGAACGACCCGACTCCAGGCCGGCAGCGTTCGCTTAAGCGAGATGAAACGCCGCGATCCGAAGCTAGGATGCCGCCATGTCTGACGCGCCGGCCGCCTACCCCCCGCCGCCGCCGCCCAACGCGCCTCCGCCGATGTTCCAGGGGCAACGCTCGCCGTCACCCGCGTACCAGCCGCCGCCCGGGTGGGCGGGCCCGACCGCGCCCGACTATGCCCAGCCGTATGCGCAGCCGCCACAGCGCATGGAAGTCGCGGCACCGATCGGGTTTCTCGGAGGCGTCGGTTATCTCACCTATCAGTTCGGAGGCGCAGCTGCGTTTTCAATCCTCGCCGGGCTCGCCTCCATCGCGTTGCCGTTTGTCGCCGGCCGGTATTTCATCTGGCTTCCGGTCGCCGGCATCATCAGCGGCGGCCGGGCGATCCAGCGCGGCCGTGCGATCGGCGGGATCGTCGGCATCACGGTCAGCATCCTCGGCGGGATCATCAGCCTGATCGCGAGCGGCCTGATCGGAGGGTAGCCCTTCCCGAACTGCCTGGCCGTTCCCCGCGTCAGCGGGAATGGCGACGACGGGAAACAGAGCCGAAAGCAATGCGACGACCGCCGCCGCCCATAACGCCGCGTCGAGCGACCACGCGATGACCGGGCCGGCCAACGCCGAGCCGATGGGCGTGCCGATCCAGTTGACCGACATCGAGATCGCAAAGGCACGTCCGAACCAGGCCGGGTCCGTGCGCCGCTGACGCAGCGTGAACAGGGCGACGTCGAATGGTCCGTTGGCAACCCCAACCATCACGATCGCAGCCACGACGACCGGCAACGATGCGGCAAGCGGAAGCAAAGCCATCGCCGCCGCGCTCACCACGATGGCACCGACCATCAGGTGACGTTCGCGCCCGCGACTGTTGATCCGGCCGAATAACAGGGCCGACACGAGACCGCCCGCACCCATCGCGCCCCACAGCAAGCCAACGGTTGCGGGACCACCGTGAAGACGGCCGAGCACCATGACCGGGATCGCGATGTTGAGCACCCCCCAGCTCAGGTTGAACGTGCTGAGCGTCAGGGCGAGACCGCGCAGTGAGGCATTTCGTGCCACGTAGCGAAGGCCGTGCCACGCGTCGACGAAGATCGACGGCCGCCCGGCTTCGCGAGAAGTCGGATCGTGCACTCGTGCCATCAGGGCCGCGGCCGCGACGTATCCGATACCCGTCGTCGCGAGGGCCCATTCCGGGCCGGCAAACCCGACGAGCGCGCCGGCCAGCGGCGCGCCCAGGAGCGTTGCGATGACGTGGCCGGTGCTGTCGAGCGCGTTGGCGCGCTCCCACAGGCGGCGCGGAGCGAGGATCGGAAACAGCGAGCGCGCGCCGCCATTGCTCAGCGGCAGGGTCAACGACGATACGAACACGATCGACAACAGGAGCGGCGCCGGCAACGCGTGGCGCCAGGACAGGCCCGCGACGAGCAGCCCTGTTGCGGCCGCGACCAGGTTGTCGAGCATGACGAGCCGGGCGCGTCCAAAGCGATCGAGGAGGGCGCCGGCGATCGGCGAAAGAACAAGTCCCGGCGCGACGGCGAGGAAAGCCGTCAGGCCGGCCAGCTGTGGCGAGTGATAACGGGAAAGGACGAAGAGGATCAGCGCGACGCCGACCATCTGACCGCTCACGCGTCCCACGACGAGGCTTGCGTAGAGATAGGCGAAGCCCGGCACGCGCATCAGCGCGCCGTAGGTCGGTCTGGCTTCTGTGGTCAGCGCGAGTTAGACCGCGACTTTCGAACGCCGGGAGCGCGTCGCGCCGTTGGACGACGCGCCGCTCTTACGCCCTCGCGCTTTCGCGAGCGGCTCGCGTAAGAACTGGCCGGTCGCCGATTCGCGATTCGCGGCCAGCTGTTCCGGAGTGCCTTCCGCGATCACATAGCCGCCCTTGTCCCCACCTTCGGGTCCCAGGTCGATCAGCCAGTCCGCTGTCTTGAGCACGTCGAGGTTGTGCTCGATCACGACCACGGTGTTGCCGTGCTCGACGAGCCGGTGCAGGACCGTCAGCAGCCTCTCCACGTCCGCGTAATGCAAGCCTGTGGTCGGCTCATCGAGCAGGTAAAGGGTCCGACCGGTATCGCGCCGCGACAGCTCTGACGACAGCTTCACCCTTTGCGCCTCGCCACCCGAGAGCTGGGTCGCGGGCTGTCCGAGCCGGATGTAGCCGAGCCCGACGTCATGCAGCGTCCGCAGCTTGGTCTTGATCGCCGGCACGTTCTCGAAAACGTCGAGCGCCTCGTCCACCGTCATCTCCAGAACATCGGAGATCGAGTGGCCGCGGAACTTGACCTCCTGCACCTCGCGCGAGTAACGGGTGCCGTGACACACCTCGCATGGGACGTAGACGTCCGGCAGGAACTGCATCTCGATCTGGATGATGCCGTCGCCCTGGCAAGCCTCACACCGTCCCCCCTTCACGTTGAAGCTGAAGCGTCCCGGCTTGTAGCCGCGCATCTTCGCCTCGGGCATGCTCGCGAAGAGGTCACGGATGTGCGTGAACATCCCGGTGTACGTCGCTGGGTTGCTGCGCGGCGTCCGGCCGATGGGTGACTGGTCGATGTCGATCGCCTTGTCGAGGTTGTCCAATCCCTCCACCGCACGGTGCGGTCCGGGCCTGTCCTTGGCGCGGTAGAAGTACTGCGCCACCTTGCGGCTCAAGATGTCGGTGACCAACGATGACTTGCCCGAGCCGCTGACACCGGACACCGCGACAAAGGTGCCCAGCGGGATCGCGACATCGATGTCTTTCAGGTTGTTGGCCTGGGCCCCGCGAACCACCAGCTTCTTGCCGTTCCCCTTGCGCCTCCGCTCGGGTACCGGGATCATCCTGTCGCCCCGCAGGTATGCGGCAGTGATCGAGTTCGGGTCGCGCAGCACCTTCTCCACCGGGCCCGCGGCGATGATCTCGCCGCCGTGCTCGCCGGCCGCCGGTCCGATGTCGACCATGTAGTCGGCGGAGCGGATCGTCTCCTCGTCGTGCTCGACCACGATCAGGGTGTTGCCCAGGTCGCGCAGGCTGAGCAGCGTGTTGATCAGCCGCCGGTTGTCCCGTTGGTGGAGGCCGATCGAAGGCTCGTCAAGGATGTACAGCACGCCCATCAGCTTCGAGCCGATCTGCGTCGCCAGCCGGATCCGCTGCGACTCGCCTCCGCTCAACGTGTTGGCCGCCCGCGCGATCGTCAGGTAGTCGAGACCGACGTCGATCATGAACTGCAGGCGCTCGCGGATCTCCTTCATGATGCCGCGCGCGATCAGCTGCTCCCGCTCGGTCAGCGCGAGCTGGTCGAAGAACGCAATCGATGCGCTGATCGACAGCGCGGAAACGTCGGCAATGTTGCGGTCCGCAACCGTCACGGCCAGCGACTCGGGCTTGAGCCTGCGGCCCTTGCACGTTGGGCAGGGCTTGTCGGACATGTAGCGCTCGAGCTCGGCCTTCAGGTACTCCGACTGCGTCTCCTCGTACCGCCGCTGCAAGTTCGCGATCACGCCTTCGAACGGCGCCTCGTACCAGCGCGAGTGGCCGTACTGATTCTTGTAGCCGAACCGGATCTTCTTGTCGCCCGTGCCGTTGAGCAGCATGTCGCGCTGCTGCTTCGGAAGCTTCGACCACGGTTTGTCCATGTCGATGCCGAAGTACTTGCTCACCGACTCGAGCAGCTCCGGGTAGAAGAACTGCGACTTGCTCCAGGCGGCGATCGCGCCTTGGCGCAGGGATTGCGAAGGATCGGGAACCACGAGGTCTCCGTCGACCACCAGCTGCGAGCCGATTCCCGTGCACACGGGGCACGCGCCATGCGGGTTGTTGAACGAGAAGTTGCGCGGCTCGGGCTCGGGCACGCTCGTGCCGTCGTATGGACACGCGAAGTCCTGCGACATCTGGATCTCTTCACCCTTGTCGACTGGCGCGATGATCACCGCGCCGCCGCCCAGCCTCGCGGCCGTCTCGATCGAGTCGACGAGTCTCGTGCGCTGCTCCGGGCCCACGACGATGCGGTCGACCACGACCTGGATGTCGTGCTTCTTGTTCTTGTCCATCGGGATCTGCTCGCCGATCTCGTACAGGCTGCCGTCCACGCGCACCCGCACGAAGCCCGACTTGCGGACGTCGTCGATCAGCGAGCGGTACTCACCCTTGCGTCCCTTGACCACGGGCCCCAGCACCATCACCCGCGTGCCCTTCGGCAGCTTCTCGACGTGGTCCGCCATCTGCTCCACGGTCTGGCGGCGCACCTCCCGGCCGCAGATCGGGCAGTGCGGATGACCGACGCGCGCGTACAGCAGACGCAGGTAGTCGTAGACCTCGGTCACCGTGCCCACCGTCGACCGCGGGTTCTTCGAAGTGCCCTTCTGGTCGATCGAGATCGCCGGCGACAGGCCCTCGATGATGTCGACGTCGGGCTTTTCCATCTGCCCGAGGAACTGGCGCGCGTACGCCGACAGCGACTCGACGTACCGCCGCTGGCCTTCGGCGTAGATCGTGTCGAAGGCAAGCGAGGACTTCCCGGAACCCGAAAGCCCGGTGAACACAACGAGCTTGTCGCGCGGGATGGACAGGGTGACGTTCTTGAGGTTGTGCTCGCGCGCCCCGCGGATCGTGATCTGGTCTGTCGGCATTCGGACCTTCGGTTATTCCTTTTCTCGGGTGATCGCAAACGTTGCGCTGGCCGTGGCCACGAGACGCCCGTCCGGCCCGTCGACCCTACAATCCGCGACCGCCGTTCGGCGGCCGGCGTGAACCACGTTGCCTGTCGCTCGCAGGGTCTCGCCCACTTTTGCCGCCGAGATGAAGCTCAGCTTCAGGTCGAAGCTCATGGCGCGCGCCACGCCGGGCTTGAGGGTGCGCAGGCTGCGGCCCATCGCCGAGTCGGCCAGCGCACTGATCATGCCACCGTGGACGAAACCGGCGTGGTTGGCCATGTCCTCCGTGGAGGTCATCTCGACCACGGCCTGGCCCTCTTCGAGGGCGACCTCGTGGATGCCCAGCCAGTCCCAGGCTCGCGAATGGCCGCGGGTCTTGCTACTCACGGCCCTGGCCCTCGGGCACCGGCATGCAGGTCGACGAGGCACGCGCCACGAGCCTCTCCTCGTCGTCGAACACGTCGGCCTCGCTGAAGAGCAGGGTCTGGCGCATCTCGATCACCCGGCCGACCGCCCGCAGCCGGCCCTCGATCGCCGGGCGGATGAAGTTGATCTTCAGCTCGATCGTCGTGTTCCACATCCCGTCTTCCTGGAGCGTCGCCAGCGACATCCCCATCGCAGCGTCCGCGATCTGGGTCACCACGCCTCCCTGGACCACCCCGCCGCCGTGGCGGTGCTGGGGCCCGGCGATCAGCTCGACCACGACCCGGCCGGGCTCAGCCTCGGAGATGCGGGCGCCAAGGGTCTCCATCCACCCGGCGGGCTGGGCGTCGAGCAGAGCCTTGGCGCGGCCAAAGTTTTGAACACGTTCGTTTTCTGTTGACTTGCGCGCAAGATTCATCTAGGCTGAAAGTTGAACATGTTCAAATCCACATCTGAACTGGGGTGATAAACATGGAACTGCGACTGATCGACTACCTCGTCTACATCGCCGTCAGCATCTTCCTCACCGTCTGGGTGGGCAACACGCTTTTCCGTAACGGCCGCCCCTTCCTGGTTTCCGTCTTCAAGGAGGACGGCCTGGCCGACTCGGTGAACCGGCTCCTCGTGGTCGGCTTCTATCTCGTCAACTTCGGCGCCGCCGCGCTCCTGATCAACGCCGGCGGAGCCCCGGCTTCGTTCCCCGACATGGTCCAGGAGACCGTGACGCGGGTGGGAGTGGTGCTCCTGGTGCTTGGCTTCATGCACTTCAACAACATGCTCGTGCTCCACATCATCCGACGCCCCCTGCGCCAGAAGCCGCCGCTGCCTATCAACTACAACCCGTACCAGCCCGTGCCCGGAGCCTAGGAGGCTCGCTTGGCGATCGAAGTCCCCAAAACCAGGCGAGGCGAGACCTCGAGGGCGGCCATCCTGAACGCCGCCCTCGACCTCTTCCAGGAGCGCGGGTATGAGGCCACGACCATGCGCTCCATCGCTGAGCGAACTGGTGTCTCCCTCGGCAGCTCGTACCACTACTTCCCGTCCAAGGAGCATCTCGTGCTCGAGTTCTACCGGCATACGCACGAGCTGCACGCGGCGGCCATCGCCCCCCTCCTCCGCCGCGAAAAAGACCTTGCGACCCGGCTGCGCGGGACCATCCGCGCCGTCGTCGTCACGTGCGAGCCGTTCCACGCGGTCGCCGGCTCGATCTTCAGCACGGTCGCCAACCCGGCGAGCCCCCTCAACCCGTTCGGCGGCGTCGCCAAACCGCTGCGCGACGAGGTGGTTCAGCTGTACGCGGACGTCGTCTCGGGCTCCGACGCGCGGATCCCGGCGGACATCGCGGAGATGCTGCCCCTGATGCTGTGGCTCTACCAGATGGGGATCCTGTACTTCTGGATCTTCGACCGCTCTCCCGGCCGGCTGCGCACGCTGGAGGTGATCGACGAGACGACCGACCTGATCGTGCGGCTGATCAGCCTGGCGAACCTCCCTGTGCTGCGCGGTTCGCGCAAGCGGATCCTCGGTCTCATCAAGGACATCGTCGAAAGACAGCAGGGCTAAGGACCGCGTCGTGTCCTTCTCCAGTTCCGGACGGTCGTCTTCTGCTTGGGTGCAGCCGCAATGGCCATCGCCACATCGGCGTCGTCTTCCTTCGCTGTGTCCTCGCCCGACAGCCGCCTGCGCAGGGCGATGATGCGGTCGCGCACTCGCGCCGCGTCCTCGAACTGCAGCTCCTTGGAGAGCCGCCGCATCTCCTTCTCCAGGTCACGGACGATCGCGAGCAGGTCCTCCCGCGGCACCCCGGCGCCGGCCATGATCTCGATCGCGTCGGCCTGGATGTCGTTTTCGTTGATCTCCAGCGCGTAGATCGCCTTCTTCACCGTCTCCGGCGTGATGCCGTGCTCGGCGTTGTACGCGGTCTGCCTGTTCCGTCTCCGTTCTGTCTCGTCGAGCGCCTGTCGCATCGAGTCCGTGATCGAGTCGGCGTACATCACGACATGGCCTTCCACGTTTCGGGCGGCCCGGCCGATGATCTGGATGAACGACCGATAGGCGCGCAGATAGCCCTCCTTGTCGGCGTCGAGGATGCCGATGAAGGCGACCTCGGGCAGGTCGAGTCCTTCCCGCAGCAGATTGATGCCGACCACGACATCGACCTCACCTGTGCGCAAGGCGGTCAGCACCTCGATCCGCTCCATTGCATCGAGCTCCGAATGGAGATAGCGGACCTTGACGCCGTACTCCCGCAGGTAATCGGCGAGGTCTTCGGCAAATCGTTTCGTCAGGGTCGTCACGAGCGAGCGCTGTCCCAGCGCCGTCCGCTTCTTCACCTCGGCCAGGAGGTCGTCGATCTGTCCCTCAGTGGGACGCACCTCAACAGTCGGATCGACGAGTCCTGTCGGTCGCACCACCATCTCCGCGGTCCGCTGCGAGCGCCGCGTCTCATATGGTCCCGGCGTCGCCGACACGTAGATGACGTTGCGCGCGCGATCCTCCCACTCCTCGAAGCTCAGGGGCCGGTTGTCGAATGCGCTCGGCAGGCGGAAGCCGTACTCGACAAGCGCGGCCTTGCGCGAACGGTCGCCGCCGAGCATGCCCCCGATCTGTGGCACCGCGACGTGCGACTCGTCGACGAAAATCAGCGTGTCCTCGGGGAGGAAGTCCATCAGCGTGTACGGTGCCTCGCCGGGTTGACGGCGGGTCAGGTGTCGTGAGTAGTTCTCGATCCCCGCGCAGGTCCCGGTCTCGCGCATCATCTCGAGGTCGAAGTTCGTGCGCTGTCGTAACCGCTGCGCCTCGAGCAATCGGCCGTGGTCCTCGAACCACTTGCACCGCTCTTCCAGCTCGGCCTCGATGTCGGCCATGGCCAGGCGGAGCTTGTCCGCCGGCGTCACGTAGTGCGACGCCGGGAAGACCGTGAACTCCTGCTTCGTGCCGAGGATCTCTCCGGTGATGGCGTCCAGCTCCTGGATCCGCTCCACCTCATCGCCGAAGAACTCCACGCGGTAGACCTTCTCTTCGTTGGCCGGCACCAGGTCGACGACGTCGCCGCGGACGCGGAAACGGAGGCGGGCGAGGTCGTAGTCGTTGCGCTCGTAGAGCATCTCGGTGAGCTTGCGCAGAAAAACCTCGCGCCGGATCGACTGTCCCTTCTCGATCTTCAACGACTCGCCCATGTAGTCCTCGACCGAGCCGATGCCGTAGATGCAGCTCACGCTCGCCACGACCAGGACGTCGCGTCGCGTCAGCAGGTTCTGCGTGGTCGAGTGACGCATGCGGTCGATGTCGTCGTTGCGGCTCGAGTCCTTCTCGATATAGGTGTCGGTCCGCGCGATGTACGCCTCAGGCTGGTAGTAGTCGTAGTAGCTCACGAAATACTCGACCGCGTTCTCCGGCAGCAGCCGCCGAAACTCGGCGCACAGCTGCGCCGCCAGCGTCTTGTTCGGGCTGAGCACGAGGACCGGGCGCTGCAGCTCCTCCACGACCCAGGACACGACGTTGGTCTTGCCGCTCCCCGTCACGCCGGCCAGGACCTGCTGGGTCAGGCCCGACCGGACCCCCTCGACCAGCTCGGCGATCGCCCGCGGCTGGTCGCCGGCCGGCTGAAAGGGTGCGTCGACATGAAAGCGACTGGGCATCGGTGAGCGTCTAATTCTAAGGCGCACAAACGTTCGAAGGATGGCCCCGGATAGTCCGGACTATCTGAAAGTTCGGGCTTGCAAAATTACGGAGAGTCCGGACTAACCGAGGATCAAGGCAGGGCCAGGATCAGCGCCTCGACCACAGTCCCGGCCTTGAACCCCTGGTCGCCCGCTGGAACCCGCACCAGGGCATGGGCGCCCGCCAGCGACATCAGGCGCGAGGATGACTGGGAGCCGGTCGTCTCCGCGACCAGGTCTCGCCCTTCGCGATGCAGCGTCACCCGCTGGTATTCCGTCCGGTCGGGGGTGGGTTTGGCGTCGTAGGCGAGGCGGACCGGGAGCGTCGGCCGCTGCCAGTGTGAGAAGCCCTGCATCTTCCGCAGAGCCGGCCGAACGAAGACCTCAAACGTGACCAGCGACGAGACAGGAAACCCAGGGAGGCCGAAAGCCACGCGGTTGCCGGGCAGCGTCGCAAAGGTGAACGGCTTCCCCGGCTTGAGCTTGACCCGGCCGACGTGCACGGTGCCGAGGGACTCGAGCAGCGGTTTGACAAGGTCGTGCGTGCCCACCGACACGCCGCCCGACGTCACCAGCGCGTCGGCTTCTTCCAGGGCATCGACGACCAGAGCGCGCAGCGCGTCCGGCTCATCCGGCGCGATGCCGAGCACGTGCACATCCGCCCCCGCCTCGCGCAGAGCAGCGAGCAGCGCCCATCGATTCGAGTCGTGGATCTGGCCCCTTCCCGGCGTCCTCCCCACCTCGACCAGCTCGTCCCCGGTCGACATGAGCGCGACTCGAGGGCGACGCCCCAGCGGCAGGTCGGCGCGACCGGTTGCTGCGGCGATGCCGATCTCGGCGGCCCCCAGCTGAGTGCCGGCCACGAGGATCCTGTCGCCGGCGCGGACGTCATCGCCGACCTTGTGGTAGTTGCTGCCCGCGCGCAGCGACGGCGGCACAGTGACGGCGTCGCCGAAAACCTGGACGTCTTCCACCATGACCACGCAGTCCGCTCCGTCGGGCACGACTCCGCCCGTCAGGATGCGGGCCGCAGCTCCCGACGGCAGGACGCCGTCGAAGGGCCGCCCGGCGGCCGACTCACCGGCTACCCGCAGTGTCTTGCCCGCATCGGAAGCTCGCAGTGCGTAGCCGTCGACGGCGCTCGAGGGAAACGCGGGCAGCGACGATTCCGCCATCAGGTCCTCCGCAAGCACCCGTCCAACGCTGTCGGCCAGCGCGACGCGCTCGACACCGAGCACCGGGATGCGATCCAGGACGAGCGCGGCCGCCTCGTCCGCATCGATGAGCGGGTAAGTCGAAGCTCTCACCTCCCCGCTCGCCGGGGAGGTCGCCCGGCGAAGCCGGGCGGGTGGGGGGTGACGCGTTGCTTACTCGTACCGAAGCGCACGAGAGGGGTCCTGACGCCCGGCCCGCAACGCGGGCAGGAGGCCGCTGATCGTGCTCAGCAACACGGCGATGACGACCGCCACGAGCAGGACCGGGATGTCCGTGCGGAACACGTCAAACGTGCTGCTCGTGATCGACTGCGTGAGCCGGTCGACCGCGCTGTTGCCCAGGCGAGCCAGCCCGACCGCGACCAGCGCTCCGATCAGCCCGCCCGCCAGCCCGATCCCGGCCGCCTCGGCGATGAACAGCAGCAACACGTCGCGCGACCGCGCGCCCAGCGCCTTCAAGACGCCGATCTCCTTGGTGCGCTCGAGCACGGCGGTGTACATGGTGTTCGCGATGCCGAGACATGCGAGGAGCAGCGCGATGAGGGCCAGGCCCAAAAGCGCGACTCGGAGCTTGCCGAGCAGGTCTTCGAAGTTCCGGAACTGGTCGCCGAACGTCTGGGACTGGAATCCAAGAGCGTCGACGCGATGACGCAAGCCCTCGACTGTGAGACCGGAATCCGCCAGCAGCGTGATGCTCGAGTATTCGCCGCCCTTCCAGCCGTTCGGCTGGGCGAGGATGCTCCAGTAGTTGCGCGCCAACCCGTTGGGCATCAGCGCGCCCGGCGCCCCCGCCGGCATGAAGTTGGTCGACACGATGCCCACCACGAGCAGCCTCATGGGCGCGGCCTGGGAGACCTTGTTCCGCGCGGTGGCGCCCGCCAGGTCGCCGTACGTGGCGCTGAACGTGACCTGGGTGCCGATGGCGCCCGGCGGCGAACGGTAGCCGAGGGCCACCGCCTCCGTGTCGGTGAGCAGAACCTCGGTCGCGGCATCCGAGCTCGGCATGCGTCCGGCGACCAGGGTGGGCAGCGCGCTCGACGAAGCGAGCGGCGGCAGCGAGACCAGCTCGCCGGCCACGGCGGCCGGGGTCGTCGTCCCGCTCCCGGCCGGGGCGTTGGTGCCGAACGTACCGGTCATGCCGATCTGGCCCCAGGCGGCTCGAACATGAGGCAGCCGTCGGAGCGTGTCCAACGTCGCGGCGTCGAAAGCGGGCGTGCGCGCGTCGGCGACCGGGAACACCGCCACCTGGTGGACCTGGCTGGTGGCCAGCGCCGGCGCGTCCAGCGCCTGCTGGAGGCCGCCGGCGAGGGCGACGATCAGGCTCAGCGCGGCGATGCCGATCGCGACCCCGGTGGTCGTCAGGGCCGTCCGCAGCGGACGCCGGCCCGCGCTGCCAAGCCCGACTTTCAGGGTGTCGCGCCAGTGCATGCGGGCCGGAGGATCGACCGGTTCCTGGCTCCGCACGGTCGGCTTGCCCGCGTCGAGCTGGATCGCCTGGCCGTCGATCATGCGCACCACGCGCCGGGCGCGCCGGGCAACCTCGGGGTCGTGCGTGACGAGCACCACAGTCGCTCCGCGGCGGTTGAGGTCGTCAAGCAGGTTGAGCACGCCCTCGCCGGCGGTGGAGTCGAGGCTGCCCGTCGGCTCGTCGGCCAGGATCAGCCCGGGCCGGTTGGCCAGGGCACGGGCCACCGCGACCTTTTGCTGCTCGCCGCCGGACAGGCGCCCCGCGCGTGTCCGAGCGCGGTTCTCGAGCCCGACCAGGGAAAGCAGGTGGCGTGCCCGCTTCCTGCGGTCCTCCAGCTCGACGCCGGCCAGCGTCAGCGGCAAGGCGACGTTGTCCTCCACCGTCATCGACGGGATGAGGTTGAAGGTCTGGAAGATCGTGCTCACCCTCTGCAGGCGATAGTCGGAGAGGTCGCGGTCGGGCAGCTCGCCGAGCGCCAGCCCGGCGGCGTACACGTGACCCGACGTGGGGCGGTCGAGGCCCCCCATCAGCGAGAGCATCGTGCTCTTGCCGCAACCGGACGGCCCGACGATCGCGACGTACTCGCAAGGGCCGACGTCGAGCGTGACGTTGCGCAGCGCCGTGACACGCATCTCGTCGCGGCCGCCGAACTCTCGCGAGACTGCGTCGAGGCGGAGACCGACCGCCTGGCCGAGCAGGTCTCGGAACTCATCGAGCTGCGGCGGCGGCGACAGGCCTTCGACGGCTGGATCCGGATCCTCGAGGACGGCTACAGGCGCGGCGACGGTCTCCGCCACGGTCTCAGAGGCCTCTGGCGTGCCGTTCTGTCCGTTCTCTCCGTTCTGCCCGTGCCCTGGGTTCGCGGTTGCCTCGGCCTCCCTGCGGGCACGACGGCGGCGGCGGCGCTTGGGGCCGCTTGACTCGCCGGACTCGGTTAGTGCAGTGGCCAACCCCCCTCCTCTTTCCCGCAGTCTAAGTGCTCGCTTAACAGTCAGCGCCCGGCTTTGGTTACTTGCTTCTCCATCCAGTTCAAGTAGGCCGAGGAGCCGCCCTCGATGGCCACCTGGAGGATCTCGGGCACCTCGTAGCTGTGATGCGTACGCACGAACTCCTGGACCCCGGCGGCTTGCGATTCGAGAGTCTTGACCAGCAGCAGCGCCTCGTGCTCTCGCCGCAGCTGATCGTCCCAGTAATAAAAGGAATGGACCGTGGGCACGACCGAACAGCACGCGGCGAGATGCTCGACGACGAGCGCTTCGCCCAGTCGCTCCGCGTCGTCCCTCCCGCCCAGGGTGACCATGATCAAGACCGCCTTTTCCCCCATGCCGGAACTAATTGTCAGCTTTTCGCGGGCGGTCGAGCCAAACCGTGCCCGCGAGCAGCGCGATCGAGCCGAGGATCAGTCCTCCGATCACGTCCGATTCCCAGTGCACGTCGAGGTAAAGCCGATCGAAGACCATCAGCACGATGATCGCGATCGCGCCGACCACCGCCAACCTTCGTACGCGAGGCGACGACGACAGACGATTGATCACGAAAGCGAGAAGCCCGTAGACGATCACGGTGCGAAGCATGTGCCCGCTCGGAAAGCTGTTGCCGCCTGTGGATCCCGGAAACAGCTCGCTGATGCTGGGACCGTCGGCTTCGGCCAGAGAGCGCGGCGGGCCCGGATGATGCAGGTTGAATCTGTAGAACAGCTCGAACGCAATCGCCGCGATGAAGACGACGAACACGAAAGCGTCGGACCCGAAACCCGCGCGCCACAGGTAAACGGTCAGCGCCAGCATCAGGATTGTCGTCAGCTCGATGCTGCCCAGCTCCGCGATCAGCTGGAAGAGTGGATGGAGCGAGGGCTGCCAGGCATCGTGGGTGGCCAGCGCGACCTGGAGGTCGAGGTCCGTGAACGCGCCGGCCGTGATCGCGATCGTGAGTCCGACGAAGACCACGCTCAACGCGCCGATCGCAACGAGTCGCGGAACTAACGCTGGCAACGGCGGCAGAAAACGGTGGTACGGCCGGCGATGCGGATCGCGGTCAGCGGGCGCCCACACGTGAAACACGGCTCGCCGGCCCGGCCATAGACGAGGAGCTTTTCCTGTTGGCCGCCGATCTCTCCCCACGCGTCGCGGTAGGTGTCGACCGAGCTGCCTCGATTTGCGATCGCCAGCGTGAGCGACTCGCGAAGGGACTCATGCAGGCGCCGCGCCGATTTCTTGCTCAACGAGCCGGCGATCCGGTCCGGCCGAAGTCGTGCCTTGTGCAGCGACTCGTCCGCGTAGATGTTGCCCACCCCGGCGATGGCGCCCTGGTCGAGCAGCACGGCCTTGATCGCCGCGCGGCGCGTGCGCAGCCGGCGGTAGAGCTCGTCCGGGGCGAACTCTGGATCGATTGGTTCGGGACCGAGGCGCGGCATCTTCTTCGACGAGAGCAACGCCTGCTCGGTCCCGAGCAGCAGCCGGCCGAAACGCCGGGGATCGCGGTAGCGAAGCTGACGGCCGTCGTCGAGAAAGAACACGGCGTGCGTGTGGTTCGCGAGCGGGGCGACGGGGTCGACCAGGCGCAGCTGACCCGTCAT
>Ga0209689_1001452_pt1 | contig 17717 bp, 20 predicted proteins | sample GraSoiAngelo_149_FD_187119 | JGI IMG/M metagenome (GOLD analysis project Ga0209689, IMG submission 187119) | Grasslands soil microbial communities from the Angelo Coastal Reserve, California, USA - 14_1009_09_30cm (SPAdes) (version 2) | ecosystem: Environmental > Terrestrial > Soil > Grasslands ... | reverse complement strand
CCCTCGAACTTCGGCATGACGATGCCCGGCTTGATCGAGGGCGCGTTCCGGACCCACTTGGTGAGGTTCTCCTGGTTCACCGGCGAGAGCACGCCCGCGATGTCCCTCTTGCTCGCGACGTGCGTGAGCTCGGGCCCGACCTTGGCCGCCGCCGTCGTGCCCTTCACCGTGTGACAGCCGGCGCACGCGCCGGTGAGGAACGCCTCGCGGCCGGCCTGCGTCTTGGGGTCGCGTAGCCGCGCGGCGTCGTCGACCGCGGTCTTCGCCCACGTCGCGTACTCGTTCTGGTCGTGCGCGACCACGGTGATGAGCATGTCCGCGTGGCCGTCGCCGCAGAACTCGAAGCATTGCCCGCGGTACGTCCCGGGCCGGTCGGCCTGGATCCAGAGCGCGGTCGTGTGGCCGGGCACCGCGTCCTTCTTGCCGCCCAGGTTCGGGACCCAGAAGGAGTGGATGACGTCCTTCGCGCTCAGCTCCACCTTCACCTTCATGCCGGCCGGGATGTTGAGCTCCTCGCCTGCCATGAGGTACGACCCGTCCGGCAGGCGGAAGGTGTCCTGCTGCGGGTAGGCGAACGTCCAGCTCCACTGCTGCCCGATCGCCTTCACGGTCATGCCGGTGTCGCGGTCGACCGCGTTGATGTAGTCGAGCTTCTGCCACGAGAGCACCGTGAAGCTGATGACCATGAGGGTGGGCACGATCGTCCAGGTGAACTCGAGCATGTTGTGGCCGTGGAACTGCTTCGCGACGTGCCCCGGCCGCTCGCGGAATTTCACTCCGGAGTAGACGAGCGCGCCGGTGACGATCGCGAGCACGACCACCGCGCACGCGAACAGGATCCAGTACACGAAAGCGATCTGCGCGGCGACCGGACCTCGCGGATCGAGGGGCCACGCACCCATCGCGCAAGAGACTAGGGCGAGATTTCGACACGCGCCAATCGCGGCGGTACTCTCACGCCGTGTCCGAACAGCACGCTGGGAGCGAGTCGCACGGGCTGCACGCTCCGCAGCCGAGCATCTCGCCGCCGATCATCGGGCTCGGCGTCATGATCCTGTCGTTCGGCATCCTGTTCGGCATCCCGCTCATCGTGGTCGGTGGCGCGATCTTCATCATCGGCATCGCGACGTGGCTCATCGATGACGCGCGGGCCTACATGCGCGCGGGCGAGCCTTCAGGCGACGCGCACGGCCACCCTTAGCGCGTGAGCGGCATGCTCGAGCGCCGCGTCGTCCGCGGCCGTAGCACCGACCCGCTCGACCGCCTGCCGCCGAACGAGACCGGGCTCGAGGTCCAGCCCACGCGCTTCACCTCGGGCATGTGGGCCGTGATCCTCTTCATCTCGAGCGAGGCGATGTTCTTCGGCGCGCTGTTCACGACGTACTTCTTCCTGCGCAGCCGGATCCCCGAGTGGGAGCCGGTCTTCGGCGAGAAGCCGACGTGGCAGGTCGACCCCATCCTCGGCGTGGGCCTCCCGACGATCAACACGATCGAGCTCCTCGTGTCGAGCCTGACCATGCAGCTCGCGGTGAACGCCATCAAGAAGGGCGACCGCCGCGCGCTCCGCAACTGGCTCATCCCGACGATCGTGCTCGGCGCGCTCTTCCTCATCGGCCAGGGCTACGAGTACACGCGCCTCGGGTTCCTGCCGCGCGATGGGGTCTTCGCCGCGGTCTTCTTCACGCTCACCGGCTTCCACGGCGCCCACGTGACGGGCGGTGTGCTCTTCAACACGATCTGCTTCTACCGAACGTTGAAGGGCCAGTTCACCGCGCGCCGCCATCTCGCCGTCGAGGCGGCTTCGATCTACTGGCACTTCGTCGACGTCGTCTGGATCGGGCTTTTCACCACCATCTATATCGTCGGCTGAGCCCTAGCGTGCGGCCCGTGACCATGCCGTGATGGCGACGAGGTTCGGCTGCATGCCGTAGAACCCGAAGCCGCCGGCGAGGCGGTCGCTCGCGATCCCTCTGACAAGAGGAGCGCTCGTGCCATCGGCCATCCGGTACAGCCAGAGCTCGAGTGGCAGCGGGTCGCGACCCGGTTTGCGGCAGAGCAGCAGGAGCGCGTCGCCGTCCTTCGAAAAGCGCAGCCCCTCGACGACGCGACCCTCGCCGCAGCGCACTTCGGTAGATCTCACGTCGTCGGCGATCACTGCGACGCGTGCGCCGCCGCCGAGACCGTCGATGTAGCCGTCGCCGTTCCCCGACCCCGGTGCCGCCGGCCCGCTGACCCAGCCGAGCCGGCCGTGCGCCGGATCCCAGTCCGGCGCGAGCGCGACGCGTTCGCCGCTCACGTTCCGGACCCGTTCGCGGCCCTCCGGGCTGCGGACGATGAGCGTCTTGTTCTCCCAGGTCATGCGGCCGCCGCCGCGCACGTAGGCCAGGCTCCCTCCCGGCCCCCACACCGCCCAGCCAGAGTTCAGCACGACGCCGAGGTCGCTGACGCGACCCGTGCCGATGTCGACGAGGAGCGTCGCCGTCTCGGCCCCATCGGCCGCGAACGAGTTGCTCGTGGTCCCGATCCGCAGAACGAGCGCCGACCCGCCGTCGGGCGACCAGCGCGGCGCGCGGAGGATCCCTTGAGGCGCCGGACGGTAGAGCTCACGAAGCCGCCCGTCCCGCTCGAGCAGCCACAGCGCCGTCTGTCCGGGATCGAGGCCCGGGCCGGGTCGAGCGCGGATCGACCGCAGGATCAGCAGCCGGGTCCCATCCGGACTCCAGACGGCGCCACCCGCGCCCCAGTCCGCGGGCAGCACGAGACGCGCCGTCGACTCGCCCGCGAGTCGGACCGAGACGCCGTCCGTCCCGTACGAGACGCATCCGCCGGTCGCGCTCACCGAGCCGAAGCCGCTTCCACAACCGACGTCCCGGGTCGTCCCATCCCAGCGGAGGAGCGTGAGGCCCCCGTGGCGGCCGACGACGTACGCGCCTTCATCGCTCGAGCGATCGAAGGTGGACGCGCGCCACACCGGATCGAGGCGGCCGCTCGCACCGTCGTAGCGGTAGATCGCATCGTCCGCGCCGATGAGGAAGAGGACTCCCGCGTCCGGCACGACGCTGGCGCTGACCGGTCCCGCGCCGGGCGTGGGCGAGGGCGCGGGAGGCGGCACGGGGACCGACGCGGTCGGTGCCGGGATGGTCGCCGCAGTGGTCGGCGCGGCCGGAGACGCGGCCGGACCGCCGGCCGGTGCGACGCACGCGATGCCGACGAGCAGAGCGGCGAGGGCGGCAGCGACGGTCGACCGCACGGCGCGACCCTAGGCCGGCGCCCTCAAGGCGACATCCGAGTTCGCCGCCGTAACTCGTACGCGCTTGGCGCTATTGCACCAGCTGCGCCTGCACCATCAGCATCCGTCGGTCGCCGGTCACCTCGTTCACGAAGAGGAGTCCGCGCCAATCGCCCTCACCCGGTAGCCGCCAGGTGCTCCAGGCGACCGGACCGTCCGCGCCACGCGCCACACGGATCCAATTCGCCGCGACGAGCTGCTGCGCGAAGGCCGCTTCGAGGTCACCGGCGCTCAGCTTGGCGGTGGCCGTCGCTTCCGATGTCTGACGGTCGTTCCCGCTACCGCCGCCGCTCTGGCGAAGCACGACGCCGTCGGGCGCGCGGAGGGTGGGCAGCTTACTCGGGACACCGAACTGCTGGGGCGGAGTGGTCTGCGAGCACGGGCCGAAGGCGAACGCGCCCGGCACGGGGCTCGGATTGGTGAGCTCGAGGTGCGTGCGCACGTCGATCGGCGCGTTCGCCGGCGTGAAGACGCTCACGCTCAGCCAGGGTGGATTCTCGCCTTTGCAATAGCTCTTGCTCGCGGCGAGCATCGACGGAACGAATCCGCCTTGTGGCCCGCCGCGGTTCGGCGCCGCGGACCAGCCGAGCTTCGTGAGCTCGCGATCGAAGAATCCGGCGACGTCGCTCGTTGACGTTGGGATGTCCAGGACCACGTCCAGCGAGGCAGGCGTGCCGTTGCGCGACCGCACCGAGCTCCCGACCAGGCGCGCGCCGGCCGGCCGAGGGAGGTCGACCTTGGGGTCCGGCGGTAGCGTGCCTGGATACAGGCGGAGCTCGTATGTCGCGCCGTCCTGCTGGTACGGAGGAAGGAGGAGGCGGCTCGCGAGCTCCGCTGTCGGGTCCGCGCCGTTCGGCGCTGCACCCGAGCTCGCCGCGCGCTCGCCCGCCGGCCGGCTCTGCTGATAGCCCACGACGGCGAGCGCCGCCAGCACCAGGACCCCGATGACGAACGCAGCGTTACGCATGTCGGCACCTCCTTCGGGCATGTAATCACCGGATCAGCCGAGGTCAAGAAGAGCGGGCGGTCGTCTGGACGCTCGTTGGCCGGGTCAGCGTTCTCCCACAAGGATCCGCAGGTTCGCCGCAAGCTCCGACGCCGATCGATCCGAATGCAGGAGCGTGCGCTCGCGTCCGCGTCGATCGATGAGGTAGATCGCGTCGTTGTGGGCCACGGTCGCCGCGCCGGAGCCGGCGGAGCTCGCGATCCCGTACGCGGCCCATACCGGCGCGAGCTGCGCGCGGCCGCCGATGAGGTAGCGCCAGTTGTCGCGCAGGTCGTGCGCCGCCGAGAAGTCCTGCGTGGCCTTTGGCGTGTCGCGATCGGGGTCGACGGATACCGCGACGAACGTCACCGCGCCAGCGTCGCTGCCGAGCGCGCGCTGCGCCGCGCGGAAGTTCGACGCGGTGAGCGGGCAGACGTCGGGACAATTCGTGTAGAGGAACGCGAGCGCGACGACGCCGCCGCGAAGGGCCGAAAGGCTCACCGTCTGTCCGCTGATGCCGTCGGTGAGCGTGAAGTCAGGCGCCTCGGTCCCTTCGAGGTCGGTCCCCACGAGCGCCGTCGGGGCGCATGCGGTCGATGCAAGCAGCGCGAGCGCGATGTATCGCGCGATACATCTCATCGCGCCGAGCATATGCGCCATCATCGAGTGCGCATGCCTCCCCTGCGCGTCGTCGCCGCATACGTGGCCGTCGTCCTCGTGTGGGGAACGACGTGGGCGGCGATCAAGATCGGCGTCGACGAGGTCCCGCCCTTTATCTTCGCGTTCGCGCGCGCCCTCGCCGTGGCGTCGCTCCTCACGCTCGCTGCCATCGCGTTCCGCCAGCGCTTCCCGCGCACGCGCCGGATGCTCGCGGTCGCCGTCGCGGTCGGCCTCATCAACACCGGCTGGAGCTGGGCGATCATCTTCTGGGCGGAGCGCTTCGTGCCGAGCGGCCTCGTATCGGTGTTCGGCGCGTCCGCGCCGGTGTGGACCGCGTTCCTCGCGCACTTCCTGGTGAAGGGCGATCGGCTCTCGACGCTCAAGGTGGTGGGGCTCCTGCTCGGTCTGGGCGGCACGGCGCTCCTCGTCGGCGCGCCGGACGCCGGCGAGGGCCCGAACGCGCTCCTCGCCACGGAGCTGCTCGTGCTCATGCCGGTCACCTGGGCGATCGCCGCGGTCCTGCAGTCGCGTTTCCTCACGCGGAGCGCCCCGATCCCGATCGTCGCCGTCGGCACGTGGGCGTCGGTCCTTGTGCTCGCGCCACTCGCGCTTCTGGAGGCGGGCGAGCCCCAGCGCTGGACGGCCGGAAGCGTCCTCGCGTTCGCGTACCTCGTCGTGTTCGGGACCTGCTTCGGCATGGTCGTCTCGCTCTGGCTGTACCGAAAGCTCCGTCCGACCACGATCACACTCGTCCAGGTCATCGTTCCGGCCGAGGCGATCCTCATCGGGACGTTCGCGCTCGGCGAGAGCGTGAGCGCTCGCATGCTCGGCGGGGCGGCGCTCGTGGCCGCGGCCGTCGCGCTCAACGCGGTCGCCGGCGGGGGCGCGCCGGCCCAGGCGGCCCCGGCGGCGGTCGCCGCGGCGGAATGAGGCATCCGTTCATACGACGCTGTCGTAGTATGTGAGCGCTCGTACTACCGCGGCGTAGCAGAGGGCGGTGCCGAAGTGGCGATCGAAGCCGAGTGGGACCTCAACCTTTTCACGAGCGACCCCACGCTCCTGGAGCGTTCCCCCGACGACGACTACGAGCGCGCCGCCGAGGGTCTCGAGCGCATCGCGGATCCGGGGCGGCTGCGTCTCCTGCATGCGCTCTCCGTTGGCGAGGACACCGCTCAGCGCGCGGCCGTCTGGGCCGGCGTCGACCAGAGCTTCGCCGAGCGCGAGCTTGCCGCCTTGGCCCTTGCGGGGGTCGTCGAGCGCCGCGACTCCCCGCACGGCCCGGTGTACGCACCGCGCGACGGCCACCTCGTGGTCGAGCTGCACGTTGCCCTCGCTCATGGCCGGGAGGGGCGCCGCGACGCGCACCCGCGCCTCCTGGCGCGGCGCCGAGCGCCGGTGACCGTGCGTGGCCGGAGGGCGGGATAATCGAGGACGTGCGTGGCCCCGACCTCCGCAGGCTCCGCCGGAACGCGAAGGCGGAAGAGAAGTTCCTCGGCCCGCTCGAGGCCGAGGTCATGGACCGCCTGTGGAAGCGCCGGTCCGCGACGGTGCGCGACATCGTCGAGGATCTTGGACGGAGCCGCCAGCTCGCGTACACGACCGTCATGACGATCATGACGCGGCTCCACGCCAAGGGCCTGCTCGAGCGCACCCGCGACGGCAAGACCTACGTGTACCGCCCGGCGTTCACGCGTGAGGAGCGCCGCGCGCGGCTGTCGCGCGACCTCGCGCGCGGCCTCGTCGCCGAGTTCGGCGACGCCGCGCTCGTCGCCTTCTCCGCGGAGCTCGATACCGTCGACGCCTCGCATCGCGCGGCCCTGCGTCGACTCACGCAGCGAGGACGAGATGCCCCGCGCTGACCGTGCGTTCGCCGCGCTGATCGCACTCGCGCTCGCCTCGGGCGCCGTGCTCATCGCGCTGTTCTTGACGCTCGTGCCGCGCGTGCAGCATCTGCTCGCGCGCGGCGCGGAGGACGCGGCGGACGTGGTCGCGCTGGTGGTCCTCGGCCTCGCGTTCTGCGGGATCGCGCTCGGTGTAGGGACGCTCTTCCGCCAGCTCGGCGCGACGGCGGTGCTCATCCGCTCGCTCGTGTCGCGCAAGGTCCGCGTGCCGGCGCGCGTGCGGGCGGCGGCGAGCGGGCTCGGGCTCGAGGGTCGCGTCGACGTCGTCGTCGACGATCGCCCGTTCTCCTTCTGCTACTGGTTCCTCCGGCCGCGGATCTGCCTGTCGACCGGCCTCGTGCGCCGGCTCGAGCGCGACGAGCTCCGCGCCGTCCTCCTCCACGAGCGCTACCACCTCCTCCACCGGGATCCCTTGCGCCTCGTCGTCGCGCGGTACTTTGCCGCCGGCCTCTACGTCATCCCGGTCGTCGACGAGCTCGTCGGCTTCTACACGCTCGAGAAGGAGATCGCCGCGGACCAGGAGGCGGTCCGCGCAGCCGGGGACGTGAGCGCGCTCGCGAGCGCCCTCTACAAGGTGCTGCCGGACGCCGACGAGGTGTCGCTCGGCCTCCTCGTTCCGGTGAGCTCGCTCTCGGTGACCGAGGCGCGGATCGAGCAGCTCGTCGCCGGACGGCGGATCGCGCTCTCGCTGTCGCCGATCTCCGTCGCCCTCTCGGGAGGTGCCCTCGTCGCCGCGACGGTGCTCGTCGCGGTGCAAGGAGGCGCGAGCGTCTTCTTCGCCGCGCTGCCGCCGCTCGTGTCGGTCCCCACGCTCCTCGTCGGCCCGGCCAGCCTGCTTTTCGCGGCGGCCGTCGACGGCGGGCTCCATCAGTTCCGACTGGTGACGCACCGCCCGGTCGCCCGCTCCTAACCGGGGAAAACCTCTCTTTACTTCGCGCGGGCGCGACCGTACGGTGCGGGTGAACGGGCCCAGATCGAAATTCGCCGGTGGGGTCGGGAGGACTCACCGATATGTCGATCCGTCGCCTGGTCCAGCTCATCGTCTTCATCAGCGCATTCGCCATTGGCTTCGCCGGCCCCATTTCCAGCTCCACCGCGTACGCCTGCAATCCCGAAGGGGGCGGCGGCTTCTGCTAGGCCTGCTGGCCTGACGGGCCATCCGGCCGACCGAGACGAACGGGCACGCTGGGCCCGTTGGACCCTGACCGGCAACGACCCGGTCTCGGTCCGGCAATGTCCGGTAAAGACTAAATTGACCCGCGGCTTGCCTGCGCGTAAAGTGACCGCCCGTGGCGGCGGTGCGGTCCCCGATGGTGGCTGATGTCGGCGCGCGCATACGTTCCCTGCGGACCGCCAAGGGCCTGACGCAGGCGCAGCTCGCCGAGCCTCAATACACCAAGGCGTACATCTCGATGCTGGAGTCCGGGCGCACGCGCGCGTCGATGAAGGCGCTCGAGCACATCGCGGGGGTGCTCGGCGTGAAGCCCGCCGACCTGCTCGGTGGGGCGCCATCGCCGGCCGCGCCTCAGTACATGCTCTACGAGGCCCGTCGGCTTGCGGAAGAAGGGCGTGCCGCGGAGGCGATCCCTCTCCTCGAGCAGCTCGAAGAAGGTCTCACGCCACCCGATCAACTCGTGCGGCTGCGCTATCTCGCCGCCTGTTACAACCTGAGCGGCCAGGCGAAGGCGGCATTCCCGCTCATCGAGCGCGCGCAGCGCATGGCGGACCTGCTCGGCGACCAGGAGGAGCAGATCCGCGTCAAGGCGGTCCTCGCGGCGGCCTACACCCGCACGTACGCGTACGAGGAAGCGATCCGCGTGCTGAAAGAATGCGTGCAGGCCTCCGACGACGGCGTCGTCAACGACCCGGCGTTCCAATTCCGCCGGCTCGTCGATCTCGCGGTCGCCCAGACGAACCAGCGTCAGCCGAAGCAGGCGCTCCTCACCTACGAGCGTGCGATCGCGCTGTCGGAGGAGTTCGGGGACCGCGCGTCGCTGGCGCACCTGTACGCGGGTATCGCGAAGGCCCATCACGATTCCGGCGACCTCGAGGCCGCGATTCTGAACAGCCAGAAGAGCCTGCATATCTATGAGGACCTCGGGCTCATGGACCAGGTCGCGTGCGCGCTCGACAACGCGGCCGCGCTCTACGTGGAGCACGGCAACACGACGCGCGCCCGCGAATGCCTCGCGCGAGCGGCGCGGATCGCGGAAGAGGTGCGTCGCGACACGACGCTCGCCTCGATCCGCGCCTCGGAGGCGGAGCTGCTCGCGAGGACCGACACCGATGCAGCGCTGGAGCAGGCCCAGCAGGTCCTGAAGTTCGCGCGACGCGTCGAGCAGCCCGACGCGCAGGTCCGGATGCTGCTGCTCACCGGCGAGCTGCGGATGAAGACGAGCTCGGCTACCGCACGCCGCTCGTTCCAGGAGGCGCGGCAGCTCGCCGAGGAGAAGGCTCCGCAGCTTTTGCGGATCATCTTCGACCGCTGGTCGCGCGCGGCCGAGGCGGGCGGCGACAGCGACGAGGCCCTGCGCCTCGCGCGACGCGCCCTGGAGACGGTCCGGGTCTGAGCTCGCGCCTCACCGCGGAGCTCGTCGCCGAACGGGTCCGCGGCACCATCCTCGAGCACATTGGGAACACGCCGCTCATCCCGCTGCGCCGGATCGGCCGCGGCTTGCGCGGCGAGCTCTGGGCCAAGCTCGAGAGCGCGAACCCGGCGGGCAGCGTGAAGGATCGCGCGGCCCTCTGGATGGTCGTCGCGGCAGAGGAGGAGGGGCAGCTCGGCGCGGGCGCGACGATCCTCGACGCGACGAGCGGCAACACGGGCGTCGCGCTCGCGATGGTGGGCGCGGTCCGCGGGCATCGCGTCGAGCTGTGCATGCCCGACAAGGTGTCGCTCGAGCGCAAGCGGATCGCGCGGGCCTACGGCGCGTCGCTCGTCCTCACCGATCCGCTCGAGGGGACCGACGGCGCGATCCGCGAGGCGCAGCGCCGCGCCCGCGAGGCACCGGATCACTACGTGTACGTCGATCAGTACGGAAACCCGGCGAACCCGCTCGCACATGAGCTCACGACGGGCCCCGAGATCTGGCGGCAGACCGACGGCCGGGCGACGCACTTCGTCGCGGGCGTGGGGACCTCAGGCACGGTCGTCGGCGTCTCGAGGGCGCTGCGCCCGCGCGGCGTGCGGATCGTCGCGGTGCAGCCCGACGACGCGCTACATGGCATCGAGGGCTGGAAGCACATGGCGACCGCGATCCGCCCCGCGATCTGGGACGAGGCCGTCGCGGACCGCCATCGCGTCATGGGCACGGAAGAGGCGATCGCGATGACGCGGCGGCTCGCGAAGGAAGAGGGGATCTTCAGCGGCGTGTCTGGCGGTGCAGCGGTCGCCGCCGCCTGCGCGGTCGCGCGGGAAGAAGCCGGGCGTATCGTCGTGTTGATCGCTGATGGGGGCGAGCGCTACCTCAGCACCCCCCTGTGGGAGTAAGCCAAGTGCCTGTGACCGTGCGCCTGCCCGGCGCGCTCCGCGACGCGACCGGCGGCGAGACCAAGCTCATAGCGAGCGGCGCGACGCTCCGTGACGTCATCGCCGACATCGACCGCCGCCATCCCGGTTTCGCCTCGCGCGTCCTCGACGAAGGCGGCGCGCTCCGCACGTACGTGAACGTGTACATCGGCGAGGAAGACGCACGCTCGCACGGCGGCGTCGCCGCGAAGGTGCCGGAGGGCAGCGAGGTCATGGTCATCCCGGCCATGGCCGGCGGGTGATCGACCGGGCCCGGATCGTTCTGCCGCTCGCGCTCCGCAACGACCTCGTCGCGCACGCGCGCGAGGCCGCGCCCGCCGAGTGCTGCGGCCTGCTCCTCGGGGACGGCGACACCGTGCGCCGGGTCATGCGTTGCCGGAACGTCCACGCGGCGCCCGAGACGCGCTACCGGATCGACGACGCACAGCTCGCGCAGGCGTTCCGTGCGGCGCAGGACTTCGATCGTGAGCTGGTCGCGATCTACCACAGCCATCCCCGCAGCCCGGCGTACCCGTCGCCCACGGACCGCGCCGAGGCGCAGTGGCCCCTCGCCGCGTACGTGCTCGTGTCGCTCCGCGTGGCGACACCCGAAGTGTTCGCCTACCGCATCAGCGACGGTGCGGTCCGCGAGATCCCGATCGTCGAGGCGACGGCGTGACGGAGGAGCTCGTCCTCTGGCACGACTTCAACGTCGCGCTGGTCACCGCCTCGGCCGGTCTGCTCGGGCTCCTCTTCGTCGCGCTCTCGCTCCACGTCCGCGCGCTCACCGCGCGGCGCAACGCGGAGCTCCGCTCCGTCGCGCGAACGATCTTCCTCGGGTACGTCGTCTCGCTCGGGATCGGGTTCCTCGCGCTGCTACCGCAGACGCTCACCGCTCTCGGGGCCGAGCTGCTCGCGCTCGTGCTCGCGGCGACGCTCCCGTTCGCCGCCGCCGCCCGGAACGGGCTCCGCGCGCGTGGCGTCGGGTACGACCGCCGAGTCACGACGCTCCAGTTCGTCGCCGGCTTCGGGCTCGTCATCGTGACGATCGCGGGATCGATCGGCGTGGCCGTCGGCGAGTCGGCGGCGCTCTACGTCATCGCGGGCGTGGCTGTCGTCGGGCTCCTCTGGGGCGTGTTCAACACCTGGGAGCTCATCTTCCGGACGCAAGGAGTAAACGAGCCTTAGCGCGCGACCGGCATGCGCCAGGTCGCGGCGATCGCGGCGGCCTCCGCGAACGCGGCATTCATGTCGGCGACGTCGACGAAGCGGAACGCGAGCGCGAGACCGCGCGTCCCCGAGACGGCGGTGAACTGCCGGAGCGCGACCGGCCGTCCGTCGATCGAGGCGACCGTGCGGTCGTCCACGAGGATGAGCCCGTTCACGCTCTCGATCGTCCGCTCGGTCCGCACGTTCTCGTAGCCGCGCTGCTCGGTGCGGAGGACCTGGTCCGCGTAGCTGTCGGCGGTGTTGAGCGCGGCGCCGATCGCACGCTCGACGACGAGCGTATCGGTCGCGGTCTCGAAGCGCGCCGCCTCGCCGGGCACGCCGCGCGTGGCGAGCTCCCAGCGCGCGGGCAGGGTGAGCGAGAAGTCGTCGAGGTCGTAGCGCTTCCCCAGCGCGGGGGCGGCCTCGAGGCGCGGCGCGAGCTCGGGGACGATGGCATACGCGGTGAACCGCGCCCGCGAGACCTGGTCGCCGAGCACGAAGTACCCGCCGCCGAGGATGAGCGCGAGGGCGAGCGCGGCGAGGGGGAGGGGGAGGATCGCGCGCACGTTCAGCGCGAGGCCGGCGAGCGCGCGGATCGCGACGAGCAGCACGAACGCGCCCGCGAGCGGGAGCGCCTCGGGGACGACGACCACGACCACCGCCGCGAGCGGCATGAGCAGGAGCGGCGCGAGCGCGAAGGTGGTCGCCGTGAAGGCCTGGTCGAGCGTCAGGTCGGTCCGTCGGGTCGCGCGGAGCACGAGCTGCGCGCCGAGCGCGATCGCCGCGGCGCTCACGTCGAGGCGCACGCCGAGAAAGAACGCGTCGAGGAGCAGGCGTGTCAGGAACGCGAGCGGCGAGAGGCCTTTCCAGACGAGCACGAAGACGTCGATCGTGAGCGAGAGCGCCATGCCCGCGACGAGCGCGACGACCACGCCCGCGACGCCGAAGTGCTCGCGCGCAAGCGCCCCCGCGAACTCGCGGGGCCGCATGACCGCACGGACGACCTCGCCGTGAAACCAGGCGAGCTCGCCACCGTCGGGGGGCTCCGCCCCCCGGCCCCCGACATGCGCGCTTTGCATCGGCGAGGTTATCTGGGGGTTGGGGGGCAAAACCCCCCAATGTGAACAGCGACCCCCGCGTCCGGGGGTCGCTGTCGACTGACGCTGTGGTCGCCGGTACTGGTGTCCTTGGCGCTCCCGGCTACAGGCCTCACTTCCGGCCTCGATGTCGGGGAGATCATTCCTCTACGACGATCCCCATTTCCGAGTCAAACCGCCGGGACGCGCACTCCGGCAGTGCCCCCTTCCGCCGGGGGCGTCATCGATCGACCTGAAGGACCGCCAGTCGTAGATGCAGCCTGACCATGCGACCTCCATTTTCGGCGTCCGCCGGTCTTGCGTGCAGCCCCGATGTCGACCTCGGTGCTCACCCCTGTTCTACACCCGGCCTGGTAGCGGCAGTCAAGTGCGACCGCTATTGGGTTCTGTGTCATTCCCGCAACGGCCCGCGCGCCAGCAGGTCGCGGATCGCCCGCGGGACGGTCCGCACGTCGGGCCACCACGATTCGTCGGCGTCCTCGCCGGCCGCGAGCACGGCCTCGACGGCGAGCGCGACGCCGCTGCGCAGGTCCGAGACGCGCACGATCTCCGGCGCGAAGCCGCCGTCGGGGGATTGGTTGTGGTAGTTCACGTTCGGAAGCGCCATCCCCGTGGCCGTCCAGCCGAGGCGCACGAACGACGAGGCTTCGCAGGTCCCGCCGGTGAGGAGCGCGCGCTGCGTCGCGATGCCGGCCTGCGCGAGCCGCTCGGCGGCGACGCGCAGGTAGCGCTCGGCCTCGTTGCTGAACGTGTTGTGGTAATCGCCGGCGCGGACGACCGCGCCGTTCCCGGCGGCCACGTGCGGCAGGGCGCGGCTCGCTTCGATCGAGACGACGTACGCATCGCGCGGGATGAGCGCGTCCTCCGCCGCCAGGCGCGCGCCGTACAGGCCGGTCTCCTCGGCGCGTGTGAAGAGCGCGTAGGCGTCGTGCGGCCGCTCCTCTTCACGCAGCGCGGCGAGCGCGCTCACCGCGAGGGCGCAACCGGCGAGGTCGTCGGCCGCGGCCATGCGGACCTCGTCCCCCTCGATCTCGACGGCCGGCAGGTCGAGGACCGCCCACTGGCCCGCGCGGAGCGGGTTCTCGCCACGGATGTGCAGCGTGCCGGGCGAGTTGTGCGCGAGGTCGAGCTCGGGACGCGGCTCGTCGCAGGTCGCCGCGAAGGGGGCTGAGCCTTCATCGTCGTGCACGCGCACCGCGAACGGGGCTTTCACCTGCGCACCGCGGAACCCACCGAGGACGCGCACGCGTCCTTCCGCCCCGTTGGCGACCGTCACCTCGAACGCGGGGTGGTCGGTGTGTGCGACGAGCACCAGCGCGCGCTTCGGCGTCCCGCGGACAAGGCGCGCGTGGACCTGTCCGTGAGTGTCGGTCGTCGTCGCGATGTCGAGCCGCGCGAGCTCGGCGCGGATCGCCGCGAGCGCGGCGAACTCGTGGTACGGCGCGGTCGGGGCCGCCCCGATGCGTCGCAGGACCTCGAGCGTGGCGTCGAGATCGGGTAAGCGCGGCACCGTGCGCGAGGATATCGTCGGCCGAGGTGCTGCGGCTGTACGACACGCGGCGTCGAGAGGCGTTCGCGTTCCGACCCCGCGGTCGTACGGTGACGATGTACGTCTGCGGCGTCACGCCGTACGACACGACGCACCTGGGCCACGCGCGGACGTTCCTCGTCTTCGACGTCCTCGCGCGCCTCCTCGAATCCGGCGGGGTCGCGGTGCGCTACGCGCAGAACGTGACCGACGTCGACGAGTCGATCCTCCAGCGGGCGGCGCGCGACGGCGGCGACTGGCGCGCGCTCGGGCGCCGCGAGGAGCGCGCGTTCCTCGACGACATGGACCGGCTCGGCTGGCGCAGGCCTGACGTCATGCCCCACGCGACGCGGGAGATCCCGACGATGCGCGGGCTCATCGATCAGCTCATCGCGCGGGGCGCGGCGTACCGGCTCGAGGGCAGCGTGTACTTCTCGGTCGCACGCGCTCCGCACTACGGCGAGCTCTCGCGCTATTCGCGAGCGAAGATGCGACGGATCCTCGCCGAGCAGGACGACGCCCGGCTCGACGACCCGCGCCGCCGCGACCCGCTCGACTTCGCGCTGTGGCGTCGCGTGCCGAGCGGGCCGGCGTGGCCGAGCCGCTTCGGCGCCGGCCGCCCGGGCTGGCATCTCGAGTGTTCGGCCATGGCACTGCGTCACCTCGGTGACCACATCGACGTCCACGGCGGCGGCAGCGATCTCGTCTATCCGCACCACGAGAACGAGATCGCGCAGTCCGAGACCGCGACGGGAACGCGGCCGTTCGTGACCTTCTGGCTGCATGCCGGCCCCGTGCGGCTCGGTGGCCGCAAGATGTCGAAGTCGGACGGGAACATGGTCTTCGTCCGCGACGCGCTCGCGCGCGGCACGCCGCAGGCGCTACGCCTCTATCTGCTCGATCGCCATTACCGGCGGCCCTTCGATCACGTCGAGGACCGGCTCGCGAAGGCGCGCACGCGTGCCGCCGCGCTCGCGGATCATCTCGCGGGCGCGCCCGTGGGACCGATCGCCGGCGACGCCGCGACACGCGAGGTCCTCACGGCCCTCGAAGACGACCTGCACACGGAGCGCGCCATCCGCGCCGTCGAGCGACTGGCGCGCCGTGCGCCGCCGACCACGCTCGCGTCGCTCGCCGCCCTCGCCCGCACGGTGCTCGGGATCTATTAGGACGTTTTCTGGCGCTGCTCGATCCAGTGCTCGGCGGTGCGCTGCACCGCGGTGACGTCTTTCGCTAGGTCGTCGAGCGCGCTGAGCGTGCCGGCGCGGTCGTTCGACTCGACGGCGTGCCGCACGCGCGCGAGCCGGCTGCCGAGGTCGCCGAAGGGCCCGCGGAGGCGCTGCGACCAGAACGTGAGGAGCTCCTCGCGCATCTGGAGCGCGAACGAGGCCTCCGTGCGCGCCTTCTGTGCCTCCGCGGCCTCGGCGCCCGCGCGCTCCTGCGCCGCGCGAAGCCGGACCGTGATCTCGACGATGAGGATGTTCTCCGCGATGAGCGCGGCCACGGCCAGGAGGTCGTCCGCGCCGAAACCGCCCGGTGCGAGGAAGAGGAAGCCGGAGCCGATCGCGGCGAGGGCCACCGCGAGAAGCCCCGGGCCGCGGCCCCCGAGCCACGCCGCGACGATGACGCCCGCCGCCAGGACGACGAACGGATGCGTCGACCCGACGGCACTCATCAGGAGCTTCAGGATGATCGCGACGGCCACGGCGACGATCGCCACCACGTAGCCGAGAGGACCCCGCACTGGCCGGAGCATCGGGCGGCGCAAGAATAAAGGTAAGGAGGCGCTAAGAACCGCTCGTCCTTCGCGGCCCGACGCCGCGTTTCTTACCGCCGTTTCACGCAGCAGTCGGTCTCTCGGAGCACCCTTTTCGCATGTCCGCCGAGATGCCCGTCTCCGACACGACCCCGCCCGACCAGACAGCGCCGATCCCCCCGGCGCCTGCACCCGCCACGACCGCCGGCGTCTCCCGTGCCGCGGTTCTCGTCGTCGTCATCGCGCTCCTCGTTGGCGCGCTCGCCGGCGGCGCGCTCGCGAGCGCGACCGGCCTGCGCGTTCTTCCCGCGGCGATCGGGCGTGCCGTCGCGCCGACCGCGCGGACGCGCGACGCCGACGCCGCGATCATCGACACCGTGCGCCGCGCGAACGATGCGCAGGTGCAGGCCTTCAGCTCCGGCGATCCAAGCGCGATGCGCGCGACCGCGACGGCCCAGCACTACGACGAGATGGTGCGGATCAACGACGACCTCCGGAACAGCGGCGTCACCTCGATCCAGCTCGTGAGCGTGCGCTTCGGCGCCGTCACGGTGAACGGCTCGACCGCGCAGGTGGCGACCACCGAGACCTGGCGCTCGATGCTCGCCGACGGCACGACGGACGTGAGCACCGACCGCAACGACTACACGCTCGTCCTCCAGAACGGAACATGGCTCGTCGACAACGACGTGCAGCCGGACTCGGCGTCCAGCGGTACCGGTGGCACGACCCCGCCCGGCTCGCGGCCGATCCCGCAGGGTCAGGGCATCGGCGCGCGCGACACCTCGAGCAACTGGTCGGGCTACGCCGCGACGGGCGGGACGTTCACCTCGGTCTCGGGCACGTGGATCGTGCCGCAGCCGAGCGGCACGACTTCGGGCGTGGACGCGACGTGGGTGGGCATCGGCGGCATGACGAGCACCGACCTCATCCAGGCCGGAACGCAGACGATGGTCTCCGGCCGTGGCGGCGCGCAGTACGAGGCCTGGATCGAGCTTCTGCCGCGCTCGTCGCAGCCCGTGCCGCTCAGCGTCTCGCCGGGTGACACGGTGACCGTCTCGATCACGCAGCAGGGCGATGGGCGCTGGCTCATCGCGATGCGCAACGACACGACCGGCCGGACATACTCGACGACCGTGACGTACGCGTCGTCGACCTCGTCGGCGGAGTGGATCCAGGAAGCGCCGAGCGCCGGGCGGCGGGTCATCCCGCTCGACGACTTCGGGACGCTGCAGTTCACGAAGGGCTCCGCGGTGAAGGACGGGAAGAGCGCGAGCATCCGCGACGCCGGCGGTCGCGCGATCACGATGATCGACCGCACCGGCCGCGCGCTCGCGAGGCCATCCGCGCTCGGTCCCGACGGCGCGAGCTTCACGGTGACGCGCGCCTAGCACGCGTCCGCGCCGCTCTATCCTTGATGCGAGCGAGCGGCCCGGTCGCCTAGTGGACTAGGGCGCTTCCCTTTCAAGGAAGAGGTCAGGGGTTCGAATCCCCTCCGGGCTACCGATGTGGTAACAGGCGCGAGATCGTTCGGGACCTGCCTCTGCTTCGCGAGGACCGACTCGATATAAGGCTCCCAGGCCCGGGCTTGCGATCCGGCGTCGAACTCAGCGGCGTGGCCGATGATGATCGGGCCGGAGCCGATGATGAAACCTTCATCGGCCGCGTCTTGCGGCACCGCGCCGTGACAGAAGGTGCTGCTCCTGGTCGCTCGGATAGAAAGGTCCGTCGCCCCGCTGGTATCGATGCGCGCGTCGGAGCACATCAGCGATCCGCCAATTGCG
>Ga0209689_1001450_pt1 | contig 17727 bp, 14 predicted proteins | sample GraSoiAngelo_149_FD_187119 | JGI IMG/M metagenome (GOLD analysis project Ga0209689, IMG submission 187119) | Grasslands soil microbial communities from the Angelo Coastal Reserve, California, USA - 14_1009_09_30cm (SPAdes) (version 2) | ecosystem: Environmental > Terrestrial > Soil > Grasslands ... | reverse complement strand
GACTTCTCGACCGGGCTCGTGTCCAGCGGCGGGGAGTACGTCGCGTATCCCTGGAACCTGGGCGCCTCGTCGTATCTCGGGCTCAACATGGCCCACACCCTCGCCTATTTCGACCACTACGACGAGGGCGACATCGTCATCTGCAACGACGCCTATCTGTCGGGCCCGCTCTGCACCCATCTGCCGGACATCCACATCCTCCGTCCGATCTTCCACGCGGGGCGCATCATCTGCTGGGGCTACGCCTTTGTTCATTCGTCCGACATCGGGGGGGCGGTGCCGGCGAGCGTGTGGCCGCGGGCGACCGAGATCTTCCAGGAAGGGCTGCGGCTCCGGCCCACCAAGCTCTTCCGGGCCGGCGTCCTCCAGGAGGACGTCAAGAACCTGATCTCGGACAACTGCCGCATTCCCGAGGTCAACTGGGGCGACATCAAGGCGATGGTGGCGGCGGTCAGCTCGTGCGACCGGCGCATCCAGGAGATGATCGGCAAGTTCGGTCTCGCCACGGTGGTCGAGGGGATCGACGCGGTGCTCGACTACGCGGAGCAGCGGGCGCGGGCGGCGATCCGGAAGATCCCCGACGGCACGTACCGGTTCACCGAGTACATGGAGGACGACCTCCGCTCGGAGGTGCCGATCCGCATCCAGGTCGCGCTGACCATCGAGGGCGACACGATCCATCTCGATTTCACGGGCACCGATCCCCAGGTGAGCTCGGCCCTCAACATCGCGAGTCACGGAGTGACGCACCCCTTCCTGTGCCAGGCGATCAACGCCTACCTCGTCACCGAGGACCCGGGAATCCCCAAGGCCTCGAGTATCCTGCGCCCGGTGCGGGTGACGGCGCCGCCCGGCTGTCTCGTCAACGCGCTCTTTCCGTCGCCGATCGGCGTGCGCTACGGGACCGTGCTGAGAGTCTTCGACGCGGTCCTCGGCGCGCTCGCCCAGGCCCTCCCCGGCCGCGTGCCCGCCGCGCCGGCGGGCGGCATCTCGCCCGTCGTCGCCTCGGTCCTGGACCTCATGACCGGCCAGCGTCAGGTCCAGGTCGTCGAGCCCATGCTGGGCGGAGGCGGGGGCCGCCCTGAGATGGACGGGATCAGCGGCGCCGATTCCACCGCAGGCTTCCTCCGGAACACGCCGGTCGAGAGCATCGAGGCTGAAGTGCCGATCGTCATGCGCCGCTATCATCTGATCCCCGACACGGGCGGAGCGGGAGAGTATCGCGGCGGCCTCGCCGTCCGGCTCGACTTCCAGGTGTTTCACCCACACGCCATCGTGACGGCGCGCGGGATGGAGCGATGCCGCCTGGAGCCGTGGGGCGTGGCCGGCGGTCGCGCGGGCACGTCGGGAAGCTGCGTGGTCAACCGCGGGACACCGAGAGCGCGCGACATCGGCAAGGTCGACGTGCTGCACCTCGAGCCCGGCGACGTCGTCAGCTTCTTCTCGCCGAGCGGGGGCGGCCACGGCGATCCGCGCCGTCGGGATCCGGTGGCGGTGCAGGATGACGTGCGCGCGGGGTTCCTCAGCGTCGAGCGGGCCCGCGCCGCGTACGGGGTGGCGCTGGTGGGCGGTCAGGTCGATGCGAAGGCCACCGCAAGCTTGCGCGCGGCCATGCCCGCCCCGCCCAACGGGGGATTCGACTTCGGCGAGCGCCGGGCCGAGATGGAGCGTCGCTGGCCACTGGCGATCCAGGATGCGGCGTTCCGGGTCCTCGAGAGCGTCCCGGCGGCCGTGCGCGACTGGGGCAAGCACCAGATCTACGAGCGGATCCGGGAGATCGCAGCCGCGCGCCCGCCCACCACGGCCGACGTGGACGAAGCCTGGGCCGACATCAGGGCGCGCTTGGCGCGCGCGCTGGGGGAGAGTTGATGCACGACTGGATTCACGATACCGACGAGGCCATCCTTCCGCGGAGGTGAACATGAAGACGTGGACCCACCGCTTCACCGCACTCGGACTCGCCCTGCTGATCTCGACCCTCGGGTCGATCACGGCCCGCGCCGACAGCACGCAGGGGATCACCGACACCACCATCAGGATCGGGAACATGGGGCCGTACACGGGCGACGCCTCGAGCTTCAGCGCGCTCAACTACGGACCCATGGCCTACTTCCGCTACATCAACAGCCAGGGCGGCATCCACGGGCGGAAGTTCGAGATGGTCACCGCCGACGACGCGTGCAAGGAGACCACGGGCATCGCTGCGGCCAAGAAGCTCATCTACCAGGACAAGGTGTTCATGGTCCTGGTCACGCCGTGCAGCGGTGTGGCCATGGCCATCAAGCCGACGCTCCTGGAGGACGGGCTGCCGTGGATCGGCGTCTCCGCCAATCCGAAGCTGACCACGCCCACCGTGCCCAACATGTTCCACGTCACCTACACGGGCGTCTACTCCGGCCGGGCCATGGCCGGGTTCGCGCTCTCCAAGCCCAACACCAAGAAGGTCGTGCTCGTGGCCCACACCAACGACTGGGCCCGCGGCTACTGCGATCCCGCCACCGAGCTCATGAAGGAGAAGGGCGTCGAGCCGGTGATGAACCTCGCCCTCGAGCGGGGCTCGACCGACGCCACCGCCCAGGCGCTCCGCATCAAGGCCGCCAACGCCGACTTCGTGCTCGGCTGCCTGTACGAGGCGGAGCTGGCCATCCTCCTGCGCGATCTCCACAAGTACAGCATCTCCGTGCCCGTCATCGGCGCGCTCGGGGCCGACTTCGAGAGCACCCACAAGCGGGTGAACAATCCGGCCGCCGTCAAGAACTTCTACCTCCCGTACCAGTTCAAGGCGCCCATGGGCAGCCCCACCATGAAGAAGTGGGAAGAGATGTTCGTGAAGTTTCTGGAGAAGAGCGAGCTGCCCGAGAACGGCGTCCCCACGAACTTCTACTACTTCGGGCTTCCCCCCGCCATCGCCACCGTGGAGGCCTTCCGCCGGGCCGGCCCCCAGCCCACCCGAGAAAAGTTCATCGCGGCCATGGAGACCCTGAAGGACTTCGATACCGGCGTGCTCGCCGACAAGGTCACCATCAACCGCGACAACCACGTCGGCGTGCACGTCATGTACGCGGTGGGGCTGAACGAGCAGGGCAAGCAGACCGTGTTCACGGCGTGGGGGAAGCCGCTCCAGTGAGAGAGTCGCGAGAGGGCTGAGCCCGCTCGCATCGCCGTGCTCGCCCAGCTCGTCGTGAGCGGTATCGCCCAGGGCGTGCTCTACGCCCTCGTGGCGCTGTCCATGACCATGCTCTACCGGGCCACCACCGTCGTGAACTTCGGCCACGGGGACCTGGTCATGGGCGGCGCCTTCGCCGTGTACGTCTTCGTCGTCTACCTGCGTCTGCCCTACCTTGCCGGAGCCCTGATCGCCCTCGCGGTGCTGTTCGGCGTCGGGGTGGCGATCCACCAGGGGCTCATGCGACGCATCATGACCGGGCCGCACCTCGCCATCGCCATGATGGCCCTGGCCGTGGGCTACGCGCTCCGCGGGGGAGCGCGCATGCTGTGGGGGCGCGAGGTGCTGCCCTTCCCGCGGATCTTCCCCGACCGGGCCTGGGCCATCGGTGACGTCGTGGTCACGAGCGACAACGTGATCGTCTCCGGCACCGTCCTGGGCCTCATGGTCGTCCTCCTCGTGCTGTTCAACGTCACGCGCATCGGCCGCCTGCTCCAGGCCGTCTTCCAGAGTCAGCGCGGCGCCGCGCTGATCGGGCTGAACGTCGATGGCGTGCACCGTCTCGTCTGGGGGGCCGCTGCCGCCCTCGCTGCCCTCGGGGGCGTGCTGCTGGCGCCGATCACGCTCCTGTACCCGGACATGGGCGTCTGGGTCCTCGTCCGTGGATTCGCGGCCATGACGCTCGGCGGCTTCGGCTCGCTTCCCGGCGCCGTGCTCGGCGGCCTGATCCTGGGCGTGATGGAGCTGGTGCTCGGCGCGTACCTGTCGACCGCCTTCATCGACATCTCCGCGTACGTCATCGTGATCGCCGTCCTCCTCCTTCGTCCCGACGGGCTCTTCGGCCGGCAAGTGGTCGTCCGGGTCTGACCAGCCCGATGCCCGGCGCGGCCCCCGTCTCCGTCGTGAGGGTGCCGACCCTCGGCCGCTGGGTCTTCCTGCTCGTCCCGCTCCTCGTCTTGCCCGTTCCCTTCCTCGTGAACCGCTACATCCAGTACGTGCTCAACCTCATCCTCGTGTACGTCCTCGTCGGCGTCGGCTTCAACATCGTCATCGGCAACCTGGGCCAGCTCGCCTTCGCCAACGTCGCCCTCTTCGGCCTCGGCGCCTACGCCTCGGGGATCCTCGTCGTCCACGCGGGCTGGCCGTGGTGGACGACGATCGTTCCCGCCGGGCTGATCGGTGCCCTCGCGGGCATCCTGGCCAGCCTGCCCGCCCTGCGCCGGATCCGGCTCTTCTATCTGGCGATTATGACCATGGCCTTCGGGGAGCTGCTGCGATGGATCTATATCCGGGCGGAGCCCCTGACCAACGGCTCCATGGGGCTGGCCGTGCCGCCTCCGGTGCTGCTCGGCCTGCGTCTCTCGAGCGACCGGAGCAAGTTCTACGTCTTCCTCGTGCTCGTCGTCGTCGTGGTGCTGCTGACGTCGAGCCTGCTGCGCTCGCGATTCGGCCGGGCCTTCATGGCGATCCGGGACAACGAGCTGGCGGCGGCGGCCATGGGCATCCCGACCGATCGCTACTTCGTCCTGGCCTTCGCCTGGAGCGGCTTCGTGGTCGGGGTGGCGGGGGCTATGTACACGGCACTGGTCGGGCACGTGACGCCCGAGGCCTTCAACCTGCTCGAGCTGATTCTCCACTTCGCCGTGGTCATGGTCGGCGGGCTGGCGAGCCTGGCGGGATCGGTGATCGGCGCCATCGTGCTCACCACGACGCCGGAGCTGTTCCGGAGCTTCCCGGGGGTGCAGGAGCTCGTGCTCTCGTTCGTCATCATCGGGGTGCTCCTGTTCCTGCCGCGCGGGCTCGTGAGCCTGCTCGCCCGTCGCTGGTCCGTCTTCCACGAGCGGTACTACCGGGAGTAGCCGTGGCCCTCCTCGAGCTGGACGACGTCACCGTGCGGTACGGCGGGCTCACCGCCGTCGCCGGCGTTTCCTTGAGCCTCGACCCCGGCGAGGTGCGCGCGATCATCGGGCCGAACGGCGCCGGCAAGACGACGCTCTTCAACGCGATCACGGGGCACGCGATGCTGGCGGCCGGCTCCATCCGCTTCCGCGCGGAGCGAATCGACGGCCTCGCGCCTTACCTGGTGTCCGCGAAGGGCGTCCGGCGCACCTTCCAGAACGGCGGGCTCTTCGGCGAGCTGACCGCGCTCGAGAACGTGCTCGCCGGTCTCCACACGCAGGTGCCCACGGGATTCTTCGGAGTGCTGTTCGGCATGCCGGCGGCCCGCGCGACCGAGCGGGCGGCGACGAGCCGCGCCCGCGGGCTCCTCGAGCTGATGGGCATCGGCCATCTCGCCGACAAGCCCGCCCGCGAGCTGTCGGGCGGGCAGCAGCGCATGGTCGAGATCGTGCGCGCGCTCGCCACGCGCCCGCCCCTCCTTCTCCTCGACGAGCCCGCCGTCGGGCTGGCGCCGGCCGTCCGCGAGCAGCTGCTCGGCGTCATCCGCCGGCTGGTGCGGGAGGAAGGGATCGCCGTCGTCCTCATCGAGCACGCGATCGAGTTCGTCATGACGGTGTCGGACCGGATCGTCGTCCTCAACGACGGCAAGGTCATCGCCGACGGAACGCCCGCGGAGGTGCCGCGGAATCGCGAAGTGCTGGAAGCCTACCTTGGCCACTGAGGCCACCCCGCCGCTGCTCGCCGTCGAGAGCCTGGTGGCCGGGTACGGGCACATCCAGGTCCTGCGCGGTGTCGACCTCTCCGTCCGACGGGGCGAGATCGTGGCCCTGCTGGGGGCAAACGGGAGCGGCAAGTCCACGGCGCTCAACACGATCAGTGGCTTCATCCGGCCCATGGCAGGCCGCATCCGCCTCGACGGGCAGGACATCGCCGGCCATCCGCCGCACCGGACGTTCCGGCGCGGGATAGTCCAGGTCTCCCAGGCCCGCGATCTCTTCCCTGACATGACGGTCGAGGACAACCTGCAGCTCGGCGCCGCCATCCGTGGAGAGGCGCGGGCCGGCCTCGCGCGAGCGTACGAGCTCTTCCCGCGCCTGGCCCTCCGCCGGCGGCAGAGCGTGCGCTCGATGTCGGGCGGCGAGCAGCAGATGGTGGCCCTGGGTCGCGCCCTGATGGGCGATCCCACGCTCTTACTTCTCGACGAGCCCTCGGGCGGGCTCGCGCCGGTGTTCGTGGCGGAGATCGGGCGAGCCATCCAGCGCCTCAAGGGGGAAGGCAGGACGGTCCTCATGGTCGAGCAAAACGTGCGCCTGGCCCTGGCCATCGCCGACCGCTTCGTGGCGCTACGCGACGGGCTGGTGCTCGCCCAGGGGCCAGTGAGCGACCTGCAGGGCGCGTACGAAGACCTGGTGCGGCGCATTTATCTCTAGCTCACGCGGGCTCCCGCTCTCGCAGGACTTCACGGCGGTCACTAATGGTACGCTCGGAAGGCCATGAACCGCGCGCTGGAGGTCTTCGACCGAGCCATCATCTGGATTCTCGTTGCGATGATGGTCCTCGCGATCGTCGCGGCGACGGCGGATCTGGTGTGGGTTTTCGCCATCGGCCTGCTCAGCTCTCCGTTCGACTTTCTGACCGTCACCGAGCTACTCGACGTGTTCGGTGCCTTCTTGATCGTGCTGATCGGACTCGAGCTGCTGGCCACGGTCAAGAGCTACGCCAAGGAGCACCGCGTGCACGTCGAGGCGGTGCTGCTGGTCTCCTTGATCGCCGTCCTGCGCAAGCTGATCACCCTCGATCTCAAGACGGTGCCACCGGCCACCGTGCTCGCGGTGGCCGGACTCGTCGGTGCGCTCGCCGGCGCATACTGGCTGATGCGGAAATCCGTGCGCGGCGCGGAGCACTCCGGCGATTCGACCAGGGACCGGTGACGGACCCGTGCAGATCGGCGTCGACATCGGCGGCACCTTCACCGACATCGTGGCCCTCGACGGGCAGGGCCGCCTCGTCCTGACCAAGGTCCCCACCACGCCCAAGGATCTCCTCGAGGGCGTGGCCGTCGCCGTGCGCCGCGTGCTCGCGCAGGCGGGCGCGCCCGCCTCGACCGTCGAGCGCTTCATCCACGGCACCACCATCGCCACCAATGCCGTGCTCGAGCAGAAGGGCGCCGTCACCGCCATGCTCACCACGGAAGGGTTCGAGGACGTGCTCGAGCTGGGGCGGCAGAAGCGCTCGCGTATGTACGACCTCGACATGGATCCGGAGACGCCGACCTTCGTGGCGCCTCGGCGGCGCCGCCGGGGCATCCGCGAGCGCCTGGACGCTCGCGGCGGCGTGCTCGTGCCGCTCGACGAGGAGCAGGTGAGGCGCCAGGTCGCCGCCCTCCAGCGGGACGGCGCGCAGGCCATCGCGGTGTGCTATCTCTTCTCCTTCGTCAATCCCGCGCACGAGCGGCGCACCCGGGAGATCTGCCGGGAGGTCGCGCCGGAGATCAGCGTGTCCCTCTCCTCCGAGGTGGACCCGACCTTCCGCGAGTACGAGCGCTTCTGCATCACGGCCTTCGACGCGTACCTGGGGCCGGTGGTCAAGCGCTACCTCGCCGGGCTGGCCGAGACGCTGCGCGGGCTCGGCGTGCCCGGCGTGCCCCTCGTGATGCGCTCGCGAGGCGGGCTCGTGTCGGCGGGGCTGGCCGCCCGGCAGCCGGTGACGCTCTTCCTCTCAGGGCCGGCGGCCGGCGTGGTCGGCGCCCGCTTCGCCGCCGAGCGCTCGGACGTGCGCGACTTCGTCTCCCTCGACATGGGCGGCACGAGCAATGACGTGGCGGTGGTGAGGGGTGGGAAGCCGCTCATCACCTCGGGCGGGTTCATCGGCCCGTATCCCGTGCGGGCGCCGATGGTGGACGTGAACACGATCGGGGCGGGCGGCGGGAGCATCGCGTGGATCGACGGGGCGGGCGGGCTGCGCGTGGGCCCGGTCAGCGCCGGCGCCGATCCCGGCCCCGCGTGCTACGGCCGCGGCGGGCATCAGGCGACGGTGACGGACGCCAACCTGCTCCTGGGTTACCTGGACCCGGAGCGCTTCGCGGACGGGCTCATGACACTCGACCGGGCCGCCGCCGAGCGCGCAGTAGGCGCCGTGGCCGACAAGCTCGGGCTCGAGACCATCGCGGCGGCCGCGGGGATTCATCGCGTGATCAATGCGCGGATGGCCGACCAGATCCGCCTCGTGACGATCAGGCGCGGCTACGATCCGCGCGAGTTCGCCCTCGTGGTGCTGGGAGGCGCGGGCCCGGTGCACGGGGTGGCCCTGGCCGAGGAGATGGGGATGGCCGAGGTGATCGTGCCCGAGGCCCCGGGAGTGCTCGCGGCCTTCGGGTTGCTGGCCGCGGCCATCGAGCACCACCACGCGCGCACGCTCCACAGTCGCGCCGATGACGTCGACCTGGACGCGGTCAACCGCTGTCTCGCCGAGCTGGACGAGGCAGGCCGGGCGTGGATGCGGGAGGAAGGCGTGCCGCTCGCCGGGGTCGAGGTGAGCTACGCGGCGGACATGCGCTACGTCGGCCAGGCGTACGAGCTCGAGGTCGCCATCGAGGCGCCCATGAGTCAGGCGCGCGTGGCGAGCGCCGTGCGCGGCTTCCACGAGACACACGAGCGCGTCTACGGCTACGCGCGCGCCCAGCAGCCCGTCGAGCTCGTCAACTTCTCGGCCGTGCATCGCTACCCGCTGCCGCGGCCCCTCCTTTCTCCTCCCGCCTCCGCCGTCGGGGCGGTCGGAGACGCGCGGATCGGGGAGCGACGGGTGTACTTCGCCCCGGCGGGCTTCGTTCCGACCGCGCTCTACGATCGCGCGCGGCTGCCCCGGGGGTCTCGGCTGGCCGGGCCGGCCATCGTCGAGCAGGCGGACTCCACGAGCGTGATTCCCCCGGGGTACGTCGCCCTCGTCGAGGCCTCGGGCAACCTCCGGATCAGGAGGGCGTGATGAGCGGGCATCGTGCCATCGACCCCGTGCTCCTGGAGGTGCTGCGCAACCGCCTCGAGGCCATCGCCGACGAGATGGAGCTGACCCTGCTCAAGAGCGCGGCGTCGCCGATCGTCAAGGAGGGCCTCGACGCCTCGGCGGCCCTCTTCAACATCCAGGGCGAGACGATCGCCCAGGCCGCGGCCATCCCCATCCACCTGGGAGCGCTCCAGTGCGCGGCCCAGCGCATCGTGCGCGCGTTCCCGCCCGAGCGCATGCGCGACGGCGACGCCTTCCTCCTCAACGATCCCTACGACGGCGGCACCCACCTGCCGGACATCACGCTCGCCCTGCCCGTGTTCTCCGAAGGGCGGGCGGTGGCGCTGGCGTGCACCATGTGCCATCACCAGGACGTGGGCGGGCGCACGCCGGGCAGCGTGCCGACGGACGCCACCGAGCTCTACCAAGAGGGCATCATCATCCCGCCCACCCAGCTCTTCCGCGGCGGCGAGCTGGACGAGAACCTCTTCGATCTGATCAAGCGAAACGTACGGCTGCCCGAGGTGTTCAGCGGCGATCTCATGGCGCAGGTCGCCGCGGGGCGGCTGGGGGCCATCCGGCTGCGCGAGCTGTTCGCAGCGCACGGGACGGAGAGCGTGCTCGACTACATCGACGAGCTGTTGGACCGCGCGGAGATCCTGACGCGCCGGCAGGTGGAGTCCATCCCGGACGGGGACTACCCCTTCGAGGACTATCTCGACAACGACGGCATCGATCTCGACCGGCGGGTCAAGATCGCGGTGACGGTGCGCGTGCGCGGCTCGTCGATGACGTTCGACTTCACGGGCACGGACGAGCAGGTCCGGGGGCCTTTCAACTCGGTGCCCGCCTCCACCCTGTCGGCGGTGTACTACGCGATCCGCGCCATCTCGGATCCGTCCATTCCGAACAACGGCGGGTGCTTCCGCGCCGTCGACGCGGTGCTGCCGGAAGGCTCGGTGGTGAACCCGCGCCCGCCCGCCCCCGTGAGCTGTCGCACGGCGACCATCAAGCGCATCGCGGACGCCATCCTGGGCGCCTTCGTCCGCGCCCTGCCGCAGCGGATGCCTGCCGCCAGCTCGGGCACACTGCTCGTCATGGCCCTCGGCGGGCGAGATCCCGCGACGGGTGACACCTTCGTGGCCAGCGAGCTCGCCGCGGGAGGCATGGGCGCGCGGCCGCGCAAGGACGGGATCGACGCCATCGAGACCGACGTCTCCAACTGCATGAACATTCCCGTGGAATCGGTGGAGATGGGCTTCCCCGTGCGCATTTCGCGCGCCGGCCTCTGGGCGGACTCGGGAGGGGCCGGACAGTTCCGCGGGGGTCTCGGACTCGTGAAGGTGTTCGAGGCCACGGGCGCCGACATCATGATCTCCCACCGCGGAGAGCGCTTCGCGTCCGCCCCCTGGGGGCTTCATGGAGGCCTGCCCGGCCGCTCCGCCCGCGCCTTCATCCTCCGCCGCGACGGCCGGCGAGAAGAGCTGCCGTCCAAGCAGATGATCGAGCTCCATCCGGGTGACCAGCTCTGGGAGTACATCGCGGGCGGCGCCGGCTACGGCGACCCGCTGGAGCGGGATCCTGCTCAGGTGCTCGCCGACGTGCTGGACGGCAAGGTGTCTCACGAGTCCGCGCGGGAAACCTACGGCGTCGTGCTCGTCTCCGAGAGCCATGCGGTGGACGAGCTGGGCACCAAGGAATACCGCGAGGCGATCCGCCGCCGCCGCGGCCCGATCACGTGGACCTTCGACCGCGGAGTCGACGGGCGTCGCTAGGGCTCAGTTCCAGCGCAGCAGATATTTCTCCAGCCGGCCCGCGAGGGCGAAGATCACCAGCACGACCACCATGATCAGCAGGACGATGGCCATCATGAGCGCGGAATTGAACGTGCTCTGCGCGAACGAGAGCAGATAGCCGAGGCCGCGGCTCGCGGCGACGAACTCGCCCACACACGCGCCGGTGAAGGCAAAGCCGACCGCGACCTTCAGATTGCCGAGCACCCAGGCCGCCACGGAGGGGAGATAGACGTGGCGCACGAGCGCCCAGCGCCCGCCCCCGAGCGTGACGATGCGCTCGACGAGCCGCCGGTCCACCTGCCGGATGCCCGTGAAGACGGTGAAGAAGATCAGCACGGCCACCAGGATGAAGGCGAGGGCGACCTTCGAGGCGATGCCGATGCCGAGCCAGATGACGAAGAGCGGCGCCAGGATGACGCGCGGGATGGCGTTGAGCAGCGTCATCACCGGCTCGAGCAGCTCCGCCACGAGCGGGATGAGCGCGCCGAGGACGCCCAGCACGATGCCGGCGACGATACCGAGGGCGAGGCCGACGAGGGCGGCGGTGAAGGTCGCCTCGAGATGCGTCCAGATACGGCCACTCCCGAACAGGTCGACGAGCGCGGCGCCGATCTGACTCGGGCGCGGCGCATAGAGCGGGTTGAGGAGGCCGGCCCGGCCCGCCGTCTCCCAGATCGCCACGAAGACGGCGAGGGCCGCGAGCTGGCGCGCCCACGCGTGACGCGGGCTCATGGCCGCCGGTCGACCTCGCGCGACAGGTCGTTCCAGATCTTCTCGTAGAGCGGCGCAAAGGCCGCGTGCATGCGCGCGCGCACCGGATCACGCGGCCGCGGTAGGGGCGTCGGATAGTCCCGCGTGACACGCGCGCGCGGCCCCTGGGAGAGCAGGTAGATGTGGTCCGACAGGCTGATCGCCTCCTCGAGGTCGTGGGTGACGAGGAGCACGCTGATGCGCTCGCGGTCGACCAGGGCCGCGACGTCCTGCACGATGCGCGCGCGCACGATGGCGTCGAGCGAGGCGAAGGGCTCGTCCATGAGGAGGAGCTTCGGCTCTCGCGCGAGCACCTGAGCGAGGGCCACGCGCTTGCGCTGGCCTCCGCTGAGATGCCGGGGGAAGCGATGGCCGAAGCCGGCGAGGCCAAGCCGTTCGAGCCAGAGATCGGCCTGCGCGAGCGCCTCGCCGCGCGGCACCCCGTTCAGGATGAGGCCGAGCGCGACGTTGTCACGCGCCGTCTTCCATGGCAGGAGGGCATCGTCCTGGAACAGGATGGCGACGTCGGACGGCGCCACTTCACGCTCGACCGTTCCCTTGAGCGGCTGCTGCAGGCCGATGACCGCGCGCAGGAGGCTCGACTTGCCGGACCCCGATGGTCCCACCAGGCTGACGAACTGGCCATCCCCGACGGCGAGGGTCGCGCCCTCGAGCACGGGCTCGCCGCCGTAGGAGATGCTCAGGTTGGAGACGCGCAGCGGCTAGCTCCCGGCGATGGAGGTGTCGTGCAGCCCGGAGATGTTCGTGTCGGGCTTGATCAGGCCGCCCACGATGAGGCTCTGGGCGACGCGCCGGGCCGCGGCGAGGTCAATGGTCACGGATTCGGGGTAGAGCGAATCACGGTGACGCGCGATGATCTCGCCGAACTGCTTGAGATCGAGGCCGGTCGTCATCTCCCGGGGAAGCGCGGCGACGAGCTGATCGCCGCTCATCGTCCGCATCGCCTTGAGGGCGTCGGTGAGGGCCCGGGTGAGCTCGACCATCTCGGGCCTGCGCTGCTCGAGTTCCTTGGCGCGCACGGCGACGCCCATGAACTCGTAGGCGCCGCCGAGAAATCGGCGCGCATCGGCGAGGTCCATGGCGTTGACGAGGACGCGCGCGCCGGATTTCTGCAGGAGGGTCAAGGCGGGCTCCTGCACGAGGCCGACATCGATCTGCCCCTGGCGCAACGCCTCCAGGAGATTGACGCCCATGGTCGCGAACTTCACCTTGGTCGCGTCGGCATTGGCCTGCTTGAGGAGAAAGAGGGCGAGCGCGTGGTCGGCGTTGCTGAGCGCGGAGACGCCGACGGTCTTGCCCTCGAGGTCCTTGATCGTCTGGATCTGGCTTGCCGTCTTGGGTGCGGTGACGACGGCGAACAGCGGCAGCCGTCCGGTCACGGCGAAGCGGCGGAGGTCGGCGTGCACGTTGGCGTACGCCTGGATCACCACGTCGAGGGAGGTGGCGGCATAGTCGACCGCGCCGCCGACGAGGGCCTGCACCGCCGATTGGCCGCCCCGGGTATAGACGATCTCCACGTCGAGGCCGTGGCTCTTGTAGAGACCCGCCGACCGCGCGACCTCGTACGGCACCCCGCACAGAAGCTGACTGCAATAGGCGAGCTTGATCCGCTTGCCTTGTCCTTCGGAGGGGGCGGGGCGCAGCGCGGAGATCACGCTCGCGACCACCATCGAGCCCTTCAGCACGGAGCGGCGCGACAGGTCGAAGCTGGGCACGCGGGCGGTCGTCTCGTCACAGCAGCTCATGCCTTGCCTCCCTGTCGCTCGGCGCTAGCCGGCGCCGAGCGCGGCGGCGAGCTCGTAGGCCTCCCGCTCGAGCCTCCGGTTGATCTGCGAGCTGACGTCGAACGGCCCGTGCAAGAGTCCCCAGCTCGCCATCCACTCCCACGCCCAGCGCGCCTCACTCTCCGGGATCGGGGTGGGCTCTTTCAGCTGGATGCGGCTCAGGTTGAAGTCGTCGGGCCTGAGCGCGGCCACTTCGGGGTGGCCGGCCCAGTCGCGGATGAAGTAGGAGACGTACCGTCGCTTGTCGGCGTTGATGCGGCGGACTGCGCGCGTGAGCGCTCGGAGGAGAGCGGCGTACGCCTCCACGCTGACCTGATCGGTGGCTACCCACGTGCCGTGAAAGAAGGTGGTCGAGACGAGGCGACATCCCGCCTTCTCGGCCACGGTGATCCAGGGCTCCTGCAGCACGGTCGCCTCGAAATCGCCCCGCATCAATCCGGCGAATCGCTCGGCAGGGCTCGTCGCGGCGGCGCGGGTGGTGATCGCCTCTCGCGGCATCGCGCCTTCCAGCATCTGCAGCCCGGCGTAGGCGGTGCCGTTGCCGTAGTCGAGGGCCACCAGCTTGTGCGCGAGGTCTTGTGGCGTGAAGACGGTAGAGGTAGGCGGGACGACGAGGGCTCCGCACACGATCATGCCGCGCCTTCCGACCTGGAGCGCGCCAACAGCGCTTTCCGCCACCCGGCGGTTATTGCCGCACTCTCAGGCCTGGAACATCTGCGCTTCGCCGCGCGCCTGGAGCTTCCCCTGATTGGTGGTGGGCTTCGAGGGCGTGCCTTCCGCGGCGGACTGCATTTCGTCGGGCGGGAGCGCGGCGATCCGGAGATCCAGACCCTCCGCCTCGAACAGGCCCTCGTCCTTCGCGACCAGCACGTCGAGACCCATGAACGCCGTCACCCGCTCGATGGTCATCGTCATCGCCATGGCTGCCTCCCTGCTGGCACGTGATCAGCTACCGGATGAGGTCAGTAGCTGGCGGCCAGTGTCTTGATCTTGTCCACGTCGGGGTACAGCACGCCGACGGCTGCCTTCAACGACGACCGCGGCGTGTACCAGATGGCGCCGTCGCGCGTGATGGCGAGCTTGGGCTGATCTGTGATCTGCGGGGTGGGGTAGTACGTGAACTTCTTCGCGCGTTGATCGAAACGGATCAGCGCTCCTCCTTGACCTCCGTCACTGATCCAGATGGCGTCCTCGCGGTCTGCCCACACGTCGTAAGGCTCAGAGAACGGCATGGGGATGTCGTACTGGACGATCTGGCCGCTGGCGGGATCGATCCTGCCGAGCTTGCCGTTGCTGAAGTCTCCGTACCAGACCATGCCGCGCGAATCGACGCCCAGCCGGCGGATCGTGCACGGCTGCGAGGGGACCACGTACTCTGTGAACTTCTCGGTGCGCGGATCGAACTTGCCGATCTTGCAGCGCCGGAACTCGGCGAACCAGACGTTGTCGTCCCTGTCGAGATCGATCCCGTAGGGAGCGGCACCCTGCGTCGGCACCTTCCACACGGTCGACTTGCCCGTCTGCCGGTCCCACTTGCCGATCATGTCGCCCTGGATCACCGTGAACCACACGTTCTGCTTCGAGTCCACCACGGGGCTGTGCCCGCGACCCTTGCTCCGACCGCTGGAATCCATCGGATACCGCACGATGCTGCCGGTCGCGGGATCGAGCTCCCCCAGGTGGAAGCCGGCCGTCTCCGCGAACCACACGTGCCCGCGGGCATCGACCGTGAGGCCGTGGGGATCCGCCTTGGGATCGGGCATGACCCAGTCCTTGAACTCTCCCGTGCGCGGGTCGACCCGTCCGATGCGGTTCGGGATGCTGCGGTCGGTGTACCAGACGTTGCCCTGCTGATCGAAGTGCGGTTGCTGCGTGCGCCGCTGCTTGTTGCCGGCGTCGAGCTTGGGATCGAGGGGAAGGTAGTACTCGACGTACATGGCCTTGCTCAGCGCGGCTTCGTCCACGGGGAACTCGGTGTCGACCCGCAGCCCGCGCGGGAGGCTGCCGGGCCCGAACTGCCGGGAGAGGTACGCGAGGAGCGTTGCCCGATCCGGCTGGCTCAGCGCGCCCGGCGGGACCATGGCGCCGCGCTCACTCGCCGTGGCGCCCGTCATGAGGTCGATGAACGCATTCCACTGCGTCTCGTGGTACTGCTTGCTCGGGAAGAAATTCTTCCCGTGGCAGTACATGCAGTTCTTCTCGAGCAGCACGCGGCCGGACTCCCGTGGATAGAGCTCGTCGTAGGAGAGGAGCTTCACGTCCGTCCCCGCCCCCGACGTGAACCCGAACTCGCCCTGCCGCACGCCCGGCCCCGCCTCCTCACGGAGGGAGAAGTCGAGCGTTGCCTTGGCGCCGGCGGCGAGCGTGATTGTTTGTGTGTCGGCGCCGAATCCCGCCTTCCGGACCGTCACCTCGTACTTGCCGGGGAAGAGATTCGGCGCGCGGTAGCGCCCGGCGCTCGTGTACACCATGAAGAGAACCTGCTTGTCCACGTTCATGATGTGGACCTGGGCGGCCTTGAACGGCTTCGGAGCCTGCACCGCGCCGGACAGCGACGCCAGCCCATCGAGGGAGCTGGGATCGGCGGCCCCGGCCGGCCGCGCGAGCTCGACGACGCCAAGCCAGATGACGCCCAGGACGATCAGGATCGCAGCGACGAAGAGCGTGGGTGGTTTGCGCATGGGCGTGCTCCTCCTGGGACCTTTGGGTCCCGAGTCATCCTCCGCCGCCGCGGGCCCGTGGTCAAGGGGCGGGCATAGGGTGCCAATGGTGGTCCTGTTCGGCGCGAGAGAAAGAGTTCGACCGGCGCTTGCGCGCTGTCGGGCGGGGCGCTAGGCTCACGGACGATCGAGCGAGCGAGACAGCGAACGGATGACCGCCATGCCGGAGAACATCTTCGCGAGCGGGCTCGGCCCCGGGCCGGCCAACTCCTCGCCGTTGACGCCGCTGCGATTCCTGCCCCGCTCGGCGGCCATCTATCCCGACCGCACCGCGATCATTCACGGCTCGCGCCGCACCAGCTACCGCGAGTTCGACGCGCGGTCGCGCCGGCTCACCTCGGCACTGGCGGCACGGGGCATCGGCGAGGGCGACACGGTGGCGGTGGTCTTGCCAAACGTGCCGGCCATACTCGAGGCGCACCATGGGGTCCCGGCGCTCGGCGCCGTGCTCAACGCCATCAACACCCGGCTGGACGCCCGCACCATCGCCTACATCCTGAGCCACGGAGAGGCCAAGGTCCTGATCACCGACCGCGAGTTCTCGCCGACGGTCCGCGAGGCCCTGGCTCAGCTCGACAGGAGGCCACTCGTCATTGATCTCGACGATCCGCTCCACGAGGGGCCCGGCGAGCGGCTGGGCGAGATCGAGTACGAGGCGCTCCTCGCTCAGGGCGCGCCCGACTTCGAGGCTCCGCCGATCCGCGACGAGTGGCAGCCGATCGCGCTCAACTACACGTCGGGAACCACGGGCAACCCGAAGGGTGTCGTCTATCACCACCGCGGCACGTGGGTGATGGCTGTTGGTCAGATCCTCTCGTGGCACATCCCGCCGGGCGCCGTCTTCCTCTGGACGCTGCCGATGTTCCACGCCAACGGCTGGTGCTTCCCGTGGTCGGTCACGGCGATGGCGGGAGCGCACGTCTGCCTGCGTCGCGTGGATCCGGCGCTGATCTTCCGGCTGATCGCCGAGCACCGGGTCACCAACATGGTCGGGGCGCCGACGGTGCTCAGCATGCTGATCAATGCGCCGGCCGAGGCGCGGCGGCGCTTTGACCACGTGGTCGACATCCAGACCGGAGGCGCCGCGCCGCCCGCCAAGATCATCCGGGCCATGAGTGAGCTGGGCTTCCGCGTGCAGCATATCTACGGGCTCACGGAAGTCCTGGGTCCGTCGACGCTCTGCGCCTGGCAGGACGCGTGGGACGGGCTGGGGCCGGAGGAGCAGGCCGCGCAGCAGGCACGCCAGGGCGTGCCGTACCACGTGGTCGACGGGCAGATGGTCGCCGATCCGAAGACGCTCACCCCCGTGCCCGCCGACGGCAAGACCCTGGGAGAGATCATGCTGCGCGGCAACACGGTGATGCTCGGCTATTTGAAGGACAAGGCGGCCACCGAGGCCGCCCTGACCGGCGGGTGGTTCCACACGGGCGACCTCGCCGTCCAGCATCCCGACGGCTACATCGAGATCAAGGACCGCTCCAAGGACATCATCATCTCGGGCGGCGAGAACATCTCGAGCCTCGCCGTGGAGGCGGCCCTCATCCGTCATCCCGCCGTCGCGCTGGCCGCGGTGGTGGCGCGTCCCGACGAGA
>Ga0209689_1001445_pt1 | contig 17761 bp, 15 predicted proteins | sample GraSoiAngelo_149_FD_187119 | JGI IMG/M metagenome (GOLD analysis project Ga0209689, IMG submission 187119) | Grasslands soil microbial communities from the Angelo Coastal Reserve, California, USA - 14_1009_09_30cm (SPAdes) (version 2) | ecosystem: Environmental > Terrestrial > Soil > Grasslands ... | reverse complement strand
CTGGGAAAACGTCCATTGATACGCGGCGATACAGAGCGCAGCGGCTCGCGCCGCCGCGTTCACGCCGGGCGCCCAGCGCGCCAGCGCTCGGCGATCGCGCCGAGGGCGCCCTTCAGGTCGCGCACGAGCGCCTCGAACGGGCCCGTCAGAGCGGGCCGGCGCGCGACAATGACGAGGTCACCGGGGGTCGGCTCGGCGCCTCGCGCCACGCGATATGCCTCCCGCAGCCGGCGCCGGACGCGGTTTCGTGTGACCGCACTCCGCATCTGCCGGCTCACCGCGAACCCGACGCGGCGCGCCCGATCGCTCTCCTTCCACAACACGATCAAGGACGGCCGCTCGATGCGCGCGCCTTGCTGGAAGACTGCCTGGAAATCCCGGTTGCCGGTCAGCCGCTCGCGCCGCGGGAGCCGTCCGAAACTGTCCGGACCACCCACCGCTAGACGGTCAGGCGCTTTCGCCCCTTCGCGCGCCGCCGCTTCAGCACCTTCCGGCCCCCCTGCGTCTTCATCCGCTCCCGGAAGCCGTGTGTCTTCTTTCGCCGGCGCGTGTTCGGCTGGAACGTGCGCTTCATTAGATCGAGGTCTCCCTTTCAGTCGTACAACCTAGGCAGTCTATTCGCCGCCGCACTCCAAGTCAACTCGGCGCCAGGGCCCGAACCCCCTTGCCACGCTCTTTCAGCGTGTGCTAACGTGCGCACCCTGGTTGGCGTGTCCTGTCTAGTTCGGCTCAACCCGACGAGGTGTTCGTGTCCTGATGGTCGGAACTCCTGTCAGGGATGTCCTTGCCACACCAGTGGTTCCGGACTATCCACATCTGTGGATAAAGGTGTGTGTAAGTGGGGGTGCGGACCGTGCTTGATGCTCTGTGGCTCCGCCTGCTGGCCTCTCTCGAATCCAAGCTGCCCTCGGCCGTCCTTGACTCCTGGATCAGGCCGAGCCGCCTCCTCGCGGTCGAGGGCGACCTGTTGAAGATCGGCGCGCCCAACAAGTTCTCCCGAGACTGGCTCGCCCAGCACCACCTGGAGGCCCTCCAAGCCGCGGCCAAGGAGTGCCTCGGCGGCCAGCCCCGCGTTGCGGTCGTGATCGACGAGGCGGCGTCCGCCGACGCCCTCCCGGGCCCCGAGGCGCCGGTCGAGCCCGTCCGCCCGAGCGGCCCGGACGCCCCCGGCCAGCTCAACCCCCGCTACACTTTTGACACGTTCGTGGTCGGCTCCTCAAACCAATTCGCCCAGGCCGCCAGCCAGGCGGTGGGGGAGCTGCCGTCCCGCGCCTACAACCCGCTCTTCATCTACGGGGGGGTCGGGCTCGGCAAGACGCATCTCCTCCACGCCATCGGCCATCAGGTGCTCCGGCGGTTCCCGCAGATGGCGGTCCTCTACCTCTCCTCCGAGCGCTTCACGAACGATCTCATCAACGCGATCCGCTACGACCGGACCGCCGAGTTCCGCGCCAAGTACCGGACGATCGATCTCCTGCTGATCGACGACATCCAGTTCATCTCCGGCAAGGAGCGTACCCAGGAGGAGTTCTTCCACACCTTCAACGACCTCTACGAGTCGCGCAAGCAGATCGTCGTCTCCAGCGACTGCTCGCCCAAGGAGATCCCCGAGATCGAAGAGCGGCTCCGCTCGCGCTTCGAGTGGGGCCTGATCGCCGATATCCAGCCCCCGGACTTCGAGACGCGCGTCGCCATTCTCAAGAAGAAGGCCGGGCTCGAGCGTGTCCGGCTCGCCGACGACGTCGCCTACCTGATCGCCAGCCGCGTCAAGTCCAACATCCGGGAGCTCGAGGGCTCTCTCACCCGGATGGTCGCCTTCTGCGCGCTGACCGGTCGCGAGATGAGCGTGGACCTGGCCCAGGAGGTCCTGGCCGATCTCTGGGGGGACTCCGAGAAGGTCGTCACCATCGAGCAGATTCAGCGGAGCGTCGCCGAGTTCTTCGGCGTGAAGTTCTCCGACTTCAAGGCGAAGAACCGGACGCGCGCCGTGGCCTTCCCGCGCCAGATCGCGATGTACCTCGCGCGCCAGCTCACCCACGCCTCGCTCGCCGAGGTCGGCCGCGCCTTCGGCGGCAAGGACCACACGACCGTCCTCCACGCGGTCGACAAGATCCAGACCCTCCTGCAGGAAGATCCCAAGCTCCGCAAGACCGTGGACGGACTCATCCAGGGGATCACGCTGTGATCCCCGGCCATCCCGCCCTCGTCCACCGACCTTTCCACCAGACCGACCCCCGCCGCGCCCCGCGTTTCCCCTCCCTTAGCCGGCATTCACACTGGTCACCGGACCGACGGCTTTGCCTCCTACGAGTCCTATCCTTTCTTCTTCTTCTAAGTATTGGAGAACTTCATGGAAGTCCAGCTTGACCGCGACTCGTTTCTCAAAGGGCTCCAGATGGTCCAGAGCATCGTCGAACCCCGCCAGGCCCTGCCGATCCTCGCCAACGTGCTGATCCAGGCCGGCGACGAGAGCGTGCGTCTCACCGCGACCGATCTCGAGGTCGGCGCGACGGTCTCGATCCCGGCCAAGGTCGCGGCGCCGGGGGCGATCACGCTGTCGGCGCGCAAGCTGACCGAGATCGCGCGGGAGCTGCCTGCGGCCGCGCTCTCGCTCAAGGTCCAGGACAACGCCTGGGTGGCGCTCAGGTGCGGGGGCGCGGCCTTCAAGCTGGTCGGGCTCTCGGCGGACGACTTTCCGCCGGTGACGCCGGGAACGTCGGCGACGTGGATTCCGCTCGAAGCAAAGGTGCTCAAGGAGATGCTCGAGCAGACGAGCTTCGCGGTCTCCCACGACGAGGGACGCTATGCCCTCAACGGGATCCTGTTCTCCCTGCAGGGCAAGGAGATCCGGCTGGTGGCGACCGACGGTCACCGGCTGGCCGTCTCGACGCGCGTGCTCAGGGAGCCGGCGCCGACGGTCACGGGGATCGTGCCGCGCAAGGGCGTCCAGGAGGTCGGCCGTGTGCTCGGCGTCGGCGAGGAGGTCCAGATCGCGTTGGCGGACAACCAGTTTGTCCTGCGGATGCCGAACTTCGTGATGCTAGCCCGGCTGATCGAGGGCCAATTTCCGAACTACGAGCAGGTGCTGCCGAAGGGCCAGCCACGGCGCCTCACCCTCTCGCGGGCGGCCTTCACGGCGGCGCTCCGTCGCGTCTCGGTGATGTCGGAGGAGCGGACGAGGCCGGTCAAGCTGGTCCTCGCTCCCGGCACGCTCCGGTTGATGGCGTACCATCCGGAGCTTGGCGAGGCCGAGGAAGCGCTGGACGTCGGCTACGCGGGGGACGAGCTGACCATCGGCTTCAACTCCCGCTATCTGCTGGAAGCGCTGGCGCCGCTCGCGGCCGACGAGATCGCGATCGAGTTGAACGACGGGATGAGCCCCGCCGTGATCAAAAGCTTCGAGGACGAGGGGACGCTCTGTGTTATAATGCCTATGAGAATTTAGAGAGGATTCGGCTCTGAAAACCGGGAGTTCAACAGGGTGCAGATTCGATGGATACAGTTACTCGAATTCCGTAATTACCGTACCCTTTCCTATCGTCCCTCGGCCAAGCTGAACCTCCTCGTCGGGCGGAACGCCCAGGGCAAGACGAATCTTCTGGAAGGCATCGCGGTCCTGCTGGTGGGCCGCTCGTTCCGCACCCCCCGCCTCGCCGAGTTGCCGCGGTGGGGATCTCCGTCGGCGTCGATCGCGGGAGAGATTAGCCGCGGCGACAGCACCCGGACCCTTCGCCGGACCCTTCAGCAGACCGAGAGCGGCGGCTGGCAGGCGGTCGGCGACCACTGCGAGTGGGCTCGCGCGATCCCGTTCAGTTGGCAGGACCTGGCCATCCTCACCGGCGGCCCCGGAGCCCGGCGGAACTTCCTGGACGGCTTCGCCGGACGGCTCTATCCGAGCCACCTCGCCGCCCTCGTGCAGTACCGGAAGATCCTCGCCCGGCGAGCTGTCCTCCTCCAGAAGGGTCAGGCCGACCGGCTGGCGCCCTGGGACGAGCAGCTGGCGACCGTCGGCACGGAGCTTCTGGGACGCCGGCGGTCGGCGACGGCGGCGCTCCAGACCGAGCTGGCCCGCATCTATCCTCTCCTCGCGGGTGGCCCCCAGAAGGTCGAGATCCGCTATCGCGCGTCGCTCGAGGCGACCGACCCGGGGGCCTTCCTGGCGGGGCTCGAGCGCCGCCGGCAGGAGGAGCTTCGGCGGGGTCAGACGCTGGTCGGGCCGCACCGAGACGACCTGCTGATCGAGCTCGACGGGGTGGACGCACGGGTCTACGGCTCGCGGGGTCAGCAGCGGCTGCTGGCGCTGGCCCTCCGCCTGGCCGAGGTGCTGCCGGTGGCGGAGGCGACCGGCACGCCGCCCGTCCTGCTGCTGGACGACGCGCTCTCGGAGCTCGACGCGCCGGGGCGGGCGAGCGTCCTGGCCGAGCTCCGGGCGGCCGAGCAGGTGTTTCTCACGACCGCAGACCCCGCGTTTCCGGCGGCCGACGGCGCGCGCTGGGAAGTGCGGGCGGGGGACCTCGTCGCCGCATGACCGCCGAGACCTATACCGCGAGCGACATCAAGGTCCTCGAGGGCCTGGAGGCGGTCCGCAAGCGCCCGGCGATGTACGTCGGGGACACGGGGGCGTACGGGCTCCACCACCTCGTCTATGAGGTCGTCGACAACTCGGTCGACGAGGCGCTCGCGGGGTGCTGCGACAACATCCGGGTGGTCCTGCACTCGGACGGCTCCTGCTCGGTGGGGGACAATGGGCGCGGTATTCCCGTCGATACCCACAAGGAAAGCGGCAAGCCGGCGGCCGAGGTGGTCCTCACCATGCTCCACGCCGGCGGCAAGTTCGAGCACTCGGCGTACAAGGTCTCGGGCGGCCTCCACGGCGTCGGCGTGTCGGTGGTCAACGCGCTCAGCGAGTGGCTCGAGCTCGAGATCCGCCGGGCGGGTCGCGTCTGGACCCAGCGCTACGAGCTCGGGGTCCCGCAGGGGGAACTCACGGCGGGCGAGAAGACGAGCAAGCACGGGACGATCATCCGCTTCAAGCCGGACTCGAAGATCTTCGAAGAGACGACGTTCTCGTTCGACACCCTGTCCAACCGCCTCCGCGAGCTCGCGTTCCTTAATCGCGGCCTGAAGATCACGATCGAAGACGAGCGCGATGATCGGAAGAACGTCTTCTTCTATACGGGCGGGATCATCGAGTTCGTCAAGCACATGAACCAGAACAAGACGCCGGTCCACCCGAAGGTGCTCTACTTCGAGGCGAGCAAGGGCGACACGGTGGTGGAGGTGGCGCTCCAATACAACGACGGTTATCAGGAGACCGTGTTCGCATTCGCGAACAACATCAACACGCGCGAAGGCGGCACGCACCTGACCGGCTTCCGGGCCGCCCTCACGGGGACGATCAGCGGCTACGCGCAGGCCAACGGGTTCCTCAAGAGCTTCAAGGGCGGCGTCAGCGGCGACGACGTGCGCGAGGGCCTGACCGCCGTCGTCTCGGTCCGCCTGCCCGACCCCCAGTTCGAGGGCCAGACGAAGGCCAAGCTCGGCAACAGCGACATCAAGGGGCTCGTCCAGCAGGCGGTGAACGACAAGCTGGCCGAAGCCTTCGAGGAAGATCCGACCACGGCCCGCAAGATCACCGAGAAGTGCGTCCGTGCGGCCCAGGCCCGCGAGGCGGCGCGGAAGGCGCGCGAGCTCACCCGCAAGGGGGGCCGCGATGAGGAGGGGCTCTCCGCCAAGCTCGCCGATTGCTCGGAGCGCGATCCCAAGTACCGCGAGCTGTTCCTGGTCGAGGGCGACTCGGCCGGCGGCTCCGCCAAGCAGGGACGCGACCGGAAGACCCAGGCGGTGCTGCCGCTCCGCGGCAAGATCATCAACGCCGAAAAGGCGCGCTACGACAAGGTCCTGTCCCACAACGAAATCCGCCTGCTGATCTCCGCCCTCGGCACCGGGATCGGACCCGAGGAGTTCGACGTCTCGAAGCTCCGCTACCACAAGGTCATTCTCATGACCGACGCCGACGTGGACGGCGCCCATATCCGGACGCTCCTGCTCACGTTCTTCTTCCGCCACATGGTGCCGGTCATCGAGCAGGGCTTCCTCTACATCGCCCAACCGCCGCTCTTCAAGGTGAAGAAGGGGCGGGCCGAGAAGTACCTCATGAACGAGCGCGAGTTCGAAGAGTTCTTCCTGTCCACCTGGGTCGAGACGGGAAGGGTCAAGGTGCCGGGGAAGTCCGCGCCGCTCGCCGAGGAACCTCTGCTCGAGGTTCTGAAGCGGCTGATCGAGTTCCGGCATCTCTTTTCGAAGTTCGTGAAGCGCGGCGTTCCGCGGGAGATCGTCGACGGGCTCCTGCGCGCGAAGTTCAGGGCGACGAAGCGCGGGGTCGGCCCGGAGGAGATCGGCGCTGCCATTCAGTCGGTGGGGACGGAGCACAAGCTCAAGACGTTCCGGGTCGAGGTCGACGAGGGCGAGAACGGCGAGGGGGCGATCATCAAGCTGTCGGGCGACCTTCCCGCCCTGATCAAGGTGGATACGCTGCGGTCGCCCGACTTCCAGGCCCTCTACGAGCTCCACGAGCTCCTGCCGCCGCTCTCCAAGGGGCCGGCCGTCATCCTCGACGGGTCGGGGAAGGAAGTGTCGGTGAAGACGTTCGCCGAGTTCGTCAGCACCGTCTTCGACCTTGCCAAACAGGGCGCCACCTTCCAGCGCTATAAGGGGCTCGGCGAGATGAACCCCGAGCAGCTCTGGGAGACGACGATGAACCCGGAGACGCGGACGCTCCTCAAGGTCACGATGGAGGACGCCGTCGGCGCCGACCAGATGTTCACGATGCTGATGGGGGACGCCGTCGAGCCGCGCCGCGAGTTCATCGAGGCGCACGCGCTGGACGTGGCCAACCTCGACATCTGATCCCGTGCCCAACGAGCGGCAGATCCCGGTCCCGATCGAAGAGGAGATGCGGAAGTCCTACCTGGACTACGCCATGTCCGTCATCATCGGGCGGGCGCTGCCGGACATCCGCGATGGGCTCAAGCCGGTGCACCGCCGCGTCCTGTACGCGATGTCTGAGCTCGGGCTCACCTGGAACCGCGCCTACAAGAAGTCCGCGCGCGTCGTTGGCGAAGTCCTCGGCAAGTACCATCCGCACGGGGACTCGCCCGTCTACGAGGCGCTCGTGCGGATGGTCCAGGACTTCTCCCTCCGGTACCCGCTCGTGGACGGCCAGGGCAACTTCGGCTCGATCGACGGCGACCCGCCCGCCGCCATGCGCTACACCGAGACGCGCCTGGCCAAGATCGCGCACGAGATGCTCGCCGACATCGAGAAGGGCACCGTCGACTTCGTCCCGAACTTCGACGAGTCCCTCCAGGAGCCGACGGTCCTGCCGACCCGGCTGCCGAACCTGCTCGTCAACGGCTCCTCGGGCATCGCGGTCGGGATGGCGACGAACATCCCGCCCCACAACCTCCGCGAGGTCGTGGACGGGCTCGTGATGCTCATCGACCGGCCGGAGACGCCGGTCGCGACGCTGATGACCGAGATCAAGGGGCCGGACTTCCCGACGCGCGGCTACATCTATGGGCTCCAGGGCATCCGTGACGCCTACACCACCGGCCGCGGCATGCTGACGCTGCGCGCGAAGGCCCACGCCGAGAAGCTCCGCGGGGGCCGCGAGGCGATCATCATCACCGAGCTGCCGTACCAGGTGAACAAGGCCACGCTGGTCGAGAAGATCTCGGAGCTCCGGCGCGAGAAGAAGCTCGAGGGCGTCTCGGAGATCCGCGACGAGTCGAACCGCGAGGGCATTCGAGTGGTGCTCGAGCTCAGCCGGGACGAGATTCCGCAGATCATCCTCAACCAGCTCTTCAAGCACACGCAGATGCAGACGACCTTCGGGATCATCATGCTCGCCCTGGTCGACCGCCGGCCGCAGGTGGTGGACCTCAAGCAGATGCTCGAGGCCTTCATCCGCTTCCGCCGCGAGATCGTGACGCGGCGGACCCGCTTCGACCTCGCCCGCGCCGAGGAGCGCGCGCACATCCTGGCCGGCCTCAGGAAGGCGGTCGAGGAGCTCGACCTCGTGATCCGCCTGATCCGCCAGGCCGAGAGCCCCGACGCGGCAAAGGACGCGTTGATGCGGCGGCTCGAGCTCAGCGAGATCCAGGCCAAGGCCATCCTGGACATGCGGCTGCAGCGGCTGACCCAGCTCGAGCGCCACAAGGTGGTCGAGGAGCACGAGCAGACGCTGGCGCTGATCGCCGAGTTGCAGGGGATCCTCGCCTCCGAGCAGAAGGTCATGGCGATCATCCGACAGGAGCTCCTTGCCCTCAAGGAGGAGTACGGCGACGAGCGCCGCACCGAGATCCTCGCCGAGACCACCGAGCTCACGATCGAGGACCTGCTCGCCGACGAGGAGATGGTCGTCACGATCACGCGCTCCGGCTACATCAAGCGGACCCACGTCGAGGCCTACCGGAGCCAGCGGCGCGGCGGCAAGGGCGTGACCGGGATGGAGACGAAGGAGGAGGACATCGTCGCGGATGTCTTCGTCGCCTCGACCCACTCCTACCTTCTCTTTTTCACGAACCTCGGCAAGGTGCACTGGCTCAAGGTGCACGAGATTCCGGAGGGCGGGCGCCAGGCCAAGGGCAAGGCCATGGTGAACCTGCTGGCGCTCGGTGAGCACGAGCGCGTCGCCACCTGCGTCCCCGTCCGGGACTTCGGGGCCGGCGGCTACATCCTGTTCGCGACGAAGCAGGGGAAGGTGAAGAAGACCGAACTCGAGGCATACTCGCATCCGCGCGCCGGCGGGATCCAGGGGATCGGGCTCGAGGCCGGCGACGAGGTCATCACGGTCCGGCGGACCGACGGCCAGCGTGAGGTCGTGATCGCGACGAAGCTCGGTATGATCATCCGCTTCCCCGAGGACGAGGCGCGTCCGATGGGTCGGACCGCGTCGGGCGTGCGGGGGATCGACGTCGAGGATGGCGACCAGGTGATCGCCGCCGACGTGGTGCAGGAGGGCGTGTCGATCCTGACCGTGACCGAGCGCGGCTACGGCAAGCGGACGCCGCTCGAGGAGTACCGGCTGCAAAGCCGCGCGGGCAAGGGCATCATCGACATCAAGACCGGTGGCCGCAACGGCAACGTGGTCGGGATGCTCCAGGTGCGGGAGTCGGACGACGTTCTCGTCGTCACCACGAAGGGCAAGATCATCCGGCTCCCCGCGGCCGACGTCTCCTCCCAGGGCCGCAACACGTGGGGCGTCCGCATCATCGACCTCGAGGCGGACGACCGCGTCGGCTCCATCGCCCGCGTCGAGGCCGAGCAGGGTTCGGCCGAAGCGTCGTAGCCCGCCGTTGCTCCCGCTGAAGCTCATCCGCGAGCAGCCCGAGGCGGTGGCCCGCGCGCTGGCGACCCGTGGCGGCGGCGGGGACATCCTCAAGGAGCTGCTCGAGGCCGACCGGCAGCGCCGCGAGCTGCTCCGGACCGCCGAGGAGCTGAAGGCGCGTCGCAACCGGACGTCCGAGGCGATTGGCGCCGCCAAGCGGCGGGGCGAGGACGCGTCGGCCGAGATGCGCGAGATGCGCGCGGTCGGCGACCGGATCCGGGAGCTGGACGCCGCGCTCCAGCGGGTCGACGGGGACATCGAAGGGCTGCTGCTCGCGCTCCCGAACCTCCCGCACGAGTCGGTGCCGGCCGGCGCCACCGCCGACGACAACGAGGAGATCCGGCGGTGGGGCGTGCCGCGCGCCCTCGGCTTCGAGCCGAAGTCCCACTGGGAGATTGGCGAGGCGCTCGGCGTCCTCGACTTCGAGCGCGCGAGCAAGATCGCGAAGTCGCGGTTCGTGGTGCTCTGGGGCCCCGCGGCGCGGCTCGAGCGGGCGCTGATCGATTTCATGCTCGACCTGCACACCCGCGAGAACGGCTATACGGAGCTCGCGGTGCCGCACCTCGTCAACGCCGCGACCATGCGAGGGACGGCGCAGCTGCCGAAGTTCGAGGAGCAGCTCTTCAAGACGGTCGAGGCCGACGACAACCGCGCGCTCTACCTGATTCCGACCGCGGAAGTCCCGCTGACCGCGCTCCATGGCAACGAGGTGCTCCTCGAGGCGGACCTGCCCCGCCGCTACGTGGCCTACACGCCGTGCTATCGACGGGAGGCCGGCACCTACGGCCAGGATACCCGCGGGATGATCCGCCAGCACCAGTTCGACAAAGTCGAGCTGGTCACGGTCACGACGCCCGCCACCTCCTACGAGGCGCTGGAATCGATGGTGCGGAACGCCGAGGAAGTTCTGAAGCGGCTCGAGCTGCCGTACCGGGTCGTGCTGCTCTGCACATCCGACATGGGGTTCGCGGCGGCCAAGACCTACGACATCGAGGTGTGGCTGCCGAGCCAGGGGAAGTATCGGGAGATCTCGTCGTGCTCGAACTGCGAAGCCTTTCAGGCGCGGCGTGCCGACATCCGCTACCGGCCAGCCGGCGGCGGCAAAGCCGAGCTCTGCCACACCCTGAACGGCTCGGGCCTCGCGGTGGGGCGGACGCTGATCGCGATCCTCGAGAACTACCAGGAGGCGGACGGCAGCGTCGTGATCCCCACGGCGCTCCGGCCGTATCTCGGCGGCCTCGACCGGATCACCGCGGTTCGGCCGTAGGCCGGACGACCACCACGGAGATCGCCACGAGCCTGCCGTCCCGCGTCTCGGCCTCGACGGTCGCGAAGTCGCCCGGCTTGAGGTCCGTCGCCGCGATCGGGGATTCGGTGTACTCGCCGCGCCACCCGGTCTCCTCGCTGTCCGCGGCGCGGGCCGCGAGGAGGAGCGTCGTCCCGGGCGAGAGCCCGATCACGCGCGGGATCTCCTGGTTGCGGCCGCCGGGGACCCCGGCGCCGAGCTCGTTGAGCGTGATCGAGCTCCCGGCAGGGTCGACCGCGACGATCGTGCCTGAGTACCTGGGGGCCGCCTCCACGGCGGAAGAAAGGATGAGACAGCCGAGGGCTAGCGCGATCCGGCTCATGCGGATCCTCCCCACGCGCCAGATTGTGCGGTGACGGTGGGGAGAGTTCAATGGCCTATAATCGCTGTGCGCGCTCGCGAGGTCGTTCTCCGGGAGGGGTGGCCGAGTCCGGTTGAAGGCACCCGCCTTGAAAGCGGGCATCCCCGGAAGGGGATCGGGGGTTCGAATCCCTCCCCCTCCGCCACCTCGCGCGCCGCGCCCTCTCGCCGCGGCCGCTGGTAGCGTCGAGGGATGTCCCTTATACTACATGGGTTCTCCACTCGGAGAGGTGGCCGAGTCGGCCGAAGGCAGCCGCCTGCTAAGCGGTTACAGGGCCAAAAGCTCTGTCCAGGGTTCGAATCCCTGCCTCTCCGCCATGCGCCCTTAGCTCAGATGGATAGAGCGTCGGACTACGAATCCTGCCCGGGTTCGTCGCTCTAGACCATCTGGGCTTCCGATCTGTGATCGGAATGCGGACCATCGAGGCGGCCAGCTGCTCGTCACGCGTAACGAACACGTCGGTGGTCGAAGAGGTCAGCGCGTCCCTTGGGGACCACCGGCCCAGGTGAACGTTGGGACCGGAGACCCCGCACGCGTCGACGGAGCGATTGGCTCGTTGATCGCCGTTGAAGTGGAGTCACGCGTGGCTGTCTGTCGCGCGAGCGCGCACACCGGGACGGTGGCGCCGCACCACCGCACCGCTGGATGTGGCAGCACAGCCATGACCGCGGTCACTCGGGCCCTTGTCATCTGCCTCTCGCTCGTGGCCACCACGCCGGGTGAGCCGGCGCCAGCGGGAGGCCTCGGTCGCAAGGAGGCGCTGGAGGCGGTGCGGAATGGTGGCGATGTCCAGACGCGACGGGCGGCGGTACAGGCGCTGGGCGAGACCGGCACGCGCGGCGATCAACCCGTCCTGCTGGCCGCCCTGCGGGACGAGGACGCGCTCGTCCGCGCGCTGGCGGAGCGCGCGCTCTGGCTCGTGTGGGGCCGCTCGGGGGATCCGGAGATCGACCGCCTGTTCACGGATGGCGTGGCCCAGATGGGCGCGCAGACGCTGCCAGAGGCGGTGCAGACCTTCACCCGCATCATCGAGCGGAAGCCCGAGTTCGCCGAGGCCTGGAACAAGCGCGCGACGATCTACTACTTGCTCGGCGAGCTCGACAAATCGCTCGCCGACTGCGACGAGGTGATCGCGCGCAATCCCGAGCACTTTGGCGCGCTGAGCGGGTACGGCCTGATCTACCTCCAGCTCGACCAGCCGGCGCGGGCGCTCGCCTACTTCGAGCGCGCGCTCGCCGTCAACCCGAACCTCCACCAGATCCGCTCCGTGATCGAAGAGATCCGGCGCGAGCTCCGGGCCCGCGGGGGCGAGACGATCTGATACTCGTCAGCGCCACGTGCAGCCGCCGCCTCGAGCTGAGAGGCCGCTCGGACGCGGTAGAACTTCGACGGCGCGAGCTGCAGGTGCGCCGGTGTATGCTAAGTGCCCGTGCGCCCTTAGCTCAGATGGATAGAGCGTCGGACTACGAATCCGAAGGTCGGGGGTTCGATTCCCTCAGGGCGCACCAATTTTCAGCTACTTGAAGCGCGCGACTCAGGCGCCGGGGGGTCGACCGTGCCCGTCGGCGTTCGAGCGGCCTCCTGAAGGTCAACCGGGCTCGTGGTGTTGTACCTGTCGAACACGCTGCGGGTCCGGTGGCAGCTGATCGTCATGCAGACGCGCTCGGAGTTATGCACGACGTGTTGGAAGTGCCGGCTCACTGACTGAACCACTTCCTACTGATTTCCGGCTTGGCAGCGGCAGACGAACTCCCGTGTAGTCGGGTACCGGACAAGTGCCGGTCGATGCCCACAAACGAGGTCGTGGGAAACGAAGGTCGAGGTTCTCGACGCATCGTCGCGTAACCGGAAAGTAGGCCGAGAGGATCGGGATTCGAGTCCTGACTCCTACCGATCGTCACTGTCGGGGCGGACAAACAACATTCCGCGAGCGCTCCCGAGCCCGGCAACGATGGGCGTGACGACCCCGTTATCGAGGTCGAGCGTTCCAACGAATCCTTCGGTATCCGAAGCCGAATAGGCAACGCCCGGCTCGAATCCGTCCAGCCGGTAAATCGTGTTCCCGGCGACATCGCTGAAGAGCAAAAAGGCGTTCCCCTTCGGCGCGAAGGTTGTGTCGTCCAGGGTTGTCGCGCCGCCGGTGGACTTCGTGATGAGGATGCGGCCTACTTGCTGGTCTTCCTCGAACGGATGCCGGATAAACACCAACTCGCCGTCCGCCTGGCTGTCGAGGACAATGTTCCCGCGCGGATCGATGGTCATCGAGTCGGGGTCCGTCAGGTTGAGTTGGACCGTCATACCCGTGGAAATGTCGGTCGCATTGGCGTCGCCGTTGAGGACGGACTCGATCATCACCACACTCCCCGATAAGCGGGCGCGCACCAGTGCTGGGAATACGTTCACACCGAGAGAGGTGAGATTGGGGTTCGACGCAGTAATAAAGACCTCGTCGTTTACCACCACGATGTCGTCGTAGCCGCCGCCGTCAGGTAGCGGTCGATCGCCCCGCCGAACGTCATCGATGGGAGCGCCGGCGGCTTAGGGTTCGCCTGCTCGCGCCAGCGCAAGGCTAGCTTGGAAAAGCGAGCACCGCGGAAACGTCGCTCGGTCGAGAGCCGACAAACACGGCAGCCATCCCGACTTCGAACAGAGCCGTGACGGCCGCCTTTTGACTTGCCGTGATCACCGACTTAACTTGACATCAGAGCCTCGCGGGCTTAGTGTCGGGACGTCTCCCGGATGTGCGCGCGTCTCGAAACCGGGGGTTGGCCGCGGACGTCTTCGGCAACCGTACCCTCTTCGCTCTAATCCCAAAGCGTCGTCACAAGGCTCATAGGGGGGTCTCGATGAAAAGGCTATGGCTACTGTTCTCGCTGCTCGTCTTGGGGCTGGGTTCGCTGGTCGCTCCGGTCTCAGCGCGGGCAGCCGAGAGGGAGTTCACCGTTGCGGATGTTCGCGGCTCTTATGGGTTCTCGTGGAACGGGACGCTAGGCGCCGGGACGTCAGGCGCGGTACCAGCTGCTGCAGAGGGGCTTTTGGTTGCTGATGGGCAGGGCACCTTTACCGAGGCGGTGCGAACCCTAAGCGTGAACGGCTCGGTTTCGCATCAGACCGCCACGGGCACGTATACGGTGAATTCCAACGGCACAGGGTTGGCAACGTTGCATGTCAACTTCGCCCCCGGAGTAGTCAGGACCGAAACTTTCGAGTTTGTGATCGTCAACAATGGCAGAGAAGCGCCGTTTATTGGAACGGATCCTGGTGTTGTTATCCGCGGCTTAGCTATTAAGCAGTAGCGGATCAAGCAGAACGCCGTTGACCAGGCGCGGGCTTGGCGGCGGTGCCGTCGCGGGGTGTCGAACGGCGTCTACCATGCGGCGACGGGCCCGATCGCGAGTGCGAGCGTACTCACGGGTTGGACAATCGAGGCTGCTTCCGCAGTCCTGCTAGTTGAATGGCGCGACCGCGTGGTCGCGTCGTTCGTATCTCCCGCCGCCGTCGATACAACGCTCCCCAATTGCCGTCTTTATCCACGTGGCGCTCTGCCGCAGATAGACCCCGCCCCCGTGCGTTTGGTGAGGGAGTGCATCGCTCCTCACCGCGCCCGCGCCCCGCTCGCCCCGGCGGGTGGGCCGGCCTCGGAGGATCACCGGCGCGCCCCTATCAACGCTCACGCCGATTCTGGGAAGGGCCCGGGACCGGCGCGTCCAGCTCCCCGATCAGCCGTGGATCCAACCGGTTGAGCACCTCGACCTGCTCCTGGGCTGCCGAGCCATTGCCCACCGCGCGGTAGGCCCGTGCGAGCCCGAAGCGTGAGAGTGGATCGGTCGGGTTCACCTGGATCGCCCGTTGCAAGTAGGGGATCGCCTCGGCCGGTCGTCCGAGGGCGGACACCGCGAGCGCCAGGTTCGTCAGTGCGGCGGCGTGATGCGGATCGAGCCGGACGGCCTCCTGGAGCTGTCGCGCCGCCGCTTCCATCTGGCCGGCGTGCATCAGTGTCACGCCCAAGTAGTTTCTGACCTCGACGTCCCAGGGGTAGCGCTCGAGATGGAGCCGGAACTGGGAGATGGCTTCCGGGAGCCGGCCGAGCCGGAAGAGGACGAGGCCGAAGTTCCGGCGCTCGTTGCCGAACGCATCGGGACGAAGGGTCAGCGCGCGCTCGAAGTCCTTGATCGCTTCGGTGTAGTAGCCGCGGGTATCGAGCGACGCGGCCAGGTTTCCGTAGCACTTGGCGCAGGCGGGATCGACTTCGAGAGCCAAGCGCCAGAGCGTGTCTTCGTCGTGCCAGCTCTGGACTTGACCCCAGGTGAGCGTCGCCAGACCGGCGATGGCGAGCCCAGCCACCGCGAAAAGGAGTCCGGCGAAGGCCGGCCGGAGCCGTCCGCAGTGCGCCGCCCCGGCGACGACCGCCACCCCGGCGCCCGCGAGGACCGCCCAGCCGAGACACGGGAGATAGCTGTACCGGCTCGCGACGAGCTGCGGCCCCGCGTGGACGAGCCCGCCGATCGGCGCCACCATCACGCAGTAGCTCGCCCAGAGCGCCAGTCCTGCCGGCCAGCGCCGCCGAAGCCCCCACGTAACCGCCGTGGCGAGCGCTACCGCGACGCCGCTCACCAGGAAGCGGGGCGCGAGGAGACTCACGTGTGGCGGGAGCTCGTAGAGCGGCGAGATCCCGAGCGGGAGGAGGGTCTTCCAAATATAGAAGGCGAAGCTGTAGAGGAGCATCGCGATCCTCGCGGGCAGGGGATACTGATCAATCGGAGTCTTCTGGTCGAGCGCGACATAAGCGATGGCGCCGCCGATGAGGGCGACGAGAAGATAGGGGACCTTTTCCGTCCACGCCGCCCGCGCGCCGGGACTCAGCCACTCGCGCCAGCGCGGCGAGAGCCGGCCGAGCGGATAAAAGTCCAGGATGACCAGGACGAACGGCAGGGACATCACGATCGGCTTGGCGAGCATGGCGAGAGCATAGCAGCCGACGGAGGCGGCGAGCCACGGCCGGCGCCGCACCTCGGCGTCGCCGGCTCGGAGATACGCGATGAGCGCGAGAAAGAAGAAGAGGCCCGAGAGGACATCGCGCCGCTCGGTCACCCAGGCGACGGACTCGGCGCGGAGGGGGTGGAGGGCGAACACCAGCGCCGCCGTCGCCGCGCCCAGCGGCGCCGCGCGGGCCGCCGCCGCGGGGAGCGCGAGGCCGAGCAGGCGGCGCGCGGCCAGGTAGAACAGGGCGGCGTTCGCCGCATGGAGCAGAAGATTCGTCAGGTGGTAGCCGGCCGGCTTCATTCCGAAGACGACGTAGTCGAGCCCGAGCGTGATCCATGTGAGTGGGATCCAGGGGCCCATGAGGTGGGTGGTCAGCATCCACCGGAGCTCGGCCCAGCCAAGCCCGCGGTAGTGCGGGTTCGTGACGATGTTCGCCGCATCGTCCCACACGAAGCCGTTCGAGAGGGCGGGAGCGAAGGCGGCGAGGGTCACGAGAGCCAACGCGAGGGGAGCCACGACGTGGAGGCGGCGGCTCGCCACAGGGAGCCTCATCGGAGAGCGGCCGCCCCGGGCGCTATCGTATCCGGAAGGTCCTCACGAAGGCGACGAGCCGCCAGCGGTCCTCGTCGGAGAGGAGCGATTTCCACGCGGGCATGGCGCCCTTGCCATTCGAGATCTTCCAGAAGAGCTCGCCGTCGGTTTGGGCCTGGACGGAAGGCGCGCCGATGTTGATGGCGGGGACCGAGAACTTCAGCGCGATCGGCCCCTTGCCGTCGCCGGCGGGCCCGTGGCAGCCGTCGCAGTAGATCTCGTACGAGGCCTTGGCGAACCGGAGCACCCTCTCGGAGGCAGGCACGGGGCTCGTGAGCTCCTTGGCGGTCGCCGGAGCGATCCAGGGCTCGGCCAGACACTTCGCCAGATCCCTGGCCAGTTCAGGGCTGTGGCAGGCGGTGCAGGGGGCGATGGGGTTTGCGCAGGAATACTCCTCGGCGACGGCAGCCGCGGCGGTCACCGCCAGCGCCGCGAGCGGGCCGGCCAGCCATCCCAGTCGCCATCCCATGCAGGCTCCTGTCAGGGTAGCCGGCCGTCCCGGAGTGGGTCAAGAACGGAACAGGAACGGAGACCACTTGATTCCGCGGGGCGTTACAGGTACCGTTGGAGGTCGGCTGTGCTTTCCCACGAAGGGTTCATGCGCGCCGCGCTCGCGGCCGCGCGACGAGGCGCCGCTACAGGCGAGGTTCCGGTGGGCGCCGTCATCGTGATCGACGGTGAGATCGTCGCGACCGCTCACAACGAACCCATCAGCCAGAGCGACGCGACGGCGCACGCGGAGCTGCTGGCGATCCGCGAGGCCGGGCGTAAGACGGGCAACTACCGGCTACCGGGTGCGACGCTCTACGTGACGGTCGAGCCCTGCGTCATGTGCTGCGGGGCGATCGTCGGCGCCCGCATCGAGCGGGTGATCTTCGGCGCCGCGGATCCGAAGGCCGGCGCCGCGGTGTCGCTCCATCGGCTGCTGGACGACCGTCGGCTGAATCACTCGGTCGCGGCGACGGGCGGCGTACTGGCCGACGAGTGTGCGGCCGTGCTGAAGGAGTTCTTCAAGGCGCGACGATGATGATGGTGCGGAGGGGTGGCCGAGCCCGGTTGAAGGCGTCCGACTCGAAATCGGATAGGGGCCCAGAAGGTCCCTCGGGGGTTCAAATCCTCTCCCCTCCGC
>Ga0209689_1001443_pt1 | contig 17774 bp, 23 predicted proteins | sample GraSoiAngelo_149_FD_187119 | JGI IMG/M metagenome (GOLD analysis project Ga0209689, IMG submission 187119) | Grasslands soil microbial communities from the Angelo Coastal Reserve, California, USA - 14_1009_09_30cm (SPAdes) (version 2) | ecosystem: Environmental > Terrestrial > Soil > Grasslands ... | reverse complement strand
GAGCTGGATCGGCGGGGCATCGAGTATTTCGGCCCGGATCGGGTGGAGAACTCGCTCTACTTCAAGGGCCCGGATGGGGAATTGCTGGAGATCGAGGCCGACCCGCTCGAGGTGATGGAGGGCCGGGCGCTCGCTCAGTAAAACCACGACGCTTCAGGGGCCCCGCGTCCTTTTTGGGCGCGGGGCCATCGCGAAGGTCGGTAACGAAGCCGATCTCCTGGGCAATCGCGTCCTGCTGGTGGTTACGCCCAGCCTGAGGAATACGGCGACGGCGCATACGATCCGCGGGTCGCTGGGCGGCCGGTTGGTCGCGGAGTTCAACGGCGTGGCGCCGCACGTTCCGCAGGAGGCTGTCGACGCGGCCCGAGGGTTGGCACGGGAGAAGGGGGCGGATGTTGTCGTCGCGGTGGGCGGCGGCAGCGCGATCGGAGTGGGGAAGGGGATCGCCCTCGATGCCATCCCGCTGATTGCGATTCCGACCACGTATGCGGGCTCGGAGATGACGCCCGTCGTCGGGATTACGGACCGAAACGAGGGTCGCAAGCGGGTCCGGCGCGATCCGGCCGCGCTTCCGCGGCTCGCCATCTACGACCCCGAAGTCACGCTCGATCTCTCGCCGCAATTGACCGCATCGACGGCGATGAACGCTTTAGCTCACTGCGTCGAAGCGTGTTATGCGACGGACGCCAGTCCCGAGGTTCGGAGCGTGGCTCTCGACGGCACCCGGCATATCGTTCGATCGCTGCCGCTCTGCGTCGCCCGGGGCGATGACCTCGATGCCCGCGAGGATTTGATGCAAGGCGCATATCTGGCCGGTCTGAGCATCGGCAACGCCACGATGGCCCTGCACCACGGACTCTGTCACGTGCTGGGTGGTCGCACCGGCGTCGCGCACGGCGTCCTGAATGCCATCATGCTGCCGCACGTCATGCGCTTCAACGCGGATGCCGCTCCGGACGCGATGAGCGCCATTGCCGAGGCGATGGGTGCCGGCGCCCGGACCAGGGATGCCGACGCGGCCGCCAGGGAAACCTTTGCGCTGCTCGAGTCGCTGCCGGTGCCGAAGCGACTTCGCGACGCCGGCGTGCCGGCCGAGATGCTGGAGCAAGTCGCCGGGGAGGCGGCCGAGAGCCCCACGGTCAAAGCCAATCCGAAACCGGTCAGCGAGGCTGACCTGCTCGAACTGCTACGGGCCGCCTGGTAGAAGGCCCATCACTTAGCCGGGGAAGCGCTGACGACCGAGAAGGTCACCGTGGGTCGATCGGAGGCGGTCGCCTTGAAGATCTCGTTGGTCAGGAACACGCTGGTCACGGCGAGCAGGACGAACACGACGACGGCGAAGCCGGCCTGGACGACTGCCCGATTCATACTTCCCTTCCTCCCGGGTTGATCGCCTAACTCAGGAACACCCCGGCGCCGCGAAAAGTTACATCCTTACTAATGTGCCACCAGATCCGCCGGCTGTCGAGCCGGCGCCGCAGTCTGCTGCGGTCAACTGGCGCCGAAACCTGGCCGCGCTCTGGCTGGCCGAGTTCACCGCCATCCTGGGCTTCTCCTTCGCCTTCCCCTTCCTTCCGCTTTTCCTTCATCGGGAGCTCCATATCCCGAGCGGGTCTCAGCTGGCCTTCTGGACCGGGATTTCGGCCGGCGTCACGGGCTTCGCGCTGGCGCTGACGAGCCCGATCTGGGGCCGGCTGGCCGATCGCTATGGCCGCAAGCCGATGCTCGTCCGGGCGATGGTCGGCGGCGGGATTTCGGTCGGCTTCATGGGACTGGCCCAATCGGCGCTGCAGCTCACCGTGCTGCGCGGCATCCAGGGTGCCAGCTCCGGCACGGTGGCCGCGGCTACCGCGCTGGTTGCGACCGAAACCCCGACCGAGCACCTGGCATGGGCACTCGGGATTCTGAATTCCGCTATCTCCCTCGGGAGCGCGGCGGGCCCGGCCGCCGGTGGACTGGCGGCGAACTTCGTCGGGCTGCGGGCGATCTTCGTCGGCGGTGGCGTGTTGCTCCTGCTGGCCATGGTGCCGGTGCTGATTGCGGTTCGCGAGAGTCCGCGCCGCGTCATCCGCGAATTGACGCCGTCGACGCTGCAGGTGCTCCGAGTGGCGCGGCCGGGAACGATCAGGGCGCTGGTGGTCTTGATGGTGGCCCAGGGACTATTGCAGACCAGTTACGGAGCTGCTCAACAGCTCGTGGTCCTGCGCTTCGTCCAGCTGATGAGCGCGCACGATGCCCAGTCCATCACCGGCTTCACCTTCGCCGCGGCCGGCATCGCCACCGCCCTGGCCGCGGTTACGTTTTCGCGCCTGCTGCGGCGGAGTAACTACCGCACCGTGGTCACCACGGCGGCCATCCTGCTCGGGCTGACGCTGCTCGGCGCCGCCGCCGGTCGAACGCCCGCCGTCATCATCGTCGCCTTCGTGCTGGCCAGCTTCGTCACCGGTTCGATGATTCCCGCGTTCGGAGCGATGGTCGGCCTCGAGGCGCCGGCGATCATCCAGGCCACCATCTTCGGCTTCAGTTCCAGCGCCGTCTCGGTCGGCTTTGGCTTCGGTCCGCTGCTCGGGGGATTGATTGCCTCGGCCGCCGGGGCTCAGGTCGGACTGATCGTCGCCGCCGCGCTGGCGCTCCTACTGGCGGCCATCGTCGGAGTCGCGGCCCGCGAACCACAGCCACCCAGGCCAATGCTCGTCACGGGGCGATGAGAACCACCGCGCTGCCCCCGGCCGTAAGGCCGCCCGAGGAACTTTCCGGGTCGAGATTGTAGTAGCCGGGAGCAAGATCCGCCGGCAGCTTGAGCGTGCTGGCCGGCGTGTCGTAGGTTCGATCGTTGACCATGAGGGTCTCCGCGCTGATGGTTCGCACGTTCGAGGATGTCGTGCCCTGGCTGATGGCCTGCTTGAGCGCACCGACCGTCGGAAACGGTCCCGTGAGACCGAGCTTCAGGACGATCTGATGGGGCGTAGCGTCGGTCGTCATCGCCGGGGGCTGCGGCGTCCAGTGCAGCGTGAGCTGCTGGCCGGGGTGCCAGGTCGTGTTCCCGGTCAACTCGATGCAGCAGCTGTAGCCATGCGAGGCGTAGACGACGTTCGACGAGGGCCCCGAGCAGGCCACCAGCCCGAGACTGACGGCCGCCGCGACCAGAATTCCGCGCATGCTCAGGCCATCCTAGAGTGGCGATTCGACGTGATTCGATACGAGGCCTATCATCGAAAGGGGTAACGGAGAGGGCAAAAAGGAGCAGCGGTGTCCACAACCTGGGAGTCGATCGAGGAGCGCGAGCGGCGGGTGCGTGGCAGCCGAACGACGAGCGCCATGGCCCGAGCTCAAGAACAGGTGCCCGAGGGCAAAACGCTCACGGAGGCCTTCGCGGAGCGACCCTTCATCAACCGCGAGGACATCCGGAGCATCGCTCGGCAGTCGTATGAGCGGCCGGTGGTCAGCCTCTACCTGAACTTTTCGCCCGATCGCCTCGTCCGGGCGGACCGTCCGGTCTTTCTCAGCGTCTTCAGCAGCCTTCGGCACCAGGTGCTGGACGCCCGAAAGGCGTTCATCGATGGTCTGCCGCACGCCCAGCGGCTCGGGGTGCCGGAGGACCTGCGCGAGGTGCAGGAGTTCCTCGAGAGTTACGAGCCGGCGGGCGAAAGGGCGCTGGTGATCCTCAAAAGCGGCAGCCAGCTCAATCGGGTGATGCCACTGCCGGTCAGAGTCGCCGACTCGTTGACGATCGACGCCGATGCCTTCGTCGAACCGCTCGAGGCCATCCTGGAAGAGCAGCATCGCGTGCTGGTGCTCGACGTTTCGATGGAGAAGACCACCTTCTCGATCTACGAGCTCGGCTACGAAGAGCGGATTCAATCGGTCAGCGAGGAGCTTCCCCGCGAGGCCACCGACGCCTTCCGTCCTGATAAGGAAGAGCGCCACAGGCAGATGCACGTCATCTGGCAGTTCAAGGCGGCGGCGCAGCTGGCAGACCGCCTCTTCCGCGAACGTGACTGCGACCGGCTCGCGCTCATCGGCGAGGAGATCGTTGTCAAGGAGTTCGAGGACTATCTGCCCAAAGCGTTGCACGAACGGATCTTCGCCCGGCTCAACTTCTCGCCAGAGGACGGGCCGAACCAACGCCGGTCGGCACTCGACGGCGCCCTGGCGGAACAGCGAAAGCGGGAAGAGGAGGCTGAGCTGGGCGAGCTTGGCTTCTACCAGGGGCATGACCGCCTGGCGTCCGGCCTCGATATGGTGCTCGCCGCGGCGAACCTGTTCCTGATGCGGCGGCTCTTCGTCAGCAATGAGCTGGCCGTGCCCGGCTATGTCTGCCGCAACCACCATTACCTGTCGATCGCGGCCGGGTCCTGCCCCTTCGACAACCAGCCGCTGCTTGATGCCGAGAACCTGATTGATGAGCTGATCGAGATCGCTCGCCTCCACGGCGTCGACGTGATGATCGTCGAGCAGCGACAGGATCTCCTCGCCCCCTACCAGGGAGTCGCGGCCACCCTGGTGACGGCCGCGCCGCTCGATCAGCTCCGCGCGGTCAGTGTGACCAGCTCCTGAGCTGATGGCGGACGAGGCGCCGTTGGTTCGCTGTCCCAACTGCGGACGGCAGAATCGGGTCAGGCCGGCGGCCAGCGGAGTGCCGCATTGCGGCGTCTGCGGCGCAACCCTGCCCTGGTTGACGGAAAGCGGCGAGGCCGATTACCCGGCGGTCGTTGAGCAGAGCGCGCTGCCGGTCCTGATCGATTTCTGGGCGCCCTGGTGCGGACCGTGCCGGGTGGTGTCGCCCATCGTCGAGCAGATCGCCCAGCAGAGCCCCGGCCGCCTGAAGCTGGTCAAGATCAACACCGATACGGCGCCCAACCTCTCGCAGCGCTTCGGCATTCGCGGGATTCCCACCCTGGTGCTGATGGACCACGGGAAGGAGATCGCGCGGGTCGTCGGCGCGCTGGGTGCGCCGGCGCTTCGCAACTGGGTGGACACCCATTTGCCAGCGGCGGCGGCGCCGCGGCCTTAGAACCTACGGGACCTGGTCGAATGACGGGGTCGGCACGGCCACCCAGTGCGCGCCACCATCCGTCGTCTTATAGAGGCCGATGTTCGGCACCGCCGCCTTCGCCGAGGTAGCAATCACCCAGCCGTCGCTGAGCGATGAGAAAACCGGCTGGTTCAGGAACAGACCGGTGGGGACCACGTTGCGGTGGACGGTCCAGCGTCGACCGCCATCAACCGTACTGGCTACGTTTGGCCCGCCCACCATCCAGTAGTGCGCGGCGTCGAGGAAGAAGAGCCGGTTGAAGCCGAACGTCCCCATTGGCGGGAGCTCCGCAGGCGCCGACCAGTGGTCGCCCCCATCGCTGGTGGTGTAGAGGAAGGACCTCGGTGTCGGTTGCGGAGATGGGCAGGTTCCAGCCTGGCAAAGCACCGTTGTCTCGACAACGAGCCGGCCCTGATCGCGGCTGAAAAAGTGGGGAGGCTCGCCGATGATCGCGGTTTCATCGGTGCCGAGCTGCGGGGATTGCAGCGAGACTCCGCGCCAGCTCTTTCCGCCATCGTGGGTTGCGTAGACGACCGGTAACCCGGGCGATCCTGAGTCGCCGACAAGCCAGCCGTTGAGTGCATCCAAAAACCGCAGCGGTCCCTGCAGATGCGCGCCCGGGAACACCTCCATCGGCTTGAGCTTCGCCGTTTGGGTCCAGTGCTGGCCGCCATCCGTCGTCTGGAAGACGCCCAGCAACGGGCATCCACCGGGGGCGCACACCCCATCGGTATAGGTCTCCGGTGTGTAAGCCAAAAGCCATCCCTCGCGCGAATTACGGAAGTAGATGGTGCCCGCCGCCTCCCCCTGGACGATCTGCGGCAGCGACATCCGTTGCCAGTGGCCGCCCCCATCCGTGGTGTGGAAAAGGGGAACGCCTCCCTGGCCGACGACTACGCCGTCGTCGCCCTGGAACAGCATCTGCAGGGCGCCGGGCCCATCCCATTGAAGCTGCTGCTGCCAGTGTCGGCCGCCATCCGTGGTTTTGAAGACGACCGATGGGCCAGCCGGCGTCGTCCGAGCCGCATTGAGCCAGCCCACCTGCCCGGAGCTGAGCTGGATGCTGTTGATGAGGACAACGGATCCTGGAACCGCGGGCGCCCTGGGTGTGGGTGCTTGTTTGACGGGAGCAGGCGGTTGCACAAAGTGCGACCTGACGCCGACCGTGATGACGATCGCCAGCGCCAGGATCGTCGCGGCGACCAGCGCCGAGAGCAGCACATCGCGCTTGACGGTGGGACGCGCAGCTTTCGATGCGGGCGTGATGGCGACGCGGGCCAGAATGCGTCGATTGAGATCCGGTGCGGCGGCTACATCTTGCTCGTGCAGCTCGGCACACTCTCGCAGGCGCGTTTCCAGCTCGGGGAAGGTCAGCATCACACCGCCACCTCGTCGGTCCGCCGCGATGTCATTCCCCGGCGCAACTTTCCGAGCGCGCGATGAACAATCACCCGAACGCTCACCTGGGGCATGCCGAGGATGCGAGCCGTTTCAGCAACCGAGCGGTCCTCGAAATAGCGCAGATAGACCGCCTGCCGCGCTTTGGGGTTGAGCCCTTTGACCATCTCGAGCAACAGCCGACGTTGATCGCGCTGCTCGACCTGTTCCATTGGATCGAGGGCGTGAAGACGCGGGATCGGCAGCCTCGCGCCGCGCGCCTGGTGCCGATGGTAGTCCGTGGCAAGGTTGGCGATGGCCCGGTAGAGCCAGCGGCGGAACTCGGTTTCCGCCGAGGGCGTATTCGGCGAGGCCCATACCCGAGCGAACGCTTCCTGCACGATTTCCTGGGCGATGTCACGGTTCAAAACCAGCATCTGCGCATACCTCAAGGCCGGATGGGAGAGCGTACGGACCAGGGGCTCGAACCACGGGCGGCTGTCCTTATTCATCCGCGCCCGCCTTCGACGGGCTTATGCCGGCGGCCGGGCGGCGTCCGGCACCTCCACCAGGATGAGCTCGCTGAACGTGGTTCCATCGACCTGGATGAAGTAGCAGCCCGCCGCATCGAAATGCGTGTCCGCGAAATAGGCGCCCCAGTAGGGAGGCTCCGCCCCCACCAAATCAAGCTCGCTATAAAAGGGGACGGACATCCCATAGGCCGACTGCGTCGACACCGGCTTACCCGGCGCTGGGCCGCTCGGCTTGCCGTATTCGTCACTCTGTCTCGAAAATGTGGCCCGCGCCGAACCCTTGAGTTGTTGCCCGCGAATCAGCAGCGGTCCGGTAGCGGCCGGTTCGACCAACCAGATCGCGTTGTCCCATCCGCCGGGATAAAAGTCATACTGTCCGCTCAGGTATACGGGGCCGTCGCCATAGCCGTAATCCGGCCCAGCTGGTGGCTTCCCGGGAGCCAGGCCGGTCGCGAGGACTGGTTTCAGGTCCTGGTGCGTGGGCGCGGTGGGGCAGCTGGACCTGGCCGGGGGCGGTCGGAGCGGTCGCTTTCGGAGCTCTTCGATGGACGCGGCAGGGGTAATGTTCGTGGTCATGCCTGGCTGCCGCTGAGCGTTCGTTGAAGGGCCGCCGCCCAGGGCGGCGCACGCGGCCAGCGCCGGCGTGATCAGCAGCAGCATCACCATCCGAGTCACCCATCGCCCGGGATCAGGGCGAGGACCTGGAGCCATTCCACCCCTCAGACGGCTCGGCTGGCAAAAAGGTTTCACTGGGCCAGCTCATCCAAAGCTGGAGGGCTCCCGCCCGGGTTTGTAACAGTGCGGTGATTCGCTTGCGCCCTGGCCCGGGGCAGATGATAATTTGAGCGTGCGCTCAAAACGACCGCTCAAACGGCGGCGGCCCGCTACCAGCGCGGCGGGCGACACACGCGAGCGCCTGGTGCGGGCAGCGCTGAAGACGCTCACGCAGGAGGGCTTCTTTGGGACCACGGCGCGCGCCATTGCCCGAAACGGAAAGCTGAACCAGGCGCTCATCTTCTATCACTTCGGCAGCGTCGACCGGCTGCTGCTGGCCGCGCTCGACGCCACCAGTCGAGATCGGCTGGACCGGTACCGGGCCGGTCTGGCGGAGATCACCCGGATCTCCGATCTGGTGGAGGCGATGGCCCGCCTCTACAAGGAGGACGTCGTCTCGGGCCACATCACGGCCGTCCAGGAAATGGTGGCCGGCGGGTCGTCGGTGCCGGCGCTGCGCAGCGAAGTGCTGGCCAGGATGGAGCCCTGGGTTGCGTTCGCCCGCGAGGTCATCGGCCGGGTGACCGCCGGCACCGTCGTCGAGAACCTGGTGCCGATCGACGACCTGGCGTTCTCATCGGTCGCCCTGTACTTCGGCATCGAGACGATCACCAACCTGGGGGGCGATCGGTCGAGGGCCGAGACACTCTTCGCCACGGGTCGAAAGTTCGCGCCGATCGCCGATGCCCTGCTGCAATCGGCGACCTGGGTGGGAGACACGGCATGAGCACGCTCGACGCCGTCACCGGCGCCTTCAGCTATACCGGCCGCTTCGTCGCGCCGCGACTGCTGGCTCAGGGCCGGTCAGTCCGGACGCTGACCAACCATGCCGACCCGCAGAGTCCGCTCGCGGCGAAGATCGACGTCTTCCCGCTCGATTTCGAGCAGCCGGGCCGACTGGTTGCGGCTCTGCGTGGCGTGGACACGCTCTACAACACCTACTGGGTCCGTTCGAATCATGGCGCGGCGAGCTTCGAAGCGGCGGTGCGGAACACGGGCGTGCTGATCGACGCGGCGCGCGAGGCCGGGGTTCGCCGGCTGGTCCACGTCAGCATCGCCAATCCCGACAAATCGGACCTTCCCTATTACCGCGGCAAAGCGCAGCTCGAGCAGCGGGTCAGGGATTCTGGATTGTCCTACGCGATCATCCGCCCGACCCTGCTGTTTGGCCACGGCGACGTTCTGATCAACAACATTTCGTGGTTCATCCGGCACCTGCCCGTTTTTGGAATCCCGGGTGACGGGCAATACCGGTTGCAACCGGTCTTTGTCGAGGACTATGCCGACCGGATCGTTTCCGCCGGCGCTACGACCGAGAGTCTCACTGTTGATGTTGCCGGCCCGGAAATCTTCACCTTCGAAGGGCTGGTTCGGATGCTGCGGGACGCGATGGCGCGCCGCACCGTCCTGATGCGCGTGCCTCCGACGGTCGCCCTGGCCGGCGCCATGCTGGTCGGCGTCGCGGTCCGGGACATGGCCCTGACTGGCGCGGAAGTGCGGGGCCTGATGGCGGAGCTGCTGATCTCCCATCAGCCATCCACCTGCCCGACCAGGCTCAGCGATTGGGCTCGTCAACACCAGGAGGAGCTGGGGATCCGCTGGTCATCGGAGCTGGGGAGGCACTATCGATGATCAGCAGACCGAAAGCGCTCGCGATCGTCAATGGAGTCGGGCTCGTTGCGTCTGCACTGGTACTCGTCAGCGGAATCATCTGGTATCCCCTGATCGAGGTGTCAGTCGCAAACCCGTTGGCCGTTCTGTTCGTGGTGGTTGCAGGCATCTGGCTGGGTGCGATCTGGCCGGCTCGGCTTGCCCTTGGCGTCGGTAATGCCGCCGTGCTCGCCGGGTTCGCCGGCATCTTGACGATTTTCGGCCTGGCGGCTTCTGTCCAAATCAATCCCATCGTCTTTTACGGCGCGGCGCTGCTGTTTCCCTTCGGTTACTCGCTCGCCGCGATGAGTCTTGCGCGAGGCCTACTGGCGGAGCGGAGACCGGCATGAGTGGCGTGTTCCCGGTGGTGGTCTGGCGTCTGACGCTGGTCGACCTGTTGCTGATGCTCGCCCTGCTCGTCATCGTGCCGCTTGGGCTGCGGCTGGTGCCCTTTGTCGGACCTCGGTCTCGACAAGCGCTCACCGTCGCCCGCATCGTGCAACCGTTCGGCGCTGCGTCAGCCGTTGTCTCATTCTTGTTTACTCCGGGCTGGACCGCGGGCGTCATCGCACTCGGATGGTTGCTCACCTGCGCCGTCGCCTCGCTGGCCGGCCTTGTCGAGCTCATCGAGCGTCGCTCGCTTCGTCCCGTCCATCTCGTTCCCGCGGCAGCCGTCGCCTACCTGAGCGTCGGCGCCGGCTGGCTCGTCCTCTCGCGCGCCGGGCTGCGGCCGGAGGGGTTCAGCCACGAGATCGTCGAGCTGACCGGCGTGCACTTTCATTACGCCGGGTTCGCCGCCACCCTGATGGCGGCGCTGACGATGAGCGCCTTGCGCGATCGCGGACGCCTGGCGACGTTCGCCACCCTAGGCGCGATGCTGGTCGTCATCGGGGTACCGATCACCGCCGCCGGGATTGCGACCGGCTCAGGGCTGCTGACCGTCGTTGGTCCGATCCTTCTCGGGGCCGGTGTGCTTAGCATCGCCGGGCTCGTGGGCCTGGCCATCGCTCCCCGCGTCCAGCTGGGTCCGGCTCGCTGGTTTCTCTGGGTGTCCGCGGCCGGCGTGGTCGTACCGATGCTGCTCGGGGTCGATTACGCGATCAGCCGCGTCTTTCCGGTGCCCGCGCTCGACCTGCGCGCCATGGCGCTCATCCACGGCGACCTGAACGCGCTCGTCTTCAGCCTGTGCGGTTTGCTCGGTTGGACGCTCGTCGGTCGTCCGACCGCTCCTCGCTTGGGGTCAGAGGAATGAGCGCCCGAGTTCGAAAGGCGTTCTGGCTCCTGCTCTGCCTGGTGGCCGGCGGTCCCTGCGCCTTTCTCGTGCTCGAAACGGCCGGGATTCCATACGCCGCGGTGGCCTTCTTTGCCGTTGTCTGGGTCGGCCGGCGGCGTCAAATCCTTCCCGAGACCCTGCTGGCCTTCGGTCTGACCTACACGATCGAGATCTGCCGATATGCGATTACCGATCTGATCTCTTCGCTGCAACAGGGCGACTATCTGACTGCAGCCTTCTTCGCGGTTCATATGTGTGTTGCTTTCGGCATTGTTGGCGCAGGTGTGTTCGGCTTGACGCTAAGGCGACGGATGTTCGAGCAGGATGAGCAGCAGCGGAGAAGCCAGGACCCCGACGGTCAGGGCAAGCAGCCAGAGACTACGCACTGAACCCGCCTGGCGCAGGGAACGACTGGTCGTCCAGCCAAAGACTGCGGCTCCAAGTAGGAGGCCAACCAACCACACCACCACGATCGCCGGGCGCTCGACCAGGAACCCGGCGCCTCCGATCACTTCGCGGGCCAGCGCCGTGCCACCGACCAGCGCGCCAGCAATGAGCAGCAGCACCGCAAGCGGCCTGGCATCGCGATACGCGCTCATGCCGCCGCTCCGGTCTGACTGCGGTCGGACCCGAGCGCCGCATCAAAGAAGGCGACGACTCTTGAGACGTACTCTGGGCCGGCGACCTTGTATCCCTGGGCGTGTCGAGCCTTCGGTACAAGCCAGGTCGTGACCTGCGCTTTTGGCGCGGAGGTTGCCGCGGCGCGCAACTGATCGAAGTTCAGGACCGGGATGTATTCGTCGCGTGCCCCGTGAATCAAATAGAGCGGCCGGGGTGCCACGCTGGCCACGGAGTTCACCGGCCGCACAGCGAAGTAGTCGATCCCGTACAGGAGGCGGGCCATCACGATGGCGGAGGGGCCGAACACCCACGGGACTGTTCCGATGACGGCGACTCGATACCTGGAGAGGTCGCGCTCGATAGCGGCACGATCGTGGCGTACGCGGAATCGGACACCACCGCCTTGATTTCCGGTTCCTTCGCCGAGGCCAGCAGCAGCGTCGCCGCACCCATCGATATCCCCAGGCCGCCGATGGCGCGAGGCCGTCCCAGCGCGGGAAACGGAACGGGTCCCCCGCGGAGGTAGTCAATCGCGCCGAGCACGTCCCGCTGCTCGAAGTACCCGAAGGAGAGGGGCGCCGGCGTTGACTCACCCATTCCGCGCATGTCAAAGGCGAGGATGGCGAGGCCATGACGAGCGAGGTCGGCGGTCAACTCCAACTCCTTGTCGCCCCGATCCTCGCGGTTCGCCCAGGTGCCATGGACAACCACGATGGTCCGGTCAGCCGTCAGCCGGCCATCTGGCCGAACGCCAGGGATGAACCAGCCTCTGATGGCGAGGTGGTCCCCGCGGCTCGGAAACGTGATGTCCTTGAAGCGGAGCCCGAGGCTGGCCGGTGTCCGGTGAATCGGCGTTGGCGTTCGATAAACGAGTTGTTCGGCGACAAAGCTGGAGATTCCCAGGTAGCCGACACTGGAGGTTCCGGCGACGATCAGGAGTGCCGCGATCACCCGCCGCGCCATGCGGAGAGCCGACGTGGAGTGGGGTGCGACCATGTGACGGCTTAACGTCGCCGAACCGGTTTCGGGCACGCCAGAGATCAGGTCAGGCGCAACGTTAGGGCGTGGCCGATGCCTTGGGAATGGTGGCGTGCCGGCCGATGATGGGAAGCCGGGCACCGAACTTCAGGACGAGCGGGGCCAGCTGGCTGGTGACAAGCTGGGGACGGAGGGTGTGTTCGTAGTAGTTGATCACCTGCGCATACTGCCCGAGCTGCGCGAACGGAACCGGGTGCACCGAGGAGACCGTTGCCAGCTGGCCGAGCTCCCCTGACGGCACGAAGCCGGCGACCTGCGGGTTTTCGGCGAGCAGCATCTGCATCGCCGCCACCTGGCTCGACTGGACCGAGGCCCTCGCCTGCAACAGCGGATCGAGCACCGTGCCGGCGCCGACCAGCCCGAGCAACACGGCGTAGACGATGACAAAGGCCAGACCGCCGTTGGCGGCGGCGCCCAGCACCTTGTCGACCGGTCGGGTGAGCGGCAGGCGGAAGACCGTACCAAACACGGTCCGGCCGACGATGCCGACGGCAAGCCCCACCACGGCAGGCAGCAGCAGCACCGCATAGGGACGCGGGATCGAAGAGGGGACCAGGGTGGCGAGGCCGGGATGATTCGAAACGATCCAGTAGCCGATGAGGAAGGTGCCCTCGGCGAGCAGTGGGCCGATCAGCCCATTGCGCCAGCCGATCAGAACGCCCAACCCGATCACGACGATGATGCCGAGGTCAACCAGGTTCATGGCGGCATTCTGTACGATGTCGCCCAATAACTCAACTCCCGCTCCCTGGCGGAGCCACGTCGAAGCGGAGATCGCGCGACGCGGCGTCGGCCGCGGCGAAGGTCAGCAATCGCTCGCCTTCGTCCGCCAGTCCCACCCGATCCGCTTTGCGCAACGGCTTGAAGGATGAGACGGTCAGGGTGGCGGCGTTCTGCAGCCGTTTGATGGTCCAGACACCAGCGATGAAGCCGTCGACCAGGAAGGTGCCGTTGAAGACCACGTAGCGATGTTCGAAGGCGATCACCCGCGTTCGATCGTGGTGACCAAGCACGAGGTTGTCGAATTCCGGCAGGAATCGCGGCGGAGCCGGCGTCTCGGGATCGGGGAGCGGACCATCCAGCACGTCGAACAACTCGCGGCCGCGGTCATCGCGAAAGGTCCGCAGCCTTGGCCGAAGTTTCTCAACGACGGTTCGCAGCCCGGTCAATCCCGACCAGGCGGAGAAATCCGCAATCGTCGCCGGACCAAAGCTCGACAGGTAGCGCGGAATCAGGCGTTCGACGGATGGCTTGGCGTCGAGCGGTCGGCCCAGCCAGAGCTCGGCGGTGGTCCAGGTCGCCTGCGCGCTTTTGCCCCAGAGGCCCCGCGGTGGCAGCTGAATCAGCGGGACCAGGTGGCGGATCGCGTAGGCGAGCGAGGTGGCATCGCGGTCCGGCCAGCGCTGATGGAGGGCGGCGCCAAGCTGCGTCAGCGTGCGAGGCTTCGCTTGCATCACCCGGATGGCTTCAGCAATCAGCGCGTCCGCATCCAGGCCGACGAGGTTGCGGCCGAATGGCGACGACCGCAGCGTCCGCTCGAGCAACGGCTGGAACAACGGCCGGAGCGCGAGGCAATCACGGGCGGTCATCAGGTGCAGCGTGTTACGCAGGATCCCGAGCCGCACGGCGCGCCGCCTACTGATCAGGTCGGACAGGTGATCCGGCTGGAAGCCTTCGATCCGGCTCCAGAGTCCCACGTAGGGCGAGTTGGGGACCTGCGCCTGCATCGCCACCAGGTGCTCGATCTCAACCGCGGCTGAAGCGTTGCGCCGTCGCAGCAAGTGCTGGCGCTCGAGCAGGGCGCGGTTGAGCGCGCGCTGGCTGAGCGTCGTCACGAACGAGAGTCTGCGGCGATGCCAGCGATGATGATCAGCACCAGGGCGGAGACCTGCGCCGCCGGTGCGATGCCAACGCCGAGCCAGATGGTGGGAAGGGCCAGGATCGCGATCAGCAGCCGGAAGACCAGCCGGCCGCTGTCCAGCACCAGGCGAAACAGCACGAGCCCGATCGCATACGCCGCCACCCCGGCGGCGAGCAGCACCGCGGTCCCCAGGGTGCTGGGTTCGTTGTAGGACACGACGGCCAGCTTCATTCCCGCCGCCACCAGGACGATGCCGCCGAGGACCAGCAGGAAGACGTAACCAAAGGCATTCAGCGACATCCAGGCACGCCGTTCGAACGCTGCCCCATCCAACGCCTGTTCCGCACGCTCCTCCTCACCGTTGAAGTAGAGCCACCAGAGCCCGGCGGCGAGCGCGAGTCCGAGCAGCGCCGTAGCGATCCGGCCGGCCGGCAGCGCGATGGTTCCGAGTCCGATGCCGACCGCTACCACCGATTCGCCGATCGCGATCAAGAGGATCAGGCCGTGACGCTCGACGAAGTGTCCCGAGCGGATTCGGAACCCACCGGTGCGGGTGAACAGGGGCGTGAGCCAGTGCAACACGAAGCCGGCGCCAAAGAGCAGCCACCGGGCGTTGCCATTGGTCAGGCCCGCCACCACCAGGAGCCCGGCCGTCACCAGGTTGAACGGGCCCAGGCCCGTCATCGCCTTGAGCACGCTCTGCTGGGAGGTGCGCAGAAAGACGCCCGTATGAACCAGCGTCACCACCAGGTAGCCCAGGCCGAAGGCGAGCCCGCCGGCCCCGAACGCCGTCGGGATGGCGAGGGCGACCACCAGGAACCCACCCATCCCGACCAGCAGCAGCAGTCGCACGCCGAGCTCGCGCGGTGGGACCGCGTTGGTCAGCCAGGCGTAGCCGCCGTACATCCACCAGACGTTGCCGAAGATCAGCAGCATTTGCAGGAAGCCGGTCAGTGAAGGATCCTTGGCGAGCAGGCTGGTCAGCTGGGTGATGGTGAAGACGAAGACCAGGTCGAAGAACAACTCGAGCGCAGTGACGTGCTCGCCGCTCACGGCCGCGCCGTCGGTCGTCTGGGTGGGCTGCATCACTTCTTGTACCATGCGGCTCGCTGACCGACGCGTTAGCCTGTCTGTCGTGAAAGACGTGGTCCGCCTGCTGGAGTCCGAGCGAGCGATGGAACGGCAGTTCGCGGTTGAGGCCAAAGCCGAGGGTGACCATCCAACCGGGTGGCCGGCGGCGCTGCTGCTGGTTCACGTAGCAACCTGGCGCGAACAGCTTCTCGACGGACTGCGCCAGGTCGAGCGCGGCGGCCCGCCCGCGCACCCACCCGAAGATGTCGACGCATTCAATGCCGCCGAACTGGCGCGGGGTGCCGGCGTCTCGCTTGAGGACGCCGCGGCACGATCGAATCAGGCGCTGGCTGACCTGATCGAGCTGTGGAAGATGATGGGGGACCGGCCGTTCGCCTGGTACATCGCCCGAACCACCAGCGAGGCGTTGGTCCGCAACACTTACGCTCACCCCCGCTATCACATCGCCGAGCATTTCATCGAGCGTCGCGATCCGGACCGCGGCTATCAGCTGTACGAGGAAACGGCCGCCGAGCTACGGCGGGTCGGGGCTCCCGGACATACATTGGGAACAGCCGTCTATAACCTTGCCCGAGCACGAGCCGGCCAGGGTCGTCGGCACGATGCGCTGCGTCTGCTCGAGGAAGCGATCCCAATGCGCGACGACATTCGAACCCTGGCGGCTACGGATCGTTATCTCGAGCCGCTACGAGACGACCCTCGCTTCCAGTCGATGGTGAAAGGGGGAGGGAAGAGGGCCTAGGCTAGGCGGATGATGAGCTAGTCGAAGGTGATGCGATGAGCCCGAATCGCCGCTACCGCCTCCGCTGGGTCGATGTCTTCACCGAGCGCGCGCTGGCCGGCAATCCGCTGGCGGTCGTTCTCGAGGCGGACGGCCTTTCGCCGGCGCGGATGCAGGCCATCGCACGAGAAACCAACCTCTCGGAGACGACCTTCGTTCTTCCCGCGACCTCCGCCGGGAATGCCGCGCGGGTCCGGATCTTCACGCCGCATATGGAGCTACCCTTCGCCGGTCACCCGACGGTCGGGACGGGCTGGGTCTTGCTTGACGAAGGCATCGTCGCGGAGGATGCGGGCAGCTTTGTGCTGGAGGAAGGGGTCGGACCGGTGCCGGTGCGGGTCGATCGGTCCGGACCGACGCAGCGGCTCTGGATGACGCACCCGCCGGTGAAGTACGGCGAGGTCCTCGACGAGCGCCGCGACATTGCGACCGCCCTCGGGCTGTCGACCGAGCACCTGGCGCGCGATGTGCCGATCCAGGTGGTCACCACCGGCGTGCCCTTCCTCTACGTCGCCCTCACGGACGCCCGCGCGGTCGATGCGGCGGTCTCCAGCCGCGAGGCCCTGACCAGCGTGCTGGACGCGCACGGCTTGCCTCCCGTCTTCTTGTTTGCGGCGGTCGGCGAGAACCGGCTCTACAGCCGCATGTTCGGGCCACATTCGGCGACCCGGATCACGGAAGACCCGGCGACCGGCTCGGCTAGCGGTCCGCTGGGCGCCTTCGCGGTGCGCTACGGGTTGATTGCGCGCGCGGCCGAGGTCCCGATCGTCAGCGAGCAGGGGACCAAGATGGGCCGGCAGAGCTTCGTGCGCATCCGACTCATCTACGCCGACCTGGCTGACGACCCGAACCGGATCGAGGTCGGTGGATCGGTCGTTCCGGTGATGACGGCGGAGCTCGCGGTCACGGACGACCCTGACAGTACGATCACTTCATGAGCCCGATGACGATGCCCAAGCCGAGCGAGCAGTCGAAGGTCGCCTTCCAGAAGCTGGTGCCGCCCGACCCGGCGGTCTCGACCCGCCCCATGTTCGGCAACCTGTCAGCCTTCGTCAACGGCAATATGTTCTGCGGCCTGTTTGGTGAGGACCTGTTCGTGCGGGTCTCCGACGAAGACCAGGCCAAGCTCCGCAAGCAAGGTGGCAAGGCCTTCGAACCGATGCCCGGCCGGGCGATGAGCGGCTACGTCGTCGTGCCGGCCGGCTGGCAGAAGAAGCCGGATGCGACGAGGTCCTGGATCGTGAGCGCCCTGAACTGGTCGAAGGCGTTGCCGCCGAAAGCCGCGAAGGGCGCCAAAGCCGCGAAGGCGACGAAACCGGCCGCGAGGAAAACCGCAGCGCGCCGATAGGCTCAGGCGATCGGGCGGAGCAGCCCCAATGGGATCACGCGGGAGGTCTTCTTTGCATAGCCGGCGTAGCGATTCAACGTCGAGACGACCGAATTCCAGATCCGCTCGCGCTCGGCCGCATCGGTGATCTCCTGCATGCGCACCCTCACGATCTGATCGTTGATCTGGACCGTCGCGGCGGGATGTGCCACCAGGTTGAGCCACCAGCTCGGATGCACGTCCTGACCGTTGAATGAGGCGATCACGACCCAGCCATCGCCTTCGGGGAGGGCGCCCAGCGGCACGGTATGCGGCTGGCCGGTCTTGCGGCCGGTCGTGGTCAGGAGGATCTGCTGCATCGGGCCCATCGACCGCGCCATGCCGCGGCGGTAGAGAAAACCGTGCACCGCAC
>Ga0209689_1001441_pt1 | contig 17779 bp, 16 predicted proteins | sample GraSoiAngelo_149_FD_187119 | JGI IMG/M metagenome (GOLD analysis project Ga0209689, IMG submission 187119) | Grasslands soil microbial communities from the Angelo Coastal Reserve, California, USA - 14_1009_09_30cm (SPAdes) (version 2) | ecosystem: Environmental > Terrestrial > Soil > Grasslands ... | reverse complement strand
CGCCGGAGCGATTATCCATCTTGCGCGACGCGGACATGATTGTTATGAGTGAGATGGAATCTTCCGATTGGTATTACCGCGTATGGCAATCGTTCGCCGTTTTGCTGCCGGTGCGTTCGGTCGGCGTGATGGGCGATCAACGGACCTATGAAAACACGATCGTGCTCCGCATCGTCGAAAGCCAGGACGGCATGACCGCCGATTGGGTGCGCATCCCCTACGAACTGCTCGCGCGCATTTCTGCTCGAATCAGTAACGAAGTCAAAGGCGTCAACCGCGTCTGCTATGATATCTCAAGCAAACCGCCGAGCACAATCGAGTGGGAGTGACCGATCGCGGATTGGGGAACGTGCTTCGCCGTGCCGCAGTCTAGTCTGGGTAGCGCACGCGTCTCGCGTGCCGGCGTTGGCGTCCCGCCAAGGCGAACTTTCCTAGATCTGCGCCAAGATTTAGTAGGTGGAAACGTTTACGAAAGATTGTTTCGGCGAGACACCGAAACCAGCACGCGAGGCGCGTGCGCTACCCAAACCTCCGCCATCGGGCGAAGGGGCGACCGCGACTACTGCTAAGCGCTGATCTCACTGATCGCGCGAATAAATTCGGCGAAATCTTTGCCGTTGCGCGCGGCGTGATTGAGCGCATCGAGCCGCGCATTCATTGCTGCTTCGGGCAGCGCGACGCGGCATGATTGCGCTCCGTCTGTAAAAACGATTTCGTCCCACTGGATCGAGGAAATCTCATCATTGAAACGCGCCACGGTGCGGCCGCGAAAAAACGCACGCGTGGTTTCGGGAGGATTGAAGATCGAGGTTTTGATATCGCCTTCCGCCACGACGCGACGAGCGGAGCCCTGGCGCACGAGCTCGTAATACAAGCCGCGCTCAAGATCGACATTGTGATACTCGAGATCGATTGATTGCAGCCACGGATCGCTCCAGGAAAGTTTTTCTTCGTCTTGCAATGCATTCAGCAAGAACTTCTTCGCCGCCCAATCGATGCGATCGCGTGTCAACATCACGTCGCGCTCGAGGTCATTGAGAACATTTTCCCACTCGCGCAGAACCCATTGCCGATCTTCGCTCGCGCCGTTGTTCATCTTGCTCGCCGCCCGCAAATAAAGCCGTTGGACATCGATCGCAGAGATTTTCCGGCCATCTTTCAGTTCGATGATCCAATCATAAGTTTGATCGCGGCTGATTGATTTGTTTGCATCAATCGGCTGTGCGATTTCAAGTTGTGGCGCTTCTCCGCGCTCAATCAGATCGAGAATGAGCGCCGTCGTGCCGATTTTCATGGCCGTTGCCCATTCACTCATGTTTGAGTCGCCGAGGATAACGTGAAACCGCCGATAGCGGCTCGCGTCAGCATGCGGCTCATCGCGCGTGTTGACCAGCGGACGACGGTTCATCGTATCAATGCTTACCACAACGCTGAAGAAATCGGCGCGTTGCGAGATTTGATAAACACCAGGATCGCCTGATGCGCTCTCCGCTTCGATACCCATCTTGCCAGCGCCCGCGAAAATCTGGCGAGTAATGAGAAACGGCAGGATTCCGGCGACGATCCGGTCCCATGCGATGTCGCGACTCATCAGGTAATTGTCGTGACAGCCGTAACTGTGCCCGACGAAGTCGGTGTTGTTTTTATAAAGCCAAACTTCCTGGCCGGACGGTAATTTCTGATTTCGGCGTCGAGCGCATTCCGCGAGAATGCGTTCCCCGGCCTTGTCCTGTGCCACGATTTGCCGAAGGGTCGTGCATTCTGGCGTGGAATATTCCGGGTGCGCGTGGTCGTTGTAAAAACGGGCGCCATTTGAAAGAACCAGGTCGCTTTTTATTTCCTCGAAACTGAGCGCGCGGTTTTTGTCGATTTCGTAGTAGGCGGACTCATCAGTGTCCTGGAGTAATTCGCGGGCGCGAAAACCGCGGGCGTCGAGATGTGGATCTTCCAGCTCGTAATCCCACTTCATGAGCGCGCCGTGCTCGGTGTAGCGGCGCACCAGCTCGATTGATTCGGCGACCACATCGACGCTCTCCGCGCCACTGAGAGTGATGCCGTACTCCGTCTCAAGTCCGAAAACGCGTTTCATCGCTCGCCCACCCTCATCATCGTCCCCCGACGCCTCTGAACTGTAGGGGAAGCTGACAGCTTCCCCCGCAATTAATGAAGTCTAAATAATATGGCCAATCTTCGGCCTTCTGAACGAAACGCTGCCGCACGGGGTTGTCCTGCACATAAATCCATTTGTTGCGCAGGTTCTCATCGGAGCGCAAGAGACGATCGAAACATCCGCGTTGCCATTCCCACGACTGCGAGCTAAGCGTTTTTCGCAGCACTCGTTTGAAGCCGGTTGAAAAATCGCCGACTGAAAGCCCGCGGTCTTCAACAGGCGATACAATCCAGTGTGAATGATCAGGCATGATAACACCGGCGAGCACACGCCACCGGCGAAGCTGTGCGATAGTTTTTTTGATGGCCTCAAATACGCTCTTATTGGCCAGCACCTGGCGTCGATCTTTTACACACATCGTCACGAAATAAATAACCGATTTTTCCCACGGTAGCAGAATCGCTGGTAGTCTGGGTGGCTCGCCCATACGACTGGGAAGCTGTCAGCTTCCCCTACTGTAAGAATCGCGCCGACATTAGATCACCCCGGATGTTGCGCGCGATCGTGAATCGGAGATCGGCTTGACGGGCGAAATCTTCACCACGTTTTCCGGGTCGTAATCGATCAGCTTGAGCCAGTCTTCGGTGATGTCGGTGGTTGGGAAAATGTCGTTCTCTACGTACTCGGCATTGAACGCGAGTTGCAAATCCGTTTCCCGAATCCCTTCCTCCTGTTGAGTGGCAATAGCCCGTTTAATCGCCATCGCTTTCGCGCGCTCCACGATCGAGGCAACGATCGCGCCGCTGATCAGATCGCTACGGTAAAGCGTTTCTTTGCGCCCGCTGCGCAGCGTTACCTCTAGAAACTTGTTCTCATCACGCCGTGTAAATTGCCAGTCGACGAAACGCTCGATCAGACGCTCGATCGACGCCCCAATTCCATCAGCTTCTTTGGCGAGCACACCGTCATAGGGCAGCTCGTTGGTGAGATAAATTCGGTAAATCTCCCGGGTGCCCTGTTTGTCCGGCCGATTAACTTTGATTTTCCGATCGATCCGGCCGGGGCGCAGAATGGCTGGGTCAATTAGGTCGGCGCGATTAGAAGCCAGAATAATCACGACGTCGTTAAGCGAATCGATCCCATCCATTTCCGAGCAAAACATCGGGACGAGCGTTGAAAGAATATTCGAATGACGCGACGCGCGGCGTGTGCCGAGAATCGACTCGGCCTCGTCGATAAAAAGGAATGGCATGAAATCTTCGCCGCGCTTCTCGCGAGCCGTGGCAAAGATCTCGCGCACCATTCTTTCCGATTCGCCCACCCACATGTTCAAAATCTCCGGGCCTTTGACGTGCATAAAATATTCCTGCATTTCCACGCCTGTTTTTTCGCGAAGCTGTTTCGTCAAATTGTAGGCCGTCGCTTTGCCGATGAGTGTCTTTCCGCAACCTGGCGGACCGTAAAGCAGGAAACCTTTCGGTGTAGCGTGCTGAAATTTTTTGAAAAGATCGCCATGCAACAGTGGAAGCTCTATCGCGTCCTTGATCGCCTGGAGGGCTACCTCCTGTCCGCCAACTTTTTCCCACGGCAGATCGGGCACGTTATCGAGATAATGCTCGTGCGATTTTGTGCTGGAGAGCATCTCAAGCGCCATGCGGTAGTTCGAATCGACCCGGACCTCATCGCCTGATTTCAAGGTAGAGTGAGTGAGATCAGCGGAACGCTGCAGCACCATGGATTGCAATCCATGTTCAGAACCGACGCGCAATCGATCTTTGCCAAGGATTTCGGTAATTTTTGTCACCGGGCCGGCCGTTTCGAATCCGAGGTCGCCCACAATCACGAATGCTTCGTTCACTAGGACGCGCGTTCCCTTTTTCAATTTCCCAAGCGGAATGCGCGGATCGACATTGCAATAATAATCAGCGCCCCCGACTACGATGTGCGCCGTATCGTTCGACGTGGCGCCGAGGAAGGTGCCTATCCGGTTCGCGGGCGAAGTCACTTTCTTAACGACTTCCTCGAGCTTCTCGATCATTCGGCTCGCTTCGAGCATCGTCTCTTGCTGATCGAAAATTTGCGGGCGCAAATCCAACAGGTCGCGCCGAAGTGGATCGCCCGGAGGCAACGACGCAATAACGCGATCAAATGAATCGAGGAGATTGCTCGAGCCCGAATCCTCTTCCTCGCCCTGAAACCCTTCGCTGCGCTCGTCGCTCATTTATGGTTTGGATCAATCCGCCGAACCGAGTGTCATTATAGCTTTGTCAGGCGCATTCCGCAATCTTCGACGCTACCCACATACAAAACGTTCAACCATCATATCGGTCTTGCGTTGCAGAAAAAAAATAGAAAGACGCTCTTCGGTCCAAATATGACAGCGCGCGCTGCTCGCGAATTCTTTGGAATCCTCATGCGCAGATATTGGAGTGCAGCGTCACGTTGCTTGCGGCTCAGGACAGCCGCCGCTACAGTTTTTCCGCGAGGAGCCTTAGCTCAATTGGTTAGAGCGCCGCCCTGTCACGGCGGAGGTTGCGGGTTCGAGCCCCGTAGGCTCCGGGATCATTTTCCGGGGCATCTGACTCTGGCAAATCGGCACCATTGATAAGCCTGAGGTAATTCATCGGCATGCCTCCTTCGGCTTCGCTTAGGACAGGCTTCAGTCGCGCCTATCGCCGCCGAAACGCCTTTTTCCAAAAAGGCACGTCCAACCGCGCGAAGTCGCACGTTTTGAATGTTAAATGAGAAACGCCACTGCAATTTGGAGCGGGCATCATGCTGTCGATCAAACGCTGGCGGCGATGGAAGAGATGGAACGCTATTGCACAGCGCATCCCCGGAGTCCGGCTGCGATACGTCATCCTCGGCTGTCGATTCGCGGCCGCACTTTTGTCGCGTTAATGGGTCCGGCCATCGAAGAGGGTATTGCTGGTTTCGGCGACACTGTCCCGGCGGCGTTGCGCGCCTTTGATGCACAATACTCGCGCGCTCTCACGCCGCTTGCCGATCGGGATTAAAAGTTACGAACCGCCCTTGGGATAAGGCGGCGACGACGGCAGCGTGCGCCTTTGGCGCTCAGATAAGTCACGCTGTGCCTTCGCGAGCAAGAGCCCGCGTCAAATGACCAGTTCTTGCGATTACGAGCAAGAGCACGAGCACGATTAAAGAGGAAGTTTTCATCTTCGCATGATGTGGATCGCGAGAATGCGGCTTTGATGGCGCGCGAGCAGGTAATCGATGAAGTCGCCAATGATCGAGTTGGGCTTGTTGCCAAATTTGGTAACGACGCGGCAAATCAGCGTTCCACTTCGGCCGTGCCATTCGAGATTGATCGCGCCATGTGCGGTTTCGCTGTGAATCTTGGCCCAGCCATGCGGACGGCCTGGGCGCTGGTGTTCAGTGGGAATCAAATCAAAGCGGCCAAGCTGCGGATCGTTCATGATTTTTTCTCGTAAAGATCCGCGCCCGCCTGTAATGACTTGGATCACGGTCTGCATTCTCCGCCATCATTCGGCCTAACGAAGCGAATTACAACCGCAATTCTGATTAGGCTGGCGCAGAATCCAACCTTCCAATCCTAGCGTTAAAGCGCCGGGATATTGTCGTCAAAGCAATGAGCGATACATGACGTAAACATCGACATATCCTTTTTGCGGATGCTGAAACGCGGCTGGCAAAGTGCCGACGATCTTGAAACCAAGCTGCTCCCAAAGGTGAATCGCCGATGTGTTTGTCGAAACGACAAAGTTAAATTGCATTGCGCGAAAACCAAGCCGGCGCGCTTCGCTCAAACAATGTTCGCCCATCGCGCGGCCAATTCCCTGCCCGCGCGCGTCCGGTGCAACCATGAACGCGGCGTTCGCGACGTGCGATCCTGGGCCAGCTTGATTTGGTTTCAGGATGTAAGTGCCCACTACATGTCGATTCTCTTCGGCAACGTACGTGTGCGTACCGGGCCGAAACCAATATGCCAGCGCCTCCTCGCGCGACATGTGCGGATCAACTGCGTAAGTGTCCCCGGGACCAAACACGGCGCGAAACATCTTCCAGATCGCGTCGCAATCCTCGTTTGTCGCTGGTCGAATCTCGGGCACGACGCTAACAATAATGTTGGAACGAGAAACAGATCGACTTCATCGGCTCAATGCAAACCACGCAGCGAGAGCGGCGAGTTTCTGTTCGGCGCGCCATGGTCCTTCTCCCGATCGACCAAGATTCTGCGTCACACGTCGCACGTCACTGTCCGCTTTCTTTAGATGAGCCGATGCTTTGGAAAAGGCGTCGCGCTCAGTCAGAAGGACCGTGTGAATCCGGTGTGCGCGCAAGGCGGCATCGAGCGCGGTGCGAAATAACTGCCCTTCGAGCGCGTGCGCGCGAATATGCGGATTTGCGATTAGAGAAGGATCGATTTGACTGCCAATGAACAGAGCGGCGTGCCGGATCACGAAACCTCGATACTCGGCGAGAAGTTTCGCGATTGATTGTCGCGCGACACGACGCACGACGCGCAAGCGTGCCTGTATCTTGACCGGATCGGTTTCGAGTTTACCCATGGCGGCGTGATACGGCTGGCGTGTCTCGGGGAACCGCGCGTCCGACAGATCGATCATGCGACTGTCGCATAACCGCGGGGACCTAACCGGGCCGGCAACCAAGGCGGCCACCGCCCAGCCCGACTTTACTCGAAAGCCGACCGCTGCACTTTTGGATTTGGAGTTCACCGGCTCTGAAACGTGACAGGCACTGTCGCAACCCATTCGCGGCCGGGTGTACACTTCCATTGCCGAAGAGTTTTGGTTGAGGCTTGATCGAAGAGAGCATTTCCGGTCGATTGGACGATCTCGACGTTCCTCACATTTCCCCTCGCATCGAAAGTCAGGCGAAATCGGCCTGACCCGGAGACACCCGGACGCGTTGCATCTGGAGGGAAGCTCGGCGCGGGCGCATACACTAATCGTGGTTTCGGCGTTGGCGTTGGCCGTGGGCTAGGACTAGGACTAGTCTGTGCGGTCTGCGGCCACCGAGGCGTGGCATTGGATGCGATTTGAGACAGCAACGACTCCAGACTATTCGAAGGCCGAACGGTCGCTTTTTCACCAGCCGATACCGCGACACCAACAACTTCCGCATTAGCGTCAACAATGGGCGATCCGATCCCGTTAGGTGAAATCGCCGCCCCTATTTCGAAACGGTCGGATTGCTGCGTTGAAATTGTTGCTTCGCGAGGGATCCCTTCACCTCCAGCCAGCCCGCTTCCGACCACTCCAACAGGTGCGCCGATTGGCAGGTTGACATTTTTGTTTAGAACCAAGAAAGGCTTCTGTTTCACATCAGCTTGCAGAATTGCAAGATCGAGCGCTGTCGAAGACGCTAGAATCCCGCTCACGTTGTAAATTCCGCCATCAGCTGTCTTTGCGACGGCATTGATGCCGCCTTCGATTGCGTGGGCCGTGGCAACCAATCTGCCATCTGCGGAAATAAAAAAGCCGGTCTGTGTCCGCAGCAACTTGCCCGACGAATCAAAAACGGTGATCCAAATTACTGAGGGACGGACGCTGTTCTCCAGCCTGGACAAATCGAGAGATGGACTCTGCTCGGCCTTTGTCTGTGACGGCTGAGTAGGCGACGGAGATAAGCTCGGCGATTGAACCGAACTGGAAACAACGGGCGACGAGGTCGGCTGACCAGCGGGTGGTTCGCCGACAATTTGATTTTTCGGCTTCGGCTTGCACGCTGCCGTTGCAAAAAACGCCAGGCACAGCAGGTATTCGAGCAGCAACTGGAGATATTTCATTTGCCGAACAGAGTCTGCCCTTTTTTCTGAGGCTTAATCAAGGCGACAAAATGCCGTTTGTCACGGAGCCGACGACGTTAAACCGTCGCCAGAACAGGAGGGGTTCCGACCGACGCGAGTCAGCGCCGTTTAAAGTACTGAACGGCTCGTTCGTGTTTCCTGGCCGCAGCTTTTGTTTTGAACGTGCCCAAATTCCTTCGCTTTCCCGTCCGCGGGTTCTTCCTTCGCGAATACAGACGATAGTCGCCAGACCTAAGTTTTCTGATTATATCAATTCCTCCTCGTTCGTTAATTGTCGACTTTGCACGATGCCGGTCCAGTTGCTTGCCGTTGTCGAGCGAGTCAAAAAACAAGCAGGCCGCGCCGACATCGCTACGATATTTGACTGTGTTGACGCCAGCGAAGGACGATTGGCCTTTGCCAGCACCTAACGATCTGAACCCCGCGCGGGAACGGCGCGAGTAGACAGCCAGAGCGCAAGCAGGGCAGCGAGAATGGCGAGGTCAACCGCGAGATGCGCGGAAAAGTTCCAGTGTTGGCTGGCGTGACCGAAACAGCCACAGGTGATGTCGAGACCGCGGAGTTTTGCAGCAATTGTGGCGACGAGAAAGATCGAGATGAGCGCGATTAAAATCGCAAATGCGCCGCGATAGAACAGGCGGAAGACTAGTGCGAGACCGCAGAGCATTTCCAGCCACGGTAAATAAAACGCGAGACCGACACTGATGGTCCACGGCAGGATTTTGTAATTATCGATGTCATTAGCGAACTGAGCCGGATCGAGCGCTTTAATAGCTCCGGCGTAAATGAAAATTCCGCCGACAACCAAGTCCACAATTCGCCAGACGAATTTCATGGTTCAGAGCAAACGTCCAACATCCAACGCCCAACGCCCAACGCGCAACTGGTTGATCAAGACACGTTGGAAGTTGGATGTTCGATGTTGAGCGTTCGAAGTTTGCTTCATTTTTTCGACTTCAGCCACTCTTCCCAGCCACCCTTAAGGACAAACACGTTTGCCAATTGCGCTTCCTTGCGCAGGCGGCGGGCGACTTCGCGACTGGCGTTGCAGCTCAGGCTGCTGCAATAGACGACAACCTTTTTCTCCGGCGACCACACCGCCAGAACCTGCGGCAACAATTCATTCCAGCGGTCTTCATTCAACGACACGGCCCCAGGGACATGATCACTCGCAAATTCGGCATCCGGCCGCGCATCGACCCAAATTGCATTGCTGCCCCAGGCACGCGCCTGCGCCGCGGTGACCATTTCCGAGGCTGGAACCGGCGATTGCCATGAAATTTTGTCGCGAAAATAAATCGCTTCCACAAACCCCGGAACAAGCGCAAGCGCCGCGAGAATAAGGGCCTGACGGACCAGTGAAGATTTCACTACTTACTGGATGGCGGGCGCGTTGGTAATGCGAGCAGTGGCGTAAAATATTTTCTGCGAGTCTTCCGGTTGAATCGTCAATGTTGAGGCAATTTGTCGACTCGTCTCCTTGGGTTCGATGTCGATCTTGAACTGGCCGTTACCGGTTTCTTCAACCTTGGTTTGAAAGTCCGGGCTCGATGACGTGACCTTCAAGTGTTTCACTGGAAACTCCTTGGCTGCGCGCACCACGATCGTCTTTGGTTTTGGCGCTTCACCCTGTCCCCAGAAAACAAATGTTGGCGTTATCTCGAGTTGCTGGGGGATTACCGCCTTCAGGGTAAGCACCGTAGTGGTATGCTGCGGATCGTCGGTTTCCACGTTCACAGTTTTGACCTGAGTGCCGGTGCGCTCGCCAATGTTGAACGTAGCCGTGACCTCACCTTTCTCTCCCGGAGGCACCTCCTCCTTCTGAGATTGCGCCGCTGTGCAGCCGCAAGAGGCGCGGACCGATTTAAATCGCACCGGTTTGGTGCCGGTGTTCTGATATTTGAAATGGGCCACCGCCTGTTTGTCGGAAGCGGCCGGATGCAATTCGACCATGGTTTGGTCCCATTTCAATTCCGCATGCGCACTGACGCAAATGACGATCGACAAGGAAAAAGCAAAGATGTTTGTTTTCATTTTTTTGAATAGAAGCGCCTAATATAGTCAGCGACAGCCTCCCGCCAAGTGCGGGGTGATCTGCCAGTCAATTTCGCGTATTTTGCGCTGGACAGCACGGAATAAACCGGGCGACGCGCGACCCAGTTTGTCATGTCTTTTAATTTGCGTGCGCCAACTGTTTTCCCTTTCAGGAGCAGGCCGATCTCCTGGCAACAATCCAGTGCCCACTGCGCGTATTCCTGCCAGCTGCATTCGCCGGCACTGGTGAAATGCAGGATTCCGTCGTAATCGCTCGCAGCGTTGTAGCCGGGGTCGGTGACTCCGGGTTGCGTACCATCGCCGATGGCGGTTACAACCAACATTTCGGCGATGTCGTCCGTATAAGTGGGCGCGGAAAATTTGTCCGCGACTGCATCGACTTCTTCATTTTCCTGCGCCCGCTTGATCATTCCGTCAATGAAACTCCGACGGTCCGGTCCAAAAATCCACGAGACGCGCACGATGAGATGCCGATCTTGCACGGCAAGTACATTTTGCTCTCCTGCCAGCTTCGATTCGCCGTAAACGCTGATCGGATTTGCGGAATCGCTTTCAACGTAGGGTTCGCGTTTTCCGCCCTCAAACACGTAATCGGTGCTGAAGTGAATGAGTCTCGCGCGTTTGTCCCTGCAAATTTCGGCGAGAACGCGCGGCGCTTCCGCATTAATCAGAAACGCCTCGTCGCGCTTCGTCTCGCAAAGATCGACATTGGTAAACGCAGCAGCATTGATAAGCAGATCGAAACTCGTCGCCCGCAGTTTCTTGTGCAGCTCATCGAAATTCGAGAGATCCAGCTGTGCGTGATTAAAACCAACGACATCGAATCTTTCTCGATATTTGCGCATGAGCGCAGCGCCAAGCCGACCGCCGGCGCCGAGAATTGCAATTTTCATTCTTCTGCAGCGGCTCTCTATGAACGTCGCTCTGTTTTTAGCATCGGCGGGTCATAGACCGCCGCTACAGTTAATATCGTCCGGTGCGCTCGAGCAATGGCTGCCACCACGGTTGATTGTCGATATACCATTGAATAGTTTCTTCGAGTCCTTCCTTGAAATTGCGCCGCGGTTTCCAGTTTAACTCACGTTGCGCAAGCGAGGAATCGATTGCGTACCGGCGATCGTGCCCGAGCCTGTCGGTCACAAACGAAATCAAGCTGTGTGGCTTAACCAGTTTATCGAGAATCATTTTTACAAGGTCGATATTCACCATCTCGCCGTCGCCTCCGAAATTATAGACCGCTCCTGGTTTCCCCTCGAAGAGCGCAGCCACAATCGCGGCGCAATGATCCGTTACGTGGATCCAATCGCGCACGTTCATGCCATCGCCATAAACCGGGAGCGGCTCATCACGTAGCGCTTTGATGATCATGAGCGGAATCAGTTTTTCCGGAAATTGATACGGACCATAATTGTTCGAGCAGCGCGTCACGAGCACTTCCTGGCCATAGGTTCTGTAAGAGGCGAGGGCAAGTAGATCGGCGCCGGCTTTGCTTGCCGAATAGGGCGAACTCGGGTCGAGCGGCGATTGCTCGGTAAATCTGCCGGTGGCACCAAGCGAGCCATAGACCTCGTCCGTGGAGATTTGGATGAAGCGCTGAACTCCGTGGCGACGCGCGCAATCGAGCAGCACACCCGTGCCAACTACATTTGTGTGGATGAAATTGAGAGGTGAATTAATGCTGCGATCGACATGCGATTCGGCGGCGAAATTGATGACCGCGTAAAATTGATGCTCAGTCATGAGCGCGTCCATCTGGTCGGCATTGGCAACATCGGCTTTGAAAAATTCGTAGCGTTCGCCATGTTCTTCGACCACGCCGTCGAGGTTGGCGAGGTTGCCCGCGTAAGTGAGCACGTCCACGTTGGTCACGTACGCGGGCTTGTAATGTTGCAAAATATACCGAATAAAGTTGCTCCCGATGAAGCCGCAGCCACCGGTCACGAGAAATCGCATTGCACCGCGTACTAGCAGCGCCGAAGCTGCCGCGCCAGCAGATTTTCTATCTCTGCGCGATCAACTGGCGGCCTGGAAGACCTTCCTTGCAGAAACAGATTGGATCCCATGGTTGATCCTTGGGCTCGCCATTTTTCTCCGCTTGTTCCTGCTGGGCATCAAGCCGCCGCATTTCGACGAAGGAATCAACGGTTGGTTTGTCGATCAAATGATGAAGAACGGGTTTTATCGATACGATCCGACCAACTATCATGGGCCGCTCCACTTTTACGTTCTATTACTCTCTCAGAGTTTGTTTGGACGGAACGTTTGGGCTTTGCGGCTGCCGGTGGTGCTGGTGAGCATCGGTTGCGTGTGGCTTACATTGAAATTTGAGCCGGTGGTTGGGAAAAACGTGAGCCGGCTGGCGGCGCTGGCCATGGCGGTCTCGCCCGGGTTTGTTTTCTACGGTCGCTACTCCATCCACGAGGTGTGGTTGGTGCTCTTCTCGATGATGTTCATCCTGGGGCTGCTCGGTCTCTGGAAATTTGGGACACCTAATTACCTTTGGTGCGCCGGCATGGGCGTAGCTGGCATGATCCTGACCAAGGAAACGTACGTCATCCATTTTGTCTGCGCAGCGCTTGCTATTCCTGTGTTGATGGTCTCCAACGCGCTCAGTCGTCTTCCCGACGCGAGGCCAGCCAGGCAAACATGGACCTACGTCGATCTTGCAATGGTTATCGGAGTCGGCATCGCTGCGATCGTCTTTTTCTATTCGGGAACCTTTCTTAACTGGAACGGCGTAAAGGGAATTTACCAGGCATATAAGGCCTGGTTTGCCACTGGCGAGCAAGGTCACGGCCATGAAAAACCGTGGTATTACTGGCTGAAGCTGATCGGGCGCTACGAGATTCCTGTCGGCGCCGGCCTCCTTCTTTGCGTGTTTTGCCAGCAGTTCAAGAACCTCAGTTTGCGTTACCTGGCGATCTACGGAGTAGGAACCCTGGCTGCTTACAGCTATGTCAAATACAAAACGCCCTGGTGCATCATCAATATTGTCTGGCCCTTCTTATTTATCTTTGGTGCGGCGGTTCTGCTTGTTCGTCCGAGATTTCTGCGCGCAACCTACCTTGGGTTAGCCATTCTCTTATGCGTTTCGCTAGGATCGATGATCTCGCTAAATTACTTCCGCTGCACAACGGATACTGAGCCGTACGTCTACGTTCAAACTTACAATGACATCTTCAAGTTAACGGAACCGCTGCTAAAGCTGGCAAGACGCGATCCGAAAAACTACCACCTGACTGGGCATATGATTCGGAGCAGCGTGTATCCGCTTCCATGGATTCTGGGCGATTTCACACACATCGGTTACTATGAGCACGGGAATTCGCCCGCGACCCTGGACGGCGACTTCCTGCTCGTGGAACAAAGTCGAATCAAGGACGTGGAATCGAAGCTGCACAATGCCTATTACACCGAGCCGCTCACCATTCGTAACTACCAGGACCCGTCGAAGCTCTATTTGAGCGCCAAAATCTTCAAAGAGTTTTTTCCAAACCGATCGCCGGATTTCGTCGGGAAAAGACCTGGCTAAGCGGGGTTCATCTCGATGAAATGGCTTTCCGCTGGCTTGGTCTTTGTCAATTTATCAACTGTTTGCGGCCTCCTTTTAGGAATGGCCGGTAACGGTTTGAACAAACACAGCGCGATTTTCGCGCTGGTATCTGGCGCAGCATTCGCAGTTGCCGCCTATCTTGGAACTTCCGACTCCAATAAATCGAATTGCAGGGCAGACGCATCGCCTGACTCCCCTGGATCGGCAAGCGAAGCGCTGGCCCTGCAACGCGCACAACCTGAAGTCCGGCTTTCCAAGCGGGCGCAGCGGCGACTACAGAAGGACGCCCCTGGATCAACTCCGGCTCGCTGGCGCTATCGAAAGGTTTGGCTCTGGCTGCTCGGCGCATGCTTCCTCATGTTTGCCGTGCGCTCTTTTTGCTGGCTTCTCTACATCGATGGGAACGAATTAAAAATTCAATCGCCCAATAACCTCGGCGATCTCGGGCTGCACGTCACATTGATCAGGAATTTCGCGAGCGGTGTCGCGCTTTGGCCGGACAATCCAATCTACGTTTTTAGCAAGCTAAGGTATCCGGCTGGAATGGATTTATTCAACGCACTCCTCTGTTTGGCTCATGTCGATCTGATACGCGGATTGGTTTGGACCGGATTGCTTGCGTCACTCGCGACGTTTTACGCCTTTTTCCGTTGGGCTGGCGCTTTCGGTGTCGCTGGCTTTTTGTTTAATGGCGGCATAGCAGGCTTCCAATTTTTCAAAACGCTGAAGTTTTTGGATTATCAAGGCGACAAGACAATCGCCTGGAAAAGCATTGCACTATCCATGTTTGTGACTCAGCGCGGATTGCTTTACGCCATCCCGGTGGGTTTGCTTCTGCTACGGCATTGGCGCGAAAAATTCTTTCCCGGAGCTACTGTAGCCGGGGTTGATAATCCCGGAACACAAAGCGACCGGATACAACGAAGCGGTCCGCTGCCCTTCTGGGTCGAGCTATCCCTCTACGCCTCAATGCCACTCTTCCACGTCCACACATTTCTGGCCCTGACGATCGCCCTAATTTTTCTCTCTCTTTTTGAACGTCCGAGTGAACTGATGTTTATTATTAATGTTGCTCGCAAGAAAAGAGTCACCGGGATCGGTCATTTGATTTCGCACCCGGTGATGTGGCCCGAAATTTTCCGTGACGCGCCGATACGCAGGCACGCCGGCGCTTTGCTCGCCGCTGCCTTAATTCCCGCAACTTTTTTTGTCTGGCTGACTACCGATCACTTTCACGCGGCGTCGATAATCAAATGGCACCCGGGCTGGGTGCAGGAATCGGGGGACTTCGCTGCTCCCTTTTTCCGAATTGGTCCGGTGAATTTTGGCACTGACATCCCGTTTTTCTGGTCGTTCGCGCAAAAGACATGGAACAGCGTCATCGCTCCGTTTTGTCAATTTTGGCTAACGAACTTCGGCTTATGGGTCCCGCTCGCGCTGGCACTCGTAGGATTGTGCGGCTGGCGCGCTTGGAAAGCTGGCTGGCGCTGGGGTGAGAGGCCTCCAGCGGACATCGCCTTTGTGTTGCCCGCTGTTGGGATCTTCGCTGTGGGGTACTTTTTTCAAACCGCGCCATGGGACTGGGACAACCTCAAACTCATGATGTGGGGTTACTTTCTCGTGCTTCCATTTCTGTGGACACAGCTTATTGCTCGCTGGCCGGTTGATGTCCGAGTGGTTGTTTGCATTGCGCTTTTCAGCTCGGGATTTATTACCTTGTTAGGTGGACTGGCCGCCAACCGGGGCGGTTGGGGATTTGGCGATCGCACGGAACTTGACGGACTTGGCGATGCGATTCGGCAGTTGCCGGTGGAGGCCCGTTTCGCCGCTTACCCGACCTTCAATCACCCACTGCTACTCCAGGGCCGGAAGGTCGCCCTCGGTTATCCAGGTCACCTGTGGTCGCAGGGTTTCGCCGATTACACAAGACCCCACAATTTACTCAATCAGCTGATGCGAGGCGCCGGGAATTGGCGCGAGATCGCACGCACCTTGCGTGTCCGTTACATCTTTTGGGGACGGGAAGAAAAGACCAATTACCCAGCAAGCACGCGGCCATGGGAAACTACGCTACCGCTGGTTGCTTCTGGTCAGTGGGGCGCGATCTATGATTTGGGGCCGACGGGCCAGGAATAGGCGGATGGTCATACATTGGACTTTATGATCGTGATCCCGATTCAAGCGCCGGCGCGCGTTTTCCGAGGGGACCGCGCCCTCATGAGGCGGCGCTTTCGTCGTCGAAATGGGTGTGCCAGGAAGAGGAAATAGATCGCGCTGGCAAGATCGGCAAAGCTGCAGGGGGGACTCGTTAGATTAAGTGGCCCGGTCCGTAAAGCAGTGAAGACATTTTCAACTGTTACCTCGGGCGGCATCGAAATACTGGTGTAATGGCGTCCGAACGCGTGCAGACGGTGCGCGTCGGAAGTGGCGATTAAGGGTTTGCGAAAGCGCGCCGCCGCTTTTTCCGCGCGGCGGTTTAGATTGAAGAGTCCCTTATGAAAATGGCAGAGCTCGATCGCGTCGAAGCAATCGATTTCTGCAAACAAGCGCGATCCTATTGAGCTGCCAAAAACATAAAAGGGATGCGGCGCAATTATAAAGACAGAGCTCCCGCGTCGCGCCCGCAGCCGTCGCAAATCGTCGAAATCCTTCAGCCCCGCGATTTCTTCGCCGGTTACATTCAGAACGATCACATCCGCGCCGCATAAGCGCACTTCCGCCGCAGGGATAAGCAAAATGCCCATTGCCGCCGCATCAGGGAACACTTCCTGCCGATCGAAGACGGCGTCATGCAGTGTGATCGCCAGAACCCGAAAATCGAGCGAGCGAGCGCGCTCGAGCAGTTGATGCGCGGAATAATCGACCGCGTCCTTTGGATCATCGAGCGTGTGAATATGGAGATCGATTTTGATCCAATCGCCTTCCTTACTCGTGCTCGTGATCATGCTCATGCTCGGATTCTATCAACAAGATTCTAACCGTGGTTACGCTGATTTCATATCGTCGTGCTCGCCGTCTTTAGATTTCGATCACGAGCAAGAGCATGAGCAGGAGTAAGGAAAGAAAGCAGACTTGCCAGCCGCTGCGGACTGCGGAAGGTTTTGACGCTCGCGCAAAAGCTCGGGTGGTGGAATGGCAGACACGTACGTTTGAGGGGCGTATGCCGAAAGGCGTGGGGGTTCAAGTCCCCCCCCGAGCACCAATTAGAACTTTGCGCGCGGTTTCGGTTCCGATAGCTTCCTGGCAATATGGAATCCCTTTACCTTGTCGGCGTGGGAGTACTGGCGCTGTTCGCCTTTGTCCTGGCGATCATCTTTTTCAAATTTTTCGCAACCTGGCTCCGGGCTCGCGTCGCCAATGCTCCCGTTAGCATCGGAAAAATGATCGGGATGAGCCTGCGAAAAGTGCCGGTCGGATTGATTGTCGACAATCGCATCACCGCTGTGAAAGCCGGCCTGGATGTTCGGAGCGATCCGCTTGAAGCGCATTATCTGGCGGGTGGCGACGTCAGCCACGTGGTTCTCGCCTTAATTGCCGCTGATAAGGCAGGCATCTCGCTCGATTTCAACCGCGCCTGTGCAATCGATTTGGCGACTAAAGGAACCGGCAAGACCGTGCTCGAAGCGGTGCGCACGAGCATCAACCCGAAAGTGATCGACGCGCCGAGCCCAACCATGGGCCGCACGACGATTGACGGCGTCGCACAAGATGGCATCGGCGTGAAAGTGAAGGCGCGTGTTACGGTGCGTTCCCACCTCGATCGATTCGTTGGCGGCGCCACGGAGGAAACGATCATCGCGCGCGTCGGCGAAGGTATTGTAAGCGCAATTGGCTCCGCCCATTCCTACAAGGAAGTGCTTGAAAATCCCGACCGCATTTCTAAGACCGTGCTTGCCAAAGGCCTCGACAGCAATACAGCGTTTGAAATTCTCTCGATCGACATCGCCGACGTGGATGTCGGCGATAATATCGGCGCGAAATTGCAGACCGAGCAGGCCGAGGCGGACAAGCGTGTTGCGCAGGCGAAAGCCGAGGTGCGCCGCGCAGCCGCAGTGGCCGTGGAACAGGAGATGCGCGCCAAAACGCAGGAGATGCGCGCCAAAGTGGTCGAAGCCGAAGCGCTCGTCCCGCAAGCAATGGCAGACGCATTTCGCTCCGGAAATCTTGGGATAATGGATTATGTCCGAATGAAAAACGTTCAGGCAGACACTTCCATGCGCGAATCAATTGCCGGAGGAGACAAGAC
>Ga0209689_1001439_pt1 | contig 17799 bp, 16 predicted proteins | sample GraSoiAngelo_149_FD_187119 | JGI IMG/M metagenome (GOLD analysis project Ga0209689, IMG submission 187119) | Grasslands soil microbial communities from the Angelo Coastal Reserve, California, USA - 14_1009_09_30cm (SPAdes) (version 2) | ecosystem: Environmental > Terrestrial > Soil > Grasslands ... | reverse complement strand
ATCCGTGTGCCCGGCGCGCTTCGGCAACTGACGCGCGGTGCGGCCATCGTCGAGGTCGATGCGGGCGACGTGTCGCAAGCGTTGGACGAGCTGAACCAGAAGTTCCCGGGCTTCAAGGAACGGCTCTACGACGACAAGGGCGAACTCCGCCAGTTCATCAACATCTACCGAAACGATGAGGACATCCGCTTCGGCTCTGGGCTCAAGACGCCGCTGAAGGACAGCGACGACCTCTCCATCGTCCCGGCGGTCGCCGGAGGCTGACCGGGGCAATGGCGCGGACGACGGTGCGCCTGACGTTCCGCGGCGACGCCCGAAACGACCCGATCATTTACCGGCTCGGCCAGGATTACAAAGTGGTGACCAACATCCGGCGCGCCGATGTCGGCAATGACACCGGCTGGGTCGAGCTCGACCTGGACGGCGAACCCGCCGAGGTCGACCGGGCGCTCGAGTACTGCCGCAGCCGCGGCATCGGGGTCGACAAGCTGGAGCATCCGTGAAAGTCGCCGTCGCGATGAGCGGCGGCGTCGACTCGTCGGTCGCCGCGGCCCTCACGCGTGAGGAGGGCCATGACGTCTTCGGCGTCACGCTCCAGCTCTGGCCCAAGGAGATGGCGATCCGCGACTTCGATAAGCATCACGGGTGCTGCTCGCTGGACGCGGTGGAGGACGCGCGCCGCGTCGCCAACCGGCTCGGTATTCCCTATTACGTCCTGAACTTCGAGGACGACTTTCGGTCGTCGGTCATCGACCCCTTCACGCAGGCGTACCTGCAGGGGCGCACGCCCAATCCCTGTATCCGCTGCAACGAGACGATCAAGTTCGGCCTTCTGCGGCGCAAGGCACTCGCGCTGGGCGCCGATGCGCTCGCCACCGGCCATTACGCGCGCATCGACCGAGGATCCGACGGCTATCAGCTTCGTCGAGCCGTCGACGAGCGTAAGGACCAGTCCTACGTGCTCTACCAGCTCGGCCAGGAGGAGCTCGCCGTCCTGCGCTTTCCGATCGGCGACTGGAGCAAGACGGAGGTGCGGGAGAAAGCCGGGACCCTCGGCCTGGTCACGGCGTTGAAGCCCGAGAGCCAGGAGATCTGCTTTGTCGCCGATGGCAGCTACCGGACCCTGCTCAAGGACCGCTTTCGCGAGCAGGTCAAGCCCGGCCCGATCGTGGATGGAAAGGGCACCGTCGTCGGTGAACACGATGGCATCGCCATGTACACCGTCGGGCAGCGTTCGGGCCTGCGCCTCCAGGCCGGCGGGCCGGCGTCGCCCCCCATGTACGTCAGCGCCATCGACGCCGCCAGCAACACCGTCACCGTTGGCGGTCCGCGGCAGCTGCTGCGGTCGAGCTGCCGCGTCGAGGATGTCCGCTACGTCGCCGGACGCGTCCCGCCCGCAGCCTTTCGCGCGGAGGTGAAAGTCCGCTCGCACGCGCCAGTAGCTGCCGCCCTCGTGACGCCGCTCGGCGAGCAGGCCCGCATCGACTTCGATGACCCGCAGCGAGCATTGGCTCCCGGCCAGGCCGCCGTCTTCTATGCTGGCGACCGCGTCATCGGTGGTGGGCCGATTGCCGCGAGCGACGTGTGACGCGGCTCGACGCTGCTGCCGCCCATCCGTTGCTCCCGACCTTTGCCCTCATCCTCCTGGTCTACCTGACCTGCCTGGGCGGCGTCCTCGCCGCCAAGCTGGCCTGGCGTGGCCGATCGTCGTACTGGCTGGCGGTGCTGGGCGCGTTCTTCTTCCTGATCGGAACGCTCTGGGGCCGTGGCTACCTTTCCGGTGGCGCCAGCTTCACGTTCGGGGCCGCCGGGATCGTGCTGGCCGTCTTCGGCGTGGCGCTCGACCTGATCTTCGGCCAGCCGCCTGGCCCAGCGGCCGCCGAATAGGATAGGGGCCGTGGCTGCCGATTCCGACAAGTACATGAAGGCGCCGATCACCCGGCGGCAGGATTACTCCCCGACGCTGTGGTCGGTCTGGATGAATCCGCCCGAGACACTCGCGTTCAAGGCGGGCCAGTACGTCGCCTTCGGCGTCGAGAACCACGACAAGGTCCTGGAGCGGGCCTTCTCGATCGTCTCCAGTCCCTACGAGCCGGAGCTCGAGTTCTTCATCGAGAGGGTTCCGGAAGGCGCGCTCTCGCCCAAGCTCTACGAGCTGCAGGCCGGCGACGCCGTCTTCATGCGCAGGAAGGCCAAGGGGGTCTTCAACATCGATGTCAAGTCGGGGCACAGCCAGCATTTCCTGGTCTCGACCGTCACCGGCATCGCGCCCTACATCAGCATGGTCCGCACGCTGGCGCTGGACCTGAAGGAAGGCCGGCTGGCGCAGCCGTTTCGGCTCGTCATCCTGCAGGGGGTGTCAAAGTCCAACGAGTTCGGCTACGACAAGGAGCTGATCAAGGCGGCCGACGAGTACCCCTGGCTCACCTACATCCCGACCATCAGCCGGCCCTGGGAGGATCCCGAATGGTCCGGGGAGCGGGGAAGGGTAGACGACCTGGTGCGCAAGTACGCCGACAGCCTGAAGCTGACGCCGAGTGACACGACGATCTACCTGTGCGGCAACCCGGGGATGATCGTCAACGCGCGGGACATCATGCGGCGCTGCGGCTTCGAGCATGCCGCCATCAAGGAAGAGACCTACTGGGCGCCCGGCGAAGGCGAGGTCGAATACTGAGCCTCGCGCCGCCAGCTAGAATCTGACGCCGTGCCCTTGATCGGCGCCCTGCCGCAGCCCATCACCTCGGCGCCGCTCGTGATCCTGATCTACGTGGTCCTGGTCCTGATGGTGGCGAGCGCGCTGGCCACGGTATTCCTTCGCAGCACTGTGTTCGCCACCGGCGCCTTCGCGGCGACGATGGTGCTGGTCGCGCTGCTCTACCTCACGATTGCCCCCTTTCTGCTGTTCGCCGTCCAGCTCCTCGTGTTCACGACGGTGAGCGCGGCGCTGCTCGTGGGCGTGTTGCGGCGAACAACCGGGCTGGACTCGACGCAGGAGCCCTTCAGCCGCGAATGGATAATCGGTGCGGCGGTCGCCGCCGCTGTCCTGGCCCTGCTCGTCGTGATCGTCGCGAGCACGTCCTGGCCGCTCCGTCCCAGCGTCAACACGGGAGCCGGATTGGGCGGGACACTGACCAATACCTACGTTGTGGGGCTGGGCGTCCTGGTTGTGCTCCTGGCCTCGGCGGCGCTCGGGAGCGGGTTGCTGCTGGCGGCTTCCACGCTGCATCGGCCGAGGGGGCGATGAACGCCGGGCTCAACCTGGTGCTGGCGGCGTCGGCGGCGCTGTTTGCGGTGGGCGCCTTCGCGGTCGTCGCCAGGCGCAGTGTGGTCCTCATGCTGATCGGCACTCAGTTCATGTTCATGGCCGGGTCGATCGCGTTTGTCGCCTTCGCGCGCTTCGGTTTCGGCGCGGTCAACGCGACGGCGGGCGCGGCGGTCGCGATCTTCGCGGGCGCCACCGCGGTCGCCGAGCTCGCCGTCGGCCTGGCCATGGCAGCGCTGATCTACCGTGAACACCGCAGCCTGGCCATCGACGCGGACCGCGGGTAAGGTCGCCATATCGTGACGCTCACACTCCTGGCTGCCGCGCCCAAAGGGCCGCTCGACACCTGGAGCCCGACCCTGCTGGCGCAATTCGCGCTGCTACTGCCGGTGATCGCGCTCCTCGTCATCCTGGCCTTCACGATCGACTCGCGGCGCGTGAGTGCGGCCATCTCGATCCTCTTCACGCTGGCCTCGGTGATCTGCGCGCTGCTCGTGGTCGCGATCGAGGTTGCCCACCCGCTCCACCTCGAGCGGCCCGCGACTTTCCTCCAGTTCTTCACCGGGCAATCCGGCGGCGCGTCCGAGTTCACCCTGCAATGGGGTGTGCTGTCGGATCCGCTGGCGGCGACGGTGGGGTTCGCAGTCGTGCTGGTGAGCCTGCTCGTCCAGGTCTATGCCGTCTCCTTCATGCGCCGGGAGGACGGCGTCGTTCGTTTCTTCTGCGCCCTCCTCTTCGCGACCTTTGCGATGTTGGGCGTGACGCTGTCGGTCAGCTACTTCGAAATGCTGCTCTTCTTCGGGATGGTCACGCTGTCGACCTACCTGCTGGTCGGTCACTGGTGGCAGCGGGAGGAGGCGGCCGCCGCCGCGCTCCGCGCCTTCGTGATTTCGGCGATTGGCGACCTCGCGCTGCTGGCCGCGGTCGCCTACATCTACTTTCGCTTCAGCGAGCTCAACTTCCAGACGCTGGCCGGCCAGTACCTGGGTGGCCGGGTCAGCGCCAACGGCCTCTTCGTCATGGCGATCTTGCTCTTCGTCGCGGCAGCCGCCAAGTCGGCGCTGTTTCCGCTGCATGTATGGCTGCCGAGCAGCGCGCAGGCACCCGCGCCGGCGGCGGCGCTGATCCACTCGGCCGGCAGCGCGCTCTGCGGCGTCTACCTGATCGCTCGGACCTACGCGCTCTTCCACGCCAGCCCTCGCGGTCTGGCGCTGCTCGCGATCGCCGGCGGGATCTCGGCCGTTCTCGGTGTGCTCTGGGCGCTCTTCCAGGACAACTTGAAACGCGCGATCGCCTACACGACGATGGGCGAGCTCGGTCTGATGGTGCTGGCACTGGGCATCGGCGCCTATGGTGCGGGCGTCTTCGAGCTCTTCACCCACGCCTGGCCGAAGGCGTTGCTCTTCCTGGCAGCCGGTGTGATCATTCGCGAGCTCCGCACCGAGCGCCTCTCCGAGATGGGCGGATTGTGGCCGCGCATGCGCTTCACCGGATCGGTGATGGCGATCGCGGTCGCCGCGGCGGCCGGCATCCCGCCGTTCAGCACTTTCTGGAGCAAGGACGCGATCCTGTCGAAGGCGCTCGCGCTCAACAGCCCCCTCGCGATCGCGGCGATCGTCGCGGTGACCTTCCTGGGCGCGATGGCGCTGGTTCGGATCTTCGCGCTCGCGTTCACCGGCGACACCGCTCGCCGGCGCCGCTTCGAGCCGGAGCGGATCCGTGACGTGGGTGGCCGCCTCGCGTTCGCCATGTCGTTGCTGGCGATCATCAGCGTGGTCGCCGGGATTCGCGCCCTCCGCGGACGGATCGACCCGATCGGCTTTATCACCTTCCCCGGCGTGCCCCTTGCCAACTCGCATTTCGTAGCGGCCGGCGTGACCGCTGTCACAGCCGTGCTGGGCGCGGCCGTTGCCTGGGTCATCTACGCGCGCCGGGTTCCTGTACCGGCCGCGCTGCAGCCCGTTCGGCACGCGATGGGGGAGGGGCTTTTCATCGATCGGGCGTACCGGTTCGGCGCGGTCGCCGTACTCATTCCCGCGAGCCGCGTCATGGGATGGGTCGAGATCCACGTCGTCGATGGCGCGCTGGACCTGATCGCGGACAGCGTTGCCTTGGCAGGGCAGCCGCGCGCCTGGCTGGCGCAAGTCCGAGCCCGCCAGCTGCTGATCGGGCTCTTTGCCGGTGTCGTCGCGCTGGGCGCGGTCAGCATCGTGCTCGCTGGCTGGAGGCCCGGATGACGCTCCTCCAGGCGATCCCGACGACGACCGCCACGCCCGCCGCGCTTCCCACCCTGCTCCTCAGCGCCATCGTCTGGGTCCCGGCGCTCGCCGCTCTCGCGCTGCTGTTTTTCCCGTCGCGCACCGAGTTGCAGCGACAGCGGATCCGATCGTTTGCCATCGGCGCCACCGCGCTCGAACTCGCGTTCGCCGTCTTCATGTGGTACGGCTTTCGCGACCAGAGCGGGACCTACGCCTACGAGGAGACGCGCTCCTGGCTGACCGCCATCGGCTCCAGCTACCACCTCGGCGTCGACGGCGTCGGCATGCCCCTTGTGCTGCTGAGCGCGTTCCTGTTCCTCTTCGCCGTCCTCGCGTCGAGCCGCGAGCAGTCAAAGGAGTACATGATCCTGCTGCTGGTGCTGGAGACCGGCGTCAATGGGGTCTTCGCCTCGCTCGACTACCTGCTCTTCTTCCTCTTCTGGCAGATGCAGGCCGTCCCCATGTTCTTGCTCATCGCGCGCTTCGGCGGTCAGCGACGACTCGCTGCTGCGTGGAAATTCCTGGCGGTCGACATCGCGGGGAGCGCCTTGCTGCTGCTCGCCATTCTCATCCTCTATTTCAAAGCTCCGGTGCGGACTTTCGACATCGTGACCCTGCACGACGTCGCGCTGCCGACCGCGATCGCGACCTTGATCGCATGGCTCTTCTTCATCGCCTTCGCGGTGAAACTTCCCGTTTTCCCCCTCCATACCTGGTTCATCGATGCGCAGGCGGAGGCGTCGGCGCCGGTCGCGCTCATCCTTGGCGGTGTGCTCGTCAAGCTGGGCGGCTACGGCATCATCCGCGTCGACGTCGGGGAGTTCCAGACGGCGTTCCACAACTTCGCCGGTGCGGTCGTGGTGATCGCCGTCGTGACGGTGATCTGGAGCGCGATCGCGGTGCTGGCACAGGATGACCTGCGGCGGGTGGTGGGCTACGTGGTGATGAGCCACATGGGGCTTGTCCTGCTGGCGGCGGCGGCCGCCGCGCCCGTCGCGCTCAACGGCGCCATCGTGCTGATGGTCGCCGACGGCCTTACCGCCGGGCTGCTCGTGCTGCTGGCGGCGGCCATCGTGGAGCGCACCGGCACGAGCTCCGTCCGCGCGATGGGCGGGATGGCCGCGCGAATGGGGAAGGGGGCGGTCCTCTCGATCTTCGGCGCGCTCGCCGCCATCGGGTTCCCGGGTCTCGCCGGGTTCGTCGGCCAGTTCCTGATTGTGGTCGGCGCGTACCCGACCCATCGCATCGCCACACCGCTGACGCTGCTGGGCGTGCTGGTCGTGGCCGGCGCCATGATCGTGACGGTCCAGCGGATCTTCTTCGGGGCCATCCCGGAGCGGCTCGGACGGAGCCGCGACCTCGGGACGCTCGAGCTCGCCAACACCATCGGGCTGCTCTCGCTGATCGTGTTGCTGGGCGTCCTGCCCGCCATCCTGATGGACAGCATCAACTTCTCCGTCATCACGCTGCTCTCGCGAGGTGGCGGATGAGAACCTTCGGGAACCTGCTCGCGTTCTCGCCCGAGCTCTGGCTACTGGCCGGAGCGATCGTCATCTTCGTGGTCGCGAGGTTGCGGCCCGGGACCTCGACGACGACGGTCGCGGTGGTCGCCCTGGTCGCGGCGTTCCTGGCCTTGGCGACGCAATTCAAGCAGACGATCACGATCCTCGACGGGGCCTTCCTCCTCGACGGCTTTGCCATCGTCATCGATGTCGTTGTCCTGGCGGCGGCGGTGCTGACTCTGCTCGCCAGCCGAGCGGACATCCTCCCGGGGGACGGTCACGCCGATTCGGTTCCCGGCTTCCTGCTGCTGGCTACGCTGGGCGCGATGCTGGCGGCCTCCGCCGCCGAGATGGTGTCGCTCTTCCTGGCGCTGGAGCTGCTCGCAATCAACCTCTATGTGCTGGCCGTCCTCGCGCGGCGTGGCCTCGCGGCGACCACAGCCGCCCTGGGGTACCTCGTCGCCGGCGCGGCCAGCTCAGCCCTCCTGCTCTACGGCCTCGCGCTCGTGTTCGGCTTGACGGGCGAGACCAGACTCGGCGCCAGCGGAACGGCGATGGCCGCGCTCGGGCCGAATAACCCGGTGGTGCTGCTGGCGCTCAGCCTGGTCCTGGGCGGCCTTGCGCTACGCATGGGATTGTTGCCGGTACGCTGGTGGCCGCGAGGGTTCGAGGCCGGCGTCCCGCTGCGGGTCATCATGTTTGTCCAGTCGGCGGGCGCCGTCATCGCCTTCGCGGTCTTTGCCCGGCTCGCAGCCTCGACGTTTGCCGGCAGCCGCACTCCCTCCGCGGCCGTCTTCGCCGGGGTGGCCGTCGTAGCCATGACGGGGGGAAACCTGCTGGCCGTGATGCAGGCGAGTGTCCGTCGCCTGCTGGTCTACGCCGCGATCGCCCAGGGTGGCTTCGCCCTGGCGGCCTTCACCGACGTGAAGGGCCTCGGCCTGAGCGCCCTGCTCGTGTTCCTCGTGAGCCTCGCGCTTGGCAACCTCGGCGCCTTCGCCGCCGTTATCGCCTATGCGCGCTTGGTGCACAGCGATGCCATCAAAGACCTCGCCGGCATGTCGCGCGCGGCCCCCGGCCTGGCGTTCGCATTCGCGGTCGCGGTGGTCTCGTTGGTCGGGCTGCCGCCCGTCGCCGGGTTCTTTGGCAAGGTCCTCGTCCTGCAGGCTGCGGTCAACGGCGGCTATGCCTGGCTCGCGGTGGTGGGCGTCGCCAACATCGTCTTCGCCGCCTTCGGGTACCTTCGCCTCCTCAAGATCGCCTTCGTCGACCCGCCGATCTTCGAGGTGGCGCCAGCCCGGCTGGATCGCGGAATCCAGGCGACGGTCGCCCTGGTATCGGTCGGCGTCGTCTTCATGGGGTTGCTGCTGGGGCCCCTCTACGCCGCGGCCAGCTACGGACGGGCGGCGCTTTTGCACTGAGGGTGAAGTCCTGCCGGTGAGGTAACCTTCCGCCCAGTGCCTTCGTTTACCGGGCGCCCCATGGGTCAAGTTCCCGCCCGGCGCCGGCGACGCGGCTCGCGACGCCACCCCGTCGTCGGGACGGCAGCGCGCCCGGGGTCGACCCGTCGGGCTGGACCGCACTGGCTCCGCCGCATCCTGCTGCTCACCACCGCCGGCCTGCTGACCGTGGTCGTGGGGACGGGGACGCTGCTCTACACCTACGCCGGCGAGCTGCCCAGCCTCGACCATCTGAGCGCGCGGAACCTGCCGCAGACGACTCGGATCTACGCGCGCGATGGGGTCACCCTGCTGGAAGAGCGCTACCAGCAGCGCCGCACCGTCGTCCCCCTCAACGAGATGTCGTGGGACCTGCGGCACGCCACCATCTCGATCGAGGACAAGGACTTCTACAACCACGGCGCCGTCAACCCGGTGCGCATGGTCGCGGCGGGCATCTACGACCTGCTCCACCAGCGCGCGGCGCAGGGCGGCAGCACGATCACCCAGCAGTTGGTCAAGAACTACCTGCTGAGCGGGAGCGCCAGTAGCCGCAGCCTCGACCGCAAGGCGCGCGAGCTCATGCTCTCCATCCAGCTCGAGCGCCAGTACACGAAGGACCAGATCCTCGAGATGTACTTGAACACCATCTTCTACGGCAACCAATCCTTCGGAGTGGAGGCGGCCGCGCAGACCTATTTCGGCACCTCGGCGCGCCGCCTCGATCTCGCGCAGTCCGCGTTCATCGCCGGCCTGCCGCAGCGCCCCAGTTACCTGAACCCGTTCCTGACCGAGGGCTACGTCCATGCCCGCGATCGCCAGCATGACGTCCTTAGCGCGATGGTGCGCGACGGCTATATCACGCCCGCGGCAGCGGACAAGGCGTACACAGAGGACCTCGGCCCCAAGCTCGCGGCGGCGCACCAGGCGGCCGTCGGTCAGCGGGCCTCGCTGGCGCCGCATTTCGTCGACTACGTCTGGAGCGAGCTCGAGCAACGCTACGATCCGAGCTACCTGCTCCGCTCCGGCCTCAAGATCGTGACCACGCTGGATCCGAAGACCCAGGCGCTGGCCCAACAGGCGGTGCACGACGGCGTCGCGCGCTACGCCTCGAGCTACAAGGTCAACAACGGCGCCATGCTGGTCATGAATCCCCACACCGGCGAGGTGTTGGCGATGGTCGGCAGCGCCGATTATTCCAACGCCGACATTGGCGGACAGGTCAACTACACGACGGCGCTGCGTCAACCGGGCTCGTCGTTCAAACCGTACACGTACATCACGGCGTTGATGAACGGTTGGACGCCGGCCTCGCCGCTCGATGACAGTAACGGCGCCAAGGCCTTTCCCGGGTATCCGGTCCATGACTGGGACAGTCGCGAGCTCGGCACGATCACGCTGCGGGAATCGCTGCAGAAGTCGCGCAACATCTCGTCCGTCCATCTGTTCAAGGACGTCGGCATCCAGAAGGTCTTCACGACGGCGCGCAGCCTCGGCATCAACACCCCCCTCGATCCGAGCCTGCCGACCACACTCGGAGCCAGCGAGCTCCGTATGATCGACCACCTCTCCGCCTACAGCGCCTTCGCGAACGGCGGCCACCGCGTTCGGGCCCTGGCCGTGCTCGAGGTTCGCGACCCGGCCGGCGCGCTGCTCGAGTCCAACCCGCCGCAACTCGATGCCGGCGAACGCGTGCTCCCGGCTTCGGCGACCTACCTGCTGACCGACATCCTCAAGGGCGCCGTCCACCCGTCGATGGGCTTCCCGGTCGCGGCCAAGTCCGGCACCACCACGGACTTCAAGGACGCCTGGTACATCGGCTACACGTCGGACCTCGCGGTTGCGTCCTGGATGGGGCGGACGCTCAGCCAGCCGACCCCCCACAACGAGTCGATGAGCACCAGGGCGTACGGGGGACTCTGGGGCGAGATCGGGCCGGCCTCCTCCTGGAAGCAGTTCATCAAGGCGTATTACGGCAGCAAGAAGCCGGCCGACTGGGCGCGTCCGGTCGACGTGACCCGGCTGACGCTCTGCAAGCTGACCGGGCAACCCGCTCCGGCCGATGCCGCGCCGGAATTCACGATTCAGGACCTCGCCCTCAAGCCGGATGCGGCGCTGCCGGCGGCCCCCTGCGGTACGCCGGCGACCGGCGGGACGTCGTCCGATGGCGCGGCCGGGCTGCCAGGCGTCCTGCCTTCGCTCCCGCCCCTTCCGGGCGCGAGCTTGCCGCCGATCGTTCCTTAGCCGTACGGTCCTTGACGGGTCGGACGAAAGCGCCTTTACTCAGGTTATGGTCCGCCGGCCCAACGAAACGTCGAATGGGAAGGACGAGCCCGATCTCCCGCCGAATATCTTCGTCATCGGGCTGCTCCACGACCTCAAGCGGGGCGGCTATAGCTGGCGCGCGTGGGGCGCCTTCTGGCGCGCATCCTGGATCCGGTCGATGCAAATCATCGGGCTGAACGACGAGCTGCGGGCCTCCTGGCTGCGCTTCACCGTCGCCGGCGTCATCGGCATCGCGGTGGCGGGGCTCGCGGTGTTTCGCGTCTTTGGGCCCACGGATGCGATCTGGTTCCTCGTAACCAGCCTTCTGGGCTGGGGCGTGCTGATGTTCGACCTGGCGCTGCATCTCGGGCTGATGGTCAACCTCGAATCCGGTGAGTTGCAGCAGTCCCTCGGCTGGCCGAACCGACTCACCGAGCTGCGAGGGCTGGCGGCGGTCTGGGTGGCGTGGGGCGCGCATTGGGCCACTGGTGGTTCCTATATCCCGTTGGTTCTTGTCTTCGGGCTTGCCGCCTTCACCGATCTGCTCGACGGCTGGCTGGCGCGCCGCCGCCACGCGTCGACCCGCTGGGGCCGCCTCTATGACCCCTTCATGGACGGGCTCTTCTTCAGCGTCGCGGCGATCTCGCTGGCCGTGATCGGCATCCTGCCGCAGTGGCTGGCCGCGCTCGTCACGCTGCGCTACGCCTTCCCGATCTTTGGTGGCATCACGTTCCTCCTCATCCGGCGCCGCACGCTCCGGGTCCGCCATACGCCGTGGGGCCGGGCCTCGTCGGCGGGGATCGCGCTCACCGTGTTTGCCGCCGCGGCGGCCGCTGCGCTCGGCCTGCCCTTCAACGGGATCGCGCCACTGTTCTACGCCGCCGTCGGCATCACGGCGCTGGGTGCGTTCGTCACGATCCTCGTCAAGGGCATCGAGCAGATCTAGCTGGCTGGACCGATCGTCGCCATCGTGGTGATCGCCCTGGGCATTGGCCTTCTGCTCTGGTGGGGTACCCGCTTGCCACCAACCCGGCCGCGCCCGGGCAGCCGCAACCGCGGGGAGACGCTGATGGACGTCCACAGGCGGTGGCAAAAACGTCGGCGATCTCGCTAGCTATGCCTGCGGGCTGGCGCCATCGCGACCTGGCTACGAACCGCCACACTAACTTGACAAGATGGCGGCCCAGGCTCATAGTTGGAATGTCGGAATTTCTTACTTAGGAGCTTCTTGGAAGGTGTCGTTCACAGTTCTCAGAGAAAAGGGTCAGATCACCATCCCCTCGGAGGTCCGGAAGGCAGCGCATCTCGAGGAGGGAGACCCAGTCGATGTGGTTATGACCCCCGACGGGATACTCCTTCGTCCCCGCAAGACGATCGACAGCACTCAGGCGTGGTTTTGGACGCCCTCCTGGCAGGCTCGCGAACGCGAGGCCTCCGAGGATATTCGGCGCGGTCGCGTCCGCACGTACAAGAGCGACGAAGAGTTCTTGCGGAGCCTAGGCGACTAGCCGCAGCTCAACCCGCTCGGGGCTAACGCCGTGCCCACTTGGTCGCGCACGGAGAGCTTCTTACGGGACTGGCAAAGCTTGTCCCCTGAGGACCGCAGGAAATTCAAAAAGGCCGTCAAGAACTTCGTCGCCGACCTCAAGACAGGAACTTTTCGCAAGGGTCTGAGAGTGAAGGGTATCCAGGGCGCCGAGGGAATCTTCGAGATGACGTGGGCGAAAGATGGTCGAGCGACGTTCGAGTATGGGCCGGAGGTTCGGCCGAAGAATCCTCACATCGTATGGAGACGGTGCGGCTCGCATTCCGTCCTCAAAAAGCCATAGCTACGGGGCCTTTCCGCCAATGGGCGACGAGGGGTCTCTCGATCTAGAATGCCTCTGGTGCGATTTCGGCAGCTCGCCGCCATCGGGCTGGTTATGGCCTGCGCGGCTTGCGCCACCGCTCCGTCCTCGGCGGGAGCCGCCAGCATCAAAGTCGGCGCCGTCTTTCCGCTGAGCGGGCCCCAGGCCGCGCTCGCGAAGCAGGAATACGCCGGCGTTCAGATCGCCCGGGATCTCGTCAACGCCGACGGCGGCGTCGCGGGGGCTCCGATCGCGTTGGTCACGAAGGACCTGACGTCCGAGAGCGATGCGGCCGCCCGGGTGCAGGAGCTAAACGGCGAGGGGGTCCACATCATCCTGGGTGCCTATTCAAGCAGCCTGTCGATGCCGGTGAGCGCCGAGGCGCAGTCGCGGGGGCTGCTCTACTGGGAAGCCGGCGCGGTGGCCGACCAGTTGACGGGTCGCGGCTATCCGCTGGTCTTCCGCGTCGGCGCCACGGGACAAAATCTGGGCACCATGTCCAGTCACTTCGCGGCGACGGTCCTCGCGCCTCGGCTCAACAAGTCCGCGTGGGGCCTGCACATGGCGATCGTCCACAACCTGGACGGCTATCCGACCTCGGTCGCCTCGGCGGTGGCGCGGCAGGCCGCCATCGAGGGGATCCAGGTGGTCGCCGACGTCGTCTACGACGCGCACGCGCCCGACTGGCCGTCGGTCCTCGCCCAGGTCCGGGCTGCGAACCCCGACATCCTGGTGCTCTCGTCGTACATCGCCGACGGCGTGGACTTTCGGCGCGCCATGCTGAAGACTGGTCTGCACGTCGACGCCTTCATCGGCTCGACGATGGCCCAATGCGTCCCTGACTTCGGCGCGATGCTGGGCGCCGACGCGATCGGCGTCTTCGCCTCAGACCGTCCGGAGCATGGCTTCAACCCCAGCGCGCTCACCGATACCGGGCGGGCGATCTACGCGCGCTTTGCGGCCGCCTATCGCAACGAGTTCGGCAGTGATCCTACGGAGGAGTCGCTGGCAGGGTTCAGCGCCGCCTGGACGCTCTTCCACTACGTGATGCCGCGCGCGCGGGACCTCAGTGCCAGCGCCATGGCGGCGGCGGCTCGGAGCCTCGATCTGCCCGATGGGACGCTGGCGAACGGCGCCGGCGTGAAATTTGCGGATACCGCCGACGCGATGGGACAGAACACGCGCGCGGCGAGCGTCATCTGGCAGTGGCAGGGCATCCGCCACAGCGTCACCGTCTACCCGCCGGTCTTCGCGACGGGCTCGCCAGGCTTCATCCCGCTTCCGCGGTGATCCAGGTCCGACTCGCCGCGCCGCGGCGGGCCGCGCGCGTCACCGGCTTGATCCTCGGAGCCGCACTCCTTCGGGCGCTCCTGCTTCCCGCCGGCGACCTGCTCAGCACGATGGTCTTCGCGGCGTGTCTAGTTGGAATCAGCCGGTTCGAGCGGGCATCGGCGACGAATGAGTCGAGGTGGGGTAGCGGCCGGTCCATTGTGGCGGGCCTGATGGTCGGGGCGATCCTGCTGGTGCCGGTCGTAGGCGGGGCGCTTAGCGCACGCCCGTTGGGCGCATTTTTGCCCTGGGCTGCCGTCGCTGCCCTCGTCGCCACGCTCGAGGAAACGGCGATCCGCGGCGTGCTCTACCGCCGGTTGGCGGCGGAAGCCGGAACGGTCGTCGCTATCGTCGTCGGCGCCGCCGTCTTCGCGCTGATCCACCTGCCGCGATACGGGCTCGCCGCCATGCCCCTCGACGCCGCCGTCGGGCTGGCGCTGGGCGGCCTGCGCGCGCTGACCGGTCGCGTGCTGCCCTGCGCCGTGGCGCACACGCTGGCCGACTGGGGCGCCTGGTTTTGGGCATGAGAGCGCGGCGCGCCGGGCTTCTCGCGCTCGCCCTCGGACTGATCGCGGCCGCCCTGCTTCACGGGCGAATGGCGGCTCCGCCCGTGTACGACGGCATCATCGTGCCGCCCGAGCCGTACCGCTGGGAATCGCCGCCACCCAACCTTGCCTCGGGCAACAAGCCCCCGCTCTCCGGCGAGGCGACGCTGCCGATACAAAACGGTCAGGTGGCAGGCGGCGGCGTGCAGACTGGTGACAACCAGGTCGTGATCTATTTCGGTCCGGGCGCGTTCAAGGCCCCGGGGGGAGCGACGGGCGTGAAGTGCAGCATCGCGCCCGACCCGAATCCGCCTGCGTCGCCGGCGGGCGTCGAGATCCGCGGGAATGTCTATCGTGTCGGTTGCGTTGGCGAGCCCGGTGGAGGGCTTGTGACGGTCGTCTCGCCCTATCACTTAACGTTGCGCTTCCCGCCCGGTGCCTTCAAGGAGATCCAGTACGACGATGGCAGCGGCTGGCGGGCCCTCCCCACCCTGACCGCTCCCGGCGGCGACCCGTACGCGAGCGTCAACGCTCCCGGCTTCGGCGAGTACGCGGCGAGCGCGCCGAGCGGTGCCCCGGGTCCGAGCATCTTCAGCGACCTGGGCCGCTATCTCGAGTTCTTCGGCATCCTGGCGTTCGTCATCCTCTTTGGAGCGATCGCCATCTTCCAGGAGGTCCGTCGCCGCCGGCATCGCGCCCCGGCGCCAACGAAGAATCGACGACGGTAGGAAGGCCCTTGCGGATCGGTCGCCCGCCGGTTAGCCTCGCCAGTAGGTGCTAGGACTCAGGCGAAACGAGCTGATCATCTTGCTCGGCATGGGTGTCGGCCTGGTCCTGGTCGGCACCGATATCCTGATCTACCGCTGGGGCCTCCGGACGCTTTTCGACGGCCAGGTGATCAGCCTTGTTCAGATCCCCCTTGTTGACCACCCGCTGTTTCTGCAGTGGTCCGGAATCAAGGTGCCGGTTGTGACCGCCTTCGCGCTCGCCGCGATCGCCGTCCTTGCGATCGCGCCATCGCTTGGACGGCCCCGATTGGTGACCGCGATCCCGGTGGGGCTGGTCACCGGCGCTGCGATCATTGCCCTCTTCAAAGGCACGCGGTTTCACCATGACCTGCTGCTGAGTCTGGATGTCCAACCCCTGGGAGTTGTCCGGTGGTCGGCGGTGCTGATGCCGGCCACGCTGGCGCTCTGGCTCCTTGTCGTTGTCGACGCCCGATGGCTGTGGCGATTCCGGCGGAGGAACGGGCCATTTCCTCTCGCGATCACGGCCGCACTCTGGGAATGGCGTGGCGACCGCCAGGCGAGGAAGGAAGACTTCGACCAAGCACGACGACTCTTCCGCGGTGCTTACGAGCGAGTACAGGCACGACTTGGCGAGAATGATCCTCGGACGCTTGGCCCGCTCGTGAAGCTGGCCTGGTTCACCTACGACCATCCGTCGGACGATGGCAGTGAGGCAGGCCTGCTATTCCGGCGGGGTTTCGCCATCGCTGAGAAGGCCCGCGACATCGATGGGTCGACCAGGGTCCAACTCATCGATGGGCTCGGCTCGGTAACAGCACGAGATGGAGAGAACGCGGGCGCCCTGCAACTGTACGAGGAAGCGGTTCGGGTCGCCGAGGAGGGATATGGAGACATGGCGTGGCAGGTCGCCACGCCTCTCCGCCACCTCGCCTGGGCGACGATGCGCGCCTCGAGGTTGAAAGACGCCGAGCGCCTGGCTCGCCGGGCGCTGGCGATCGCCCGCAAGAATTACGGGAGGCGGTCCGGAGATCTCGTTCCGTTCATGGTGATCCTCGCCGATATTCGCGACCGGCAAGGCGAGCTGGCTGAGGCGTCGACCCTGCGGGCGGAAGTTCTTCAACTGGCGGGCCAGAGCAATCGCCAAAGCGTCGCTCGCGCGGAAACGTTACTCGACCTCGGCAGCATGCGTGCACGCGAAGGGAAGTACCAGGAGGCAGAGCAACTGTACGAAGACGCCCTCGCCATGTCTACGAACGAGTCCGGGCGCCGCCGGGTCGTTCCCTCAGCACTCCTGGAACTCGCGTGGCTGCGTCGGATGGAGGGCCGATACGGTGATGGGGAGCAGTTGGCACGACGGGCACTCGAGGAGCTGGAAGGCTTCTGGGGATACGACAGTCTCCAGGTCGTTACTCCCTTGGTCCGGCTGGGCGACCTGTGCATGAAGCAGGACAAGCCGGAAGCGGCCCGAGAACTCCTCAACCGCGCGATCGCAATCATCGAGAAACGCTCCGGACCGGCCGACGTGCGTCTGGCCTCCGTGCTCGAGGGTCTTGCCCGTCTCGAGCGGGGTCAGGGGAATCCTGACCTCGCCGAAACGATGACGCGGCGCGCTATCGCGCTTACCGAGGAGCACGAAGGACCGGAAGGTCGACAGCTTGTGCCTCTCCTAGCTCTCCTTGCGGCCATTGCATCAGACCAGGAGAATCACGCCGATGCCCTACGGATTCTTCAGCGGGGGCTGACCGTCGCGGAAAAGGCATACGGTCCCAATCGTCCAGAGACCACGCAATTTTTCGCGCAGCTCGCCGACGAGCGAGAGATCAGCGACGACAGCGACGGCTCGGAGCGCATGCATCGAGAAGAGATCAGCGCCCTGCAGATTGGTCCTCAACGTTATGATTCGGAGCTCGCCGAGGCCTTCGAACGATATGCCCACTTTCTCGAACGTCACGATCGGAGCGACGAAGCCGTCGAAGCCAAGCGTCAATCGATGGAGCTCATGGTCAAGCACGCCTGGCAGAACCCGGCGGACTCGATCTAGTCGGGTATCGTTTCGGGTGTGATTCCGCTGCATGCGTTCGGGGCTCGCTACGACCTCCCCGCGCCCCTCTACCTGTTCCTGCTCGGGGCGGGCGCCGTCGTCTTCGTCTCCTTCCTGCTCGTGCTGCGGCGGCCCGTGACGCGGCAGCAGCCAGTGGGCGACGACGTCCCGCCGGTGCCGCGCGGGCCCAGCTGGCCCGGCTGGCTGCTGTTCGTGATCGCCGTCGCCGCGATCCTCGGTGGCCTCTTCGGGACCCAGAGCACCCCGGACAACATCGTCGTCACTGCCTTCTGGTTGGTCTTCTGGATCGCGGTGCCGATCAGCATCGCCGTGATCGGCAACTACTGGCCCTACATCAGCCCCCTCAACGTCGTTGCCCGCGTGGTCGGAACGAAGGCGCGGCTCGAGTGGCCCGCATCGTGGGGCTACTGGCCGGCGACGATCCTGTTTTTCCTATTCGCCTGTGGTGAGTTGGTCTTTAACGGTGTGACCACGACGCCGGCAGGCACAGCCCAGGTGTTGCTCGCCTACGGGATCCTCAACGCCGTCATGTCGTATCTGT
>Ga0209689_1001437_pt1 | contig 17803 bp, 20 predicted proteins | sample GraSoiAngelo_149_FD_187119 | JGI IMG/M metagenome (GOLD analysis project Ga0209689, IMG submission 187119) | Grasslands soil microbial communities from the Angelo Coastal Reserve, California, USA - 14_1009_09_30cm (SPAdes) (version 2) | ecosystem: Environmental > Terrestrial > Soil > Grasslands ... | reverse complement strand
ATATCACTTCACTTTTGGGCCGTTTGTCCCGGCGGCACCGCTCTGAACCCATGGCCCAGTAGATCTGACCGGGTCAAGATTACCCGCCCGCTTGACCGCCGCGGCCTTACCGCCTCACGACGAGCTCGGCGTCGCCCCGTCGCGCGAGCAGCTCCACGGCCGCCGTCTGGCTGCCGCGCGAGACCGCAAAATCGAGACTCGAGTCGCGAAGACGAAGGTCGCGGACTTCGACCCAGTCGAGCCACGGCGGCAGAACCGGATTGATGAGGCTGAGGCGATTGTCGTGGGCGGCGGCGGACAGACCTAGCATCTCGCTCAGAAGGTGAAAGGGCACTCCGGCGGCCCACGCCTGGGGCGAGCACGCCACCGGATAGCGCGTGGGCCCGAAGCCCAGTACCCGCGAGAAGCCACAGAAGAGCTCGGGCATCCGCTCGCCCTCCCACTCGATGGCCGCCTCGAAGAGCGCGGTGGCGAGCTTTAGGAATGCTTCGGTCTGGCCAGAGCGCCGGAGGCCCGCCGCCGCTATGGCGGTGTCGTGTGGCCACACGGAGCCATTGTGATAGCTCATGGGGTTGTAGAGCCGCTCTCCGGCCGAGAGCGTACGCAGGCCCCAGCCCGAAAACATGTCCTCGGCCATGAGCCGGCCACCCACGGCTCGCGCGCGACTTCCGGCCGCGATACCCGTCCAGAGACAGTGCGCGGGGTTGGACGCGATGACGCGACACGGCGCTCCCTCGCCGTCCAGGGCCAGGGCGTAGAAGGCCTCGCGGTCCAGCCAGAAATCGGCGTCGAAGCGCGCGCGCAGGTGCCGCGCCTTTTCTCGCAGCGGGGGCCCCGCCTCCGGCCGGCCGAGGGCTTCGAGCAGCTCGGCGCCGCCGAGGAGCGCGGCGTACTTGTATCCCTGGGCCTCGACCACCGCGATGGGCGGCCCCGCGGGCTCGCCGGAGGCATGCATGATCGCGTCGTGGGAATCTTTCCATCCCTGATTGCCCAGACCTATGGGCGAGCGCCGCCCGTAGGTCAGATAGTCTCCACGCCCCTCCGGTCCGACGATCCAGGCCAGCGCGCGCTCGAGGGAGGGCAGGAGCTCGCGAGCCAGGGCGTGGTCGCCCGTCCACCGCAGATACTCGGCCAGCAGCATCACGAAGAGAGGCGTTGCGTCCACGGATCCGTAGTAGGGAATGAACGGGATCTCGCGACAGGCCGCCATCTCGCCACGGCGATACTCGTGCAGGATGCGCCCCGGCTCCTCCTCGGTGAAGGGGTCGTCGCGGGTCCCCTGGTAGCGCGCGAGGAAGCGAAGCGTCCCGCGCGCGATGGCCGGCTCGAAGGGCAGCACCTGGAGCGCGCTGATTAGGCTGTCACGACCGAAAGGGGCGACGAACCACGGAATGCCGGCATAGGGCAAGGGGCCGTCCGGCGTTTCCGTCAGCAGCATGTGGAGGTCGCCCCGGGAGCGGCGGAGCCAGCCCGTGAACGGCTCGTGGGACGTCGCGATGCGGGCCATGAGGTGCTGATGCGCTTCATTCTCGTCGCGGCGCCGGCGCACGATCTCGATGAGGCTCAATGACCCGACGGGGGGCGCCTCGATCTCGTCCGGCGACTCCGCCGTGCTCACGGTGACCACGAGGTCCTGGCGTCCGCCCGGGGCGACGGTGAGCTGATAGCGGGCGGAGTCCGGCGTCAGCCGGCGAGGCGGCGGATCGAAGTGCAGCCACGTCGTCCGCACCGTCTTGTCGAGCCCGCGATAGGCGAGCCGGACCATGCCGGGTCCACAGACGGGCGTCAGCCGATCGCCGCGCCGCTCGCGCCGCAGGCCGCGAACCTCGAAGACGTCGGCAAAGTCGGCCTCGAACTGCCAGACGAGGTCCACGTGCACGGCCTCCACCGCGAAGCTCTCCAGGCTCAAGACCTGGCAGAGCTGGCCTTCGTACAGGGTGAGACGGCGCGCGAGGCGCAGGGTCCGCCCCGCCAGGAGGACCGTCTCGCCCTCGCGCATGTCGGCGTTGGTGAGGTCGACCGCGACCTGGAGATTGTCGTCGGACACGGCGGCGTTCAAGACGAGCGGCCGCTGGCCGTGGACGCGCAGCTCGAAGCGATCGAGGAAGCGGGTGCCCCCGACATAGAAGCCGAACTCGCTCTCGGGCACGTCGGGGAAATCCCCACGCCGGTCCGCCACGAAAAAGGCCTCGTCGTGCTTGAGGACGAGCTTGGGCAGGTCGGCCGCGAAGGTGGACGCGAGGATATAGTAATGATCGCCGACGGCGATGAGGTCTCCGGGCTCGGGCTCGCTCATGCGCTTGCCGCCGCCTGGGCGGCGAGGCCACGATAGATCGTCTCGTAACCGTCGACCATGCGCTCCACCGTGAAGCGCGCCTCCACCTCGCGGCGGCACTTGGCGCGGTCGATCCGATCGAGCCGTCTCACGCCCAGCTCCATGCCCTCCAGGGTATCCGCGATGAAGCCCGTACGCCCGGACACGATGATCTCGGGCACCGACCCGCAGCGTCGCGCGATCACGGGCGTGCCGCAGGCGAGGGCTTCGATCATCACGAGGCCGAACGGCTCAGGCCAGTCGATGGGAAACACGAGGGCGAGGGCCGCGCCGAGAAAGCTCGCCTTCGCCTCCTCCCCGATTTCTCCCACGAACTCGATCAGGGGATGGCCGAGAAGCGGCTGGATCTCGCGCTCGAAGTAGGCGCGATCAACGGGGTCGACCTTGGCGGCGATCTTGAGGGGCAGACCCACGCGTTTGGCGAGGGCGATGGCCAGGTCAGGACGCTTCTCCGGCGAGATGCGACCGAGGAAGGCCAGGTATTCTCCGCCGCGCGGCGAGAAAGGATAGTCAGCCAGGGGCAGCCCGTGGTGGACGGTCGCCGCCCAGGTGACGCCCAACCCCTTCAGGGGCAGGCGCTGGGCATGGCTGATCGATACGAGCGGCTCGTCGCGAAAGTGGCGGAACACCGGGTAGATGCTGGGCAGATCGAGGCGGCCATGAAGGGTGTGAAGGCTGGCGCCTCGCGTGAACCGGGCGAAGGGAAAGGCGAGGTAGCCGACATGGGCGTGGATGACGTCAAAGTCCCGCGCGCGCTCGAAGACCTGGGCCATTTCCATGATGTGAGAGGCTAGCTCGTCGTTGACGGTGGAATCGAGGCGCAGTGCGTGAGGCGCGGGCGCCACCAGCGTGGCCCGCGTGCTCGAATCTCCGCTGGCAAAGAGGGTGACGTGATGTCCGCGCCGGACGAGCTCCTCGGTGAGATAGGAAACGATGCGCTCGGTGCCTCCGTAGAGCGCCGGGGGCACACGCTCGTAAAGCGGCGAAACCTGCGCGATGCGGAGCGGGCGAATCACGAACCTCCTCAGATGCGTGTGGATAGACCCTGTATCGAAAGCCCTCTCACGAAGAAGACGTCGAGGAGTCCGGGCCCAGCTCCGCTCGGGTGAGAATCACCGCCGTCTCGCTGGGCCAGTCGCTCAGCGCGGTGGGCGGTATGCTCGCCTTCCGCGCCAGGACAGGCCCCGTCACGCCATCGAACCCATCGGTGACGACCTGCTCCCCTATCTTTTCGCGCCGGATGGCCGGTGGGTCTTCCTGCAGCACCACGTCCACCCACCACTTCTCGTCGATATCCGAGTACTTGATTCCCCACAGTCCCATGCGTCACCGTCCCTCCGCTGGCTCACGGCTGCCAGTAGTAAGGCCACCCGTAATAGTCGTGCAGACGCGCCTCGTATTCGCGGGGGATCGCGGCATCCGGATCATACGGAGGCGCCTCCTTGATCCGCTTCTTCTCGATGTTGACCACGATCATCTTTTTCTCCGGAGCCACCGAGCTGAGCCAGGCCGTGGACAGCAGCACGTGTCGGCCGGACAGCCAGCCTCCCGTGTCGATGACGAGATAGCGAGCCTTGAGGTCCGAGTCGCTCAGCAGGATGTCCGTGACGTGACCGATCTCGCCGTCCGTGGCGAGAATGGAGTAGTCGAGCATCTCCTTGATGCTGCGGAGCATGGCGCTATCTCCTCTCTTCCCTGGAGCGCTCGTCCTTGCCGATCGCGTCGATGAGAATCCGCAGGTCCTCCGCGTGCTCTTCCTCGGTGGCCAGGATGCCTTCCAGCATCCGGCGAGTGGTGGGATCGTCCTCGGCGATGTAGCGGATCATCTCGCTGTAGGAGTCGATGGCGATCCGCTCGGCCACCAGGTCCTCCTTGATCATGTCGACGAGGTCGTCGCCCTCGACGTATTCGGAGTGGCTGCGCGTGAGGAGGCCTTCGGGGTTGAGGTCCGGCTCGCCCCCGAGCTGGTTGATGCGCTCGGCGATCAAGTCAGCATGGGTCTGCTCCTCGCTGGCGTGCTCGAGGAATTCCGCGGCCACGGCCTGGGCGTGGATGCCCGAGGCCATGTAGTAGTGGCGCTTGTAGCGAAGCACGCACACGAGCTCGGTGGCGAGCGCCTCGTTGAGAAGACGGAGGACGGTCTCGCGGTCGCCGCGATAGGCGGCGGTGATGGCGCCTTGCTCGATGTGGCTGCGCGCGCGCCGGCGGAGCTCCTTGATGTCGGTGAGAAATGACTTGTCCATGCGTCTGTCTCCTTCGTGTCAAGGGTCAGATGGCGGCCGTCGTTTCCGAACGGATAAGGCTGCCAGGACCATGCCAACGGAAGGGAGGCGCTGCGGATGGGATAACACGTCGGAAACACGGCGCGTGGCCCTCGGTCGTCAAGATTCCTGTCGTCCACGAGGTAAGAATCACCCGGTAAGAAGGGAATCTCTCTTCGATCCTGCCGCTTGAGCAGAGGGCATTCGAAGGGCCACTGAGGGCTCGCTCTGTCGTTACATGGATCCCAGCGTCGCCGTGGCAGGCGACGCTGGGAGCTTGCTGCTCCGTCTTACCTCTTTCCCGCGCGCACCCGCCTCTCGAGCGGGCGGGCTGCCTCTCCAACGCGCCGGGACCCTTTGGCGAGCGCTTTGCGGCCCGCACTACCTTTCTCCGCTGGTTCCGGCCCACGTCGCTTCTCCAGGCTCTTCTTGAGGGCGTCCATCAGATCGATCACCTTCCCACGCGGGGCCCGCGGCGGAGCGATGGTGACCTTCTTGCCCTGGGCCTTCTCCTTCACGAGCGCGAGGACGCGCTGGCGGTACTCGTCATCGTATTTTTCCGGATCGAAGTTCTTGCTCGCCAGCTCCGCGATGAGCCGAAGAGCGAGCTGAACTTCGCTCTCCTTGATCTTCACGGACTCTCCCCTGTCGATCTCGCCGACATCGCGGATCTCGTCGTGGAAGTACATGGTGTGAAGAATCAGGCCGCGCTGGAAGGGGCGGATGAGGACCACGCTTTCCTTCCCCCGGAGAATGAAACGGGCGACGGCAACCTCCTCTGCCTTCTCCAGGGCGCGGGCCAGGAGCTGGTAAGGCTTGGCCCCGCCCTTGTCCGGTCCCAGGAAATAGGCCTTGTCCAGGAAGATGGGGTCCACGGAGGCGAGGGGCACGAACTCCACGATGTCGATGTCCTTCGAAGCCTCGCCCTCCAGGGCCTCCAGCTCGTCTTCGGTGACGCGAATGTATTGCTCCTTGCCGAACTCGTATCCCTTCACGAGATCCTCCCGGTCGACCACCTGGTCACATACCGGACAGTACGTCTGGTACTTGATCCGGCTGCCGCACTTGGCATGGAGCAGATGGAAGGACACCCGCTCCGAGACCACGGCCGGATAGAGCCTGATGGGGATCGCCACCAGCCCGAAAGAAATCGTGCCTGAAACGAGTGAGCGCGCCGCCATGAGCATAGCCCTCCCTGCTTTTCTTGGCGAGCAAGCGGGATGCCACCCCCTGGCCGGCTCGATCGCCTCATCGAGGAATGCACTGACGGCGCCCGCGTGAGAGCAGGTCGGCTTTACCGGGTCGGACGGTGCCAATCGCCTGTCGACCACATTAACCGATCGCGCCATCCACCTTCAGCTTCCAGCTAGTTAGCGGGGCAGTCCCCGGCCCTCTGCCCTGGCACAGCAGTTGCGTTTGTCTGAAGGCAAGGAGGGAACGGACATGCTCTACTACGCACTGACATTTCTGCTCGTAGGTCTCGTGGCGGGCGCCCTCGGGCTCTTCGGTGTCGCCGCCATCGCCTCTCAGATCGCCTGGATCCTCTTCCTCGTGGGGATCGTGATCCTCATCGTCCACCTGGTGGCCGGCCGAGGAGCACACGTCCCTTGAGGTCGCTCGACCACGGAGGGTTGCGAAATGGCTGAACGCAGAACGTCTGTCACGTACCAACAGTGGGAGGCCGTCGAGTGGCCAGTGAGCTGGTCCGCCATCTGGGTTGGCGGGCTGGCCGCCCTGGCCACCGGCCTCATCTTCGGCCTCGGGGGCACCGCCCTCGGGGCTTATTCCGAAACCCGCATCGTGAACTGGCACAAGTTCCAGATGTGGGCGCTCGTCTTCAGCATCTGCAGCGCATTCTTTGCCTACGTGATCGGTGGATGGACGGCGGGCAAGATCCTCGGCGCTCGGCGGGCAGAGCATGCCGTGCTCCACGGTGCCATTGCCTGGCTCGTCACCATTCCGATCTTGCTCGTCCTCGCCTCGTTAGGGGCCGCGAGCTATTTCGGTGTCTGGTACGGAGGACTGGCCGGCACGCCCGCCTGGGTCTCGCCCGTCGTTGCCGTCGACCCTCAGGCCGCCATCATCGCGCGTAACGGCGCTCTCGGCGCCTTGACGGCGCTCCTCATCGGACTGGCCGGCAGCGTGATCGGCGGCTGGATGGCCTCCGGCGAGCCCATGACCTTCACCTACTATCGAACCCGCGCCGCTCTCGCGGGCGGCAAGTAGGCGGAAAGGAGAACGATCATGGTCCTCATTCTGCTCTGGCTGCTCGGCGTGCCCTTGAGCCTCATCATCATCCTGTTCCTGCTCGGAGTCGGTCACTAGATGGCCCCCGAAAGGAGCCTTCAGGGAAACGGCGGCCAGGTCGGAAGGCTGCAGAAAGTGGTGGTACCGATCCGAAGTGGCCTGTCCGACGCCGCGGAAGGCCTCAGTCATGCGATGACCAGGGTGAATTCGATGGTCGGGGACATGCGCCTCAGGAGCGCTCGGGATTTCATGGCGCGCTCACCGTTGATCGCCCTGGTCCTCGCGGCCGGCGTCGGGTTTCTCGTAGGGCTCTCTCGATCCCGGCGGCGGTAGCGGGGGGGAGGCGCTGATGCTGCGTCGTCCTGCCGGGCCGAGCCAGGAAGGGCGAAGCGTGGGCGGGCTGATCGAGGACCTGCTCGGACAGCTCGGTCACTTCATCGACCAGAAGCTGAATCTCTTGCGCCTCGAGCTCGAGCATAACCTCGCGCTCCTCGTCCGGCATCTCCTCGTCCTGGTCATCGGCGGAGCCATCGCGACCCTGGGGCTGGTCCTGGTCGCGGTGGCGCTGGCCTTCTGGGTTGCCGGCCTCTTGGGCTCGACCTCCACGGGGTTCGCCCTCACCGGTCTCGTCTTCCTCGCCCTGGGCGGCATCATCGTGGGGGTCTGCGTGCGCCGGGGAGTCGACCCGTCACGACGGCACGCCCTGCAGCGAACGGCGGAAGGTCTACGAAAGGACGTGCAATGGCTGAGCAACGGGAGGTAGAGATCGAGCGCCTGGTCTCACACGTGGACGAGACGAGACTGGCCATCTCCCGTACGGCGGCCGAGCTGGCCGATCGTGTCCGGGAAGCCATCGACTGGAGGCAGCAGGCCTCGCGTCATCCCGCGGCCAGCCTTGGCGCCGCCGCCGTCATCGGGTTCATGCTCGGACGGGCTCTCGGACCGACCCTTCGCCTCGGCGCGCATATGCCCCTGAAGGCTGTGGCGCCGGCTGCCCTCGGAGCACTCCCTGCCGCGGGGCTTCTCGTCCGGTTGGCGGCCGCGGCCGGCCTCGCCCGGGAGCTGGCCTTCGTCCCTTCGCTTCTCGCCCAGGTCACCGCGGTGATCCGGCGGCCGCGCGCGGGCGGGGCCCGCTTGCACTAGGAACGAGGCGTGGGGGACTTTCCGGGAGCGCTGTTGAAGTCGGACTGACTCGCCTTCATCCGCCGTACCAGCTCGTCGTACGAGCCCGTCCGCATGATCCGGTCGAACTGGGTGCGATAATTGGCGACCAGGCTCACACCCTCCACGAAGACGTCGTAGACCAGCCACCGATCGCCCCGGCGGAGCAGGCGGTAGTCGACGGGAATCTCCGTCCCCTGCTTGGTGGTGAACTTCGTCTTCACCGTGGCAAGATCTCCATCGACGGTGTCGCCCAGGTACGTCACCTTCTCCCCGCTGTACTTCTCGATCTTCAAGACATAGGCCCGCTCCAGCAAATCCTCGAAGAGGGACACGAACTCCTGCTGCTGGCTGGTATTCAGGGTCTTCCAGTGCTGGCCGAGGGCACGCTTGGCCGTCTCCGTGAAGTCGAAGATCGACTCCGCTTCCTTCCGGATGGCCGCGCGGCGATCCGTCGCCCTCGCCTCCGCCTTGAGCTGGGAGTCTTCCAGGATCTGGATGACACGGTCGACGGAGCCCCGGAGCTGATCCGTGGGCACCCCCGCCCAGGCCTTGATCCAGAACAGGCACAGGACGCTGACGGTCACGAGAAAGAGCGGGACCCGGAGGTCTCGCGGGCGGATCGAGCCGATTCGCGCGATGGCCACTCTATACCCCCATGATCTGAACGTTGACGTTTCGTGGACGCGGACCATCCCACTCCGCGAGCAGGATCGACTGCGAGCCGCCGAGAAGGAGCTCGCCCGCCGAGATGCCGATGGCGACGCCGTGGCCGAGCAGACTGGCGCGAAGATGGGCGGTGGCATTCCCGCGCTCGCAATCCGAGAGCCGGGGATCGTTGTGCTTGTACTGGCACTCGTCCTCGACGAAGCGCCCCATCATGTGGGACAGATCCTGAAAGAGCTCGGGCTGGGAGTCGATGATGAGAACGGAGCAGGTGGTGTGCAGGCAATTGGTGAAGACGAGACCGTCCTGGACACCCGCCTCCCGCACGATGTCCCGCACCTGCCGCGTGATGTCGATGGCCTCTCGGCGCCCCTCGCTCTGGACGGCAAAGCTCCGCCGCCTCACCTTCATCCCCGCGGATTCGGTCAGGGTAGGGCTCATCGTTCGCCCCGCTATGCCGCCAGCGCGCTCGCGAGGACTGTCTTGAGCTTCAGCACGTCCACCGGTTTTCGCAGGTAGGCGAAGGCCCCCTGCTGGGCGGCATCGCGCAGGTGGTTGAGGTTCCCGTGCGCGGTGAGAAGAATGACGGGCAAGGCCGGCTCCTCGTCATGGAGCACATTCAGGAGCTCGAGCCCGTTCATGGTGGGCATGACGAGGTCAGTGATCACCGCGCTCGGGTGCACCTCGGAGACCTTCTCGAGAGCGGCCCGCCCGTCAGGGGCCGTCTCCACCTCGTACCCCCAGGCGGCGAGCAACGCTCGCAGCCCCTCCAGTGACGCGGGATCATCGTCAGCCACGACAACGATCCGCGCGCTCGTATCGGTTCCGGCGGGCGCCATGTCTTTGCGACCTAGGCCGCCCTCCGCTGCATCATGGAATCGATGGAAATCCGAGCGTCCACCCGGTAACTCTTCACGCTGCGGGCCGCCTCTCGCACCACGAGGTCGATGGCAGCCTGTCGAAGCTCCGGCCTCGGCACCGTTCCCACGATCTCAATGGTGGCGGGTGATCCCCGCATGGGAATGCGCACGGTGGGGACGAGGGGAAGAGACCCTAGGGAAGGCTCGCCCAGCAAGGCGTCCGAGAGGCGGGCCTGGAGCGCCACCGCTTCATCCTCGCGTTTGCGCCGCAGATCATAGAGCTTGACCATGACGCCTACGGCGATCAGCAGCACCACCACGAGGGCGGCAACCATGAACGCCCCGCTGCCGTTCGTCATCTCGGGCGAAGGCATTGGCGCAGGAGTGGGGCTCACCTGGGCCCAGGCGGCTGTAGCAGTCATGCAGAGCGCGCCGGCGGCCGCGAGCGCTGCGCGCGTTCCCGTCATCTGGCAGATCCGGCTCATGGCATCTACCTCCTGGGCGCTCAAAGTTGCATCGCCCATGCCATGGGAAGAGAGTCGCCGAAGTTACCGTTCTGTGGGTCTTTGCCTCGGACAGACACGACCGGCCCCCTCTCGAGGGCCGGTCGGTTTTTCCCGCTCCAGGTAAGCTTTGCGAGGCTTTGCTCAGCTGGCAATCTGGCCGGATTCGCTCCTCCAGCGCCGCGTCTTGTTGTGCAGCGTCTTCGGCGTGGTGCCCAGGATGGCCGCCGCTCGCGTCTTGTTGTTGTTCACCGACTCGAGCGTTCTCAAGATGAGCTCACGCTCTCCCTGCTCGAGCGTGGTGCCCAGAGGCAGGAGCACGGCGTCCGCGCGTTCGGGCTTGTCGGTGGCCACGGTGCGAAACGGCAGGCACTGGGGCGAGATCAGATCGCCCTCGCAGGTGACCACGGACCGCTCGATGATGTTTCGAAGCTCTCGGATGTTGCCCGGCCAGGAATGCTCGAGAAGCCGGGTCATGGTGGCGTCGTCGACCGACTTGACCTGACGCTCGTACTTCTCGTTGAACTCCGAAATGAAGGCTTCCACGAGCAGGGGTACGTCCTCGAGACGCCGACGGAGGGGTGGGAGCGAAATGGCGAGCACGTTCACGCGATAGTAGAGATCCTCGCGGAACGCCTTGTCGCGAACCGCCTCCGCGGCATCACGATTGGTGGCGGCCATGACCCGGATGTCCACCTTCGTCTCCGCCTTGCCGCCCAGGCGACGGATCACCCCGTCCTGAAGGACGCGGAGGTACTTGGCCTGCAGCGACGGGCTCATCTCCGTGATCTCGTCGAGAAAGATCGTGCCGGAATCCGCCAGCTCGAAATAGCCCGCGCGCCGCTCCAGGGCGCCCGTGAAGGCGCCCTTCTCGTGGCCGAAGAGCTCGCTCTCGAGGAGGGTCTCGGGGATGGCGGAGCAGTTGACGGCGACGAACGGCCCCTTGGCGCGGTTGGACATCTGATGAATGGTGCGCGCTACGAGCTCCTTGCCCGTGCCTGTCTCGCCCGTGAGGAGCACGGGAGCCGAGCTGGTCGCCGCGAGGTCGATCAGCCGGTAGACCTCCTGCATGGCGGGGCCGACCCCGAGCAGCGCTCCGAAGCCCCGGCTCTGCTTGAGCTGGCGGCGGAGCAGCGTCACTTCTTTCTGGACCTCCGCCCGCTCCACCGCCTTGTCCAGCACCACGCGGAGGCGTTGCGGGTCGACCGGCTTTGTCAGGTAGTCGTAGGCGCCGTCCCGCATCGCGGAGACCGCGGTCTCGACCGTGGCATGGCCGGTCAGGAGAATGACCACCGCGTTCGGATTGAGCTCGGACAGAGGCTTGAGGAGAGCGAGACCATCGAGGCCGGGCATCTTGAGGTCGGCGATGACGACGGCGGGCGAGAAGGTCTGGGCGCGGTCGAGCGCCTCCTTGCCGTCGACGGCCTCGTCGACTTCGTATCCCCACGCGGTAAGGAGGGCGGCCACTCCGGCCCGGGCCGATTCGTCGTCATCAGCAATGAGCACGCGATGCTTCATGTCGTCACCTTTTGGCTCGATGTTGGAGAATTTCTTCCGGGAGCTGCCGGCTGGGTAGGTAGCAAGGTGTGTGCCCAGGGCACCCACCCTCCCTCCCGAGTCGATTCCTCCATGGCGCCAGGTACTTAGCCGACATTGCGACGGCAGGCAGGGGCGCCGGTTCGGAGCTCGGGCGCTCAGACTGGAAGATTTTACCGTGCAACTTTGTCGAGTCGACCTGGGTCGCCTCAGTTGCCGGGGTGACTTGATGGGCCGTATACTTCGCCCGCGATCGAACGCTTCGGGCACGCGCCGCGCTCGGCGCCAGACGAGTACCACATGGCTCGCACGAATCCAGGACTCCCTCAGGCGGAGGCGCAGACTTCTCCACCTCGTACCTTGTCCTTGCGCACCCGCGAAATCCTCGCCGTCACCGTGCTGACGCTGTGCGTGATCGTGCTGACCACGGTCATGCATCTCTATCACACCCAACGAATCGTCCTGAACGCCACGCGATCCCAGGCGGAGTTCGTGGCCCGCCAGATTTATTTTCAGAGCGCACATGCCCTGTCTCGCCAACCAGGCAAGGACTCCCGCGCGGTGCTGGCCCGGGACGCGGAGCTGCGCGCCCTGCTCGACGCGAGTGTCGGCTACGACCCCTCGCTGCTCTACGCGCTCATCGCCGACGAACAAGGCGTGGCCATCGTCCACACGGACCGCCGGCGGGAGGGAGAGCGCGTGCCTCCGCAGCCGGGATTTCGCGACGCGTTCCCCGCGCGCTCCGGCCTCGCCCTCTCCGCGGAGTCGCAGGTCTACGAAGTCGCGCTGCCCTTCGATGTCGGCGGCAAGCCCTTCGCCGCCATCAGGCTCGGGATCGCGGTGCCTCTCATCAGAAACCAGCTCAACGACGTCTTGTGGCAGACGCTGGCCCTCGCCGCCATCGCCCTCGCCGCCGCCCTCCTGGTCGCCCTCGCGCTGTCCACCGTCACCCTGCAGCCCATCCGACAGCTCGCCGAGGATATGGAGCGGCTCCGTCGCGGCGAGTTCGACGTGAGCAGCAGGGCCGGCCCCACCGACGAGTTCGGCAAGCTCGCGTACCAGCTTCAGCTCCTCGGCAAGCAGATCCAGTCGGACCGGAGGCAGCTCCTCACCGAGCGAACGCAGATCCAGACGGCCGTGGACCATCTGGAGGATGGCGTCATCTTCTGCGGCGCCGACGGCCGGATCCTCTTCGCGAATCGCGCGGGAGAGGCGGCGCTGGGGCGGCCCGCCCCGGAGGTGGCGGGAGAGCCGCTGGACGACCTCCTGGGCGCCGACCATCCCTTGCGTCCCATGGTGCGACGCGCGCTCGAGGAAGGCGCGGCGTCCCGCAACGTGATGGTCGAGGTGCGGACCGAGGCGGGCGCCGTGGAGCTCCTCGCCTCGGTCTTCCCCATCGCCGAGGCGGGCGCAGCACGCGAGGGGGCGATTCTCGTCACCCGGGACTTGAAGTCCGTCTCGGTGTCGGCGAGGACCTTCCAGTCGCTCATTCAGTACTCGGCTCAGCTCGCCGCGCTCGGGCAGCTGACCTCCGAGGTCACCCACGACATCAAGAACCCGTTGCATGCCATGATCGTCCACATCGCCTTCCTGAGGGAGCGCCTCCCGAACCGGCCGCCCGACATCACCCGCAGCCTCGACATCATCGAGGCGGAGATCAAGCGCGCGGACCAGGTCCTGAATCGTTTCCTCGAAGCTGTCCGCCCTTCCGATCTTCCCCTCAGACCGCTCAGCCTCAACGTCATCCTCCGTGAGATCGCCACGCTCCTCCAAACCGAATGGCAGCCCAAGGGCATATCCTTCACCGTCACTCTCGACGAGGGCCTCCCGCGGGTGCCGGGCGACGAAGAGCTGCTCCGGCGCGCCTTCATGAACCTCATCGTCAATGCCTGCCAGGCGATGCCCGAGGGCGGCCGGGTCACCGTCACGACCGCGACCGACGAGGGAGGAGTGATCAGAGCCACCGTCACCGATACGGGCACGGGGATTCCCCCGGAGAACCTGGAGAGAATCTTCAAGATGTACTACACGACCAAGACTGACGGCACCGGCATCGGGCTGGCCCTCGTGCGCCGGGTCGTGGAGCTTCACCACGGGAGCGTGGAGTTCCTTTCGACGGTCGGGCGCGGCACCACGGTCATCGTCCGTCTTCCCCTCGAGGAGGGCGCGTGATCCGGGCTCTCCGCCTCGTCCTGGCGACCCTGCTCCCGCTGGGCTGCGCCTCCGCCCCCGTCGCTCCCCCTGCCGCGGTCAGGCCGCCACCCTCCGCGCCCGCGCCATCCGCCCTGCCCCCGGCACCCCAGGTCTCTCCTCGCGTCGACAATCCCCAAGGCGCGGAACGGGACGTCCAGGCGCGTCTCGCCCATGTCGCCCAGGTCATCGACCAGATCGACCCTTCGAAGCTCGCGTCGGAGCAGCGCCAGACGCTGTCGAGCGTTCAGGACTTCGTCACGAAAGCGACGGAGGCCCTCCGAGCAAGGGACACGGCCCGCGCGAAGATCCTGGCCGACAAGGCCTCGCACCTCGCGGATGACCTCGCCCTGGCCTTGAAAGGCGCCAAGTAGCCGGCGCCCGGCCGGGAGGATTTTACTGAGTCGGACACCGCCGGCCCCGCCCTCGGTGAGGCCCCGCTGGCGGATGTACGGCGATCTCCCAGACTTTTCCGTCATGGCATGCGGAATGCCTGGCTGTAACGGAGGGGTCTGTCATGCCATCAGCCATCGAGGAGCACGGGGTCATCGGAAATCTCCGGACCGTGGCGCTGGTCGCCACCAACGGAGCCATCGACTGGTGTTGCCTGCCGAACTTCGATTCGCCCAGCGTGTTCGGCGCCCTGCTGGACGACGCTCGGGGCGGGCACTTTCAGATCTCGCCCACCGTCGACAAGCTCCGCACCCGTCAGACCTATCTGCCCGACACAAACATCCTGATCACGCGCTTTCTTCACGCGGATGGGGTGGGCGAGATCGTGGACTTCATGCCCGTTCATCAGGGAGCGAGCTCCGACCGGCCCGCGCGCATCGTCCGGCGTGTCTGCGTCGTTCGTGGCACGCTCCGCTTCCGGCTCGATTGCCGGCCAGCCTTCGACTACGCGCGGGCCACGCACGAGGCCGTCCGCCGGTCGGAGGGCATCCTGTTTCACACGCCTGCGCTCTCGCTCTGGCTGCAGGGCACCGTCCCCCTCCACGTGGAGCACGGGCGCGCGGCTACCGCTGAGTTCGAGCTGCGGGCCGGGGAGCGGGCGGTCTTCGTGCTGGAGGCCGCCGTGGACGCGGAGGCGTTGGGCGCGAAGGTCGCCGCTCCGGAGATCGAGGAGTGGCTGCAGCGGACCATCGCGTACTGGCGGCGTTGGCTCGCCCACTCCCGCTATGTCGGCCGGTGGCGGGAGATGGTTCACCGCTCGGCGCTAGTTCTCAAGCTCCTCACCTTCGAGCCCACGGGTGCCCTCATCGCCGCCCCCACCACGAGCCTGCCCGAGCGCATCGGGGGCGGCCGCAACTGGGACTACCGCTACACCTGGATCCGCGACGCGAGCTTCACGCTCTACGCCCTCCTCCGCATCGGCTTCACCGAAGAGGCGGGCGCCTTCATGGGATGGCTCGAGGCGCGCTGTCAGGAGACCAAGGGGCGCGGCGGGCTGCAGGTGGTCTACAGCATCGACGGGCGACACCGCCTCGCCGAGACCACCCTCGATCACCTGAGCGGCTATCTCGACTCGCGCCCGGTCCGGATCGGCAACGATGCGCACCGCCAGCTCCAGCTCGACATCTATGGGGGCCTCGTCGACGCGGTGTACCTCTACAACAAGCACGTGGCTCCCATCGCCTACGATCTCTGGACGAACGTGGTCCGCCTCCTCGAGTGGCTGGGCCGACACTGGGACAAGCCGGACCGGAGCATGTGGGAGATCCGCGACCAACCGCGGCAGTTCGTCTCTTCCAAGGTCATGTGCTGGGTGGCCATGGAACGGGCCATGCGCATCGCGCGGGCGCGCGGACTCCCCGCGCCCTTCGAGGAATGGAGGCGAACGCGGGACGCGATCTACACGGCGATCATGGACCACGGGTGGAGCGAGAAGCGCCGGAGCTTCGTGCAGCACTACGGCAGCGAGCACCTCGACGCGGGCCTGCTCCTCATGCCCCTGGTGAAGTTCATGGGGCCGAATGACCCGCGGATGCTTGCCACCATCGATCGCATCCAGGAGGAGCTCGTCACGGACAGCCTCGTGCGCCGCTACGATCCCCGCGTCGCCTCCGATGGGCTCGAGGGCGAGGAAGGCACGTTCAGCGCCTGCAGCTTCTGGCTGGCCGACAGCATGACGCAGACGGGTCGGCTGGAGGAAGGGCGCTTGATGTTCGAAAAGATGCTGACCTACGCGAACCACGTGGGACTGTACGCGGAGGAGATCGGACCGGCCGGCGAGGCGCTCGGCAATTTCCCTCAGGCCCTGACGCACCTGGCTCTCATCAGCGCGGCCGTCAACCTGGACGACGCCCTCACCCGAGCCGAACGGGCGGGCCCGTCCGGCCGCGCCTAACGGGCGGCGAGCACAGGCGAAGGCTGGAGCGTGCTCAGCCAGGCAGGCTGCATGCCCAGCTCGCCCAGCGTCTTGACCACGCGCCGAGGCGTCCCAAGGTCCCGCCAGGACACCGCGGAGAGCCGGACGACCGCGAGCTTCCGAGGGCAGCGCTCCAGCACGGCCTGCGAGAAGTTCGCGCGAGGCGAGAGCTCGTAGGCCTGGCGAATGGCCCAGCGCTCGTGCTCGGTGCCCAGGAACTTCGAGAGCCTGACCAGGCGCTCGTGGAGGGCGGGCAGGCAGTCGCTCCCGGCCTCGACGAGGACGGTGGCGCGACTGGCGAAGACGAAGGTGTTCCAGAGAGCCCCGGCCCGATAGAGCTCCTCCGCCATCGCCTGGCTCGGCTTTTCCCTGAAGTGCCGCACCCGGTACAGCTGACTCGGCCCTGAGCCGGGCAGCGGCTCTCCGAGCTCGATCCAGCCGTAGTCCGTCTCGGGCTCGCTCGGCTCCGCGCCAAGCAGGACGATGCGATCGCCCTGGCGGTCCAGGAACCCGAGGACATCACCGACGTGGCCCATGAAGGGCTCGTCCTCGCCGACAAAATGATCTGACGGCAAGACCACCATCACGGCGGCCTGATCGCGCGCGAGGATCCAGTGAGCGGCCAGCAGGACGGCGGCGGCTGTCCCGCGATCTCTCGGCTGTTCGAGGACATGAGGCGCGGGAGCTTCATGTTTCAGCTCGGCCGTCACATAGGCGCTGTGCCCCGCCATGGTCACCACGACGATCCGCTGGCGAGGAACCAGCCTGCTCACGCGATCGAGCGTCTGGCGCAGAAGCGACTTGGAGCCGGTCAGGACGGCATACTGCTTGGGTCGGTCATCTCCGTACACGTGACGCGTCAGCTCTCTCAGCCGGATGCCCTGGCCCCCGGCCAGCACCACGGCCCAGACATGGCCTCGATCGCTCGAATCCGGGGCGGAGCTCACGGCCGTTGACAGCTCCTGCATGGTGCCGATCATTGGCGAATCTCCTTGGGAGAGCCCTGTCCGGGGCGCGCCCCTGAAGCCCGCTCGCAACCTATGTGCCAGGCGTGTGCGGCTCGCCGCGCACGGCCAAGCCCATGAAAGATCGAATGATTGACAGGCTCATTTCTCTTGGGCGGCTTCAATTAAAGGTTGCCCGTGTGTCCTGCCTTACCGAACTACTCGGTAGTTTCAACCCGGTTCTCAGGCTCTGCCGTCGTGTAGTAATTACCGTTTACCTCGAGCCGGCGGGACGCCCCTGTGGCGCAACCCGTTGAAACTGAAACCTCCCTCGTAGTCGGAAATGGGGCATATCACTTGCAGCCCCTTGGCGCGTTGGTTCAAGCAGTCATGTTGGCTCCATGAGTCATGAGGAGGCTTCCATGAGCCGATCAACGTGCGAGTGTGGAGCGCCGATTCTTCGTGCCGTCGACGATCTTGGATGCATCGATTGCGGGCAGCCGTGCTGCCCGGTGTGCGCGTACGTCCTCGAGTCTGTCGCCTACTGCGCGTTCTGCGCGTCCCAGTTTCTCGAGGTCACGGAATATCGAGCCGAGCGTTGATCCTTGACGGTTGATCCTAGACAAAGGTGATGTGCCGTGGAAGGAGGCGCGGATAATGGGTGATCCTCGATGACGGACGCGTGGGGTGATCTGGTGTGGGCGGCCATCAGCAACCTCAATGCACGGCTCG
>Ga0209689_1001435_pt1 | contig 17815 bp, 16 predicted proteins | sample GraSoiAngelo_149_FD_187119 | JGI IMG/M metagenome (GOLD analysis project Ga0209689, IMG submission 187119) | Grasslands soil microbial communities from the Angelo Coastal Reserve, California, USA - 14_1009_09_30cm (SPAdes) (version 2) | ecosystem: Environmental > Terrestrial > Soil > Grasslands ... | reverse complement strand
CACGCGACACTTCGTCTGCTGCGCCATCAGGCTCTTGAGCTTCGCGATCAGCCGGCGGTGCGCCTCCTCGTTGTTCGGCTGGTACGAGAGCACGATGCCACCGTCGCGGTCCAAGGTCACGCGGTTGTCGGGCGCCGGCAAGTCCTCGGAGGTCAGCCAGAAGTCGAGCGAGTGGCGCGCCATCAGGTCGAGGGTGAAACCCGGGGCGATCGCCGGTGCGCCGGCCTTCAAGGTGTCATACTCCCCTCGAGGTTCACCGCACTGCCGATGATCGCGACGTCGTAGCGCGCCGTCATCGCCTAGCCTCCCTGGGCGAACTCGGGATAGAGCGTCATCCCGCCGTCCACGTAGATGGTCTGGCCGTGGATGTAGTCCGCGTCGTCCGAGGCGAGCCACGCGACGGCCCGGCCGACGTCCTCGGGCGTTCCGATCCGCCCGTAGGGAATCAAGGTCAGGAGCGACGCGAGCGCCTCGGGCGTCTCCCAGGCCACGCGATTGATCGGCGTCATGATCGCCCCGGGCGCGATCGAATTGACGCGGATCCGGTGCGGGGCCAGCTCCTGGGCGAGCGACTTCATGAACATGCCGACGCCGCCCTTCGACGCCGCGTAGTTGACGTGTCCGGACCACGGGATCACCTCGTGGACGGACGAGATGCAGACGATCTTGCCCGCGGCGCGCGAGATCTCGGCGCGGATGCCGCGTCGGATCATCGAGCGCGCGGCGGCGCGGGCGCACAGGAACATGCCGGTCAGGTTGACGCCGAGCACCGTGTTCCACTGCTCGAGCGTCAGCTCGGTGAACGCGGCGTCCCGCTGTAGTCCGGCGTTGTTGACGAGAATGTCGATCCCGCCCCAGGCCGACAGCATCTCGGCGAACATCGCCTCGACCTCGGCTTCCTTCGAGACGTCGGCGCGGAGCGCCATCGCGTCCACTCCGTCGGTCTTGAGCTCCTCGACGAGCTTCGCCGCCACCTCGGGTTTCGAGACGAAGTTGACGACGACGGAGGCTCCGGCGGCGGCGAGCGCGCGGGCGACCCCTTCGCCGATTCCCGAATTGGCGCCGGTGACGAGCGCGCGCTGCCCTCTCAAGGTCTGACGGTCCATGCTGTGCTCCCTCCTCTACGATCTCGCGCCTTGAGACACCGGCACAGACTCGCGGGGTGCGGCGCGGGGCGCGGCCGAATGAATCCCCGGCCGACTCGCGCGTTTCCAACAGGTCGATGCTCACGCGGGCCGGCTGGGCGGTCGCGACGGTCTTCTTCGTCAACGCGGTGATCGCCAGCTGGGTGCCGCACATTCCCGCGGTGAAGAGCCCCCACGCGCTGAGCGATGGGCAACTGGGCGCGGTCCTCCTGGCCATGGCGGCCGGCTCGGTGCTCTCGCTCCCCTTCGCCGGCTGGCTCGTCGGCCGCTTCGGTAGCCGTGCGATGACCATGCTCGCCAGCCTCGCGCCGTGTCTGGCGCTGCCCCTTCCCGTCATCAGCGACAACGTTCTCGCGCTCTCGCTCTCGCTGGCCGTGCTCGGCGCCCCGAACGGCACCCTCGACGTGTCGATGAATGCCCACGCGCTCTCCGTCGAGCGCCGCTATCAGCTTCCGATCATGTCGTCGTTTCACGTTCTTCAGTCTTAGCGGCGCGGCGGGCGCGGCGCTCGCCGGAATTGCCATGCGGCTCGGCGTCGGGGATACCGCCCACGTCGCGATCGCCGTCGCGGCCACAGGCTTCGCGGCCTTCTCGCTCGCGATGACCGCCGGACGACTGGCCGGGGATCGCGTCGTGGGACGTCTGGGAGCCGTTCGGGCTCTTCGTGTCTCGGGCGGGCTGGCGGCCGGGGTTCGGTGCGGCACTTCTGATCGGCGGGCCGATCGCGGGGATCGTGGGGTTCGGCCTGGTGGGCGCGGGAATCGCGAACATCATTCCCGTGCTGTTCAGCTCGACCGGGCACTCCGGCGGTGGCGCCGCCAGCTCGGCGCTGGCGGCCGTCGCGACACCCGGCTATCTCGGATTCCTCGCCGGACCGCCGCCGATCGGACTCGCGGCCGAGCATCTGGGGCTTCGCGGTGCGCTGGGGCTGGTCTGCGTCGCCTGCGCCCTCGTCGCGGTGGGGGCGCGCAAACTCCCCCCGATTAGTTTAGATCCCTCGAGCGCCGCGAACGATTCAAGAATCTCACGCACGATTCGAGAATCCCGGAGAGCCCTCCTACCGTCGCAATGCCGGGGGCGATGAACCATGTTGACCACAGTGTTTTCGATGATCTTACTGGTCGCCATCGTGGCGGTGCCGCTGGTCTGGCGAATCCGCGCCGACCGGCAGCGCGACCGCGCCGACGTCCTGCGGGCGGACATTCGCAGCGCGATCAATCGGCGGCTCCACGGCGAGTCCCTTCTGGCCGTCGAGGTCGTGCCGAAGACCCTCTGGCATCCCGGACGAATCGTCCTTCGGACGCCCGCGGGCTACGAGGACCTGACCGATGCCGTGTGGCGTGACGTCGCCAAGCACATGCCCTTCGACTACGACCTAGTCGTCAAACCGGGGCACGCGGAAGAGCCGCTGCAGCGTGCGGCTTGAGGGTGCGGAACCCGCGTCGGGTTGTGGCCGTAGCAGTCGTGGAACCGCCTGAGGCTCTCGGCGTGTCCAACGCCCAGGACCATGAAGAGCGCGCTCGCCACACATTGGCCCGAGTACCTGATGGAGGCCGCCGGCCTCGGCATCTTCATGCTGTCGGCCGGCGGCTTCGGGATCGTGCTCTTTCATCCGGCGTCGCCGATCGTGTCGGCGGTCGCCGACCCGCTGCTGCGGCGTTTTCTGATGGGGTGCGCGATGGGGCTCACCGCGGTCTGCCTCATCTATCCCCCGTGGGGGCCAGCAATCCGGTGCGCACTTTAACCCGGCCATCACGCTTACCTTTTTCCGGCTCGGTAAGATCGCCTCGCCGGACGCCTTCTTCTGCATGGCGGCTCAGCTCGCCGGAGGAGTGTGCGGCATCGTGACCATCGCACTGGTCTCGCGCGGGCTCCTCTCGGATCCAGCGGTCAACCGCGGATACACGCGATGAGCCGACGATTCCGTCTGGCGCCTGCGTTCCTGATCATCGCGCTCGGAGTGGCGCTGGCCCTTCACATGTCGCCCTCGCGAGCGGGCTCGCCGGTCGACGCGGCGACCGCGCGGGCCGTAGGCGGCGTCGCCATCACGGTCGAAGACATGGATCGGTCGGTCGACTTCTACTCGACCGCGCTCTTCTTCGAGAAGGTGTCGGACGTCCAGGCGGCGGGACCGGAGATCGAGCGCCTGCTTGGCGTGCCCGGGGCACGGGTTCGCGTCGTCGCGATGCGACTCGGCGCCGAGCGGATCGAGCTCGTCGAGTACCTCGGCCGGAAGGGCCGCCCGGTGCCGGCCGACGCGCGGAGCAACGACCGCTGGTTCCAGCACATCGCGATCGTCGTCAACGACATGGACCAGGCTTACCTCTGGCTGCGCCGCCACAACGTCGCGCCGACCTCGCCTGAGCCCCAGCGGCTGCCCGACTGGAACCCGAACGCCGGCGGTATCCGCGCGTTCTACTTCAAGGATCCGGATGGTCACGCGCTCGAGATCCTCCAGTTCCCCTCGGGCAAGGGCGACGCGCGGTGGCAGCGGCCGAGCGACCGCGTGTTCCTCGGCATCGATCACACCGCGATCGTCGTGGGCGACACCGAGACGAGCCTCCGGTTCTACCGGGACACGCTGGGCCTCCGGATCGTCGGCGGAAGCGAGAATCACGGCCTCGAGCAGGAGCGATTGAACGACGTGCCCGGCGCTCGGCTCCGGATCACCACCTTGCGCGCCGCCGAGGGTCCGGCGATCGAGCTCCTCGAATATCTGGCGCCGCGCGATGGACGCCCCTACCCGCCGGACACGATGGCGAACGATCTCGTCCGCTGGCACACGCTCCTGCTCACGGCCGATGCCGAGTCCGCCGCGGCGAAGCTCGGCGTTTCCACGGAAGCACCGGCGAGGCCAGGACTCGTGCCGATCTCCGCCGCCTCGCTCGGCTTCCGGCGCGGATTCACGGCCGGGGATCCCGACGGCCACGGAGTGCAGCTCCGCGCCCGATGAGGTAGCGCGCTCCGGGCGTTTGCCGTAAATTCATTCCGTGCGGTCCGCCGATCCGCCGCGGTTCCGCTGGAGCGAAACCGGAACGCGGTTCTTGCTGTACCCGCAATCCCGCGTCGTTTCGGGCTTCGAGCTGCCGCGCGTCGTGCGCCTGCCGGCGTCGGCGGGAGCCATCGGAGCCGGACCCGAGGATCGCCGGATCCGCGTGGTCGACGCGATCGCCAAGACGCCGTATCGCGACCCGTCGAGCGGTGAGTACCTCTGGCGCCCTCCGTACCCGGACAGCCGGCCGCGCGAGCGCCCCGTCCGCCCGAACTCCCGCGGAGACTTCGACTACCTGAAGCCGGGAAGCCGGCCCTTCTCGGCAGCCGCCGCCTACGCGTCGGTGCGCTGCGTCCTGGAAATCTGGGAGTTCTATTTCGGCCGGCGCATCTCGCTCGTCGGCAAGAGCCGCCAGCGGAAGTTCGAGGTCATTCCCCGCGTGACCGGGCTCGGAGACAACGCGTGGTCCGGAGAGTGGTATGTCGAGCTCGGCTTCGCTGACCGGAACCCGCGGGAGCCGTACTGCGAGAATTTCGACGTCATCGCCCACGAGGTCGGCCACATCATTCTCAAGCATGTGATCGGGCCCACACCCGTAGGCCGGCTCGAGTTCGAGCGGAAATCGCACGACGAAGCAGGCGCCGATTTGGTGTCGCTCGTGTCGATCCTCCACTTCGATCGCGTGATCGATGTAGTGCTCGAGGGCACGCGGGGGAAGCTCTTCTCGGTGAACATCCTCTCGCAGATCGGCGAGTATCGCATGGGACGGAGCGGGCGACGGGCCGCGCGGCTCTCGTTCCAGAACAAGACGATGCGCTCGGTCGCCCACGCGCGGCGCGCGGGAGACAAGTACGCGTACGCCCGGCCGTTGCTGGGCGCCGCGTTCGACATCCTGGTCGAGATCTACGAGGCCCGGCTGGTCGGACGCGGGCTCATTCCGAAAGAGCTCGCCGATCGCTCGACGCACGCGACCGCCCGGGGACATCCGGCCATCCGCCGCGAGTTCGCGGCCGCGTACAAGGAGAATCCCGACGGATTCGCCGAGGCGCTCCGCGAGGCAACCGCCGATTTCGCCCGGCTGCTGGCCACCGCGTGGCGCATGGCTCGCCGCACGGGCGTCACCTTCTCGCGCGTGGCGTCGAACATCGCCGCGGCGGACGCGCGTCTGAATCGGGGCCGGTACCGTCCGATCATCCGGCGCGCGTTCGCCAAACGCCGGATCGCCGTACGACGAGGGCGTGCATGAGGAGACGCCTGCTCCTGACCGGGGCCGGGAGCGCCGCGACCAGCAACCTGACGCGAAGCCTCCGGGCGGGATACCGGTCGCTCACCATCGTCGGCTGTCACAGCGACCGATTCTTGCTCAAGAAGTCATCCGCCGATCGGAACTATCTCGTCCCGGCGCTGACGCATCCCGGCTACGTCAGGGCGCTGCGACGCGTGATCGCGCGCGAGCGCGTCGACCTGCTGATTCCGACGACCGACGCGGAGGTCCGTGCCCTCACGCGCCCGCGCGTCAAGCTCCCCTGCCGCCGGTTCCTGCCACGAAAGGCCGTCGTCGACCTGTGCCAGGACAAGTACCGGCTCAACGTCGCCCTGCGCGCGCGCGGCGTTCCAGTCCCGGCGACCTACCCGGTGAGCAGTCTTCGCTCACTCGAGACGATCTTCGCCCGCCTGCCGGCGCGTGAGCCCGTCTGGTGTCGGGTGCGCAGCGGAAGCGGCTCGACGGGCGCGATCCCCGTGATGCGGCCCGAGCAGGCGCGGAGCTGGATCGCCTACTGGAGCGAGATGCGGGGCGTCCCGCCGACGTCATTCATCCTCTCGGAGTACCTTCCGGGCCGGGATTTCTCGTGCCAGGCGGTGTGGAAGGCGGGCACGCTCGTTCTCGTGAAGACGTGCGAGCGGCTCTCCTATTTCGGGGGCGGCAGCAATCCGAGCGGGACGTCGTCGATCTCGCAGCTCGCCAAGACCGTCTTCGCGCCCGAGGTCGTCGCGGTGTGCACCGCGGCGATCCGCGCGATCGACCCGCACGCGTCGGGCACGTTCAACTTCGATCTGCGCGAGAACTCGCGCGGCGTGCCGTGCCTCACCGAGATCAACGCCGGCCGCTTCGCGTCGGGCACGAGCATCTTCGACCTGACCGGGCGATCGAACCTGGCGGCGACGTTCGTCCGCGTGGCCCTCGACGAGCCCGTCCGGCCGCGTGAGACGTACGACCCCGCGCAGGGCTACTACACCGTCAGGGACCTGGACACGCTCACAGGAGTCTTCCACGCCGACGAGTTGTTCGATAAGATCGTGGACGCACGCGGATAGATTCCCCCGAAACCCGACACGCCCGAACGGAGGACGCTCATGCCTTTCAAGTCACCCCCACCGAAGAAAGGTCAGCTGCGGAGAATCACGCTCAAGTTCAAGAGCGACATGACCCGCAAGCAGATGGCGACCTTCAGAAAGAGCGTCCGGGCCCTCGCGAAGAGGTTCAAGGCGACGATCAGCAAGTAACACGATGAAGCGTCAGCGCCGGGAACGCGTCGATCGCATCCGGATCGTGGGTGATCTCGATCCCCACGACGCGGAGGCACTCCAGCTCGAGATTCGCCGCCTCGCGAAGCGCTACGGCCGGATCAGAGAGCTGGAGATCGAGACGGCCCGGAGGAAGCCGGCCGGCCGCTCAGCGTAGGCTCTCTAGCGCCGACTCGGCCTGTGCCACCCAGAGCCGCATCCCGAGCTCGCCGAACAGAGCGCTGGCGGCGCGCATGTGCGCCTCCGCGTCCATGCGGTTGCCGGCGCGCTGGAACCATCGGCCGAGGCCGAGCCGGCTGTGCGCGGCCAGCGGGCGCATCTCGAGCTCCGTCGCCAGGGTCAGGGTTCGATGAAGCGCTTGCTCGGCTTCGGGGATGCTCAGCTCCGACCGCAACGCGATCTCGCCCAGGAGCCCCCACGACCACGCCTCGTGCCCGCGCTCCTTGTGCGCCCGGGCGATCTCGAGGGCTCGGCGGGTCGCCTGGAGCGCGTCGGTGGGGCGGCCGGCGAGCAGATACGCATAGCCCATGGCCGCCAAAACGCGCGAGTGCCAGCCCCCCAGCCGCATCCCCTCGGACTGCTCGACCGCGCGCTCCAGGAGGGGGACCGCGTCGGCCACGCGCCCGGACAGCGAGTAGCCGACACCGAGCGCGGAGGCGACCGGCGGAAACCAGAGCGAGAGCTTCCAGGTGCGGCAGAGATCGAGTCCACGCTCGAGGATCGGGATCCCGGCCTCGAGATTCCCTTGCCGGACGTACAGACTGCCGATCCCAGCGTGGGCCGTGGCGAGCGTGAACGGATGGTCGACCGCCTCGGCGATCCGGAGCCCTTCGCGGCCGATCCGCGCTCCGTCCTCGAACTCGCCGAGCTCCGTCAGACACCAGACCAGAGACGTGCGCGAATGGACCGACGGAAACTGGGCGAAGCCGTACGACTGGAGCATCCGGTCTCCGTCGAGCGCGTCGATATTGCGCGTGAGGAAGCCCGCCGCGCGACGATAGTCGCCGAGCGCGTGATACGTCTGTCCCAGATAGGTGTTCGCCCGCAGACGAAGCCTGAAGTCGTCGACCGAATCCGCGATCGCCAGGGCCTGGTGGCCATAGTCGATGGCGCGGTCCTGGTCGCCCATCAGCCTGAAATAGTCGGTCAGATACGCGGTGGCCTCGCCGAGACGACGCTGGTCGCCGAGGGTTCGCGCCAGCGTCTCGGCTTCGCGAAGACACTCCAGAATGCGCTCGAATTCGCCGAGCGGCTGGAGCGTGTTGCGCAGGTCGAACCGCAGATCGACGACGCGCTCGGTCCGCTCCCGGCTCTCGGGCAGACGGCCGAGGGCCGCCAGCGCCCGGTCGAAGCACGCCGCCGCCTCCTGATGCGCGCAGCGCGAGTACGCCTTCGTCCCGGCCTGATGGAGATACGCGTGCGCCTTCGCCCACGCCTCGCCCTCGAAGGCATGATGGGCGAGGCGCTCGACGTGGTCGGCGAGCCGCGTGGGATACAGGCGCTCGATCGCTTCGGTGATCCGCGCGTGCAGGGCGCGCCGCCGCTCCGGGAGGAGCCGGCCGTACGCGACCTCGTGGGTCAACGTGTGCTTGAACGTGTACTCGGTCTCCGGCCCCAGGCTCGTCTCGTAGAGGAACTCGGCGCTCGTGAGACGCTCGAACGCGCGCGTGAGTACGTCTTCGGGCGACCCGGACACGGCGTGGACCACACGAAACGGCACGTCCTTGCCGACGACCGCCGCGAGCTCGAGCAGGCGCCTTTCCTCGGCGGCGAGCCGGTCGATGCGGCCGCCGAGAACCTCCTCGACCGTGTCGGGCACCGTCATCGGGGTCGCGCCCCCGATCTGCTCCCGGACCGTCCGCGCGAGCTCCTCGACGAAGAACGGATTGCCCTCGGCCTTCGCAACGATGAGATCGTAGAGCGCATCCGCGGCCTCATCGACGCCGAGGACCGATTTGACGATGTGCAGGCTCTCCTCCGGGGCGAGCGGCTGGAGCGAGATCTGCGTCACGTAGGACTTCTCTCTCCAGGACGGGCGGTAACCATCTCGGTGTGTGCACACCAGGAGCAGGCGCGTCCCCGGGAGACTCTCGGCGAGCGACGCGAGGTACTCCTCGGACGTGCTGTCGATCCAGTGCAGGTCCTCGATGACGACGACGAGCGGAGACTGCCGGCTCCGTCTCAACATGAGCTGGCGGAGCGTCTCGAAGATTCGCGCTTTCGTCACGTCCGGCGTGAGGGCCGCGAAGCGCTCGGCGTCGTGCTCGATGTCGAGCAGGTGCAGGAGATAGGGGGCGGTCTCGAGCAGATCCATGCCGGCTTCGAGGAGCGTCGTGCGAGCCTTGTCCGCCATCACAGCGGGCGCGTCGTTCTCCGCGATCCCGCACGCCGCATTGAGCACGTCGAGGATCGGCAGATAGGGCACCGCGGTGCCGTGGGAATGGCACTGGCCCTCGAGACACGTCACGCCCTTGCCGGCGAGGCTGTCACGGAACTCGAAGATCAAACGGGACTTGCCGATCCCGGCCTCGCCGCTGATCCCCACGATCTGTCCGCGGCCGCGAATCGCCGACTCCAGGCGGCTCGACAAGAGCTCGAGCTCGCGGTTGCGCCCGACGAACGTGGAGGCGCGGCCCGCGTGGCCAGGCCCGGTCCGCCCGCGCCCCAACAACGTGTACGCACGCCCGCGGGCGAACTCCTCACCGCGGAGCTCGAGGAACTCGAATCCCCGCGTGAGGAAGGGCGCGGTGGCCTCGCTGACCATCACGCTGTCGGCGCCGCCACGCTCGACCAGGGTGTTGAGCACGATCAGCGCCGCCTGCTTGCCTTCCAGATCGAGCTCGGGCGCGCCGGCACCGCGGCCGACGAGGATCTGGCTCGTGTGCACCGCCACCTTGATCGCAGGCGCCGATCCCGCGTCCTGTCGGGCGCGCGTGACAGCGTTGACCATCGCCATCGCCGTGTGCGCCGCCCGGCTCGGCGCGTCTTCGGTCAGATCGAGACCGAACGCGGCGGCGATGCCGGTGGGCCCGCGTCCCTCGATGGTCCCACCGAAGCTCCGCACCTTGTCGACGACGAGCTCCAGCGCGCGATTGGTTTCGAGCAGCGCCTCGGGCGCCGAGGGGGCAAGCAGCGAGGCGCGGAGCATCGTCACGCGCCGTCGCTCCCACTCGAGAGGCGCCAGCGCCGGCGGCGGCGCAGCCACTGCAGGCGGAGGAGTGTCCTGGGCAACGACCGGCGGTGACTCGAACCGCCGCGGCGGTCGGCGCTCGGGCCGTGGCGGCGGAGCCGGCGCTTCGCCGGGCCTGAGGCCGTACTTCTCGATGCGTGCGCGCAGGGTGTTGCGCGAGATGCCGAGTAGCGCCGCGGTGCGCGAGATGTTCCAGCCGGTCTGGGCGAGCACGTCGATGACCCGATCGCGAACGGCGTCGTCGAGGGAGCTCGCCGACCCTCCGCTCGGCGCGGCCGTCGTCGGCGCCTTCGCCGGAGTGACGGCCGTCAACCCGAGCGTCTCGGCGGTCACGACGGGATCCGACGAGAGCAGCGCCACGCGCTCCATCAGATTGGCGAGCTCGCGGACATTGCCCGGCCACCCGTACGCACGGAGCGCCGCCTGCGCATCGGCGGAGAGCGTCTTCGCCGACACGCCGTAGTCGGCGCAGGCGAGGCCGAGATAGTGCTCGGCCAGCACCAGGACGTCCTCGCCGCGCTCGCGCAGCGGAGGCAGCGAGAGCGTGAGCACGGCGAGCCGGTGATAGAGGTCCTCGCGGAAGCGCCGTCCCTGAATCGCTGCCTTCAGATCTTCGTTGGTCGCAGTCAGGATCCAGACGTCGATCGGCTCGTCGCGCGTGCTGCCGAGCCGGCGCACCGTTCGCTCCTCGAGCACCTTGAGGAGCTTCGCCTGGAGCCCTTCGGATAGGAGCCCGACCTCGTCGAGGAAGATCGTTCCCCGGTTGGCGGTCTGAAGGAGACCCGGCTTCGCTCGCCGCGCATCGGTGAAGGCGCCGCGCTCGAAGCCGAACATCTCGGCCTCGAGCAGAGTTTCCGGAATTGCCGCGCAGTTCACGTCGACGAACGGGCCGTCAGGACGGGGACCCGTGCGGTGAATGAGCCGCGCGAGGAGGCCCTTCCCGGTCCCCGTCTCGCCCTCGATCAGCACCGGTGGAAGTCGGCGCACGTCCTGCTGTCGGGCCAGGAGCCGCTTGATCCTGTCGCGGATCGCCTCGATGCCCGGGCTTTCACCGAGCAGCTCCGCCAGGTGTTTCATGGCTCCAGCATCTTACGCGCCGGTCAGTATGGTGTTCAACTCTTGACCAGCGCACAGAGAGTCCGCTCGGTAACCTGAAGTTTTCTCAGAGATTTCCAGATGGTATCCGGCTTGCGTTGTCAATCGGCTCATGGAGGCAGCCGTGATGGAGATCTCGTCGAGCCGCTGGCTGTGTATGTCCCTCCCGGCGATTGCCTCGACGCTCGGACTGATGCTGCTGGTGGCGAACGTCATCGACGGGTTCGCCGACCACGCGATCGGAACCGGGACCCAGATCGCCTGGCAGGCTCAGCTCCTCAAGGTGGAAGAAGCACTTGCGCGGGGTGACCTCGCCACGGCGGAGCGGCAATGGCGCGAGGCGTACGCGGCGGCGCTCAAGAGCCAACACTGGCAGGGCATGGTGGCGACCGGTGACACCTATCGCGTGCTCGGGGCCCAGGCGGGATTCCGCGCGGCCTCCGTCGCGAAGACCCGCCAGGCGTATCTGACGGCCTTGTTCCGCGCGCGGAGCGAGGGCTCAGTCGAGGGCGTGCTGCGCACGGCCGAGCGCTTCGCCGAGCTCGGCGACCGCGGGGCCGTCGAGCGCTGCATCCGCGTCGCGCAACGCGTCACGGAGCAATCGCGGGATCCGCAGGCTCCGGAATACGTCCGTGCCTTCACGGAGCGCTGGGCGGCTGATGCCCGGATCGATCAACGGGGCTTGACCCCATAGCGTGGTTCACGACTTCACACGGAGGATGCGGCAATGAGCTTCGGACAACCAGAAGGCGGACCGCGGGGAGACACGGCGTGCGGCCGGACGGAGGTGCAGTGATGGTTCACCCGATGTTCGGCAAGATCGAGACGCTGGGCCCCTGGACCGCTCACATCGAGGCGATGGACCAGGCGCTCGAGAGCAACGATCCCGGCGAGTCGATTCGCGCGTGGCGACAGGCGTATTCTTCGGCGCTCAGCCATCCGGGCTGGCTCGGGCTCCTGACCGTCGCCAACGCCTCGCTTCTTCTCAGCGCGTTTCCCGGACTCGCGCGCGACGCCGCCGCCCGCGCGCGCGAGACGTACTGGATCGCGTTCTTTCGGGCGCGACAGCAACGCTCGCTCAACGGCGTCCTGCATGCCGCCGAGGCCTTCGGCCTGCTCGGCGACTACTCGACGGTCGAGCAATGCATGCGCGTCGCCGAGGGGCTCGCGACGAGCACCGGTGATACGGAGCAGCTGGACCGCGTTCGCCTCATCGGCACGCGCCTGTCCGATCACGCACCGGTGGAGGAGCGGAGCGCAGTCTAGCGACGAGGAACACGACCGGCGGGCTGAGAGAGCGGGTCTTCCTTCTTCTGCTCGGCCTTGGGTGGAGTCACCGCGACCCAACCCCGCGCCTTCATGCAGTCGTCGTCAAGCTTGCCCTTGACCGTGCACTGCTGCAGGTCGCGCCGGAACTCCGCCGTCGTGTACGTCTGATCGAGCTTCATCCACTCGCGGGTGTCGGTGCCGCATGCCGCCATCGCGAGCGCGATGAGCAGCACGCCCGACGTCAACGTGTGTCGCATTACGCCGCATTGTATCGCACACGCGCACGGCGACCGTCGTCACCGCGCCGGTGGTGTCGGCTCACGCGCGGGCGACGTCGGAGCGAAGAGCACGTAGCCGACGCCGGAGCGAGCGAGCCAGACACGGCGAAGCTCGTCGAGTCGGTACCGGCGCGCGACCTCACCGGCCCGCGACGCCGCCGGGTCGTTGACGAACACCTCGCCGTCGGCATAGCCGGTCAGCACCAGCAGATGCCCCGACGTCTGCGCGATCGCCGCGCCGCTCAGCTCGCCGGCGTCGTAGCGGACCGACGCGATCACCGGCATCCCGCGCTCGAGACACCATGCCGCGGCGGACCAGTCCGGGAAGCGCAGGAGATAGCCGCCGATGCCGCGACGACCGGCGGCGCGGATCGCCGCCGGCCAGACGCCGTAGAGATCGAGCTCGGGCTGGAACATCTCCTGCGCGATGTCCGCGACGGCGACCCGGGTGCCGTAATAGGCCAGCACCATCGCGACACACGTCGGCGAGCACACGCGGTGTCGGAGCGCGTCGTCCTCTTGCATCTGGCTGAGCGCGGGGACGACCAGGCGGACGCCGTCGTTCGCGGGCCGCTCGTCGGTGCCGGGACTCCACGCCGACAGCGACACGCACCACGGCCCGGCCAGCGAGGATCCCGGAGCGGTCGCGCGCAGCCCCACGCGGACGCGCTCGGCCGGCGGATTCGCGATGAACTCGTCGATCTCGCAGACGAGCGTCTCGGATCGGGTGGCACCGTGGGCAAATCGCGCCTGCCCGACGGTGGCGCCGACGACCCGGGGCGACCATGAGCCCGCCGCGAACGCGGAGAGCTCGAAGCGAAAGCCGAGCGGGCTCTCGCCGAGCGCGCTGAGGGCCGGCACCAGACGATGGGCAGGCCGGCGGGGGCGCCACTCCGGAAGCGTCAGGACGAGATCCTCGCCGTCGGTCGCGCCGGCCGGCGCGGCCACCACACCGCGATCGCACGACGGGGGCACCACATGGGCGAGGGAACCGTCGGGCCAGGCGGAGGCCGCGAGAAACAGGTCAGTGGGCAAGCGAGGGCGTTCTTTCTCGAGGCACCGGAGAGCGTCGGGGGCGTGGGCGAGACGTACTCGCCCACGGCCTCCCCTCTCTTTGCATTGCGCAGACCTGGCTGCGCGTCCCGACTTGCGCCGGGAGTCAGTTACCACAACTCGCGGGCGCCTCTCGGGGCCGCTAGCAGGCTCCGTGGGGCGCGGCGGTCAGGTCCGGTGGTGTCTTCTCCATCCACACCTCCTGGATTTACGTGGGCCCACGACGGCGCGCGATCCCCGATCGCGTCACCGTAATCCCTCTCTACTCCCACGGTAGGAGCACGTCAAGCCCTCTGCTCGCACCGCGCGCTATCGTCCGCGCAGCCGGGGATCGAGCACGTCGCGCAGCGCGTCGCCCAGCATGTTGAACCCGAACACAGCGAGCGAGATCGCAATACCGGGCCAGATCGCCATCCACGGTGCGCGGAACATGTAGGTGCGCCCGGACCCGGAGAGCATCGCTCCCCAGGCCGGGTACGGGGGCGGCACGCCGAAGCCGAGGAACGAGAGCCCCGACTCGGCCAGGATCGCGGCGCCGAGCCCGATCGTAGCCAGGATGATGATCGTCGCGGTGACGTTCGGCAGGATGTGGCGCACGAGGATGCGCGCGTGCCCGCAGCCGAGGGCGCGCGCCGCCTCGACGTACGTCCCCTGGGCGATCGTGATCGTCGCGCCGCGGATCACCCGCGAATTGACGGCGGCGATGATGATGGCGAGCGAGAGCACGACGTTCAGGAGCCCCGGGCCCAAAACCGCCATGACCGACAGTACGATGACCAGATACGGAAACGACAGCCACGCGTCGACCACGCGCTGGACCACCAGATCGTAGGCGCCGCCGAAATAGCCGCTCGAGACACCGATCGCGGTGGCGAGGGTGACCGCGAGCGCGACGGTCGCGAAGCCGACCGTGACGGACACGCGGGCGCCGTACACGATGCGGCTCCACATGTCGCGGGAGAGGTTGTCGGTGCCGAGCCAGTGGGCCGCCGAGGGCGGCTTCATGCGGGAGCCGCGAATCGTGTCGTCGTAACCGTGCGGCGCGATCCGCTCGGCGAACACGGCCATGATCAGGAGCGCGACGACGATGAGGGCGCCGATCGCGCCGAGCGGCTTGCGCCGGACGAACCTCCCGAGCGCGCGCAGCGTGTCGACACCGCCGGCCCATGACCGCGCTTGCGCGCTCGCCGGTTTCGCCGGCGCGACATGCTCGGGGCTCTCGACTCGCGTGGTCACGCCGAGGCTCGACTAGTACCGGATCCGCGGGTCGAGGACGGCGTAGAGCGTGTCGACCGTGAGATTGACGACGACGATCAGCGAGACCACGACGAGGTTCACACCCTGGATCACCGGATAGTCGCGCTGGTTGATCGCGTCGAACAAGAAGCGGCTCATGCCGGGCAAGCCGAACACCGTCTCGATGATGACGGTGCCGCCGATGATCTGCGGGAGCTGGGTTCCGAGCAAGGTCACCACGGGGATGATCGCGTTGCGCAGGCCGTGCTTCATCACGATCACGCGCTCGGCGAGCCCCTTCGCCCACGCGGTGCGCACGTAGTCCTGCCGGAGCACTTCGAGCAGCATGCCGCGGGTCAGGCGCATCAGCGCGGCGCCGGTGGCGATCCCGAGGATCACCGCCGGCAGGAGCAGCTGCGTCACGTGGCCGACCGGATCCCGTGAGAACTCGACGAATCCGGTCACGGGGCGCCAGCCCCACCAGATCGCGGGCAGCACGATCAGGAGCGTGGCGAGCCAGAACGCCGGGACCGACAGCCCGAGGATCGCGAGGCTCCGCGCGAAGTAGTCGCTGAGCGTATCCTGGCGCGCGGCCGAGATGACGCCGACGGGCAAGGCGATCAGGAGAGCGAAGAACAGGCCGAAGAACGCGAGCTCGAACGTGACCGGCAGCCGCTGGCCGATCTCCTCCAGCACCGGCCGCTTCGTCCAGAGCGATTCGCCGAGGTCACCGCGGGCGACCCGGCCCAGCCACTCCACGTACTGCACGGGCAACGGCCGGTCGAGGCCGAGCTTAGCCCGCAGCTCCTCCAGGTCCTTGGCGTACGCCTTCTCCTGGAGCATGAGCACGACCACGTCACCCGGGATCAGCCGCGGTAACGTGAAGACGATCAGCGACGCGATCAGCAGAGACGGGATCGCGATCAGGAGCCGCTTGACGAGATACCGCCTCAACACGGTCGGCTGAAGACTCGCCTAGCGATCGAGCCACGCGGCCATGAACCGGCCGCCGTAGTCGTAGCCCATGTTCGGGCCGTAGTTCTTGATCGCGCCTTCCCACACCGCGATGTAGACGCCCGACGGCATCTGGACGTAGTACTGCTTCTTGGCCAGGTGCCGCTGGATGTCGTAGATGATGTCGCGACGCTTGGCTATGTCTAACGTGCGTCGCTGGCGGACGAGCATGTCGGCCACCACCGGATCGCTGATGTGGCTCTGGTTCTTCAGCTCCTCCGGGTAGTACTGGCCGTACAGAAAGTTGTCTGGCTCCAGGAAGCCGGTCTGCGGCCCGTACGTCATCGAGTCGAACTTGCCGTAGAAGCAGGTCGCGATGTAGGCGCCGTACTCTTTCTGATCGATCTTGACGTCGATACCGACGTTCTTCAGGTCCTTCTGCACGAGCTGCAACGAGTCGACCAGGATCGTAGAGCCGTAGCCTGTCGTGAAGCACATCGTGCCTGGAAATCCATTCGGATAGCCGGCGGCGGCCAGCAGTTTTTTCGCTTCCGCCGGGTCGTGTTTGTAATACTTGGCGCCCTCGCCGAGCTTGTCGAACGGGATCGACCACTCCTTGAGCGCGGCCGGCACCGCAGGGTTCATCGCGCCGACGCCCTCGAAGACCGCTTCGATGAGCGCCTTGCGGTCGATGGCCATCGACATGGCCTGGCGGACCCGCTCGTCGTTGAACGGCTTCTGGTCCGTCCGCATCGAGATGTGGCTCATCACCGGCGACGGGAACTCGACGGTCTGTAGCTTCGGCCGCTTTTGCTTGAGCGTGTCCTTGATCTGCACCCAGTCGACACGGTTGATCGTCCCCGGAAATTCCCAGCCGAGATCGTACTTGCCGCTGAGGAAGGCCGCCATGCGCGAGGCGTTGTCGTCGTCGACCGTCGCTTCGATGCGGTCGATGTACGGCAGCCCCTGAATGAAATAGTTGGGGTTACGTACGTAGCTGAGCCCGACGTTGGGGCGGTACGAGTCGAGCATCCAGGGGCCGGTGCCGATGACCGATTCCCATTTCTTGAAGTCGCCGTGCTTGTCGAGGACTTCCTTGGCGACGATGGCCACCGCGTGCGGATTCGAGATCATGTCGAGGAACCAGACGAACGGCTCCTTGAGGGTGAACTTGACCGTGTACTTGTCGGGTGCCTCGACCTTGTCGACCGCCTTGAGCATGTACGCGTTGGCGTTGCCCTTCACGGTCAGGAAGTGGTTCACGCTGAACACGACGTCGTCGGCCGTCAGCTCGCGTCCGTTGACCGGCGGCTTGTTGTGCCACTTCACACCGCGACGGAGCTTGAAGACGTACGTCGTCTCGTTGGGCTGGGTCCACGACTCGGCCAGGTCGCCCTCGAGCGGGAACGTCCCGGGCACGACGCTCGGCCCGGCCTTGTGCTTCAGGAGCCGGCTGTGGGTGAAGCTCAGCGCGATGTGCGTCTTGTACGAGATGGTCTGGAACGGATCGAAGTGCGGCGGATCCCAGGTTCGGATCGCCAGGGTGCCGCCGCGCTTGGGCGTCTGGGCGCGCGCGACGGCCGGGGCCATCGACGCGCCGGCCAGCGCGGCGCCGCCCAGCTTGAGCAGGTGCCGTCGGCTGAGGTTCATGGAGTCCTCCGCGACCTCACGCGCCGGCGGCGATGACCGCGAGCGCCTGGTCGAATATATCGATCGTTTCCTCGACGTCCTTGTCGGTGTGGGCGAGCGACACGTAGATCTTGTTCACGGCCTTGACGACGCCGCGCCGAACCAGCTCCTGGTTGAAGCGCTTGATCCGATCGCGGTCGGCCGTCAAGGTCGCGCGATAGTCGACAACCTCGCGGTCGGTGAAGAAGATGTCGAAGACCGGCGGCTCGCCGCTGACCTGCGCGGCCAGACCGTGCTTGCGCGCGGCGGCGGCCAAGCCTCCGCGGAGCCGCGTGCCGGTCTTGAAGAGCCGCTGGTACATCCCGGGCTTCCTGAGCTCGGCCAGCGTCGCGAGGCCGGCCGCGCACGCGATCGCGTTGCCGTTGAACGTTCCGGCCTGCCAGACGTA
>Ga0209689_1001431_pt1 | contig 17832 bp, 16 predicted proteins | sample GraSoiAngelo_149_FD_187119 | JGI IMG/M metagenome (GOLD analysis project Ga0209689, IMG submission 187119) | Grasslands soil microbial communities from the Angelo Coastal Reserve, California, USA - 14_1009_09_30cm (SPAdes) (version 2) | ecosystem: Environmental > Terrestrial > Soil > Grasslands ... | reverse complement strand
AGAAATGGCACCAGCACGGGAGAGATAATTCGTCCACCCGATCCTGCCGTACCCTTGAGCCGCATCGGCTTTGGTGGTTGAATTGCGAGATTCAGATCTCTGCGCCCGGTGATGGAGTAATTTACCTGGGCTCGAAACAGCGGCGGAGGGAATGGAAGAGTTGCATACTTCGCGTCGTCCACGGTATAGACCGGATCTCTCTCTGGATCGTTTCGGTGCACTGCAGGACGCGTATACGAAACTTTCGGCGGTACACGGAGGGCAAAATTGGCATAAAAGTCTTCGCCCGGTTGGATGGTCGTTCCGTCACCCTTATATGCGGTCCTAATCCAGTCCTGCGGTCCGTGCAAAGAAGCGTTCTCAATCCACAGTGGCTGCTTGGACCCATTATGCAGCTTCACAATAATAGTGAAGTTTTGTCCGGGCGACACCACGGTAAGAGCATCCTGTTCCCGCGGCAGACCCGCTGCCGGCCCTCGTGGCCCAGCCACGGTCGCCTCCAGTGAAACATTCATCGCGAGGTTAACCGCGGCCTCAGCCTGCTCCTCTTTCTCACGAAGCACGGTGAGCAGCTCTTCTTTTGTCGACGCGTTCAAGTTGCTCTTCTCGGTACGAAGAATCAGAGAATCAAGTTTTTGCAGCACATCAAACAATGGCTTCGCCGTTTCGCTTATATCTTTTTCGGCGTCCGCACTGGCTGTCTTGATCTGCTCCGCGATGTCCTTTAACTCCGTACGCAGACCCTGGACCTTCTTCTCCTCCTCGCCGAGCCTTGGAGCCAAACCCGCTAAACTAGTGTCGATCCCATCGAAGAAATCTTTTTCGTGACCATCCTTATCCGCCGTCGGTGGCAGCACCGATTCCACAAGCTTGTAGTAGGTGAAACGGTCGCCGGGCTCCACTGACCATCCTCCTGCGCCCTGAGAAAGCTGGTGTCGCAATCCCTCCATTGCAAATTGGATGTAAGACATCCCAAGAACCGGATCCGTCGCTCCGCTATTCAGCCTGAGGGTGTAGTTTTCCGCCGGACAGGTACTTGCCATAAATCCGCACACGTTGCCTACGTAGAGTTTCTTCGCTTGCCAGGGTAAGAGTCCTTCTTTGATCTGCTCTGGAAAACGATTGGCGTCCGCTGCCGCACGAAATGCCTCGCGGGTGAGGATGCCTGCTGCTTCGTGATGTCCGTGTCCATCCCGACTTGTCCCTGAGAATCTTGAAACCAGCACATCTGGACGGAAGGTGCGAATGACCCGCACCATATCTGACAGGGCGATGTCGTGACCTTTCCATTTCTCGAAAGTCTCTTCCGGACTTTTGGAGAAACCGAAATCGGCCACCCGAGTGAAACGCTGTTCCACTCCGTAGTAGCGGTCCGACGCCGTCAGTTCTAGCGTGCGTAGGACTCCTAGCACATCGAAAAGATTGCTGCCTACCTTATTTTGTCCACCCTCACCGCGATTGAGTGTCAGCAAAAGGACGGACGCGCCTTTCCCCCGCGATTCCAACGTCAGCATGCCTCCGTCTTCGTCGTCAGGATGCGCCGTTGTTTGCATCAGGCGAGCAGTCGTTTGTAGCCGCAGTAACATCTGCTTAAGTCCGGCTGCTCCCGTGTCCTGGAGAAGAGGGTCTACCGGACGGAATGGCCGGGCTGGCGCCTGCGCCCATGCCACGGAGGATAGAACCAGACCTAGGCAAAGTTTCCACGCGGAGCGGCGAACACGATGTCCAAGGGGTGGGTCCGGGGACGAAACTTTGCGATTACGATTTATCATCTGTGTGGAATCAAGGTCAGCGTCGGTGGGAAGCAAGATTTTTCCTGAGGCAATCTCTTTCTAGTCGACTGGCAGCGACAAAAAAGTTAGCTGGCCGTGCCTTTATCCTACCTGATTCATTGCTTACGGTCGCGCGGCCGACGTCATAGCGGTTTGGCAGTCATGCGCCGCCGTGAGCACTTCATCAAACTTCCTGTCGCCGTGCAAACTCCTCACCAGCGGATCGGAAAGCAGATTGGAGTATGAGCAATAGTTTTGCTCGATCGCGGTCTTCAGCATGTCAAAAGCAGCATCCTTTTTTCCACAATAGGCAAAAATTGCGCCCTGGTAATAGCCCATCTCCGGGTCACCCTCCGCGGACGGGTTGGTTTCCGCCTCATGTGCGAGCCGGTCGAGTTCGGAGTTCGCACCTTCCAGGCATGCTTCCAGCAGATCGCGATGATATTTCGGATTTGTTGACATTTTCTTCACGGCGGCCCGCGCTTCCGCAACTCTGCCTTCGCGGAGAAGCAGGGAAGGTGCAGCAAAGTTTGCCCATTCCGAACCTGCATCTAACTGGATGAATTCGCGGGCACGATCAGTCTTGCCCAGGTCCATAAACGCCCAGGCGCAGGAACGCAACTGATAATTGCCCGGATCGAGGGCCAGCGCGGTATCGCATTCTTTGGCCGATTGCTCCAACATGCCGGCGTAGCGATAGACGTATGCTAGTGCAAAATGCGCCAGGGAACTCTCGGGTCGCCGTTTCACCAGAGCTTGCGCAGACTCATGGGCTTTTCCCAGTTCGCCGCGCTCTACGCGGTTTGCGATCTGTTGTCCCGCCGCCATCATCAGGTTTGGATCCAGCGACAGTGCACGCTCATAGGAGCTATTAGAACGTTGGAATTGCGCCTCGCCTCCAGTGCCATAATTTGCGTCGTAGTAGTAGCGCAAGCCCAGCGCCTCCCAAGCGGGCGCGTAGGACGAGTCCAAATTGACTGCGTTTTCCAACATTCCGATTGCCACCTTGTTGGGCGCCGGGTCGTGAGACACCGCGGTACTGCGGAGGTAAAGGTCGTAGGCGTCCTGATTCTGCGGACGCGTGCTGGTTTCAATAAATCCTTTGGCTGCCCCCAGCAGGGGCAGCAAACCCTGGCGCACCTGGCTTGCGATCTGCTGCTGCAGAGAGATCAAGTCTTGCGCAGCTGCACTGAAATTGGCCTGCCACAAAAGACCGTTAGTGGCGACGTCAATCGCTTCCAGCGTCACCAGCAGTTTGCTTCCTTGCCGCATAAAGTGCCCAGTAAGAATTCTTGAAACATGCAATTCCTGCCCCACCTTTTGCGGATCGAGATCGGGCGCGACATACTTCCTGGTAATCGATGACGGACGCACATCCAGTGTGCGCGAATAGGTGAGCACATTAGCGAGTTCGTCGGCCAGCGCGAATCTCAAGTAATCAATGTCCGGATCATTGCTCATGATCTGCAGTGGAAGGACGGCCACAGTGTTCTTGCCCGCCGTGCTTCCTCCGGCGCGATGTTCGAACCACCACGTTCCCACCGCCGCCAGCACTGTAATCAACAGCGCAGTGACCCCCACCAGAAGATAGGTCAGCCGCCTACTGGAGCCTCGAAACGTGTTGGTGACCACATGCAGCCTGGTCTCACGCGGCCCGGTTTTAATCAGCCCCGACTCTGTCTCCCGTTTCAGGCGTTGCAAGTCGCTCTTCATCGCCTCGGCGGTGTAGTAGCGCTTGCGACGATCTTTTTCCATCGCCTTGCCAATGATGCCCGCCATTTCTGTGGGTAGGGCTGGATTGGACAACAGAGGCGACGGCGGTTTCTGATGCAGAACGGCGTCCAGCGTGGTCACTACGTTATTTCCGGTAAATGGCTTCTTGCCCGTCGCCATTTCATAGAGCACCACGCCAAACGAAAACAGATCGGTACGAGGATCGAGTTCCTCGCTGCGGGCCTGTTCCGGAGACATGTAAACCGCAGTGCCCGGAATCACGCCCACCGCCGTGAGTGAATCCTCCACCGGCGCATCGGCGCTGCTGGTGGGACCACCATTGCGCAGCAACTTGGCCAGGCCGAAATCGAGGACCTTGGTTTGGCCGTCTTTGGTAATAAAAATATTTCCCGGCTTGATGTCGCGATGAACGATTCCCTTAGCATGGGAAGCGACGAGAGCGTCAGCAACGTGGACGGCAATGTCGAGGAGTGGTTCCAACTCCAGCGGCTTACCTCGAATCCGCTGCTTCAGGCTTTCCCCTTCCAACTTCTCCATCACGATGAAGGGGTGACCGTTGTGGTCCTCAACCTCATAAATGGTGCAAATGTTGGGATGGTTCAACTGCGACGCAGCCCGGGCTTCGCGCTCAAAGCGCTCTACCGATTTTTTGTCGCCCAACAGGTTTTCCGGAATGAACTTCAGCGCAACGTGGCGCCCCAGGCGGATGTCTTCGGCCTCGTACACAACTCCCATACCACCACCGCCAAGTTTGCCTACGATGCGATAGTGGGAGATGGTTTGCCCGACCATGGGAAAGCTCCACCCAGTCGGCGGCTATGTTAGGCCGCTCGGGAACTCAGGTCAACCAAGTCTTTATTTCCAATCATTAGGCTATCTCTATTGCCAAGGTTATACGGGTCCCTCTGTCACAGGGAGGGTTTTCTCTTCTGCGTCCTTACAGATTGTGAGCTGGTTGTAGGAGCGAGCCATGCCAGGCAAGAAGGGCGGACAACCTCTCCATTTCCCAGTTACTCCGCTGGCAGAGCTCCGTGGCGGCCGGATTGGCAAGCACAGCAAGATGGTTTCCGAAATTTTAAGCGATCTTAAGAAGCTGGACGAATACAGCGCGCTCAAAATAGATTTGGCAGAAGCGGGCTATAAGAAAGCAGATCTACGTTCAGCCTTACACCGAGCCGCGAAGAAAAACAATTGTAGACCTGGTGACCACGTCCGATGAAAAGCATTTGTATGTTTTCCGGCTCCGTTCACGAAGTCCGTAAAGGCTCGGATCCAGGCATTCGTCCTCTCTAACCAAAAAAGACTCTATCGCTAAAGTTGTATCAACGCTTTTCACTGGCGGCCGAATTGCTGCTACGCAGTCCTTCGGAACCTTAGTTCGTCCTCATGACCAATTGTCATGGCCAGGTCTGACCGCCAGCATCCAACACATGACCGTCAATGCGTCATCTCGTCAATTCCCAGTGATAAAGGAGTTCCCGATGAAGAAAGTCATGACACTTGTAGTTGCTCTTGCGCTGTCTACCGTGGCCTTGGCCCAGGACACCTCTCAACAGGGCAGCAATCAGAACCAGAACCAGACAACGCAAGACAATACGAAAAATCAGCAAAGTGTTTCAGGTAAAGTCAGTCACGATCGGAAGTCGTTCACCAGTGACAAAGACAACAAAACCTATAAAGTAAACAACCCTGATTCGCTAAAAGGTTACGAAGACCAGCAGGTGGCGCTTATTATTCAGATGGACCCCCGACACCAACACCATTCACATCGTGTCGCTTGAACCGCCATCCCAGCAGAGCCCAAAATAGAGAAACCAAACTCTGGCAGTTTGGACCTCAGGCTGGTCATAGTCCAGCTTACAACATTTTTCGAGGTGATGGTCGCGGGAAAAACCAGGCGGAGTTCTTGAAGAGCTTTAGACTACGTCTTGTTCCCGCTACCATCACAAAGTTTCCGGATCTTATCGATTGCCCATCGGCAGCCTGCATTACGCGATATTCTTCCCCGTAGCAGACTCCGCACCCACGTTTTACATCTACAATAACTTGCGATGAAACAATTAGGGAAACTGGCAAAGGCGTACTGCGTAGAGCGTGGCAAGCATTTCAAGTTGAGAGACTTCGATCCTGCCGATACCGCGGGCATTCGGTCGAAGGAGCACGCGACTGCGGCCCTGCAGAAGAGTCTGGAACAGCTTGCCGACTTGCAAAACAAGCTTTACGCGCAGGATCAATGGGCAGTCTTGCTTATTTTTCAGGGTATGGACGCGTCGGGCAAAGATGGCGTCATTAAACATGTGATGGCGGGAGTGAATCCGATGGGATGTCAGGCGTATTCGTTCAAGGCCCCTTCCAGCGAGGAGCAGCAGCATGATTACTTATGGCGAACCATGCAGCGCATTCCTGAGCGCCGGCGCATCGGGATCTTCAATCGGTCGTACTACGAGGAAGTGCTGATTGTGCGGGTTCATCCTGATTTACTGCAGAACGAGAAGATCCCGCCGTCCCTGATTACCAAGAAGATATGGGAAGAACGTTTCGAGGACATGTGCGCTTTTGAGCGGTATCTCACTCGCAACGGGATTGTGGTCCGCAAGTTCTTCCTCAACCTTTCTAAAAAAGAACAAGCGAGACGTTTTCTTGCCCGCCTGGACGAACCGGAAAAGAATTGGAAGTTTTCCGCCGCCGACATTCATGAACGCGAATACTGGGACGACTACATGCACGCGTATGAAGACATGATCCATAACACGGCCACACCTGCCGCCCCGTGGTACGTAGTGCCGGCTGACAACAAGTGGTTCACTCGGCTGCTAGTGGCGTCCGCGATCATTGATACTCTCGAGAAGTTGAACCTGAGTTATCCCAAGGTGGACGCCAGCCGGCGGAAAGAACTTGAGAAAGCCCGTAAATTCCTGGAAGGGAAACACTAGAGCAGTTCGTCGCTCGCCTTCCCGATCCTCTATTTCAAAGGTCATACAAGTAGCTCTCACCTGTAGCGAATCGAGTTGTATGCCCACTCTCCGAGACTTGATTCATTCCGCCGAGGAATTGTTGTGGGCTTTGGCGGGTCGCTATATTCACCACTGGGCCGCTAATCGACCCTGAAACGAGGCAGCAAATGAAGTACATCCATAGAATATTCGGCAACTCTTTTGTTGCGATGAGCACATTACTGTTCGCGCTCTCGACCATAGCGTGGGCCTTACCAGCTGAGGATTCCGCGAAGGACGATTCGGAAATCGCGAAGCGCCTTAAAGCATCAGCAAATATCTTGCAAGAAATCATGAGCGCGCCTGACAAGGGTATCCCAGAGGAAATCTTGAACGATGCGAAGTGCATTGTTGTAGTTCCTTCGATGGTTAAATTTGCCCTCGGAATTGGCGGCCATTACGGAAAGGGCGTGGCGACCTGCCGAACCGCTAATGGCTGGAGCGCACCGGCCCCTATCCTCCTGACAGGAGGTAGTTGGGGGTTGCAGTTCGGAGGCCAGGCTGTTGATCTCGTCATGCTGGTCATGAACCAAAAAGGCATGGACCATCTGCTCTCAAGCAAATTCAAGATCGGAGTCGATGCCTCCGCCGCGGCAGGGCCTGTCGGCCGTAATGCTGAGGCTGGCACGGACTGGAAGATGAAGGCTGAAGTATTAACTTATTCCCGTGCCAGAGGGCTATTTGCGGGAATTGATTTGAGCGGATCCGTCATTAAACAGGATAAGGACGAAACTCGTGTGCTGCTCGGAAAAATGGTCCCGTTTGAAACCATTCTGAACGGCAAAGTTCCTCCACCCAAGGCTGCTGAACCATTCCTGGCGACAGTCACAAAGTATGCGCCACCTGGGGCGCGGCAGGCGCGACTTGCCCGCCCTCACCCTTAAAGTAATAATTTTCTGCGACGTGTCCGGTGCTGGACGATCTGCATACAGAGAGAATTAGTTATGGCTGTTCTGAAAGTTCCTGTCACGCCAGATGATCACATTCAAGGGAATGAAGATGCACCGGTGACTGTGGTGGAGTACGGGGATTACGAATGCCCTCACTGCGGAATTGCTTATTACATCGTCAAGAGTCTACAGAAGCAATATGGCCGGCTACTTCGGTTGGTTTTTCGGAATTTCCCTCTGGCTGAACTTCATCCCCATGCCGAAAGCGCGGCGGAGGCTGCCGAATTCGCAGCGGATTATGGACGCTTCTGGGATATGCACGATGGAATCTATGAAAATCAGCAGCGTTTAGGTACACCCCTGCTGTTCGAATTAGCCGCTCTTTTGGATCTTCCCGCAACCGCTCTCCGCCGGGTACTAATGACTCAGGGATACGCGACGAAGATCGGCTACGATTTTCTAGCAGGCGTGCGCAGTGGAGTGAATGGCACCCCTACATTTTTCATAAACAATGTCAGGCACGACGCTTCGTATGAATTTCAAGAACTCGTCTCGGCGATTGATGTTCGACTTTGGCAAGTCAAGAATGCGGCCTAACAGGGCAGCTTCAAATTTCGGAGGGAGGACAGACATGCGAATGAAAGTTTCGGTCGGTTGGAGATGCAGTGCCTGCGGCGAACTCATCACCCGAATCGAGGACGGCTGGGTCGAATGGTTGGCTGGCGAAGATGTCGATGGGGTCACTGCGCTGAAAGGTTTGAGGCTAGTTCATCGCCTCGGGACTGGCCCTGGAACAAAATCCAAGAGTTATGCGTGCCAATACGACAGTCTCCGCGAGTTTCGAACCGATCGCAGTATCGTCGAGGGGCTGTCTCTGGAAAGGTTCATGGGTCCAGATGGCCTGATGCTGCTGTTATCACTAATCGCATGCCGCGAAATGGCAGAGGAAGACGTAATGGAACTGGCCAAGCGAGTGCAGATTCCGGGATATGAACAGGCGCGCGATTTGTTCCCCGAAGCAATCGCGGAGGGCGTAGTCGAGCCTTCGATCGGCAAGGGGTATTATCTGCAAGGGGAGATCCAGACTCTGCTCAGGTGGGCTATGACGGAAGGCGCATCGCCCAATGAAGCTGCTTGACCGGCGATCCGCCTCCCGTTAACTCTTCACTTTTCCTGGTCCAGTTCATCGCTTAAACGATGACGATTGCGCTCGGGATTGCCTGTGGACGAAGGCGCTCAACTTCTCCTTGAGCCTGGAAAACACGGACATCGTATCTCCATTGCCTTTCAGTTGCTTTTCGAGATTCTCGATGTCGTTGTTTAGAGCGGCGTATTCCTGGTCTTGACCTGCGTATCCGAGTTCCTTGGAGCGCTGAATTTCTTTTTTAGCCGTTTCCAGAAGTGTCAGCGCCATGTTTTTGTCTTTTTGCCGCTCGGTCTGGGCTTGGTTAATCGCTTCGCGGGCGAGACCAGCGGGAGTGGAGTGACGTTATCCACGACCATCAAGGTATTCAAAGCCGTAAGCAGCACATCGCTGGCTTCTTTAGTTTTCTTTTGATCGAGCAGACGAGCCGCTTCCTTCAATGCAGTCGGATAAGTTGCCAGTGCGAGATTATAGGTACGAACGCGAATGTTACTCGGTGGAAATGGCTCTCGCAATTCCTCATGAGAATGAACGTGGCTTCTGACCGGACAGATACCAACGCATCACCCGTAAGTCAGACGCTGCCTTATCACTTTCGCTGTAGAGCTGCCGCCTGCCGGCAAATCTAGAAAGGGAGCGATGCAACATGCAGCGAGAATGCGCATTTGTCGTTAACAACCGTCCTGCCTCCTACTTCCAAGGTCGTAGACATAGATCCGACCAGCGAGTGACAGGGTCTTACGCAAGCTTGCTCATGCTCACTTCGTGCTCAAGGCGAATTGTTATTGGCAGCCCAGCCCGCCTCTGCCATGTCTGCTCGCTGGAACAACGTGGCATCACCGATCATGCAATCGTAGAGCAACCGTTCGTAACCGGTACTGGGGCGGTTGTCAAGATAATCGGCATAGTGAAAATTCATGTTCACATTGAAGCAACACTCTGGGCCATTGCCCAACGCAGTTCGGAATGGAAACAGGCGCGGGCTGGAAATATGGATATAGAAGAACGGCACGAGATTGCTGAAGCAGCTTCCAGTCTTCGATACTGGAAGAAATTCATCAGCACGTACTCAGTTTAAGGACCGTTCGCACTAGGGTTATCAGAGAGTTGAAATGACGACCAAAGCAAGAGTTGGCACTCGATCCGGTGTTCCCGTCGTTTCACTCACGAACCCACGGACCGCCCAAATCTTCTTCGAAAACCTCGGACATACTTCGAAGGAGCGACGTGAGCTACGAGGAGACATTTTCAAGCAGATTTCCCGTAACACAAAATTGCAGGATGAGCTACTCTCAGTCGTTGCCAAGCATCCCGCAGTGCAGCGCCGAATTCTGCTGGAACTCGCGCGAGATCTCCAATTTCGCAAACGGCTGCTGAAGGTCGTTGGCAGGATTCCCAAACATACTTAGCCAGCGGAAAAGTAAGCGGAGTCGCTCGTCGTCCGGGCTTAGCCACCCCACAATTCACTGCTCATCTTTAGCCTTCACCTGCTTGCCAGCAGAACTGTTTTAGAGTCGTCCTCTGTACAAGAGCATCCAATTCTGCAATGCGAGGGTTATAGAAGGATGCAGATGCCAGAAAGGCTGCTTTTTGCTTTTCTAGGCGGTAGGACATTCGTGCCGCGCACGTGCTTAGGGTGCCCAGGGATGGCGAAATGCAAAGATGCGCATGATTCTGGAAGGCAAACAGCCAATCTTCTGACAAGAGGACGACCTTGGTTTGCCTGCCACTTGCCAAAGTCTTGTCATTACCCGGTTGAGATCTTGAGGTGAGTGGATCATGTGCTTCGTGACAGATGACCCTAAGTTGCTTACATTGGTGTCACGTACCCCCCGACCCACGGACGCCGAATGTGGAACCTTGAATGCTCAAGGCTTAGTCCACGATGAAAAAAACTCGGGAGGAGTCGGGATTGGAGAAACATGAATCGCAAGATTGTTCCATCGGAACATAATCCGAATGCTTCCTCCCTCATTGATCGCTTACTGGCCTACGCAATCCTGCTTGTCTGGTGCAGCACAGCCATGCTTTCCCAGAATCCCAGCGTGCCAGTGAGTGTAGCCGGAAGCCCTGGGATTCGCGTTACACATGTCCTTGGTCTCGAAGGTGTATCGGGCAACACTACAGGGAATCTAACCATTGAAGACAACACTCTGCAATTCCAGAAAAGTGGAGGCGCCACCAACCAAGTAAGTATAGCTTCCATCCAGGCTGTCTTCCTCGGCGAGCAAAGCAAGCAAGTTGGCGGTCTTCCGATGACATTGGGGAAGGCGGCAACTCCGTTTGGAGGAGGCCGGGTGATCAGTCTCTTCTCACACAAGAAGTACGACACGCTCACGGTGGAGTATCTCGACGTCAACGGCGGATTGCACGGCGCTATTTTCCAGCTCAACAAAGGACAAGGCGAGGTTATTAAGAATGAGTTGGTGGCCAAGGGCGTCCATGTCACCGAGGTAGAAGTTCAACCCAAGAAGCAAAGCACTTCGGAGGTCGAGAGTGAAAGCAAATAAAAAACTCACCTCAGTCGTACTCTCGATCTTGATCATTTTTGCTGCCGCGCCGTCTCAACTGGCAGCTCAAACTGCAGTAGCAAAGACCCCTTCCGACGGTAAACCCTCGGCCCCGCAATGGTGCGTGCAAGTAGACAAGATTGTCACCGGCGATGTCACTCTCGAACCCGCCTTCAGAATCGCGATTTATGAGAATCTTTTGCAGGAGCTGGCGAAGACCAGACGCTTTAAAGAAGTGTTTCGAAGTGGTGATCGAAACGCTCGCGATATTGCGGATCTCCTGATTCTGAAAACAACAGTGCAGAAGTACACACCTGGCAGCGAGACTCGACGTGCGGTGACCACCGTAAGCGGGGCTACAAAGCTGAAAGTCCGTAGCCAGCTTTACACACGAGACGGCCGTCTTATCCTGGAACGGGTTGTTGACGGTAACGTCCGGTTTTTCGGAGGCAACCTGCGAGCCACTCATAACCTGGCTCGCAATATTGCCAAGACTATCAAGCAATCAAGCCTGCCGACACCCACGTCGTCGATTCCCGAACAGAAGACTGAACGATCCCCTGTTTCGACGTCAGGGGCAGGCGAGGAGTTGTCGGCTGCGGACGATGGACGCTAGCGATTTTCAGACACTCACATCAGAAGGATCTCCAATGAGCACGAAGAGTACAGTGCGTCCGAAGCCCACAAAAGTGGTTCCCATGACCACGAGCGCAGCCAGTCCTTCAGAACTTCTCCGTCACTATGGATGCGGCCCGACTCCATTTGTCGGAACGGAGAACGCGTTTTACGAACGCCATCTGCTTTTTGACAGAGTCATCGATCCGAAAGTGGCGAGTGCCCGTGAACGCTTTGAAGCGTTCTCCAGATCCGTGCGAGACATCCTCGCGCAACGCTGGGTCCAAACCAAGAAGACTTATGAAGGAACGAATGCCAAGCGCATTTATTACCTCTCCATGGAATTTCTCATCGGGCGTTCGTTGGCCAATAACGTTACTAACCTCTTGCTCGATCCTCTGGTGCAACATGCGGTTCAGGAAAAAAGTATCGACTGGCTTGAACTGCTCGAGCAGGAACCAGATGCTGGTCTCGGCAACGGCGGTTTGGGCCGGCTCGCAGCATGCTTCCTCGACTCGATGGCCACGATGCAGCTTCCAGCGATGGGTTATGGTTTGCGCTACGAGTACGGCATGTTTAAACAGTCCATCGTAGATGGATGGCAAAAGGAGAACCCGGACAACTGGCTCCGCGACAACGATCCCTGGGAAATCGCACGGCCCCACGAGAAGGTGGAAATCAAGTTGAATGTCAGCTTCGAGCTGAAAGCGGGTAATTTTCATGTCATCCCGCACCGGCCATCGAGTCTGATCGGCATACCCTTTGATCGTCCTGTAGTTGGCTATGGAGGCAAAACCATCAACACTCTCCGGCTGTGGGCGGCGGCCGCGCCGGATTATTTTGATTTTCAGCAATTCGGCACTGGAGATTTTGTGGGTGCGCTGGGAGAGACTCTTCAAGCGGAATCGCTAACCAGGGTGCTCTACCCTGACGATTCCACGACTGTCGGGCAAGGACTACGATTTCTGCAGGAATATTTCCTGGTTGCGTGTTCGCTTGCCGATCTGGTGCGCCGCTTTCAGCGATACAACACGGATTGGAGCATGCTGCCTGAGAAGGTGGCGATCCAACTCAATGACACTCATCCCTCCATGGCAGTGGCTGAGTTAATGCGAATTTTGCTGGATGATGCGCACTTGGGATGGGATCAGGCCTGGGACCTAACGAAAAAAGCACTTGCTTATACAAATCACACCTTGCTGCCTGAAGCTCTCGAGAAGTGGCCGGCCGCGTGGTTTGAGATACTTCTTCCCCGGCATCTGGAGATTATTTATGGGATTAACCGGCGGCTTCTCGACGAAGTTCGGGTTCGTTTTCCCGGGGACGAGGGGCGCGTGGAGCGCGTGAGCCTTGTGGAGGAAGGCAGCGAGCGCAAGATTCGCATGGCTAATCTCGCCATCGTCGGCACACATAGCACCAACGGAGTGGCCGCTGTGCACTCGAAACTATTGCGGACCATGACGGTCAAGGATCTAGCCGAAATGTTTCCCGAACGCTTCAGCAACAAAACCAACGGGGTGACACCGCGACGCTGGCTACTGGAAGCCAATCCCGCGCTATCCGGCGCGATCACGCACGTTATTGGCGAAAGGTGGATCACCGACCTAAGCCAACTGAACGAACTCAAGCCCTTCTCCGAGGACCAGTACTTTCGCGAAGTGTTCCTCACGTCAAAGCGGGAGGCCAAAGCGCAGTTCGCCAATTGGCTCAAAGCGACGTCGGGGCAGATCGTGGACCCGGACACGATCTTCGATTGCCAGGTCAAGCGCATCCACGAATACAAAAGGCAACTGCTAAATGCGCTGCGGATCGTTGTCGTTTACAACCGGCTACGGAAAAATCCCGACCAGATGGTGCCGCGCACGTTCTTCTTTGCGGGCAAAGCGGCGCCGGCATACCGCTTGGCCAAGCTCATCATAAAGTTCATCAACAACTTGGCGGATACGATTGATGCGGATCCTGTCGCACGCGGCCGAATCAAGATCATTTTCCTTCCCGAATACAATGTTTCGCTGGCAGAACGTCTGATCCCAGCCAGCGATGTCTCCAACCAGATCTCGACTGCCGGCTACGAAGCCAGCGGAACCAGCAATATGAAGTTCATGATGAACGGAGCCTTAACCGTCGGAACGCGTGACGGCGCGACCATCGAAATGGCGGAGGAGGCGGGAGAGGAGAACATGTTTTTGTTCGGCCTCACCGTGGAAGAAGTCGAGAACAGCCGTGCGTGGTATGACCCACACTGGCATTATGAAAATGAGCCGGAGACTCGAGCCGCTCTGGACCTCATTTTCTCGGATCACTTCAGCCGTAACGAACCAGGAATATTCGCCCCACTGCGCGATACGCTCTTGACTATGGGCGATCACTACATGCACCTGGCAGACCTGACGTCTTATTGCCAAGCGCACGAGCGACTCGGCGCCTTGTATGCCGATCCTGGCGAGTGGGCGCGCAAGGCTATCCTGAATGTGGCGAGCTCAGGGAAGTTTTCGAGTGATCGCACTATCGGCGAATACGCCGCCGAGATTTGGAAAGTGGAAGCATGCCCAGTACGCTAGAAACAAAATCAAAGACGGGCGAGGTGAACGGAATGACGATCTCACCGCTCGCGGGCAAACCGGCTCCAAAGCAGATGCTGATCGATGTGGCTCGCCTGGAGAAGGAGTATTTCGAACGCCGTCCCGACTTGGGTGATCCAAACCAGCTAGTCAGCTTCGGCACCAATGGACACCGCGGCTCGCCCTTGCACGGCACATTCACCGAAGCGCACATCCTGGCCATCACGCAAGCCATCTGTGACTACCGTCGCGAGCAGGGAACTGACGGCCCGCTCTACATGGGAAAAGATACCCACGCGCTTTCCGGGCCTGCACAGCGCACCGCACTCGAAGTGCTGGCGGCGAACAACGTAGAGACAATCATTCAGGAAAACGACGGCGTAACTCCTACCCCCGTAATCTCGCGCGCAATTCTGGTGTACAACCGCGGCCGTAAAGAACATCTTGCTGACGGCATCGTCATAACCCCGTCGCACAACCCACCTGAGGACGGAGGTTTCAAGTACAACCCGACCAACGGCGGGCCGGCCGATACCGACGTGACGCGCTGGGTCCAGGATCGGGCGAACGAATTGCTGCGAGCGGGAAATGTGAAGGTCAAGCGAGTTTCCTTCGTCAAAGCTGTCCAAGCCGCGTCTACGCACCAGGAAGACTTCGTTCTACCGTACGTTCGCGATCTCAACAACGTCGTTGATATGGATGCAATTCGCGGCGCCAATCTCAAGCTAGGTGTGGATCCCCTGGGTGGAGCGGCGCGGCCCTATTGGGAGCCGATCAATTCCATTTACGGACTGGACATCGTCGTCGTTAATCCCACGATTGACCCGACGTTTTCGTTCATGACAGTTGATCACGACGGCAAGATTCGCATGGATTGTTCCAGTCCATATGCAATGGCCAGCCTCGTCCGGTTGAAAGATCAATATCAGGTGGCCTTTGCTAACGATCCAGACTCCGACCGGCACGGGATTGTCACGCCCGTTGCGGGGCTGATGAACCCAAACCACTTTCTCGCCGTGGCTATTAGATACTTGCTCACGAGCCGTCCACAGTGGCGCCAGAATGCCGTAATTGGAAAGACCGTGGTGAGCAGCAGCATGATCGACAGGGTCGTCAAAAAGCTTGGCCGTGAACTACGCGAAGTGCCGGTGGGCTTCAAATGGTTTGTGCCCGGCCTGGTCGACGGTTCGTGTTGCTTCGGCGGAGAAGAGAGTGCGGGAGCAAGTTTTCTTCGACGTGACGGCACAGTGTGGACGACCGACAAAGACGGACCCATCATGGACCTGCTGGCAGCTGAGATTACCGCCCGCACCGGCAAGAATCCCGGAGAGCATTACCTCGAACTGACGGCGGAGTTCGGAACGTCGTACTACACACGCATTGATGCGCCCGCCACACCCGAGCAGAAAGCAAAGTTGCAAAAACTCACACCGGAAGCGGTAAAGGAGTCCGACCTTGCGGGCGAGCCGATCAGCGCCAAGCTGACCAGAGCTCCGGGCAACAATGCTCCCATCGGCGGCCTGAAAGTGGTGGCACAGAGCGGCTGGTTCGCGGCGCGGCCCTCCGGCACGGAGAACATGTACAAGATATATGCCGAGAGTTTTAAGAGCCAGACGCATCTGAATGCCATCGTGAGCGAAGCCCAGGAAATGGTGAACAATGCATTAGGTTCCCGAGTCCGGAGTTGAGAGGAGCGCTCTCCTGATTCAAGCTGCCCAAAGTATTCTTCTGGTCGTGAGCGCGCTCTTTCCGATCGTGGACCCGATCGGAGGGGCTCCGTTCTTTCTCGCGCTCACGAGAGATTACACGCCGCAGATTCGCAGATGGTTGGCCCGCCGCATCGCGGTGAACAGTTTCATCCTGATGATCGCGTCCTTCACTGTTGGCTCGCACGTGCTCACATTTTTCGGAATCTCGATTCCGGTGGTGCAGGTCGGTGGCGGGCTTATCGTAATTGCTACCGGCTGGGCGATGCTGAAGCAGAAGGACGAAAATGACCGAAGCGCATTGGGGCGTACCGTCAGCAGCGCTAATGTTCTAAATGAAGCGTTTTATCCCCTGACGCTGCCCCTGACGGTCGGGCCGGGCTCGATCTCGGTTGCGATCACCTTGGGCGCAAATGAACCCCGGCAACTCGGATCAAACGTGGTGGCGATTGTTGCGGCGGCGATCGGTTGTGCTTTCGTTGCGGCTACCATCTACATCTGCTACGGCTTCGCAGATCGCCTGGCGGTCGTGATTGGCCCGACCGGGATGAACGTAATTCTGAAGCTCTCGTCGTTCCTGCTGGTTTGCATCGGCGTGCAAATCCTTTGGAACGGCTTGAGCAAATTGCTGGCTTCGTTGCTGCACCCTGCCTATTTTGTGGTGCAGCTTTGAGATCGAGCCAGCCTGATAGGAAGCTATATGTTTGAGAGAGTACAGCCGCTACAGGAATAGGTTTCAGAGAGGCACACCTACGCAACGTCCGACATGGGAGCAGGCTGAAGGCACTCCGTTGCCGCTTGGAGTTAGCTGGATTGAGGAGGAGCAGGCGTTCAACTTTGCCGTCCACTCCGAACATGCGGAGAGTGTCGCTCTATTGCTTTTCTCCGCAACCGATTTGGTGAACCCCGTTCTGACCTTCCGGTTCGACTTTCTGCATAACAAGTCAGGACGGATATGGCACTGCCGAATTCCGATCACAGAAATTGGTGAGGCCCGTTATTACGCATATTCAGTGTCGGGCGAGACCATTCCTCAACTGCATAGCTTCGACCCCCAGAAGGTTCTCCTCGACCCTTATGCGAAGTGCATTTTCTTTCCACCCGGTTTTGATCGCGAGCTGGCTATGCGAGAAGGACCAAACGCTGGACGCGCGCCTCTGGGAGTGCTGACTGGTCGCGGGCCGAGATTTGATAGGGAGGGAGATCAGTCTCCATATCACGAGTCTGATGCGGTCATCTATGAGCTTCATGTGAAGGGATTCACCAAGAATCCCAATTCTGGCGTGGATGCATCTCGCGCCGGCACGTACGCCGGTCTAGTGGAAAAGATCCCTTATCTCTTGGAACTCGGGATCACAGTTGTTGAGCTGATGCCGATTTTTCAACGCGATCCACAACAAGGCGACTACTGGGGCTACATGCCCTTGAACTTCTTCGCGCCTCACGGGCAGTACGCCACGGCCCGCGAAGACGATGAACAACACCTTGAATTTAAAAACATGATAAAGGCATTTCACCAGGCCGGTATCGGGATTGTTCTCGACGTCGTTTACAACCACACCTGCGAGGGTGACCACAGGGGACCGATCTACAGCTTCAAAGGTCTCGATGCAGCCGGCTACTACATGCTGTCCTCCGACCCGGCTAATCCCTACGCCAATTACTCCGGCACCGGCAACACCTTGAATTTCGGCCAGGCGCACGTGCGCAAGATGGTGATGGACAGCTTGCGTTATTGGAAGCAAGATATGCGTGTCGACGGATTCCGCTTTGATCTGGCGTCGGTATTTAGCCGCAATGCGGATGGATCTCTCAACTGGCGAGACGCTCCCATCTTCAGTGAAATTGCAGCTGATCCGGAACTTGGCCCGCTACATTTGATCGCGGAGCCCTGGGACACCGGGGCT